>Ga0326514_10000498_pt1 | contig 26702 bp, 43 predicted proteins | sample 3_2548_0518_D_FD_203653 | JGI IMG/M metagenome (GOLD analysis project Ga0326514, IMG submission 203653) | Bovine rumen microbial communities from UC Davis, California, United States - 3_2548_0518 | ecosystem: Host-associated > Mammals > Digestive system > Stomach > Rumen | place: USA... | reverse complement strand
TATTACTAATGTATAAGCCAAGAATCAGTATGAGCAAGTTGAAGAAACAGCTCAACGACAGGATAGACCAGAAGAACGATGATGATACCGCTAAGATCAGACTCAAATTCTATGATAGATGGGCCAGAATCAGTGGTGCTGACCAGTTGGAGGACGGTACTTACGATTGGGATCAGATTGATTGGGATAATGAGTTTGTCCGTCTTGAATGGTATATGTGCGATCCTACCATCCTAGCAAAACTAGGGGATGATAAGTATCGTGCAATCGGACTTTCGATGATTCCGGAAGAGCTGCATGAAACCTATTAGAAAGTCGGGCCGGATAACGACAGACGTTATTGCGAGGTCTATATGGGTAAGAGCCAGATAGTCCATGCGATAAAGGATATTCGGAAGAAGAAAAAGGAGTGAGAACATGAAAAAAAGCCTAACCTGTCCATTATGCGGATCACTTGTGAAACATAATTCGGAAGAGATCGCAGGGATATTCAAGATCGAAACAGTGTGCGGATGCGGATTGTCTTTCGTAACCAGACATATCAACTGCGTTAATGATGCTGACTACCGTAATGCGTGGGATATCCATTATAGGAAGTGGAATACCCGTAAGAGTATGAACGATCTCATAGATATCAAGGTCTATGCAGAGAATATCATCAGTCGCATTGACAGCCATATCAAGGAGAATTACTATGATTGAATGGCTGAATGATGTTGCAGTCCCCGTAACTTACGAGAACGGAGTCTATCATATCAAGGCGAAACCTTATCCGAACAGAGGCCCATATAAGCCGAGATCGGAATCCAAGATAGATATCATAAGGTGCATTGAAATGCACCCCGGCATAACCCAGAAAGGATTGAAGAAGAGAGTGAAGATAGGAGTCAACAACCTAAACCCAATCCTGAAAGAGTTGGTTGAGTCCGGGTTGGTTATCAAAACCCCCCAGAAATCCACACAAAAAGGAGAGGGCAGTCAGTATTACATAGCGTGATAATATGAAATGGGATGTACCTAATAGATGGCAGAGATTCAAGACTACCTATTATGTTGAATTGGGTATCGGGGGTTTTCTGGCTATGGTAGGGTTGGTATCCTATCTAAGCGGGAACATGATGATGAACAATGCCACTACCGACATTGAGGAATTGAGAGCAGTAGGACAGGGCATATTGGGAATAATCTGGATGGCTATCGGATGGTTCACAATCGCATTGGCGATCCTGCGTAGGGATATCTACAAAAGGCTGGACTATATCGGAGATACCATCAATGAGAACGCTAGGGAGATCGAAGTCCTCCAAGCACAAATGAGGGAAAAGAAATGAACATGACCCATCGTATCGGTGCAGTTGCAGCAGTTATAGTATTGGCAGATATACTATCGAATGGTAATCTGCGTGCCGAGAATCCCGATCTCCTTATCAACGGATTGGAAATGTGCGTGACATTCTATGCGTTGATGTGTCTATTCCCCTATCTATTGAACAAATTAAGGGATAAGAAATTGGTCAGATTGTATGGGTTGGCAAGTCCGATCATCCTTATCTGGGCAGCCATGTACTATGTCCAACAGATGAAATCGGAACAGAATACAGAACCGGGTACGGAGTCATTGGAGTTTAAGATTCTACTCGTAAGCGTAATGTTAGTCTATATGACCGTTATAATCCTTATCCAGAGGTATCTCCAAAAGAAAAAGGATAATAAGCAGTCGGTAGAACCGATGTGATTATATCATTTTGATACAATCCCCATACAATCTGATTAAATCTTATTTTATCAAACCTTTTATATATTTGTACTATATACTACTATACAATATAGGAGTATGTCTATGATAACATTCTATGCAAGCAAATGCCATGATAGATTGAATGGTAAACCATTCAGACCAGAATTATTTTCGGAGGGATTAATGGTCAACCCACTATATCCCAATGTAACGATCCCCGATAAAATTAATTATATCGTGGATAGCGGTGCGTTTCAGGATGTAAAGACTGAATCAAGATTAACATTCAGTGCTGCGTTAGATAGGCAACTTAAATTCATTAAAAAAATAGGTTATCCGGCAGAGGCCATCGTATCGTATGATCGGTTAGTTGATGAACAGGTAAAAGACGGCCAGCAGATTAAAGAAAGAGTATCAGAGGATGTTGGTTGGGAATATGTTGAAGAAACTATCAAGGCAGCCGAATATTTGAATAAGGAAAGGGGAAGAATCCAATCCAATCTTATATTATCTAATCAAGGAACAACTGTAAAACAGTATGTTCAGTGCGTAGAAAACATACTGGATATCTCAAATGAGGGCGATATAATTGGTATAGGGGGATTCTGTATTATGAGGCAAAATAAACAATACAAGCAGGATTATCTCAACATTTTAAAAGAGATATTACCTAAGATATCCGAAAAAACAGATCGTATCCATATATTCGGTATGTCAATATTTGATATATTGATCCGTACTGAAATAATGGCAGCCAAATATGGTATTGATTGTTCGTATGATACGAGTAGTGCCGAAGTTAATTCGGTATTTGGAAGAGTATTCAATCCCGAACAGGCACAATTGACACAAGTATTTGACAGGAACGAAAAATACAATTTATTCCATCCAGCTGTATTGTCAGAATTGAATATCCAGAATATTACTGATTTCTGGACAAACTACAATTGGAGAGGGATGATTTAAGAGTTATACGAAAATGGAAGTGATAGAATGACCTTTAACATAATGTTTGACGGTGTTGAAGATGGCAATTACAAGATGAAGTTATGTGGCCACGAGTCCAAGATTGAGTTGAGCGTGGATTCATGGAGTTTCGAGAAATTCCTATCAGCGTTGATGGTAGAAGTACCTAATGATTTCCGTGATATCGTTTATAGGTATCTGATTGATTGTGCAACCCACTATTTCGAGAACCATCCTATACCGGAAGAGGAAAAGGAACGTTTTTACGAACTGATTGGGAATATGGATGAATTTGATTACGAAGAAGAAGAGTGATCCAATGTCGATGATGATTAACGGAGAGCCTATCTATGATACCAAATGTCCAGTGTGTGGGGAATGGGTTTTTGACCTTATCGCTACCGATATCGAGGACGGATGCGGTAACAGAATGAGTATGTGTGTTAAATGCAAGAATAGGCTGAAAAGGATGTGAAAGAATGGTCAACAATCCAGAAAAAAAATCTTTCAATGGACTATCCGCAAAAGAATGGGCTGCCCATAGTAGAAGTGTTTGGAATGACGTATCATCCCCTCGCACAAAAGAACAAATGGATCACGGTGCAACATACCCAGAAAAATTATGTGTAAGGCTGATCGAAATGTATAGCAATAAAGGAGATATGATCCTGGACCCGTTTTTAGGAACAGGCACTACCGTAATAGCTGCCTTAAAAACTGAAAGAAGATCGGTAGGAATTGAACTTACTGACCGTTTTTATGAATATGCTATTAATAATACCAAATTACAATTTCCCACACAACAAACAGTAGATGGGAGAGCATTACCTGAATATTGTATTTTTAAAGGAAATTGTGAAGATATACTCGATACCTTAGATGCTGATAGTATCCAGTTAACTCTTACGTCCCCCCCTTACGCTAATTTAATTCACAAAATTGTTGAAGACCGCACACAGAGGCATAAACAATCAATATACGTCACTAAAAACAATTCAACAACCAATCTATATTCCGAAGATGCGAATGATCTGGGAAATATGCCATTTTCTGAATATTTATCCCATGTATTAACAATAATGGAAAAAATATACCGGGTAACGAAACCGGGAGGATATAATATATGGGTTGTTAAGGATTTTAGGGATATCAAGAACAAAATACCTTATGTTGATTTACATAGTAAAATAGCAGAAATGGGTAGTAAAGTAGGATTCAAGTATCACGATCTGATTATTTGGGATCAAAACGAAAGAAGAAAATTGGTATGTTTGGGATATCCAAGCGTATTTTATGTAAATCAAAATAATTCATTCATAGTAGTTTTACGCAAATAAGGAGGGAGTAAATGGTCAATGGATATAAAGAGGGAATAGTCCAAGATTTGTGGACTAAAAAACGTCCAATGTCATTCAATGAGCTGTCCTATGATATCGCACAATGCGAGATCGACAGATTCCGGAATAAACTGAATGAACTTATCAGGGATGGATATGTTTACAAGCGTGACGGAAAATATGGACTGACCAGAAAGGCAATAGATGGAATAATAGAGAATGGATGTGATTAAGATGAAAGATAAAGACCCCGCAAGAGCCTGTTATACCGGGTATATCTTGAAAGCATTGGCAGATATCCAGAATGGATTGAATGATGTAAGACATTGGAATATGATCTGTCCGATAATGGATGAAGAGTCGAAAGTGACCCTTGAAAGAATCTATGCAGCAATCGAGCCGTTGATAACAAAAACCTATGATAAAGCTATGCAACAGTACGATATTCTGATATTCCCGGACGATAAGATTGATTGGGAACAGGTATGGAAAGATCGTAAGAAATTAAGGGGGGAATAAGGATGTACGAGGAAGATTGGCCTAATTACGAGAAATACAGAGAAAAGGCCGAGGCCATGAAAGGAGTATGGCTGAAAGAGAAAGGTCAGGACTACGATATTTCCTATGTGTATGACGTTACATTCAATACCGATATGAACGATTGGGTTTTGAGCCTATATACCATTGACAGGATTCAGAATACGATCACAAATACCGATTGGGTATGTCTTGACGAGGTATTGGAATATTTTAGGAAGATCAGCAAGAATACCGGGTTGAAGATATACAACCAAGTCAGGAAGTGTTTGGACAATGTATTCGATGGCAAGGAAGATAACGGGAAGTGCGAGCTATGACCTATACTTACGAAAACTTTACGAATACTTTACAAGAACATTACGAAAACATTACGGCTGAATATAAGCCTAGAACCATAGAGGATAGGCTTATGTGCAACAATGTGCCGATCAAGTATCATGCACCGACAATCGTAATGGACTATGACGATTATTATAGGTATATGAATAGTGGATATATGAAAAATAGGAAGTGCAAGCTATGAGCTATTGGTTATACTATCGTGAAGACGGATACTATGACGGAGAACACTACTGCGGATGGGGGGATTTCGAGTGTTCGGTATGTAAAAGGGATGTGTTCATACAGTATGATGCACATGAAATACCGTCCACAGGAGAGTTGATCGAGTGGAAAGGGAAGTGCTACTGTCTATGCAATAAGTGTATCAGCAAGTGCATGAACGTAGGCAAGGCCAAACTACTGAAAGATGCAAGATCGTATGAACCACATGAACCAAAAAATGAAGAACCGGAATGGCTGAAAGAAGTATCGCCCGAATATAAGGGTGTGGCGAGTATATTACCAGCAATAGCCATTCTGGGTCTATGTGCAATCGTATCTAAACAATGTCAGGACTTACCGAAAAATAAACGGAAAGATGCTATGAAAAAATCAATATTGGCTGCACTGACCCTTATCAAATTCAAATGATAATATAGAAGATACCCAGAGGACTAAAATGACAAAAAATTTGATTAATCAACGGGATATCGCCCGTGAGGTATGGAAAGAATCAGGATATGATTATTCCGTACTGAACGAAAACAATCTACTGGAACTTATTCACAAAATCCGTACCAATCTGGACAAACATCGTCAGAGATTCAATATGAGATTACATTACCATCGTAATGGCTGTCCATACAATATCTATTCTGAAAAAGGAAGACTGATTTGGGCAGAGATTACAGTAGATGGGGATTATTTCAAGGATCGTGAGGCGATTACATTCAACAGTGACGGATTCGTGGGATTCGCAGGATGGGCCAGCGATTCCAATTGTGAACCATTTGTGAACGCATTTACGGAGTGGGTAAACTGGATGAAGACCGAGGGGGTAATCAATATCCCCCTGAAACCCTTATCTGATAATTCATTTCAAAAGACATTTCAAAAGACATTAGATATATACAAAAACATAGATTGATCCATAGGGATAACATGACCAAAAAATGCCTACTAATAGATGTTGACAGTACCATACCCAATCTGGCACTGATGAAGATATCCACATGGAAGAAGTCATTGGGATATGAGGTTGGGTTCGATATATCCGATCCCGATGAAATATACGCGAGCTGCGTATTCGATAGGAACAGACATAAACTAGATGGATTGGAATTTCTGCACCCCAATGCCTACATAGACAGAGGGGGAGGCGGTTACGATCTCCACAAGAAGTTGCCGGACGAGGTTGACCTTATGATGCCCGACTATTCCCTTTATCCCGGCATGGACTATGATCTGGGATTCACTACAAGGGGATGTATAAGGAATTGCTACTTTTGTGTTGTCCCCAAGAAAGAGGGGAAATTCAGGAGAGTCCAACATCCCAGAGAATTTCACGATCCCGCCCATAAGAACGTCATGTTATTGGACAACAATATCCTAGCAGACAAGGATTGGTTTTTCGAGGTAACTGACTGGCTCATTGAGAATAATCTGAAAGTATCCTTTAATCAGGGAGTAGATGTAAGGCTTATTGACAGGGAGATAGCAGAGAGGATGAAAAAGACCAAGATATTCCAGCCGTGGAGAATCGCTTTTGATACCATGTCCGTGAAAGACGATGTTATTAGGGGAATTAATCTACTAAAAGATACTAGGATGGATATTAGGCATAATGTGATTTGTTATGTCTATATCCATGATGATACGCAATTCGATAACGCATTAGAAAGGTGTAATATCCTAAGAGATTTGGGAGTATTGCCCTATACGATGCTGAATCGCAACCATCAATTCGATGGATTGGTCAAGACACTAAGAAGATGGACACAACCAGCCGTCTTTTTCGGAACTGATTGGGAAACCTATTTGGAAAGCAGAAAGAAGATCGGAAAATTGTATTGAGGGATAGCATGGATATGGAAGAGAAGATGAAAGAACAACTGGATAAGACATTGGAAGTCTTTTACACTAAGAATGTCGAAACCAATAAGAAAAGGGAAGAAGACAAGAAAAAAACGATTGATTGGATTGTCAACACGATTATGCAAGGGCCTGTCAAGGGAGGCATACAAGGTTCATCCTACAATAATCCTGATTGTTCGTGGACTTTTGGCGATTCTTTTGTTTGGGAGGGAGAGAAGAAGTGCATACTTATCCGCGATCCTATCTGTCGTATATGCGGGAAGAAACCGTCAGTAGAGGTACATCATATCAGACCCAAGCACTTAAAGGGTAATCCAGTCCATCCCGGCAATCTCATAGGACTATGTTTGGACTGTCATGATGAAGTCCACAGGAGAATAGATAAAGGTATCCAGAAAGTGATAGAAGAATCGCTGGATATCGAATATACGCAACCTAAACAGAAGACGTTGGAGGGATTCAATGAGTTATGAGATAGAAACCAATGGAATGTGGGTATGTATCCAAGAATTGGGTGTGATTGCGAAAGCCTATTATGACAGGGATAAAGGGACAACGGCATTTATCAGGCAATACGGGGATAAATATGAGCTATGGTTTTGTGCCGACTTATCATCCCAACAGGGCGAGAAGTATCTGGAAAACTACGCACAGATTGATCTGACCCGTGAGCAGCTTACTGCATTGAGAGATTTGATTGAAAGGAAGTTGGCGAAAGATGAAGATTGATATTCCCCAAGAGATCGCGGAGATCGGCAGCCTGATTGATAATCCCCCGTTAAGGGTTATCAGGACAGTCCATGAGCTGGCTTATGACTACTGCGATCATAATCCGGAAAGGTTCATTTTGAATTGGATGATACTACGCACATTCTGTTGGCTGATGGGTTATCACGGATTGGTTGACAGATTGGACGAAATCGAGCAAAAAGTCCATGATGAATGGTGCAGTCCCCAATAAAATCCAATAAATCCCAATAAAACCCTTTAATTCCTTATTTTTTTATCAATTGCATAACTATATATAGTAGCATATAATACAGTACCATAAGAACAACAAAGGAGAAAGCCTAAAATGAACACAGCTACCAAGACCTCCGAACAGGTAAAGACCGAAAAGGCATTTACCAATCTGACCCAGAAGATCGACTTACTGAACCAGTGCGTGAACGAGTGCGAGGGTTCGGAATTGGACAGAATGAGTGAAGAGATCGTTGAGGAAATTTGCGACTGCATGGATTCTTTCGTGGATTCCGTCAGAGGACGTAAGATGTTCAAGATAAGAGTAATGAGATTCAAGGACGAGTTCGCAAAATTCTCCAAGAAAATCAAGACCCTTGTTGAGTTCACTTTCGGGACAGAGGGTTCGGAGAGGGAAAGCGGTATCGGAAGATACGCAAGGAGTGTCAAGAGAGCCGTACCGTCAATGAGGGATTGCCTTATTGATTGCGAGATTATGTGAGTAACATGAAACACAGTATCGACATTAAGGATACCAGATTGGAATGTCCGTTCTGCAAGGAAAAGTTCGCAGACAAGACCATTCTGGCTGACCATTCAGTGGTATGCGATCTCAACCCAGAGGTTCAGTCCATGCTGAATGATCTGTTAGGATTGACATTCAAGACCGAGGGATTGCTTATCCGTGTCATGGAAGTTACCCCCGGTATTGACAAACCCGTTAAAGCAACAGTCCTATCTTACGAAACGGACGGGAAGAATGACAATGTATTCGCAAGCATACAGACAGCTCATTTACACTACCGTAACGTATGTGGGAAAGAATTTGGAAAGGAAAAGGAGTTCAGGGAAGTGGCACAGGCCATGATGAATGAGATCGAAAGGAGTATGATATGATGGAAAAAAAGGAGTATGATAAGATGGAAAGACCGATGGTTATAGTCGGGGGAGAAGAGATATCTGTCTATGTTGACAATACCTACGATGCAAGGAAGATCGTTATCCGTTACGACAGGGATAAGAAGTGCAGGGTTTTCGTGACTGGAACATATTCTAACAATGTGCCGGAAACGGAGATTACCGATATGTGCAAGGGCATAACGGTAATAGATCATATCACTTACAGAAGAATCAAGAGGGAGATATCCATAGCCGTTGGGGACGATGTGTTCTGGGGTATCGACAAGTGTTACAAGGACGATAAGAAAAAGGCACTTATCGAACGTGCGTGCAAGGACTTGAAAATCCCGTTTACCTATGACAGCATCGAGGTACACACACAGGCGAGAGAATGAGATACCAGTGCAAGACCCAGACAGGCAAGGTGTTGTTCGAGATTGTGGCTGAATCTTTATACCCGGCACTGAAAGCTGCCGAGATACAGATTTACAAGATGTTCGGAGATTGCGATGTGCGGTATGTGACCGAATATGCGGATTATGATACCGATAGGGACATGACAATCCTATTCAATGATGATACTATGATGAAACTGATGGTTGAGCAAAAGGAAGAATGAACATGAAGACATACAGAGTTATCGAGTTGTTTTCCGGTGTAGGTGCTCAAAGAATGGCACTGAAAAGATTAGAAAAGAGAAGACCCGACTTACATTTTGAGTTCGTGGCACAGTGCGAGATCGACAAGCACGCGATCAATTCCTACAATGCCATTCATGGAGAAACCCCTAATCTGGGGGACATATCGAAAGTGGAGAAATTACCCCCGTGTGACATATTAACATGGTCTTTTCCATGCACTGACCTTTCACAGGCCGGGAACAAAATGGGAATGGATAAGGATAGCGGTACGAGATCGGCACTGGCATGGGAAGTCATTAGGGTACTCAATGCCAGCGAGCATAAGCCTGAATGGTTGCTGATGGAGAACGTTCCCGCGATCACATACAAGACCAACATAGATACATTCAAGGTACTTATCGGAGAGTTGGAGAAGATCGGTTACAACAACAAGTACCAGATTCTTAATGCCGTTGATTTCGATGTGGCACAGAACCGTAAGCGTTGCTTTATGATATCTCATTACAAGGCGGGAGTACCGGAATTTCCGAAAGGTCAGGGACTGCACCACTGTCTAAGGGACTATCTGGATAAGGACGTTGATCCCAAGTATTACCTATCGAAAGAAAGGCTGCAAGGGTTGATCGTATCTACCCAGAAAGAGAGAGAGAGAGGGGAAACGGATTCGGTTTTGAATTATCCGAGAAAGATGGAAGAGCAAAAGCGATCACAACCAGAGAGGGGAACAGGAAGTACAATACATTCATTGAGGATGAATCTGACCCCAACAGGACGGAGGACATATCACAATAAGGTTTTTGTCGATCCGTTGGCTGCACCCCCAATGTGTGCCAGCGATTATAAAGACCCTACCAAGATATTGGAGTTAGATGATGAATAAACTAATAATCGTGGGAGAGCAGAAAAACAGTACGAGTACGAAGAGATTCGTATATTCGACTGTCGGTATATCCCCCTCCGTATTAGCAAGTAGCCATAAAGACCCCATAAAGATATTGATAGAAAAGGATGAAAATGAGTGATAGTATTTGCAAATGCGTAGCGGTAATCTCAAAAGATCAGCTGTCGTATGAGAGGTTACGCAGAGTATATTCATGCAAGTATGCACATCCCTGCATAGCGATAAACGGAACATATCTGACAGGGATACTCATAGAGGAAGAGGATATGGAAGAGATAATGATAAGGGACAATACCAAAAAAGGATATAGGATCGGACACGAGGGCGATGGAGTTGTGACAGAACAACCAAGAGCCAGAGGAACGGTTCAGGATCAGATTTGCCCTACCGTACTTACCCAGACGGAGGGGGATGCGGAGTGATCGTTAAGACCCCCATAAGGTGCAATCTGGGTATCAGTCCCAATAGGATCGCCAATGAGGGTATAATCGCAGACGGCCCGATGAAAACCATTTCGATAGGACACGGCGGTATTGCACTGCCGAAAGTGACAGAGGTTGCAGACATGAAAGAAGACAGACTGACAGCGTTGATCGAGAATCCGATGCCGGAAGAGGAAGTACAGAAACTTATCCAAGCGAACAAACTGACCGTGAGGAAACTTACCCCGAAAGAGTGTTGGAGGCTTATGGGTATGACCGATGAAGATTACTTTAAAGCTGCCGAGGTATGTTCGGAGAGCCAGTTATACAAGCAAGCCGGAAACAGTATCGTAGTGGATGTTTTGGAGGCCATATTCGATACGATGCTGACCGAAACCAAGACAACCCAACAGATGAAGTTGGGGGATTGGTAAAACGGACGAGGGTAGAGCATACCCCGTCCATACCCCTTTCAGGATCAAGAAAAGACAGTGTGGGCCGAGGATAGGAGAGAGAGAGAGAGCGTTCACTATTACCGCTGCGGATCGTGACGGGGTATTGATTATCACGGAGTCCGAGAAGTCTTAAATAATCCCGTGACTATCTCTTTACCGTTGAGTCAAACATGGGGTTCTGCCCGAAAGGATGCACCCCTACTTACGATCCGATTGGCCAAAATTTGACTAAAATGACGATTGGAAACCCAAGATTACCATTTCCGGTTAAATCCGTCCAAAAAACGGACGAAAAACCACACTGAAATAGTGAATACTATGGATGGCTTTTGTGGTTTTTCGATAAAATTTAACCATTTATTTATTTATCCATTTTGCTTTCGCGTGTGTGTGCGTGCGTCCATGCGTGCATTATTTCACACACACATACACATTTATTATAGTATATATTATTAAATAAATAAATAATTAAATATAGGAAATTGAAAGTGAGATTTAACCCCTGTTAAGTGCCATTTTTGAGTGATTTTTTGCAACTTTTTGGAAAAGTTATCATTTTTCATTCGATTTTGACATACCTAAAATTAGTACGATGGATAAAAGATGATTATAAATATGATTTTATCATACATTTTGGTATGCAATTCGACAAAGCCTATTTCGACAAGGAATTTGCAGAAAGGGGGATCGGAGAGCCGGAGCAATCTGTCGGGGATTTCAACCCCATCCGCAGACAAGACCCTGACCCGATCAACTATCAGATAGTCGGCATATCCCAAAAAGGAGTGCCGAGATTCCAACCGTCATTCGCGTTGGATTATCTGCGTGACTGCGGTATCGTATTCGATGGGGACGGAGTATGCAGGAAGTTCGATGGGAGGGTATATTCGGTATTCGGCATAGACGATCTCATTCGCAAGTTATACCAAGCAGTAGATTCCCAACCCGGCAGATATGTTGCAACCCCCCATGATATCAACGTCACGGTGCAAGCAGCGAAGAACCTTTTACCCCCGTCATACGGCCCGTTCATGTCATTCGAGGGGATGGAAAGGTATGAAACCACTACCCTACCCCTTATAGCGTTCGAGAACGGCATTTACAACCCCGAAACGGGAGAGTTCCTGCCGTTCACACCGTTCGTATTCCTGACAACCTACATCCATGCGAGATTCGATCCCGCCGTAAAGGATGCACCCGCGAAAGATATCCTATCGAATATCCTACCCCAACAGCAGACATTGGATTTCCTATACGAAATGTTGGGATACCTGTTTTTCGAGCCTACCATGTTCCCGCCCGCCCTATTCAACCTATACGGGCCGGGTAATACGGGAAAGTCGGCCATATCCACTATGATTTCCGAGATAATGGGTTGGGAGAACGTTACGGAGTTAGGGTTGGAGCAGCTTACCGCGAGATTCACTATCGCGGAGTTGGAGGGTAAGAGGCTCAATATATGCGGAGAAACCGATGATACATCGTCAAGGCAGACTAAGGTAGTCGGAGCGATCATCAAAAAACTGTCCGATGGTCAGAGGATAACCGTTGAGCAGAAAGGACAGAAACCGTATCAGATTCGCAACACAGCCAAATTATTGTTCTGCACCAATTCGATTCCCGATTTCGGCGATGATTCAAGCGGTCTATACCGTAGGTTATACGTCATACCATGTAGGGAGAAACAAGACCCGAAAGCGATGATCTACGAGAAGTTGATATGTCCGGAGAGTAAGAGTTGGGTTGTGAACCGCAGCCTGTTTGCATACAAGTTGTTCGTCAAGAACGGCAAACAGTTCAGCATATCCCCGCAGATGGCCGAAGAGCGTAAGCAGTTCGAGTCGCAGAACAGTATCATGGATTTCATTCAGCAGGTCATTGGCTACACCGATCCAGAGGATGTGGCAAGGGCGATCACGGAGCATGAGGAATATTCCTATACCGTGGAATTGTACGGAGCATATCTGGAATACGCGAGAGCGACACTATCCCAACCCATATCAAGGAAGAAATTTGTTGAAAAAATCCGTAACGAATACAACCTGAAAACCAAGACCGTGGCTTACAGATTGCCTACCGGGACAATGAGTACCCGTACCCAATACATCAGATGAAGATACCATGCCGAAATTGTTCAAATTGGCCAAACACCAGCAGTATGCGAGCGAAATGATGGAAAACTCATATCAGCTGGCGATATTCTACGAGGCCGGAACAGGAAAGACCATGTGCGTACTGGATTTCCTTTATCTCATGTTCAAGGAGTATGTCAAGACCAGAGGGGAGAGGGGGTTGAAGAACGCATTGGTAATCTGCCCTGCCAGTATAGTATCGTCATGGGAGAGCTCCATTGATAAGATGCTGCAATTCGAGGGTTATACTGCCCACGGGGTACGGGAAATGCACAATCTGATAACCATCCGTTCTTACCAGAAGACGTATCAGAGAGTGGAAACCCAGATCAAACACCGTAACGGTACTATCGAGAAGAAGAAAGTCCTCAAAATCCGTCCCGACATATTGCATGAGTGGGGAGCGATCATAATTGACGAGTCACAGGGGTTGGGATCGCATGACAGCACCCAGACCAAGATAGCACTGCAAATGTCCTATCTGACCGAAAGACGTTACATCCTATCCGGAACACCCGTATCGGGAGGCGGGGGAGGGGAAGATTTCAAAAAATTGTACGGGCAGCTCAAATTCCTAGACCCCGACCTATGGGGATCATACAAGGAGTTCTGTGCGGAATTGGTCACGGGATACGATTATTTCAACAAGCCATGCAAGTATAGGGTAGACAAGTGCCGTGAGCTGATGCAGAATTACGGTATCGTTGCGAGATTGGATGCCTGTTACGATATGCCCGATTCTATGGATATCCCCATCAATGTGGAGATATCGCAGAAAGCCATCCCGGTCTACCGTGACATTCTGGCGGGAAGAGTGGACACATACAACATGGAAATGAAGTCCGGGGGTTCACGCTATATCAAGCTGTTGGAGATCGTAAGCGGATTCCTCAAAACCGAAGACCCCGAACCGATTGAGATACCCGTCAATAAGCCGGAGGCACTTGAAAGCGTTCTGGATTCAACGGATGATAAAGTCGTGGTATTCTGCAATTTCCGTCATTCCATAGATGTTTGCGAGCAAATCTGCAAGAAATACGGTTCAACCGTTGTCTATGACGGAAGATCGGCTAGGGACACATGGAGGGATTTTCAGTACGGAGATACCAAGTACCTTATCTGTCAGTATCAGTCAGGGGGAGTCGGAATTGATCTGTTTGCAAGCCATACGATGGTATTCTACGAGCCAACGGTATCCAGCCTTTTGTTGGAGCAGTCCAAGGCCCGTATCAGGAGAAAGGGTCAGGTTCACAAATGCCTTTATTACTGGATATCGACACAGGGTACTATCGAACAAAAGGCGATGGATACGGTACGCAGCGGAGTTGACGTTACCCGCGAAATGCTGGACGAGTGGGCGAAGAAGAAAGAGATCGCAGACAATTTCTGATATGCCAATCTATAAATACTATCCATTACTATACTCTATCACAAAATACGGAGGTTCAAAAAAATGCCTATCTACGAGAAGATTCAGCGTGTAAGGGAAGATTCCCTGAAACTGGATTGGACACCCGATAAAGAGTTCCCGAAAGCGGGGAAGATGATTCCATTCGTATCCGGGGAGAAGATCAAAAAGCAGTTCGCACCCCTATGGGCGAAACACAAGGTAGATTTCGGAGTCGATGTGATATCCGCAACCAGCCTTAACATCCCCGGCAAGGGTTACGACATAACCTACGAGATAACGGTAAGGTTCATACTGACCGACACCGAGGACGGTACGCAGGATATCTCGACAGTGAGGGGATTCGCGGGAGCGAACGATCTCCATGCACCCAAGACAGCTATCGCTTATGCCTACAATACCTACATGACGAACAAATTCCAGATCGTTGACGGTATCGAGGATGCAGAGGAAAGTACCGAAAAGGATATTGTCGGAAGACTTACCGCTATGGCAGTCCCTGAATCAACGGAAACCCCCGTAAAAACGGAAAAGCCGATTGAAAAGGTATCTGCACCAACCCCTACTATCGAAAGTCCCGCAAAAGCAAGGGAAACCCCCAATGTGAGCCTTTCCGTATCGGAGAGGAAAGCAGCGGATAAGGCTTTTGAGCAGATCGTACAATTCTACGAGGACGGCAGTGTAGTGGAAACCGAGTATCAGAAAGTCAAGGAAATCTATGACGGACTTTCGAGTACAGCTGATGTTCATGTCCTGATGGGTATGGTAAGGCAGATCAAGGCCGACATGAACAAGGGTAAGGAGGGAGGATTCTGACCAATTGGGTTGCACCCAAGACCCCTTACACCATCGAAGATGGCAGGGTAATAACAAAATCCGGTTATAGGCAGAAGATCACGGGAACAGCTATGGGGGGACTGTTAGGAGTATCCCCTTATGCAACCCCGTTCTCCACTATGACGAAACTGATGGGAGTATGGGACGAGGATATCAATGATAAGCCGGCAGTAAAGGTAGGCAAGGCATTGGAAGAGCGTATCATAGACTATGTGATCGCCAAACATTCCGATCTGGGTAACGTGTTCAAGGCCGAGGAAATCTACGAGGCCAGAACAGGAAACCACGAGGATTGGGAGAGCGACTTCAAGGATGATGTGTTCGCTGGCCATGTGGACGGTATCATATCCAATAACGGTTCGGATTACATTCTGGAATGTAAGACGGCAAGGGATACCACGGCATGGCTCAACGGCCCGCCCGAACATTATATGTGGCAAGTGGCACTTTACAACCACTTCATAACCAAACAGACTAAGGCATATTTCGTTCTGGGGGTAGTAGGAGCAGAGGACTACAAGAATCCCAACGGATGGATACCCAACAGCACCAACTGTTTCTTATTCGAGGTCAAGATTGATCGTGAGAAGACCGCAGAGGTTGTTGAGAAATTGAGGACACTTTACTACAATACCGTTGAAAAGGGTATCAGTGTGGAGGCAACCGACAATCCCATTGACGTTAAGGTTATGACCCATCTAAGGGACATATCCGGAACTACTGACGAACTGAACGATCTCATTAAGGAGTACGGAATCATTAAGACCGCGAACAAGAACTATATGGTACTGAACCAGAGTAACATAGACAGGGAGGAAGAACTGAAAGAGAGGATCAAGGACATTATGGGAACATGGAATCTTACTAAGGCTGGCCCGGTATCAATCAGAACTACCGAAAGGAGGACATTCGATTTCGCACTGGCCGATGTAGATAAATTCGATTACAACAAATATCTTAAAACGACAGTCACTAAGACACTGAACTACAAGGAGTGATAATATGCAGCTTAAAATGACAGATTGGGAATTGAGCGACTTCGAGGCAAAAGAACTTCCCCCTCTTTCCGAGGGAGAACACCTACTTTACATCCAGTCGGCGATGTATCTTCCCGACATTGACCAAGACGGCAGTCCCGTTAATCAGAAATTCACGATCACGTTCAAGTCACTGACTAAGGACGAGTCCAGCAAACTGACCTTTAACCTTATGAAGAACCGTGAGATTAACAGGAACACCTACGGAACGCTGAACAGCCTCAAACACGCACTGGCTGGCCCGGACAGCGGAAAGGGAATCCTAAGTCCCGCCAACATCGAAAAGCACGTTGTCAGAGCAACCGTCAAAATGGGTAAACCGTGGACAGGTAATGATGGAGTCGAGAGGGTATCGCCCAACATCTATCACTTCGAGCCAGTGACGATGGAGGATTACGATATCGCAAGTGCCTGCGAAACCGTTGAGGAACAGTACGTCAAGGAGTAAACAGGGTATGTATCTAAGGACGTTCATCATCAAGAAATTCGGTACGGCAACCAAGATCGTATGGTTGCCAAAAGCATGGGGTTTCCAGAAAGGCGATCTCGTTCATATCGAGGCCAAGATAAACAGAACCACATACCATGATACCAACTACGTCAAGGCGGGGAGTCAGGGAGCGTGCTATGTCACACTTCCCCCTTTCTGGCCATGTGATGTTGGAGATATGATTTCATTGGGAATCGTCTATGCGACAGTATCCGAGAGGCCGATCAATGCCGACACCGGAGCAGAAGATCAAAAAGCAGATTAAGGATTACATTACCCGGATTGGGGGATTTTGGTCTACCGTTCAGGGCGGGCCGTTCTCCAAGCCGGGCGATCCCGATTTGATCTGTTGTGTTGACGGTCATTACATAGGTATAGAGGCCAAGACCCCTACGGGAAGAGCAAGCGAACTGCAATTGCAGAGAGGCCGTGAGATCGAGAAAGCGGGGGGTATATGGATATTGGCTAGATCGGTAGAGGATGTTCAGCATGGACTTGAATCAAGAGGTATCGGAAAAGATAAAGGCTGACGAAAGATGGAAGAATCTGCCTTATGAGTATGCTTATCTTTCGATTGCAGCGGGACTTACCTATCCGCAGGCTTATGCAGGTTTCCTTAACCGTCTAACCCCCGAAGAAACGATGTTCCGTGAAGATGGATAGACGGAGGAACAAATAAGACAATGGCAGATAATGTAAGACTATATCAAACTTTTTATAAATAACTCTTAAATAATTGCCAAAAACATCACTTATTCATGGCAGATTTAATGGACAAGACCATCAACAGCATCCTGACGGCACTTATAGCTGTCGTGCTGATTGCCTCGGCTTTCCTACCGACTGTCATAGATCAGATCAACAAACTTACCGCTAAGTATGGCGATGATGTTACCGGATATACCGCCCTATTGAGTGTCGTGATTATTATGACCATCATCGGTATTATCATCGGTGTTATCAAGACCTATACTAAGGATAAAGATTGATCCGATCAATGTTCAAAAGGTGTATTATCATGGCAAAAACTAAAACTAAGAGCAGGGCAAGGACTGGCGGTGCAAACGTTAACGGATTCACTTCCGATATCGTTTCCGTTGTCGTTGCCGTAATCGTTGTCGCTGCCGTCGCAGTCCCCGTCATTTCTTCCGTTTCCGCTGATGCAACCGGAATCACTAAGACTATCCTCGATATTCTTCCTGTCTTCCTTGTCCTCGCGGTTCTGATGATGATCGTCTACCTTTTCATCAACAAGAAAAGGTTCTGATTGAGGGGGAATTGAAATGGCAAACCCTGAATCCTTTACCGCAGACATTGTATCCGTTGTAATCGGCGTGATCGTTGTCGCTGCCGTTGCAGTGCCTATCATCAACGGAATGGTTGGAAAGAATGGAACTCCTGATGGTGCAACCTACCCCATTCAGGAGGGAACTATGCTGGCTACCATCGTCCAGATTCTTCCTGTCTTCCTTGTCCTCGCCGTCCTTATGATGATTGTGTACCTCTTCATTTCCAAGAAGAGGTTCTGATTGGGAACTGAAAACTGAACTTCCCCCGGCATGGGGGGTAATCCATGCCAAATTTTGTTCATAACTTTAAATAGGGCATAATATAATCACATATTATGCAACACGGCCAAGTTGGAGTAGTAATCATAATTGCCAGCCTCTTATTTAGTGTTGGTGGTGGATTCATACTCAACACAACTGATATAACTGCGTGTGCTACCGATTTTACCTACGTTACCGATGTGGCAGGAGCATTTACCGGAACGCAGGGTAATATAGAGGTCGATCACAATCCCGCAGAGAATCTAACAGGATATTCGGTTTACAGTCCTGAATCGACAGATTTCAAAAGCAGTACCATAGCTGGAATATCATATACCACTACCAATCCGAATGGATATTGGATGCAGAGAGCAACAGGCGATCCAAGTAGCCAGACATTGACTATTTCTCATAACCTTTCAACCACGGGAGGTTCGGGAGGAAGAGTCACATACAATTTCGGTTCGGGTACGTCCCCGACTACCAGTGCAACTGTCCCGTGGGGATTGAATAATGCCGAAATCCGTACCGTTCTTCTTACAGACGGAGTAACCCATGTAAGGGTTGTAGGAGTTACGGTATTCGATCTCGTCAATGCGTATAAGACATGGAAAGACATATCTTCGCTGGATACCAATAAGATTCGTATCTATTTCAATTCCTCAACCGATGATTATCCCGGTTTCATTACCAATCAGTCGTTCGATACCTATCATTCAAGTGGCAGCGGGGGATATTACGGAATCAATACCGAAGTAAAATACGGAACGATCCAGAATGATATCGTGGTCAATCCCACTAACGGTTCGGTCAGAATCGGGGACAATTCATACTCATGGGCGGAAGTCTATGCAGTATGGGGAGAATCAAACTCAACCTCTGCAGCCATGACTATGATTCTGGGAGGACAAGTTGTTACTGAATATATCAATCCGCTTAATGGAATAAAACCAGTATCTGTTACCATTAACGATCCTACCCAAGAGGGAGATACCGCTAACGCAATTCATGTCGGAGGTTCGTTCGCTATGCCTGCACAGGGCGAGAGAGTGTGTGCCTATACAATCTCGTATAGATCGACCAGTACCGGAGAATATGTAAAATTATTCCTAGTGTCAGCAGTCCACTTTTCCAACGGGTATTATGCAGTGATTAGTGAAGATGGGCCAGAATTATACTCCGGAAATCAGAGCAGTACACTTAATTTCTATTGGGATTGGAACAGTGAGAATCCATCAATTGTAAAGATATGGGCACATAACAGCACTATGCCTAGTAATGCAAAACAGATTATGGTCACTAATATTCCGTCCGAGGGAATATATCAACTCAATGTGGCTTTCGATTCGATGGGTACGAATATTTCCGATATCTCGACAACCCTTACAAACAAGTCGGGAACCCCCGAAAGTTCATCTACTCATGTCGGGGGAGGATCATTCCAATTCGTGACCACATATACCTTACCGTTGGAAGTCACATATACGACAACCTATTGGAGTAATTCTGTCGAGAACAGTCAGATTGCGATGGTATTCAGTAAACCGTCAGCCAATATGGACAATATATTCTTCATCAACTACAAACAGCTGAATAATACCTATGTGTCAGAACCTATCAGGATGAAGTATGACAGCGGAAATAACGGATGGTATTTCTACGATTCGCCTACTAATGCAGTGAACCTAGGGGAGTGGCCGGGAATGATGCTTACGATAAAAGTATCAGGCGGGATGCACCAATATGTACTGACCCCTATCCAGTCATTCAGTAATTTCCAGAATTATACACTGATGAACAGGGAGTACACATATACCACAGGAGCATCCGCAGCGGTATCCAATCCGCAGTATGAATCCGTGAGGTATATCCAGTTCAACAACACAGATCAGTCTTATCCATACCATGAAATCGTAAGGACTACCATCTTCTTAAAGGACGGAGGACTTTACCTCAATAACGGATGGTTCAGTCCGGGCATATCATTCCCTAACGATGATATCATTCAGTTAAGGCTAATGAGTGCAGCCAGAACAGGAGAGTCCGTTACTATCGCAGTGGATCAATCTGGGTTCGCACATGACGGCAATCCCATCCAGATTGATGGGAGTGTAGAATATACCTATGAGAACATCATGTTAGGATATCTGCCGGGGGGAGAAACGGCAACAAATACCGATATTCCCGGAATAACGATTGGTACGTCCGTAGTAGGAGGTACACCGCACTTATGGTTCTCCGGACAGGCAACTACCGATGGAGTCTATTACGTTACCGCGAAGAAGTACAACTATCCCGAAGAGGATACGGATTATGTTCTTCAATTCATCGTGACCAATGCCGAGAATCCATCGCCCTATTCCCAGACCTTTTTGACGAATAGTTTAGGCACTGGACTATACATTGACGGAATATTGTATCCGTGGGGTACGATCTCATTGTATTATGTATCAGAGGATGTTCCCGCTATAACTATCGAAGAGGACAGGTATGCAGGAGGATTGTACCTTTTCAATACTTTCCTTGAAAAAGGTCACTTGTATCTGATCGCGGGCAAGAGTAATCACACTGTCGATTTGGGTAAGACTACCAATGCGTGGTCAATCCAGCTCAACGGATTATGGGCATTGTCCACGGCCTATTATACGGGAGAGAATACGGCTACATCCGTAGTAGTATGGGATAAGCCGGGAACGTGGCAGTGGGATGCACCTACGATGCTGATTACATTCCTCGCAGCTAATATCATAGGTATGGTAGTATGCACAAGGTTTACTCAAATGGAGCTATGGGATTGGGTAATCCCTATATGTGCGTGCGTAGTTGCAGTAGTATTATTAGGTTGATAAAATGATATCAGCAGCAGACTTTCAGGAATTATTGGCAAATTCCATGTTTTCAGGGGATTTGGCAATCGCGGGTATAGTCATGTATGTGGCTGTACTCGCGGTAATCTTCTCGATATTCTATAAATCGTACCATGTAGCATTGATTATCTCGATACCGCTTACGTTGGTATTCAGTCTTCTGGGGGTATTACCGCAGGAGGCTACCGTACTGATGATTGTTATTGCAGTGTTGATCCTAGCTATGGGTGCTAAGAAGACATTCGGAGAGTGATATTTACGGTATTGAGTTTCGGAGGCGGGGGAGGGGGAAGTGAATATTTTGTCAAGGGTGCATTGACGTTTTCCTTAATGACAATGCTACTTATGACCTCGTTCATCGTGATATTCGTCCCGGAAACCCCCGAAGTGAAAGGCTACGAAGAGGAAATGAATGAGTTGTTGGGGGAGTATTATAATACTACCGGGAACAATATCCAGAACGAACAGATTTGGGGTTTGACGGGAATTTTTACCCCCTATGGAACGGACAAGGATGGACAACCGAGCAGTAAACAGCTGACCCTTAAAGACGGTTGGGTAGCGGGAGATCGCGTTGAATCCTATGAACCCGCACAATATACGGGCAGTGGTAGTTTGGATAATGGTAAACTATCCTATACAGTTACCTATGACAAGGGTAAAGGATTGTACTATTATTCCGCACACGGAGAGGATTTAGGAGATATCGAGGATACAGTGAAGGGTAATCTGGGTACTCTTTATACATCCGTCACGATGGATAGGGATCATAAGAGTCAGCAGTTCTTCACGGTAGGTAACAAACAGCAGATGGAAAACGGAACGTTCTATTACAACTTTACCGGATATAGATACTGTTTCCAGAGTCTTTCTGACTATTACTATGACAAGTCTACCCCGATCTCGCATACGGATACGAGTTTGTCATTAATTTGGTATTCCTATGCAGGAGGATATGATAGCGGGGTCAGTGGACAGTTGGTTCTATCGGGTTCGGATTCCGGTGTCGCATATATCACGGCCCAACAGATAACAAATTCATTCAATTCCGCTAATTTCACATCGAAATTCACGATGGCCTTTAACGGGATCGACATGAATATCTACATCCAGCTATCGCCCTATGCGATAACCAACGGTTATTCAGTTGCCGATTGTTATAACAATGGTTGGTGGAGTGTGTTGGTCACATCCCCCGCCATGCCGATGGATAGCGGTGCGAATGACCCATTCAAGGGATTCAACCCGGACAAGGTATTCGATATCGTTGTGGGATATCTCAAATTTGAATCAGAGGATTACGGCCTTACCGGAGTGGCGGGAATTGTAGCGGGTACGGTATTCTCGATCAGTCTTTACACCAGCCTTATCGCAATCGGACTTTCATTCTGGCCTGTCCTGTTGATCGCGGGTGCGATTGCGATATTCCAAACAATGAGTGTAGCAGACTTGTGGCCGTTTTAAACCATTTAAGGGGGGAAACCCCCTGAAACCCTTTCCAAAAGCCTAATCCGATTTATATAGTCGGATTCGGTTATATTCATAAAGAGGTAAAGTATGTTATCAAAACATATCAGTCTAGCAATCGTAGGGATTGCCATATCGCTTATAGCGGTAGGGGTAATATCCTATACCAATACATCCGATGCAGCCGATACATACACTGACGGCGATTGGACGTTCACTGTCGATGGCACTAATGCTACGCTCATATCGAATACGGCAACAGAGATCGCTACACTTCAAATTCCCGCACAAGTTACTGCCAACGGCACTACATATACCGTTACCGCGATAGGCGATGGTACTTCGAGTATCGTCAATAATGCGAATCTAACGGCAAATTGTGTAGTGACTATGCCCGACACAGTAACGATCATCAATGGATATGCGTTCGACGGTTGCAGTAATATTTCGGTATTGACTTTACCATCCAATCTGGAATCAATCGGTGCTTTTGCTTTCAGAAATTGTAATAATATGATACTGACCATTATCCCGGATAGTGTGACTAGTATCGGTCAGGGTGCATTTGTTAGCTGTGACAACCTTATACTGACTTCACTTCCTAGCGGATTGACCAGTATCGGTCAGTATGCGTTTCAGGGTTGCACCAACCTTGCCCTTACTTCACTTCCTGACGGACTTACGAGTATCGGTGGTAGTGCGTTTAGAGATTGTACCAGCCTTGCACTGACTTCACTTCCTAGCGGATTAACCAGTATTGGAAATTATGTGTTCGGTGGCTGTACCAGTCTTGCCCTTACTTCACTTCCTGACGGAGTTACTAGTATTGGTAAGAGTGCGTTCCAGAATTGTACTAACCTTACCCTCACTTCTCTTCCCGATGGTATCACTACTATCGGCAGCAGTGCGTTCAATGGCTGTACTAACCTTGTTCTTATAAGTCTACCTGATGAATTGACGAGTATCGGTGGTAGTGCGTTTAGAGATTGCACCAATCTTGCACTGACTTCACTTCCCGATGGATTGACAAGTATCGGTGCTTATGCGTTCAGTAATTGTACCAATATTGCCCTTACTTCTCTTCCCGATGGTATCACGAGTATCGTTGACGGGCCGTTCTATAACTGCACCAACCTTGCATTGACTTCTCTTCCGAGTGGATTGACTAGTATAGGTAATGATGCGTTTAGATTCTGTACCAATCTCGCTCTTACTTCCTTACCAGATGGTGTTACACGCATCAGCAGCGGTGCGTTCAGAGGATGTACCAATCTGGCATTGACTTCATTATCTAACGGACTGACCAGTATTGGCAATAATACGTTCCAAGATTGTACTAGTCTTGCACTTACTTCTCTTCCGAGTGGACTGACAAGTATCGGTTCTTATGCGTTCCAGAATTGCACCAACCTTGCCCTTACTGATCTTCCAAGTGAATTGACTACTATTCGGGAACATACATTTTACGGATGTACTAATCTGGCTATAACCAGCATCCCAACGGGAGTCACTACCATTGAGAGTTTCGCATTTTATGATTGTAACGGACTCACATCATTGGTTCTACCGCAGTCCTTATCCGAAATCCAACCTTATGCGTTCGTAAGATGTTTCAATCTGAAAACCATCTATAACACATCCGATCTTACCCTTACCATTGGAGGAACGGATAACGGTAGTGTAGCTCAATATGCAGAGAACATCTATGATGATTTGTATGTACTGACCATTCTATCCAACAATACTTCATACGGTACTGTTTCGCAGAGTACCGCTTATGCAGTAGACGGAGCAACTATCAGTGTATCGGGAGATACGATCACTATCTCCGAGCCTGCCCAGACAATCAAGGCAACCCCTACTTCTCCGTTGTATAACCTGACCCGTTGGGTAAATACCACGGGAGAGATAACCGCGAACAGACCCATCGTAGCAGTATTCGATCCTAACGAAATGACCGTATCAGTCAGTCCCGGCATACTTTATCTCGTCACGGGAGGCCAGATACCCAACACAACTTCGGAAACCGTTTCCCTGTCCTACACGGGATTCGGCGATGGTACTTACACATGGAGTATCGTGAACGATGGCGGAACGGGAGTCAACGTCACTGCCGATGGAATGATCTATGGTACGGCGGGGAATGTGACCGTTTCCCCCGTTACCGTAACGGCAAGGCTTACCGGAACAGTGGACGGAGTAGCCCAGACTAAGGACTGCACATTCCAAGTGACTATCGTAGCCAAGTTGATCTTCACGACTAACCCCGTAGATGATGGAGTGATAGCATGAGTGACGGAGAGAGATTCACGATGAACAAGACCGTCACGACAATAATGACCCTACTAATAGGATCAATCATCGTCATGGCGATCTTCATACCATTCGTATTGGATACTGTCAACGATCACGATCCCGATGTGACTGTGGATTCAGGCGGTACATGGAGTTATACCCCGGCTGCGAATCTGTCAGCGACATTCAGCCTGTCGGGAATATCCGATCAGTATGTAGAGTACGAGGCGGGAACTTATAGGATCGCTGCACCCGATGGGGATTATAGGATAACCATAACGGCGGTATCCGAGAATCCGTATCAGACGGCAGAGCAGACTTTCGTATTGAGGTTCGGCGATCAGTCATTGTTCGATGATGTGTCCCCGCTGTTGCTTATCATCCCTGTCATGGTAATAATCGGACTGATTATCTTCGCATTGAGGGGTATGGGAGTAACGGGAAAATTCGGAGATCGCGATCCTTACGACTACGATAATTATTGAGTAAACCTTTTACGGGCTTTATGCCCGATATTATTTTATAAGATTAAATCAAATATTCTTCATGGATTCATACACTGATTCCAAAACTGACAAAAGGGCATATATCGTGCCTATGGCAATCCTGTTGCTGTGCCTTATCGCCCTTACCTGTTGTGCCTATGCGTATTACACCGTTTCGGAGTTGGAGGTCAAGAACAACGAACTGAACGGAAAGTATTACGAGATCGACTATACCGATGATGCCGGGGTATCAATCACTGACAAGATCGACGAGTTGGAGCTGTCTTTCTATACTGATATCAGTATCGTTGACGGAGCAAGGACTTTCAACGTCCATTCCAACCCAGATACCATCGTGAGGGATTTCTACGTCACTTTACATACCGACATTAATAAGACTTTCACTGTTCTGGCCACTGTCGATATGGGCGATGTACTTAGCCAGATCGTATCTGTCGGTTCTATCGCATACGATGTTGACAACACCGCAGTCAATGACGGAGATACCGTCAAGATCACTGTCACTTTCGATGTTGCCAAGGTCGATTTCAAGACCGTCACGGGGATTACCCCTAGCGGTAATGGGATAAGCGATCTCGCAACCATGCAGACCGCTATCAGCGATTTCTGTTCCAACACTTATGATGTTAGTGTTACCGCACAGCCCAACTGAAACCTCTTAGGTTGGGGAAACCCAACCTACTTATACCACAAGTATGATATGGTATTACCGTCATTTTCTAACCCCTTACTTATCGGGGTAATACCCGATAAGACCTTATATCTGATTAAATAAGACATTGTTTTATCTATCTTTTTATATTGTCACTGGCATTAAACATTATGTTCAAGTCAACTC
>Ga0326514_10000497_pt1 | contig 26759 bp, 24 predicted proteins | sample 3_2548_0518_D_FD_203653 | JGI IMG/M metagenome (GOLD analysis project Ga0326514, IMG submission 203653) | Bovine rumen microbial communities from UC Davis, California, United States - 3_2548_0518 | ecosystem: Host-associated > Mammals > Digestive system > Stomach > Rumen | place: USA... | reverse complement strand
ACGGCACAGCCATGGCTGCTACGGAATCTGTTCCGCCGTTTCCGCCTCCAGCATAACCACGACCTCCCCAGAAGCCGCCACCGAGTACGAGAATCAACAGGATAAGCCACCAGCCCATGCCAGATCCGGAACCACCGAAGCCATCGTTATTGTTGCCTGTCAGAGCGAGAATATCAGCAGCTGACAGACCAGAACCATTACCAAGGTCCATAGACTATCTCCTTTCTTTAAGTAAGAGAATGATTAGTTACATAACAAAAGCACCCAGGCTTACGGGTTGACCTGAGTGCTTAATGTTAACTTAATTATTGAGTTATTTAAAGGACTAAATGCCCGTTTAGTATACTTTAAGGTTACTTATCTGTCTTGGTCAAAAACAAGTCTGATACAGCCTTTAGTGCTAGTATTCACATAAGATGATGACCTATGACACTTAATTGTCAACACATCCCCTTTGTCAAATAAGAATGACTCATACGGTGACACACGACCTTTTTTGGCGTATAAATTTACATCTTTCTCTGTAGTAAAAGACGGGGTAATCTCGGCAGGTAAAAGCGTCCCATTTTTATAGATTCTAAAAAGTAAATCCCCTGCTGACTGCAAATCGTCAACATGAGCATCAACCGATAATAGCGTGCAATTATTCGTTATTTTGATTGAATCAAAACCGCTGTCAAGTTTTCCAGTAATGTCACTTGTTCCAGTGTCAATATCGAATACTCCGACATGTATAATTTTGGGGGATGAATACTGTACAGAATCGACATTTTCAAAATAAGGAGACTTTGTATAATTACTGATGTAATTTCTTCCTATAATGCAACTTGCACTAAAAATCACCCCACTTATCATGCTGTTTCCGCCTTTAATGGTGTTGTTTACCACGATATTATTCGAACCACTGGCAAGTCTAATACCATAACTTCCTCCATTATTAATTGTATTTTCGGAAATTTTATTATCACTTCCGAAAATGACAATGCATTGTGCATCTTGCGAAGTAATGTTATTTAGCGCATTGTTTGAAACAATACAGTTATCCCCTATTAAATAGATACCCTGCTTAAGAGCATTATTAATTATGTTTTCACTGATATTTGCAACTTTAGAACCTTTTATATGTATGCCAGCACCATTAGTAACTTCCATTATTTGATTTTTGGAAATGACGATATTTGATGGAATAACAGGGTTGCTAAGTTTAACTTCCATAATTATTCCTGCAACGTATGCCTTTAAAATGATATTACCAGTACAGACTACGTTGTTTGTTTCATATAGTCTGATGCCACATCCAGATTCGTGTGATAACTGGAGATTGCCGGAATCAATAATGTTATTGCAAACAATAACGTCTGTTGCTGTTGGATAAAAAGATATTCCATGTGTGTCCATGTTTAAGCAAACATTGTCTGAAAAATTAATCTTCCCAGAAATTCCTTCAAGAATTTTAACAGCGTTCATGCATGATTCGAAACGGCAGTGGTGTATATACAATTCTGAAATGTTGGGATCAATATATGACTGACCCTTTGATGACATACAATAGATTCCAAAAGAAGAAAAATCAAAAAATTCGCAATCGTGAATTTTTATATTGGTACTTAATTTTATAAATATTCCATTTGCTAAATGATTTGGTTTTTCATAATTTTCAATACCTAAATTTTCTCTATTTCCGTTAAATGTCACACCGCTTATTTCAACATTTGAGCATCCTATTATTTCAAATAAATAATATCTTCCTGTTCTTGAAATAGACGTTTGGTCTTTCAGCTTTATAACGGCATTCTTTCCAACAACAGATATGTCAGTTATATTTGAAAAGACGATAGGTCTTTCATAATCTACAAGATAATTACCAGTTAAATATAAAGGCAGACCTGTTTCAGCACATTTTAAAATGGCAGAATTAATTGCCTCTGAATCAACCACTGTTCCATCACCAACTGCTCCAAACATTTCTGGTGTTACAAAACCAAGAGTACCTGTTGCAAGTTTTTTATATGTCAAACTTCCATCCTGCACAGTGGTAGTTGCTTCTGGATGTTCATCCAACCAATTTGCAACCGCTTCTATTGTCGGGGCTGTAAAGAGTTCATATACTTCATTGAGTGCATTGACAAGGTTAGATTTATCAGTAGTATCAAGATTGCCTTTGGTGCCTAAATCTGCCTTTACGTCTCCTAAAGATCCATTTAGTGAATCAACCGCCTCATTCAAATCCGCACGAACGTTTTCAGCATCTTCAGATAAAATAGAAATATCCGTAGTATGCTTGTTAATCTTTTCAGCATATGGCGTAAGAACGGTTTTTAAAGTATTAAATAATGCCATGAGAAACCCTCCTTATAGCATTTTAAGTAACATCCCATACTGCCGCTCGTTAATCTTTCCAGCCTTCAGCATGAGTTGTAAAGCTTCTTGTGGTGTATTGCAATTTTGTCCGAGCATGTTCTGAACCGTCTGCTGAGGGTTGAAATTGTCGCCATGCTGCTGTTTGGCGCCCTGAATAAACTGCGGAGGCATCTGCAATAAATCGTTCATAAAATATCACCTCACTGTTTAAAGTCCTGAAGAATCTGCATCATCTGGTCCATCTTAGCCGAAAGGTTGTCGAATTCCTGTCTGGTCACCATGCTATTCTGTTGCGGCGGCATAGCGATCTCTTCCATTTTCCATCTTCTTTCCTGTTCGGGGAATCCATTTTGATCTCGGCACTGAAGTTTGAAACAGGTCATTGCATTGTTCAGAAACAGAACTCTTCCACCAGGACTGATTGGATACCAGTCAGTGTTGTCAATATCCGGCACAAGAACAACATTGTTTAACAGTTGTCCCTGAGGCAGATTCTGAGACTGCTGAACAGGTTGCATGGGCATCTGCCCGACAAAATTGTTGTTCATATTCTCCTCCTTTTATCCTCCTTAAGGTACTTTAACCCAGAGTACACGAACGCCTGGTTGCATCGAGACCGCAGCATTTGAGGTATTGGTATACCCTATGCTTATAGTAGCCGTGGAAGAACCGCTTTCATCGGACGCAATCGTGGCAGCCGTTATTATACACTTCCATTGAAATACCGCATTCTTATTGTTTGAGAAGCCAACGCATCCGATAGCCTTCCACTTACCGGTTTTCGTAGCGCTTATACTAATATCGATTGACCCGTTTGCAGCTATTTGCTTCGTGCCAACACTGGCTGTAACCGCGGCCATTCCGTTCAAGACCCAGTCATCAAGAGTATCCAGTTCGCTTTTGACGGTCTTTGTGCCGCTGGTATTATGATAGATCATGTCAGACGTATAATCGCCAGCTTCTGGTGCAATATTTCCTGTTTGAGCTGCCGGATTACGACCGTTAAATGATCTAACGCCCCCAGTAGCTGCCTGCTGAGCGGAGTTCGCTGCTGCCTGTGCTGAAGATGCCGCATCTTGAGCTGAAGACGCTGCTGCTTGTGCGTCTGTATGTGCTGCTGCTTGTGAATCTGCGGCATCCGATGCACTACCACTTGCTGATTCTGCGGCATTCTGAGCATCGGTAACCGCCTGAGTGCACAGTCCGTTCGTATTTTCATTCATGGCTCTGAGCGCAGATACTAAGGATCCACGAACATCTTCACCATCATAGGCTGTAAGGATTTCGCCTATCTCTCTATCAATATCTGCAAGTGTATTTGCCATTTTGATTTACCTCATGTTGTTTCATATTCGACAAGTAATCCGTTTTTGAATTTCATCCGATAGCCATTCCATCCGACGGTTACAGATTTACCGCGTTCAGCGTTTGCTTGAGAATCCCCAGTGTATATGCCACCATCATCGCTGTTATCGCTGGCCAATAGATATATCTCCCCATTTCGAGCGGATATAACCATAGCGTGATTGCTTTTAAATAGCATGTCGTCAGCGCCCTGATCGTTGTAAACAGGTTCACCATCTTTAGAAATATTTATGCCACCAACTCTAATAACTCCTGTCTCCATTCCGGTAAATGGGTTCCAGAAACTCAAACCAGTATTGTCGAGACTAGCAAGCATGGTAGCTTCTCCGTCAGCAACACGGCCGGACATTACGTTGAATACGCCACCTTCATTGTTCTGACCACCTAACTTTAATGTTCCGCCTTCGATTCGATCGGCAGACATAGTACCCGCAGTGATTCGATCAGCGAGAATCTCACCATTGGCGGTAATAGCAACATTAGTGTTAAAGTTTTGCTCGTTATAGCCGGTTGGACTGAATCCGAGACCGTTAATATTCCATCGCCAAACTCGGGCATTGGAATCCATGTAGTCTTCAATGTCAGATATAATTAACTCACAGACCTTATGTGTCTTTGGGTCTTGACGTAAAGTAACAACACCACCAGTAGCGTTTGCTATCATATAGGAAGCTCTATCCTGAGCTTCTTTTAGTCGATTGGATGAGTTTGTCTCTGTAGCGGTTATCTTATCAAACACATTTGATTGTGTTTCTGAAGATATAACACTAAGCTGGGTCTTGTGTTCATAACCAAGTGTGTATGTAGACTGATCAGGATCAAGCAGATGAATTTCCTGCTTAGTGCAAGGAAACCATTTGTCCAGGCCATGCGGTTTACTTATGATCCTAATCTTATCTCCAACGTTCAAGGCCGGAATATTCCAATTGAAATACTTCCTATCAATCATTTTGATTTCAAGGGTCATATCTTCAAACTGGTCGCTTCGAAGATACTTCTTGGCCTTCTTCAACAGTTCCGCAGGATCAGTAATGTTTGGAAACTCAACCACTTTTTCGATCCAATCGTATTTATCCTTGAGTGTAGAGTTAACCACATAGAGCGAATTGTTGTTGACTGATTCTACAGTTACATAGTCATCGTATTCGTCAGCCGCCTTTGGGTTAAAGCGATTCAATCTAAGAGGAACGTCATTACCATAACCAGCTATCCACATCTTGGTAGCCCCGGCTGGAATCTCGATCTTTTGCTCAATTGTATCAGAGATGCCGCTACCACCACTCGATGACGCCAATATCTCTCGATCATCGTTTCTTATTAAATAAGTACATCTTCCGTTCTTCATACGTCCAGTGTAGAACATATACTTATCTAATAACTCAGTACCCTTATACCGCAACTTATATGGACCATACACAGTGTATTTCTTATAGTCAGTCGGGTCTTCATCGCCATCTTGTTTGGCTTCTTTTGTGTCAGCCTGAATGGTTGGAACCGGATCTGTAGTGTCTCTTAACATAGCGTTTGTAGCATACGCATTCTTGGATGCTGTAGCCTGATCGAATACAACGTCACCGACCTCGGCATTACTCGTACTATCCAGTCTTGCTCCGAGCGGAATGATAGCGGTTGCAAGATCCGTCATCTCGTACTTCTTAGTGAAATCGAGCAGATTCTCACCAAACCTAACAGGATTCTGGGTTGTGGCTTTTGGCCAGAATGCACCGTTATCCTTATACAGATTCAAATATCTTTTACCACCGGACCAAGTAATCACAAGATGTCCTTTAAGCTCATCCGCAAGATTCTTAATGAGGGTTAATGTGTCCTCAAACGATGTAATCCGACCTTTATCTGTAGTTTGAACACCGTCGCTGTCTTCCCATTTTAGAAATTCACAAGTTCCGGCATAAAATTTCTTTTTAGCTTTTACCTTACTATTGTGAGTGTCCAGTAAGGTTTTGAAATACTTCTCCGGTCTATCCGTAGCGGCAAATGTTCGTTGGGGTTGCCTTGTATCTCGAAGGTAGTTGAGTTCACCCTCACAAGTAAACATCTTATTACCGTCGAAATCCTGTTCTTCGGTAATAACTCGACCGCCCCAGATTCGTTCGAAACCCCACCGAGTTTTAGTTCGACGCCTAATAGTTATCTCCGATGTCATAGGAGTAACTGTTATGTGACCATCGCTGTTGTAATATCCGCCTTCTCCGTAAGCCCAGTTATTTCGAGGCAACGTAAAGGTAAACGAACCAGCAGCATTGTCTTCCAATGTTAATATCGGATCTAAAATATCAGTATGTAATCCGCTAGTCGGTCCGCTTGGATAGGTACACGAATAAATAACTGTTCCGTTACATCTTACCTCGTACATTGATCGCTCCTTATAGCATTCCTGGTCTAAACTCTATTGAAACACGTGCATCAGGCGATCCTTTAAACGAAACCTTGATCACATTATTCTCTCGGAACCCGGTGAATATCATGTCTAAGAAATGGTAGCATCCCGCTTCTTGACTATCCATGTTACTCCCTGTAGGTGTCATAGTTAGATTCGCGGTATATAGACCATTAGAAGGATTTAACTCCTCGTTGAATAGTCTAATGTAAGTAACAGTGCCCGACAATATTCGGAACACCGGAGTAGTAGGTTTACGGCCAACTTGCCTTCCGGTAAATGTATACATTCGTGCAGCACTTCCGTTTGTAGAAGCATTGAGGTTGTAAAATATACCTCGACTGATTGTGTCTCGTGAGAATACAAACTTGTCCCATGACCAAGACGGACTAACACTAGTCCACCTTGATAACTTGTAAGGTTCGAAGTCGTAATCAAGAGTAATCTGTGAATGACTATTGTCCGATTTGCGACTATTAACAGTCATCCGACCCCGATAGAAATAATCGTCATCATCGGTAAGTCGAACGCTGACCTGCTTCCCGTGTAAAAAGTTAAGGATCTCAGAATATAACACATCCCACGACTGCCAGCCATTGAGAATGTAGAAATCCCAAGATCCCTGTCTCTGTCCATATAATGGGAAGCCCGAGACAGCTTCAGTCAGATCAATGACTCCATCACTGCCCGGGTTTTCTACGATTTTTGTTTTTACTGATGGCGGCTCGACAGCAAGGATTCCGGTAGGAACCAAATGCCAATCGAGATGTGTATCACGTACGTTTTTGTGTCGGTCATTAATGATTAAGCCATGCTCACCATTATACTGACCGGTTTCACCACGTCCTGACATTTAGCGCCTCCCTCCTGCCATAACAGCTCTCCTGCCGAGAGCCTGATCCATCCGTGCAACTGTTTTACCAACCAGAGTATTACCATCAAGGTAAATCTTCTGGTTCTCAAGATTATAGTTAAGTCTGGCTAGCTCATCATTCTGCCGCTGGATAGCAGCAAGTAAGTCAGAGTTGCCCTGTGTTGTAATAGCCGATAAGTCGCCAACTGCGGTTCCTACATCAACTTTACCAACTGATAAATTGGCGCCTAATGTCGCATATCGATTGCCGTTAAGTGCCGCAGTAAGATTACTCAAACCGCTATTGAATCGGGTGGTATCTAATACAGGCGTAATAGTAGGGTTGTAATTAATATCACTATCCATGATAGACGGTATTGTAGCCATGGCCTCGCGAATAGCATCGAGCATATCTGTAACCATGTTAGCACTAGATTTTACAGCCATACCACCTTTGTCGCGTATAACGTTTAAAAATCCCTTTATCAAAAACCAACCGATATGGTATGTTTCTTTTGAAGGTGAATGCTCATCTGCTGCTTTTTGCATCGCACCGATACTTCGAGTCATCATCCTACTACTAGCATTCTCAACTAAATATGATTTTTCGTTAATAGAGTTAGCCAAGCCCTGAATAAGACCGACACCGGTCGATTCCCATTTGGATCGTTGCGAACCAGCCGCATCAGCGCCGGCACTTGATACTCTCGTACCAGCATTCCGAACAAGCGGCGTTCCTACATCTATACCGTCAGCCAATTCTTGAGTTGAATACTGTCCTGCGCCACCATAGTTAGCATTGATGTATTCGTCGATCATATCATCGGAAATATCACCAGCTTCACCTACAGGCAGACCGCCGTATTCTTTGAGCGCGTCGGCAATATCAGTCTGGCCCTCTTCACCTATTGAATTCCAGTCAGCACCCTGATACTGTTCCATTAGCTGTTGAATTACTTGATCGTTAGCAGCCGTGGCTTCTACGCCGCCTTCTTCAACACCGGTTCCAATACCAGAATATAACGATGAGAAATCTAATGATCCGTTACTATCTATTAGATTCTGTAAATCACCGAACTGATCCGGGAACTGGGTCTTAAGGGCCTCAAAGTCCATAGCTACATCATCGCTCGGATCAAGAGCTTCAGCCACTTCGTTTCCAGCGGTTTCAGCAGCTTGTTTAGTTGCGGGCGTTCCAGCTTCAATTTCTCTAGCCGCACGACCCATCATCTTACTGCCAGCGCCTTCACCTGGGTCATTCATTGACTCCCCGAAGGATTCCTTTACTTCATATCCAGCATGTCTAGCCGATTCTTTAATACCTTCAGTACCGGCATCGATCTCGGATGATTGCTTTTTGGCGAAGTTTTCCCACATACCAGTTTGGTAGTTGTACTGGATGCCATCGCTATACGCCTTATTAACCTCGTCAGCGCTTTTAACTGCCGAAGGAACGACATGTTTTGCATTGGCATCATATAACATGGATCCTGCTTCTGCTGCTTTACCTTCATAATCAGCAGGGTCTGCATCAAGCAGACCCATGATAGCATCGTAGATCCATCCACCTACGAAACCCAACGCTTGGCCGATACCTTTAAGAAGACCAACGACGATGCCCGCTAAGACTTTCAGTAACACAAGAGTGAGATGTTCGCCTATACTAAAAGCTTTCTGTTCGAGAACAATTAGTGCGTCGTCCAAGCCCGCAAGTAATGCTGCTAAGGCGTAAACAAGTCCGTCCATAAGACCTTTAACTGCGGCATAAACGATCGTAGAGATCGATGAAACAACATCTTTTTCTCTACCCTTAACCGAGTTAACTATAGTATCCATGGAATTGGCAAATTTAACAGATGCACTAGCAAACACATCAACTGCCAATGCCGCCATAAGTAGACCACCGCCAAGAAGAGCAAAACCGGCACCAACAGCTAATAGACCACCGCCGAGAAGCCAACCGATACCGCCTAAAACCGCGGCAAACACAGCAAAGCCAGCAGCCAACGCGATGAGCATACCCGCGTTCTTCTGAATAGCATCGGACTGACTAACAAGTGATTGTATTGCGAGACTAAATATAAATAGTCCAGCAGCTACGCCAATGATCGATAGAATAGCCACGGCAAGAGCCTGAAGTCCACCGGCAAGTCTTACAGCACCACCAAGAGCTAACGATAAACCGCCAAGAACAACGGCCATCTTAACGAGTGCGTCCATGGCTTTCTTAAGAGCCTCTACCGGGATCGCTGCTAATATCCCAATAGGAATCATCATTGTCGATAACGCAATAGCCATCAACAGCAAGCCTGTCGACAACTTAGTAAGATTGCCAGGAATAATTGCATTAATGAATTCGAATAGGAACAATGCCGCAGCAAGAGCTAGGATTGTCAGGGCCATCTTTCCAAGTCCAGACTTGTATTTATCCCATGGAATATCAGCCATCATCTCAATGACGATAGCCATTTTCTTTATAGCTCCACCTATAGATAATAACACCGCCGCAAGACCCAAATACTGTACTGAGTGTGCACCAATGAATTTGGTAATAATTGGCGATATAGCCTCGAAAGCCAGCAAGGCAACCGCTAATAATCCAACCAAAGCAAGCGTTTTACCCAGACTAGCAAAGAATTCGGGGGCCGTTAACCCCTTAAGTTTCTCAAGAACACCAACCAATAGCGAAATGGTAATACCCAACGCAATGATTAACATAGCCAGAGCGGCTTTCTTCAAAGCACCAGTAATACCAGCTATAAGATTCTTTCCGAACTCCTTAATGCTCTCGCCGATAATCTTACCAACGCCCTTGATTGCCGTTGCGGCCGTTCCACCTTCTTCAGCAGCGTCTTTAGCATCAAGTAGCTTTTCTTTAACAGCCATAGCTGCAACTGCAACTAAACCAATAATTACAATGGCACCTAAAGCCTTTTGTAATGCATCTTCAGGAATGAGTGATAATATTACGATCGCCCCGACAAGCTTCAACACTGATTCGGCAAACACTCTGAACGCATCCGCTGCTACCTGCCATTTGGTCATAGATGTAGCATCAGCAAAATTGTTCACGGTCTTCGATATGCCCTTCATGGTGTCCTTGATAGACCCTGTGAGACCGTTTGCTTTATTAAACATACCGAGTATCTTCTTTATTACAAATATCGATATGAATGCCTGGATAAGCTTACCAACAGAAGACCACTTGAACCCTTTAATGCCGGCGATAATTCCCTGAAGACCCTTGGTTATTGTTGTCTTTAGGTTGTCAAATATACCGCTACCAGGTTTAGACTGAGTGAGTTCTTTTGAGAACAACTGCTTCCACAAAGCTTTGACCCTAGCGACAAGACTCTCAAACTTCACCTTCGCAAAGTCTTTTAAACTACCAAGTAACGACCATATAGCACTTCCGATACCTTCAAGCGTTGACTTGACTGTACTTGTGTCTATGGACTTGAGCTGTTCAAAGAATGCGGCAAACATATCACCGAATTGCTTGAACTGATCGGAGATCTTTATGTCGCCGAAAATATCACTCACTGCTGTTGTGAACGGCGCAAAGAAATTCTGTATTGCTTGTACAGCACCATTTTGAGCAAGTGTAGCCTTAAGATTGTCGATGAATCCTAAGAAAGCTGTCATTGGTTTAGAAATCTTTATCGCAGCAAAGAAAATTCTTAAATTCGCCCCGGCTTTTTTAAACAAATCACTAGCACTATGCACCTCTCGCATACTTCTACTAGCATACTTTGCTGCGGTATCGAGATCATAACCAGCCTTACGGAGTGTATACATACGACTTTGAACCCCAGCGGCGAAAGCATCCATCGTGTGCGTGTTTTTAAAGCTATTGACAAATCCGTTAACCGAATCTTTCAATTTCTTGAAACGAGGACTTGTATCCAAGAATAGTTTAAACGACTTCGTTAGGTTTTCGACCTTTGTTTTTAACTGTTCGAATTTCGGACCGGCAACTTTGGTGAGTTCCTGAATAGCACCGCCAAGTTTTGTAAAACCGGTCAGCACTAATCCTATCGCTCCTGAGAGCACTGTGCTCAATCCATCAGCAATCGCCATGATCATAGATAAAGCATCTTTAAAGCCAAGAACACGTGCAATCGTATTGGCGAAGCCCACAATCGTTTTGTATAGCGTGTCAAAAGCTCCACCGATACCGTTCACTATAAGATCTGCAAGGTCATATAGTTTCTGCTGTAAACCGCCTTCGGTTAGTGCATAACCAATTCTCGATATTAGATGAATGGCTAATCGAAGTCCACCGGCCACGGTCTTAAATATAATAGGAAGAAACTTAGACGCCAAACCGGTAACGATTTTTGTAACAAAACGTATTGGTATAATTATTGCCTGAGCACACTGATAGATTTCCTCTAATAAATGTCTACTGCTAAGAAGACGAGGATTGAACTCCTTGGCAATTCGTCTCGTTATTGTATTAAATTTTTCAGAGACATCAATTAACAGGTCACTAATTCGCTGAATGACTACAATGTTTCCAGCAAAATTCTTTCGATCGGCAAAGAAACTGGTGACACGTTCGAAATTCTGTAAATATCTATGTCCGGTAAGGGTTTCGAGCGCAAGACCAATGTATTTACCTATGTTCTGAACGATAAACCAGATATTCTTCAGACCATGCATGAGATTCTTATGTCCGTCAGCAGCCTTCCACATCTCAAGAATACCGTTACGAGTATCAGAAATGCCGGCAATAAATCCGCTAACTACATCGTTAATGCTTGTCCAAAGTTTTTTAGCTTCGTTCAAATCACCGAACAATATCTCAAACGTTTGCGCCCAACCAGAACCAACGGATTCCTTAAGCGCATCCATCATCTTACTGAATGTTGTTACTTCCTGAGCGGCTTTATAGGCTTTTTGTCCAAGTTCGTCATTAGCATCAGCGTATCGCCCCAACGTCTTAACAAGAACATCAGTTGTCAGCCACTGCGAACTCAAAGAATCATTGAACCCCAAAGTCTGAGTAAACAGTTCCGAAACTTTACCCTTAGCATCAGCAGTTGTTGAAATATAACCGCCTTCAGCCTCCTTAACCGTACCCAACTCTACCGCGGTATCAATCAAAGCCTTCTTGAATTCGACGGTAGCCATGTTTGCGTTCTCAATGGATTTCCAGTCAATTAGCTTTACGGAACCGGACGATAATGCCTGAGCAAAATTGTACATAGCTGCCGAAGCCTGTTGAGCATTCGCGCCAGAAACAGCAGCCTCGTTTGAAATACCCTTGATCGCTAAAACTGCGTCATCTAACTTTACACCGGCATTTGTAAATTTGCCAATGCTCGACGTCATGTCGGAGAACGAGTATATAGTCTGATCCGAGTAATCATTCAATTCTTGTAAATATTTATTAACCGTTTCTATTGATTCGCCGGAAGAGTTCATGATCGTACGAACAGAGTCCATTTTAAGTTCATACTCATTGAAGCCGCCGGCAATCTGATTTACAGAAAGGTCTTTAACGGTGTTTGTAACAAGATCGATTGCCTTATTCGACAGGTTCTGAAACACCTGGAAACCAAAAGACTGCATGTTCTCCAGGGAACCACTAATCGATTGAATACCGTCGATAAGTTTGTCGAATTTAACATTATCTGCTGCTGCCTGGATTTTCTGAAATGCTGCAGCACTACCTTCAAATTTGGCAGCCTTATCAAGGGTATCAAGCTGGTGAAGCGTATCCTTTACGCCGGCAGCAAATCCCTTATTGTCGAATTTCATCTCGACGATTCTTTGTTCAACTGCTGTGCTCATAGACGCTTCACCTCCTCCCAAGCAGATTTAGAAATCTTATCAAATATAGGTTTCAGTGCAGGATTTATGTAATCGATACCGGAAACCCACCCGCCATTTCTTGTGGCATGTCCGTATTGCAAAAGAAGCGCTATTGGAATCGAACGATTCTCGCTTGAATTAGTCCAAGTTATTTTAACCCAATCATGGCCTTGTTCAATCACATAACTCCACGAATTTGCCGTAACGCCGGTATCTCTAGGAGTTGCATCTCGAAGGGCGTCAACACCCATTTTTCCGTAGGTGTTTAGATGCTTAAGGAATTCGTTTCGTCTAAGACCATTTAAAAAACCACGTGTCTTTTTTAAATCCCCAGAGAACGAATAGCTTACGGATGGCATGACCATCTTGCCCATCTAATCACCCCTTCGTACCGTATTTAAGTTTTCGAGCTTCGTTTAGCGCTTTATAATGAGCCAATGTTTCTTTTCGACCTCGTTTCTTCGGCGGTGCGTTCTTTATACTAACGACCCGAATCAACGTTATCAGTCGATTTAATGGCCACTTTTCAAACTCTTTTGGAATCCCTTGTAAGACCATATAAGCATATATAACCTCAGACGTTAGAACCTCTTCTTTTTTACCGCTAGATCGATCGTTGATTTTGGTCGCGGTCTGTGGGTCTTCTATATACGCCAAAATATCCCTAAAGTTTTGTTCGGTAAAACAAAGGTACACGTTAGGATCTACATGCTTGGTCAATGTCATAAATCGTATGAGATCGAGAGTCTGCTCTTCTGTCTTTTTTGTTTTTGACAGATACGGAATTTTCCATTTTGACTCCCATTTTGAAACGGCGACTAGCGAATACTCCATTACAAGCGTCGTAGCCTTCACAGGGATGAATTCGCCAGTCTGCTTATTGTATAGTTCCGCAGCCGGAACCTCGATAGTACAGGGCATCGCTAGTCTCCTTAAAAATTACTGCTTGACAACAGTTGTGGTGTTTCCGTCTTTGATTGGTTTTGGAATGATGCCGTCCAGGAACTTTGCAGCATACTTATCATCGGTAGCCAGCTTCATATACATCATGGAATATGGCTTACTGTAGATAAAACGTTCTTTTGCTGCCTCGTTCTTAATAAACGTACGGCCATCTTCGGATCGTTCACCATACGCTGCCTGAATGATCGATTCAAACAGTGCGATGATTCGCTTTCCATTCTGTTCCTGCGTTATACGCTCAACGGTCTCTTTAAGACCGCCAACAGAACTGAAGTTAAGTCTAAGAACCTCCGGTTCACTGAGGTCAAAGTAGAGATCTTCGCTGCGTTCATTTCCGAAATAATCGATATAGTCAAAATGTTCTTTGAACATCGATGCTCCTCCTTAATAAATTACGGTGTAACAGCTCCACAGAGTTCAATAACTTTGTCCGGGAGCGGCAGATACGGATCTGAATTTGCAGAGCCATACAATGCAGCCTCAAGCGCAGCCAGTCCCTCCGCAGTCGTCTTTGTAGAATCAACGATAAGCTGAGATGTTCTCTTCAGTGTTGTGACGGTTTCAGATTCGACCGGAACCGTATCAAACTCGAAGCTGAGAGTTTCGCCTTCCGGAGACTCATTGATCGTCTCATGTGAGGATTCGGACGGGGAAACAGTAGCTCCATAGATAAGATGAAGCTTGTAACCCTTGTCGCCGAGAGCTTCTGTATCGCTACCAATGAGAGTTCTAAAGCAGAAGCCGAACGTCTTTCTGTTCTGCTGCCCAGCGTAAACACCGGTTGCGATCTGTGTCATACCATTACACTCATAGAAACCATCCGGGAATGTGAAGCACTCGATCGTGCCGCCGAATTCTTCAGTACCTCTCAGGTTTGCATAGATTGTATTATCTGCATACTGTTTATTCGAATCTGCACCGGATGGAGATTCGGATACTGATGTAAGACCATTCCAAGCCTCACCCGGACAATACTTGCTATCAAGATTTTCGCTATCCGGATTGTAGACGTACAGAACGCCACGGTCGACACCAGCTTCAATGATCTTCTGACCTTCCTGGTCCCATTTCAAAGCAGCCATTGGCATACCTCCTTAATAATAAATGATGTAAACATCGTGATTTAAATTGTCTGTAACATAATGTCGATCATGTTCACAGAACTGAAACATATGTAAAATATCCTCGACCAAAGGCCAGTCAGGATCCTTCGACACAAGGGTTACGGAATACTTAGAGTAACCAATGTACTTCTGGTTGTCCGCTTTTGAAAAATCGATCTTTTCTCTGGAATAAATAATCCGATTACCCTTGTGCGTTTGTAAACCTTCCGGTTTTTGAGCATATACATATGGTGTACCGAGGGCTTTTACAAGCGCCTGATGGAATTCATCCCTTGTCTTCATAAAGCCCTCCTATAGTAAGAGCAATACGTGGATAGTTCGATGGATCGGCACCAGTAACTTTCCACTTTTGCCCCCATATCTCAACATATCGAATGTGTGCAAAATTCGCATAAGCAAAAGGATCAGCAACGATTTCGATACGAGTATTTATCTGAATATCATCAAGAACTTGATTCATGTTCTGATAGTTACTTCTCAGAGAAATCTGGTCCCCGCTATATGGATGATCAACACAAGTCTCCTGCCATACACCGGGAGCAGTCTCTACAGTCTCTGCAAAACCTACATTGCCGTACCACACTGCCATGCTAATTCACCCCATTTTGATTCGATCAGTTGGCCTTCTTGAGAACAACTGCAGAATACGGCTTCGTAAGAGAACCGGAGCAGCGTGTCTCCATCAGGTACTTCTCCTGGTTGTAATCGATGTCGAAATCTTCGAACATGTTGATAGAACCGCCCTTATCGGCGCCAACAGTATAGTCAGCAAGATTCACGATTACGCAGTAAAGATCTTCCGGCCATACTTCTGTCGGAATTGTAACGATGCGGCTGACAAGCATCTTTGTCGTGAGCTTCTCTTTGCTCGGATACAGATCATGACCATCAGCGTCCTCGAGCAGGAGCATGTCAGAAAGCAGGGACTGCTTCATGAACATGATCGGCTGTCCTGTTCCTCTGTAATCGTCCTGAGCCTTGATAGCAGCTCTGATGATGTTCTTTGCGGTTGCATCGTCATCGACACCGGTAGCAACAGTCTTTGTAATGCAGAAGAGCGGGTCTTCCTTGACGATCGGTCTGATGCAATCTTCTTTGATCTTATCCTGGCTCAGTGTAGAACGACCATCGCCGAACATAATTGCACGAGCGATTTCTTCATCCAGCTTAAGTCTCATCTCGGACTTAATCCATGCAACAACATCGAAGTCGGTGATATCGATGATGTCGTCACGATCCATCTTCTGCTTCTTGTAGATCGTGCACGGCTGCGTCTCTCTACGAAGCAGGCCGAAGACCTCCTCAAGCTTTCTGTTACCTTTTGTATAACCTCTTGCACGGGCCTCTTCGCCGGTAATATCGGCATACTGCATCTTGATTTTGCTCATCGGTGTATGCTTTACACCCTTAAGGATCACCTCAACCCACTCCTGGTTGTAGTTGATGAATTCCGGAACTGTGCCGTTCTGAACCTTTGCTTCCGGGAACAGGTAATCGATGGACTCAATACCATACTCAGCAGCGTGAGCAAGGAATGCTTCTTTAAGCTTGCCGCCGTTTCTTCTGACGTCCTCAAACACACTCTGTGTAAGCGCGTCCATCTCTGCGTGGGTCAGGGAATCGCCACCGACAGGCTGCCCTTCAAAAACGTTGTATCTCATATCATCTTCCTCCATATCGAAGTGCTGGGCCTCGCCGCCTTCGTCTTCATCATCGTTTTCTTCTCCGCCAGCATTCTTAAGCTCGCTGGCGTGCTGAACAGCATAATTGAATGCTGCATATACTACTTTCTGATCTTCTTTTGAAAGGGAACCGATAATCGTCTCGAGGTCCCTTGTCTGTTCGCCTTCTTTGGCCACTTCTTTTTCCTCCGTTTCGGCGTGTTCAATAGAATCGTCTTCATCGAAGTCGTCCTCGAGTTCGCCGCCATCAATATCATCAAACTGCTCATTAGGATAGATAACCGCTTCGTCTGCATCCCAGTCGGTTTCCATGCTGCCATCGGCATGTTCGATAACCGGAAACTCAATAACAGCGCCATCATTTGCGCCAGCCAAAACAAGTGAAACCTCTCGAATACGTCCATGTGTGACGTTTCCGTTTCGCTCTTTGAGCTGGTTTGCATAGATGCTTAATGCTGTAAGATCGCCGTGTCGAACTGCTTCTTTTGCTATCTGAGCGTCTTCAGAATCATTGAAGGAACCATAGGCGTATATACCGTCTTTTCTATTCTCCAGAAGAGCATGTCCAAGAACATTGTTTATGTCTTTGTGATTGTGCATAAAGACAAGCGGAACGATCTTACCATCACATTCCTTAAAAGCGTCTCGACGAATCGTTCTACCGTCTGAGCATCTAATATCGTTCTTGGAGGCCCATCCGGCGAAGTCGTATTTAAACCCCATTTTGATTTCCTCCTTGAGTTTTCTTAGAAAGCAGTTTCTTCACGGCATCCGCATTTGCATCATCTGCTGGTTTACCTTGATCTTCTACTTTCTGGTTAATATTCTTATTACGCAATTCATCAGCGCCTTCCTGAGTAGACGGCTTGAATCCGATAATCTGTCGCACCTCGTTAGAGCTGAGAATCTCATTACGAGTAAACTTATCGGCGATATCGGCCATCTGGTTAACCGGTACTAACCGGAACGCATCACGGAAGAACACAATACTCTGCCCTTGTGTCCTCGCTGTCGGAGTAAGAAACTTCCAACGCATAGCATCAACAATGGCCGAGATCATAGGTTCAATAGTACGATTATGGTAATTTAGCATTTCTGTTTCATTGGCTGTACCATTGAAGACTGCCTCACCCATTCCCAGCTGGTTGTAGAGCATGTCCTTATACATTTGGACCTGTTCAAGGAGTTTGTTCTCGATAGCTCGATTGAGCTGTGTGATGTGCTCGGTACCGTCTATATAGGCAATACCATATTTGGAATTTGCTAATTGATCTTCTATTGCGCGTCGGCGTTGTTCAGCTAATGCCTGCTTCGCCGGCGTTTTTGTAATGTATGGGAGCTGTATAATCAAATCCAGTTTACCAGAAGCGGACAATTCGTCGATCGAATCGAGCAAGTTGAGCTTCCTGATCAGTCGCTGTAAGGTCGAATTATACTGATTCATTACAGCGTAAAGCGGATTTTCAACAATTGCTACGAAATCTTTCTTAAGAATGAGCTCTTCTCGTTTGCCGGTTTTTTCATTATACAGATCAACTCGTACTTCTGTCGGGTACCATTCAAGAATACGACCGCATCGGAGTTCGATTGGATCGAAACTTCTTGTATTCGGGTTATAGTCGCATTCCACAGGAACAATAGCTACAACACCTTCGTCCATCATAGTCATGGCAACGTCTTGTATGAACGCTCGACCGGTTTGGTCTACGTTGGCTGCAAGATTGAAGCACGAATTTAGATTTGAATTTATTGGTTCTTTATAGCGACCATTTTCATCGAGCCTAGCGTGCTCAATTTTTATGGAGGCCACATCAATGGCGATTCGGTTATAGATCGCCGATACCATGGATCGCTCATTGCCGTAATGTAATCGCTTACGATCAGGCCTGGTTGAGCTTCCATATTCATGTCGCACAGTCGGATCGCGCCCCATAAAGGCGTTCCAGGCGTGTGCCAGTCTATCACCTAACCCCATTTTGATTTACCTCCGAGTAGATGTCTTTCCTCGTCCGCTGCCGACTCTTCCTATGCTACTAGTTTGACCGGAAGCGTATTTCTTACGACCGGAGCCAGCCAATCGATTCTTTTTAGCAGTAGCATTAGCTCTAGCTGCCTGCTTTCTTTTGTCTCTTCTATCACGAGCCAGCTTTTCATTGTGAGCATCTGTCGTATTCGTTGTAGAAGAGGTAGTAGTTACACGTGCTGTAGCTCTTGCGTAATCACTGCCCATGGATGTCAAGGCGTTTTCACGTGCACGTCTAGCAAGCTCTGCCTTAGCTTCTGACTTAAGTTGACCTACAGTCGACTTAGCGTATCGGGTAAGTTCACTGGTAGGAAGCTTACCGGATTGACCAGAACCGTAAATCAATACCCCATTTTGAATTTCAAAAGCGTCCTGTGCGAGCGCTTCTTTATACTTAGCAATCTTCTTAATATTACGCTTTGCTCCCTGTCCGGCAACGATTCCTGCAACTGTGTATGCAGCATAATTTGACGATGCTGCTATTGAACTAACGACCGCGGCACCTGCTGCAATTCCTGCCGGGCCGGCAGGGACACCCACCATCGCACCAGCAATAGCACCTAGAATACCCATACCTACAGACATCGGAGTTCTAACGCGCTCATATTGACCACGAGATGCATTTGCTGCTGTGAGTTTACGTTCCTCGAGGGCTAGTTTCTTCTGATAATGTTTTCGCCCCTTGTCAGTCAGCGAGCCATCTGCATTCTGGAAACGACGGACACCCCACTTCTGACCCTTAATTCCGTGATGCTCGAGGTGATCTGTGTACATTTCTTCTCCTATTGCTGAATGTTTGGCATTCTTCTTTTTCTTAGAGCTATCGTCATCGTCATGTATAGTTTTTCTAAGTTCAGAAATTGTGTCAATGCGATAACCAATCTCACTATCCAAGGCGTCAGCTATATTGTTTAAATCGGCTTCTCTACGATCAAGATTATCTTTTCGCTCTTTTAACTTGTTCATAACTTCAACCGCATCTTTTGCTGCGGACTTGAGTTTCTCCTCTCGTTCAGAAGCAGCCTTATCACGCCGATTAAGATCTTCATCACGTGCATCCTGTTCGGATTGTCTCTGTTTAGAAACTTTAAGGAGAGCATCATAACGCGTATTCACATAATCTTCACGCTGCTTAAGATCAGATTCTCTAGAATCTAGATCAGCTTTCCGCTTAGTATAGATAGCTTCCTGTGCGTCTTGACGTTTGGCTTCATTTTCCACCTGTTTCTTAGAACCGCCGCCTCCGCCATCGTTTGGTGGGTTATCATCGTTTGGTGGGTTATTAGATGTCTTTTCGCTAGTCTTTGCTTTCGTACCTGCGTCAGAGGCTTTCTTGCCAATGTCGAGCTTTTCTTTATAGTCCTTAAGGGCTGATAAACCGTCAGAAATAGCCTTGACTGCCTTACCACCAGTCTGAAGCGCATTCATAGTTTTTACCGCTGCATCACTGTATGCTGAGATAGTTTTTGCAATTTCCTGACCGTGTCTAAGACCGGCATTGCGCATGTCATCTTCGATTTTGAAACGTTTCTCGAGTCGCTCGAGCTCCTCGTTTGTAAACATCTTCTTATTTTTAAGAACACCTTCTCTTGTCTGAGAGGCCTTCTCTTTCTTCTTAGCATAGGCGTTATCCTTGGCTTTCTTTACTCCTGCCTTAGCGGCTGACGCTGTAGCAGAGCCAAGTTTTTTGCCCACTTTAAAAGCAGCCTTAGCAGCACCCGTTACACCATAACGAATACGCCCAGCCGCGGTTAAAGAACCGTCGGGATTCTGGAATCTTCGAACGCCCCATTTCTGGTTCTTTATGCCGTGATGCTCCAAATAGGAGGAGTCACCAAGAACAAGTGTATTTCCGTAAATATAATTCATGTTTCCTCCTATTGATGAATGTTTTACCTTGTTGCGCTTCTTGTTGTACTCAGCATAAGCTCGAGTAAAATCATTAGCGGTCTCGGTATACTCTTTAATATCTTGACCATGCTTCTTTTTAGCCCAGTATTCAGCATATGAATCGATAAGATTCGCTTTGGTTCTACCTTGGCTATTATAATGTGGATTATCGATGTCCCAATAAGTACGTCCATCTGGATGAAAACGCGTAATTGGGCTAAATTTTCCCATTAGCGTTTTTTCAAAGTCAGAATTTATACGTTCTTCAACCTCAGACTTAACAGCGTTCTTTTTGTTAAATGCTGAAGAAAGCTTATTCAATTCTTTTTTGGCTTTTTTGTCATACAGATAGTTCGATTCCTCATAATCACCACTTACTTGCTTAAAACCGGCCTTTTCAGCAGCTTTCCTAGAACCAACATTTTCATTATAAGCATTCCATTCTAGTTGACCATAATCCTTATAACCTTCAGATTCATACCAATCGACCATCTTTTTAGATAGAATGGATGCGTAGCCCTTACCTCTAGCACATTGGGTGGTGCCTATAACCATATTTAAATCGGAATCATGCCGGCTAGTTTGGGCGTCAATAAATGCTACAATATCTCGACCTTCTTTAATCACGAATCGCTTGGCTACTTGAGCATCTGTTTTATCATAAGATTCGTTCCAAAAATGCCTATCAAAGAACATCTTTTTGTCTTTTTTAGAAAATTTCTTAACGATGTTCTTTATGTCTTTTCTTGTCGATTCAATATCTGCTGCTTCTACGCTGTAATGTTTTTTACCAAGCGCAGTTCTAGTTCCATCCAGGTTCTGATAACGTCTAACTCCCCACTTTTGGCCCTTTACACCATGATGCGCTAATGAACTCATTCGAATGCCTCCTTGTTAACTTTATAGGCGACATATGCATCCATCATGGCTGCCACGTTGTCAATCTTTTCATCGTAACGTCTCTTCAACAGCTTTCGATTGCCATTGGTATCCTCGACCACGATGCAATGTCCCATACAAAAAGACATGAGCTCCTCATCGAACAACAACAGTCGATCTTCAGCCATGTCTTTAAGTTCGCCAAGTGGCACGGATTCAGTTTTAACGCCCTGAGGAACTTTCTCGATCCCAAAAGGTCCGTTCTCTAATTCCCAACGCTGAATGAATTCTTTAGCGTTGTATGGGTCATAGCCGAGACAGCGAACATCGTAACCGGAATCTTCTATAAACTGTTCGAGGTCTTCATAAACCTCCATCATGTCTATAGTGGTTCCCTCAAGTACCACCAAACTTCCTTCTTTCATGAAGGTGTTGTACTTCTCACGCATCGCTTTTGGTAGTCGATCGAGAGTTCTTGAAGAGATGTAACTTCTAACTTTAATTCCGAAATATCCTCGAGATAAAGGGAACAAGAATGTTGCTGCACAAAAGTCGTCACCCTGAGAAAGGTCAAGACCAAGTGCGCAAGGCATGTTCCAAAAGCTTCTACGTCGGTGAGTCTTAGTTTCTTCGTATGTGAAGAAGTATGTATAACCCTCCATAGGAATGCCGAAACGCTTTGCTAAAATATCGTTCCTTGCAGCCGGCGCTTTCTCAGCTCTTTCTACATCTCGTTGGTATGCATCATAAGTAACTGTCAATCCAAGATTAGGATTGGCCTTTAACCACATGTCCGGATCTGCTACTTCTGAAATATCGTCCAGCTTGTAGTACCAGATAGATACATGTGGAGCATAGTATTCTCCTTTAAGAATGGATTCTAACTCCATTTTGATTTCATCGCCGGAAGCATTACGCACGGTTCCTTCCGAAGAAGTGGCGATGATCAAGTAGTCGTCCATTCCTCCTTTGGCCGCACCCTGTTCGATAGCAGCAACAGGATCTTCTCTAATCGTTCCGGAAAGCCACTCATCAATCGTTGAGCATTTGCATCGAAGACCCTGAAGTTTGTCAATTGACATCGGTCGGATCTCAAGAAGAGAACCAGTGATGAAGTTCTCAATACCGTTCTTGGTCGATGCCAGCTTCTGCCGATTTGCTCTGCTGCCGGTTGTGTTTTGTAATGAGCCTTCTGTCAGGAATTGGAACAAAGGGCCTCTTGCTCTGGTAATAGCAGTTCGTATAGGAGATAGAATCTCCTCAGACTGTTTCATAGTAGGGGCTGTTGTGATCTGGTGGGTAGTGGAAGGATCAATGTTCAGATAGTAATTCTGAATCGTACTTCCATACATAGACTTTGCAGCCCCTCTAGCAACAATCAAATACTGTTTAAGCGTAAGGCGCTTCTTCTCTTTAATCTTTACGTAGTGGCCGCCGTTACCATTCTTGTTACGGCGATAGACTGAACGTTCCGAAAAGTAGTACCAACCAAAAACCTGCTCACCCCAGAGTTTGAAAGAATCCAGGAGGTGGAGATCCCGTCCATCGGTCAATGTCAGCTCATTATTACAGAACTCGATCCAGCCTTCGACCGCCAGATCGTCATAGTAATAATGTGGATCACGAATCAGATCATCGATTCGATTCATCTCCATTGAGATCTCTTGACAAACCGGAATCTCACCTCGAATTACGGCATCTCGAAACTTGCCATAATACTTAGGAGTTGCAGTATTACTTAACATGCTGTCTCCTTATATTCTGGCGAGTCCCTGATCGGCCCAGCACTTCGGACCCCAAGCATCGATTCCGCCGAGATCAGCACCATGCTTTGCCCGATCTTCAATGTATGACTTGATTGCAAACATTGTGTTTGGACCGGCCTGTTTGTCGAGCTCGAGTGGTTTTCCGTCAGCGCCCTTGAATCCTCGTCCCTTAAGGATTGTCTGGACAAGAAGCACATCATTACCTTCGGAACCCAGTCGGATAGTTCCTACTTTGTATGTTTCTGCCATTTTGATTTCTCCTCCATAAACTTTTATGTAAGCGCCATCGAAATCATCTTCGACAGCTTGCTGATTGGTCTGCTGCACAACAACAACGGTATGCCCCTTCGTCTTGGTAACGAGAATGTCTCCTCTGCGAAGCAAATCTGAATTATTGGCGGCCAGAGGTATCTCATCGAACTCGCCTGTCTCGAGCAGGTAATGCGCTTCGTTTTCTGTGTAGAAATCCTCGGCCATAATCCCTGCATACGCACAACAAACTCGTACAAGTCTTGCACAGTCGGTTTCGCAGTTTGTATCCACCAACCGGCAGTCAAAACCAAGATCCTTTGCGATGTCCCAGAGAGAATAATTCTCGTTTTGATCATAACCTATATGTGGATTGTCGCAGGCATACCGCATATTAGCTGCGATCTTCTCGGCTTTCACTGAATCCCGGCACCGAAGAACACGCCAACCTTTTGGATGTGGATACCATTCCTGGGTCTCTACTTCACTTCCAATCTGGTCGCCTGCTCGTCCATCAGAGTAACGAAAATTCTCGTCATGTCTTGCACTTCCTATTATTACCATCGCTGTGATCTACTGGCTCCTCTACCATTTCCTACTCTGTAAATGCTGCCAACTTTGTTCGAATACGTTCTCGGTCTTGAAAAACCTCTGTAGCATGGAATAGAAACAAACATCATGAGCATTGCAAGAGACAACGCCAACAACATATTAGAGATTTTCTTCATGTCATCCCTCCACTCGTATGTAAACTGTGTCTGTATCCAGATCGGCGTACTTCTCAATGCAGTCTCTACAGAACGTATGACGTGACCAGTAAAGCTTATCTCCAGCCTGATTCTCTGAAGAATGGTCAGCCTGATCCTGTTTCAAAGACCACATGATCTTATCCAGAGAGTAGTCGCCATCGCATCTTCCAAATATACGCTTAGCCGCCTTGGTTCCACCAACGTGCTCGACTTCCACCCACATCATCTGGGCGGCATCGTCGTGCACTCCAAATTCTTCAGCACGCTTGATGTATGCAGGTAACTGAATATCGCAGAATAATTCAGTCTGCATTTGACGACCGATGTCGGACGAAATAAGATCACCGATCAAGTATTGGTCTATTTTACCAGGAACCAATTGAGTCTGAACCCAATCTACATTTAAAAATCGCCTGAGATTGGCATAGTTATTGAGTTTTAACTTATGCTCATCAACCCAATCGAATATCATCTGTAGAAGCTGACGGCCTTCCTCCCCATAAAATTGGTAGGCTCCTAATGTCAAGGTAACCTCACGTCCAATCTCTGGTTTCTTAACATCAGCCCAGCGGCCGGCGCCATAAACCTGGCCGCCAGTCTCAGCTCCTCTCACCATTTTGGCACAGACTTCTTGATTATGCTTGTTCATCCGGATGCTCACCTCCTGTAGGTTCATCCGTAGTGATAACGAGCTGCTCAGCGTTCATGGCCTGGACAGCAGCTTCAATCAATGTTGCAATCTGAGTATTTGTAAGTGTAATTCCGTATTTTGACAGTTCTTTTTGAACCTGTTCCATAACCAATCGGAACTTCTGATCGCCCTGACCCGGACCATCAGTCATCTGTTCATAGGCGCGTACCGTATAGTTGATTATGTCCGCAGCCCAGGCATACTGCTTGGATCTGAGTTTTGTCTCAATATATGGTACGATCGTCTTTACCAGCCAAGCAATGAGGCCGCAAATAACAGCTACAATCAAGTTTGTAAGAATTTCATTCATTTTGGATCATCCTCCTTAATCCTGTTTAATTGGAAGTTTGTCGACTTCCTGCATTAACCGTTCGCACGTGCCATTACCACCAAGATCGCGGTATGGTTCGTACAGATACTTCTTAAGATCTGTGTACTCGTCTCTGGTTATGTAACCACGAGTAATGTAGAACGTGCAGCGTTCACAGATCTTAGCGAACCCAAGCCCCAGTATCATTCTACGCTCTGCGCTATTGTTCTTCTGTTTCGACATAACCCATGTCCAGAATCCGCTTGACGCAAAGAGCGTGCAAAAGATCGTGACTACAATGTCCCACGGTATCTTATCCACGTCGGCCTCCTTTCTTTAGTCTGTGGGCAGATGTTAAACACCTATCTCATAGTTGACATTGAGTCGCCATTCGAGTCTGTCGATCTGTTTGTTGATTGTTTCAGTTATGGCTCCGCTTGCAGGTGGATCAAATATAAGACGAACTTTTAGAGCAACCAACGTAGCAACACTTTCCTGCATAGCCTTATCTGCTCCCAAAAAATCCGCCCATGTTTCACTGTTACCTGTTATATGAAAGCCTTCTTCTGGCCCAATCCCAATCTGTCTGAGATCAACCAACACAGCATTGATGTCATCGATTAACGCATTGTCAAAGTGCTCATGAATAGCACCGCCAGCGATCTTATCTTTTACTGAATCTAAGATACTATCCATTACAACCTCCATGGACATGTGTCATACGGTCTGCGAGTTACTGGTTCCTGGTATACCCCATCCCAGCCAGTGTAGTGAATCGCCTGATGTGTCTTGCTAAGACAGGTAATCAGGTTTTCCGGATCCATTAGTCGGGATGAATGGTTAAGAATATCATCCATCGTAATAGGCTCAATGTGATGAATTCGAATGTCTCTGCGATACATAATGTCTCGGCCCTCGATTCCCAAATCACATGCCTCATCACGAAGAATGATCTTATCTCTCAACTCTCGCCATTCGAGTGAGTTGTAGAAATGCTGGTTCAAATATCGCTCCGCGCCAAAGGTTGCTTCACCGACTCGTCCGCCTATGTATAGGTATTCAAATCGCTCCTTGAAGGTTGGGAGTTCGATAAGTTTTGAGTAAGTCTTAATCGAAGTAGTCCTCTTCATCCTCTGGTGCTCCTGAATATCTCCTAAATGCGCTCAACGCGTTTGCGTATAGCTCCTCTGAGCTTCTTTGGGAAGCTAGGTTTTCAGTCTTAGCCTGCTCGTACTCCTTCTTCTGTCTCATCATCTCTCGTTCAAGCTTCTCTCGGCTTGATCCGAGCTTTAAGAAGTGTACAGTCTCGGCTGCAGTGGCTGTTCCGTCTAACATTCGCTGTTCTACAAGGTCATAGGCCAATGAGATCAGCTCGTTTTCCCTATCCTCGGCAGTCATGGCCTTGGATTTCCCTCTTCTTTTCAAAGGTTTAGCTTCTCTTTTCGGCATAGTGTTTATCCTTTTCTATTAGTTTCGAGGCTTTTTCAGAGACATTGGTAGTGGTTAGGAGGAGCAATGGTATCCGTGTGAAAGGAGGAGCATGAAGGAACGCGTAACTTTACCGGAGGAGTAAATATAACCGCTACCAATGCCCTAAAAAAGCCTCGAAGAAAGTTCCGCCGGAGAAAATATAAAG
>Ga0326514_10000496_pt1 | contig 26801 bp, 19 predicted proteins | sample 3_2548_0518_D_FD_203653 | JGI IMG/M metagenome (GOLD analysis project Ga0326514, IMG submission 203653) | Bovine rumen microbial communities from UC Davis, California, United States - 3_2548_0518 | ecosystem: Host-associated > Mammals > Digestive system > Stomach > Rumen | place: USA... | reverse complement strand
CCGGACCGGCACCTTCCTCACCGGGCAGCCAGGTACAGGAATCTTCCGGAAAGACGGTCAAAAGCAGCCTTCTGAAGAAGACTCTGGCAGGTATCGTGACGAACCCGATCCTGATCGGAATCTTCATCGGTTTCCTATGGTCTCTTCTGAAACTGCCTCTGCCGTCCATCCCGAAGAAAGTCATCTCCGATATCGGAAAGATGGCGACACCTCTCGGACTGATCGCGATGGGGGCGATGTTCGATCCTAAGGCTGCAAAGGAGAAAGCAGGTCCGTCGGTCCTGGCTGCAGTGATGAAACTTCTGGTCCTTGAGGCAATCTTCCTCCCTCTGGCAGTCACACTTGGCTTCCGGGGGCAGCAGCTGGTCGCGCTTACGGTCATGCTTGGATCCGCCTCCACAGTTGCCTGCTATGTCATGGCGACCAGCATGGGACACAAGGGTACGCTTACCTCATCGACCGTTATGATTACGACCGCCGGATGTTCATTTACCCTTGCCATGTGGCTCTATATACTCAGAAGCCTTGCCCTCGTGTGACCAGACAGATTGCTGTATATCGATCTGCATGATATCGACAAAAACCGTTGGTTTTCATAAAATTATTTCACAGGATTGACTTTTTCTTAATAATCTTGTAACATATCGAAAAAGGTCGATCACAAACACAATTTATTTGCGATTTGGGAGGATAAGTCCTGTGAAAAGTTCGAATCAGATAAGACGGATCCGATATGTCCTGGTCATGATCTTTATGGCGGGTATCCTTGCGCTTCTGCCGCCGACGTCCGATCTGCAGCCGGCTATGGCATCGACGCAGAAAACTGCGGCAGCGAAGAAGAAAAAGAAGAAGAAGGCGAAGAATATCGTCAGGACCGGCTTCGTCAGGATCAAAGGAAAGTACTATTACTATGGCGCCGACCATAAAGTAAAGACAGGCTGGTTTTCCGTCAGAGGGAAGAAGTATTTTGGAAAAAGGAAGGGAGCTAATAAAGGAAGCCTGTTTTCAGGATGGCATACAATCGACGGCAAAGAGTATTACTTCTCTCCGAAGAAAAAGAAAGGCGCTTTCGGGGCAGCTTATGCGGGATGCACCAGAAAGGTGAACGGAATCTCCTGCAAGTTTGATGGGGATGGCGCTTTTGTAAAGTGCAGATTTGCAAAAAAAAGAGGCGGATTCGTAAACCGGATCGGAGAGATGGCAAGGGACAATCAGAGAAAAAACAACATCCTGGCATCTGTCGTAGTCGCCCAGGCGATCCTTGAGACCGGCTATGGCCGGGTAATACCTCACAACAATCTCTTCGGCATCTACGGAGGCCGGTATGGGTCTGAAAGGGCATCGATGGAAGGATATAATTCCTATATCCGCACATATTTCCCGGGGCTGATCGGGTGCAGAAGCTACTATCAATATGCAACCAGGATCGGCAGCGGCGGATACGCCCAGGCATATGGATACGGGCGGGCCCTGATCCAGATCATCAGAAGAGACGGTCTGACCAGATTCTCCAGATAAAAGAAGGAGCAGATAAAACAAGATCCCGGAAGGCACCGGCATGGAAACATGACTTTAGCGGGTGCTTTCCGGGATCTTTTTTTCTCCTCTGCCCGGGAAAACCGGGAAGAGGGATATATGCGGAAGAAGTACGCGTGCCGGAAGGAATCAGGCGTCGGATCTCGCAAAGGAGTTCTTCATGAGATTGCTGACCTCATCCAGCACCTGCCTCAGGACCTTCCCGGCTTCCTTCTTCACCATGGCAGCCACTTTCTCATTCGCTTTTGCCTGGATTTCGAAACAAGCCTTCAGATCACCCGCATCACGGATCGCATCATCCGCGGCATTGACGAGATGATTTGCTTTGGACTGGACTGCCAGCTGATAGCGCTCGATATGGTTGAGATTCTTCCTGTAGCCGGCATCCGCAAGCGCGGCAATCAGGCGGCTTGTCCAGTAGAAGTTATCTGTGGAGACCTGCCCGGTCGTATTTCCAAGATAATCCGGAAGGCTGTCAACTTGCGGATAGAGCGGGATCATAACGTTGAAAGCATTGGAAGCATATGCGACCCACTCGATGGCACGGCTTCCTTCCGGCATGTAAGGACGGATCTGGACCAGCCCCATAAAGTCGGTACGGTTGATGCCGATGGACCGGAAGCAGCCGGCTTTTGACTTGTCGCCATAGCTTTTGTATGGATCATAGGGCGTCCCCTGAAAATGGGAGCTCAGTACGTACTTCACATCCTCCGGCGTGATCTTCTTCTCCGGCACCATGGACCATGGAAGGTCATCGGAATCCGGTTTGTAATCTGCATCCGGACCATCCCAGTCAAAGTCGGTAGGATTGAAGTAGCGGAGCATGTACCATGCGCGCGGTGTATTGTATACATGGTCCGCATCGTCATGGCTGCCGAAAGCTGCCCTTACATCGAACTCCTCAGCATCATCAAAGTCGTCGCCATCAAGGTCATCGTCTTCGTCATCCGGATCATTCAGATCATCCAGATCAAATGTAACATCCAGGAACGGATCCTCGCCGTCTTCCTCGTCATCATCGAAGTCGAGAGAGAAGTCATCCCTCAGATACTGCGTTACATCCAGATGATATTTTCCGATGAACTCTTTCAGGTCTGAAGAGCACATGAACTCTTCCTGCTCTCCAAACGCATCCTCAAAGTCGAATTCATCGATTCCCTGCTGGTTCGGCATGACGACATAGGAATCATCCGGGACCCTGCGGGCGATCCAGTGATGGCCTCCGATGGTCTCCAGCCACCAGATCTCGTCCTTATCCGAAAAGGCAATTCCGTTCATCTCATAAGTTCCGTACTTTTCAAGGAGCAAGCCGAGTCTCTTTACGCCTTCGCGGGCTGTCCTGATATAGGGAAGGGTAAGAACGACCAGATCTTCCTCGCCGATTCCGCCGGCTTTCTCCGGATGATCCTCATCTGCCGGCTCATATACGACCAGCGGGTCGGCGCCAAGAACACGGGGATTGGAAGTGATGGTCTCAGTCGCAGTCATGCCGACCTCTGCGGAGTTGACCCCGCAGGCCCCCCAGATCCCCTTGCCTTTTTCCGCATCGGGCATGATGGTGCAGCGAAGGGCCCGCGATGGCAGATCAATCTTCACGTGGGAGATGACAGACTCATAAGTTTCCGGCCTGCCGGTCCTTGCAGGAAGCACAGACATCTTTTTGGCGGTGTAGCGCCCGGCTCCTGAATCGTCGTTTCTCGCAATCATCGTGCTTCCGTCATAGGAAGCGTCTTTTCCTACCAGTATAGTCGTACAAGACATATATGGATTCCTCCTTACAAATTTTCAGATTTGTCAATATTTCAACAACAGGGTGGCTTCGTTATCAGAAATATTAAACAATTTATCTATCCTACCAGGTGATTTTACCATAATATGGAAAAATAATTTGGATAATATGACAAAGCTATGGAGATTTTACGTTGACTATAAATTACAAGAATTCTATAATTATCCCTATTGACACATATCAGAAGGAGATAGTTTAAGATGTTTAAGTACATTGTCAAACGTATTCTTCTCGCTCTTGTTACGATCTTCATCGTATGTCTGATTACATTCTTTACCATGAATGCAATCCCGGGCGGACCGTTCGCGGGCGAGAAAGCAAAGTCTCCGGAAGTTCAGGCTGCACTGGAAGCGAGGTTCAACCTGGATAAGCCGGTAGGCGAGCAGTTTCTTCTTTATATGAAGAATCTGGCACATGGGGATTTCGGTATTTCCGCAAAGACCGGACGCGACATCTCCAAAACAATCAGCACCAAGTTCAAGGTTTCCGCAAAGATGGGTATCTTTGCGGTCCTTCTTGCTGTATTTGAGGGCGTTTTCTTCGGAAGCATCGCCGCTCTGCAGAGAAACAAGTGGCCGGACCGGCTGATTATCTTCATGTCGACGCTCTTTACGTCGCTGCCAAGCTTTGTTCTTGGTTCTTTTCTTCTGGTCATCTTCTCGGTCAAGCTGGGATGGGTCCAGGCATGGAGCCCGCAGCATCAGAACCTGATCCTTCCGGTTCTGTCCCTGGCTGCATATCCGGCGGCTTACATCACCCGTCTGACCAAGACGTCCATGCTGGATGTCCTGGGACAGGATTATGTCCGGACCGCGAGAGCAAAGGGCGTCCGCTCCAGCAAAGTTCTCTTTGTCCATACACTGAGGAATGCGCTGATCCCGGTCGTCACATATATCGGACCGATGATCGCATCGATCCTGACGGGATCTCTTGTTGTTGAGCAGATCTTCACGGTCGGAGGACTCGGCAACGAATTCGTACAGTCCATCACGAACCGTGATTATCCGATGATCATGGGTGTCACGATCTTCCTGGCTGTCTTTATGGTAACTATGAACCTGCTTACAGATATCGTCTATAAGCTGATTGATCCCAGGATCACACTCGAGTAAAGGAGGGGAGAAGCTATGGGTATCGAAAACGAACCTTATAATCCGGACAAGACTCCGAAGAAGCATGCCTTCTCTCTGCAGCTTGATGTATCCAAGTTCGAGAAAGCAACGGATGAGGAGAAAAAGCAGGCGGATGTCATGAGTGAGTCATCCTCCTTCTTTAAGGATGGCATGAAACGCCTGAAGAAGAACCCGCTTGCAGTATTCAGCATTATCGTCCTGGTCGTGATCCTTGTCCTGATCATCGCAGGACCTAGTTTCATCCCGTATTCTTACGAGCAGATCATCACGGTCAACGGAAAGAGAGACAGAAGTGTTACGAACATGGCTCCGTTCCAGTGGTCCAAGCTGGAGCAGCAGTACATCGATGAAGGCGGAAAACTCTTCCCGCATATCATGGGTACGGATGAGATGGGAAGAGACTACTTCATCCGTGTCATCTACGGAACCAGGATTTCCCTCTCTGTCGGTGTGTTCGCAGCTTTGATCGTCCTGATCATCGGAATCCTCTACGGTTCCATTTCAGGATACTTCGGAGGCAAGGTCGACCTGATCATGATGCGGATCGTCGATGTTATCTATTCCCTTCCTGACCTTTTGATGATCATTCTGCTGTCCGTCGTGCTGAACGAAGTTATCAAGCCGACCGGCACCGGTCTTCTGGCAAGACTGGGAACGAATATGATCTCCCTTTTCATCGTCTTTGGCCTTCTCTACTGGGTCGGCATGGCAAGACTGGTAAGAGGACAGATCCTGACCATCAAGCAGAACGATTATGTCCTTGCGGCAAGGGTATCCGGCGCAAAGAGCAGCCATATCATCCGCAGGCACATCCTGCCGAACTGCATCAGCGTTATCATCATCTCCGCTGCCCTGCAGATTCCGTCCGCTATCTTCACCGAGTCCTTCCTGAGCTTCATCGGACTTGGCGTAAAGGCACCGATGCCGTCTCTGGGCTCCCTTGCTTCTGCAGCCCGCTCCGGTATCACAACCTATACTTACAAACTGATATTCCCGTCAATCATGATCGGCCTGATCACCCTGGCGTTCAATCTGCTGGGCGACGGTCTTCGTGATGCATTTGACCCGAAGCTGCGGAGGTGAGGAAGATGGCTGAAAATATTCTGTCAGTACAGGACCTGCACACTTCCTTTACAACGGACCACGGCGAAGTGATGGCGGTCAACGGAGTTACATTTAATCTGGAAGAAGGCAAGACGCTTGGAATCGTCGGCGAGTCCGGCTCCGGCAAGTCTGTTACTGCTTATTCCATCATGCAGATCCTTGAGAAGAACGGATCAATCAAATCCGGAAAGATCCTTTACAGAGGAGAAGACATCACAAAGTGGCCTGAGTCGAAGATGAGAGAGTTCCGCGGAAGTAAGTGCTCTATCATCTTCCAGGACCCGATGACTTCCCTGAACCCGGTCTTCACGATCGGATACCAGCTGGAAGAGGCAATCAAGCTTCACACAGACCGCAGGGGCAAGGATGCGACCGACCGTGCGATTGAGATGCTGAAACTTGTCGGCGTCAACGAACCGGAAAAGCGTATTAAGCAGTATCCGTTCGAGTTTTCAGGCGGAATGAGGCAGCGTGTTATGATCGCTATGGCGCTTGCCTGCGAGCCGGATATCCTGATCGCGGATGAGCCGACCACCGCACTTGACGTTACCATTCAGGCCCAGATCCTTGAGCTGATGAAAGATCTGCAGAAGAAGATGAAGATGGCGATCATCATCGTCACCCATGACCTTGGCGTTATTGCGCAGATGGCCGATGAGATCATCGTTATGTATGGTGGCCGTGTATGCGAGAGAGGAACGGCAGAGGATATCTTCTACCGCCCGGCCCACGAATACACCAAGGGTCTGCTTCGCTCTATCCCAAGTGTCGACAAAATCGGCCAGAGGCTGGTACCGATCTCGGGAACCCCGATCAACCTTCTGAACCTGCCGAAAGGATGCGCGTTCTGCCCAAGATGCGAACAGGCCATGAAGATCTGCCTGGAGCAGGTCCCGCCGGAGACCAGGACAGTCGACGGACATCTTGCTTCCTGCTGGAAAGCAGTACAGAGCGAGATCGCTGCCGGCATGATCGATGTAACAGGAACAGACGGAAAGCCGGCAGATACGAAGAGAATCGCGGAAGCGGTCTCCGGCAAAGACTGAGGAGGCGCCAGATATGTCAGAAAAGTTTACGCCGGACAGTCAGTATCTTGTCCAGGCACACGATATGAAGATGTACTTCCCAATCAAGACGGGATGGTTTCACTCTACGCCGCTCAAGGCAGTAGACGGAGTCTCATTTGATATCAAAGCGGGTGAGACCCTGGGACTGGTAGGAGAGTCGGGATGCGGAAAGACCACGGTCGGCCGCACCCTTCTGAGACTCTACGAACCGACAGGCGGAGATATGTACTTTGACGGAAAGAGAATCGATGGAAAGTCGATCGGCTCCCTCCGCAAGGATATGCAGATGGTCTTCCAGGATCCGTACTCCTCTCTGAATCCGCGTATGACAGTCGAGGATATCATCGGAGAACCTCTGGATGTCCACAAGCTTTACAGCAACAAGAAAGAAAGAAGAGAGAAGATCCTCTACCTGATGGAGCTGGTCGGACTGAATGCGGAGCATGCTACCCGTTATGCCCATGAGTTCTCAGGCGGACAGCGCCAGAGAATCGGAATCGCAAGGGCGCTTGCAACCGATCCGCGCTTCATCGTCTGCGATGAGGCAGTATCTGCTCTGGACGTATCCATTCAGGCACAGGTCATCAATATGTTCGAGGACCTTCAGAAGAAGCTCGGAGTCGCATACCTCTTCATCGCGCACGACCTTCTGGTCGTGCATCACATCTCCAACCGTATCGCGGTCATGTACCTTGGACGTATGGTAGAGATCGCTGATGCAAATGAGCTCAACAATAATCCGATGCATCCTTACACGCAGTCCCTTCTTTCCGCGGTTCCTTACCCGGATCCGAAGGAAGCGAAAGCAAGGAAGCGTATCATCCTGGAAGGCGATGTACCGTCACCGCTTCATATGCCTACCGGCTGCCCCTTCCGCACCCGCTGCAGATTCGCGACGGAGCAGTGCAAGGCAGAGATGCCGCCGCTGAAGGACAGAGCGGCAGGGCATAAAGTTGCCTGCTGGAACAGGTAAACAGACTGAAACAGGATAAAAGAGAAAGCCCGGCGACAGCCGGGCTTTTGCAATGTTTTGGCAAAAATATCGAAAAACACCAGCGGAATTTTATGATTTCCTCTTTATTTCTGCAAAAGTTTGCGTTATAATAGCAACGATATACAACAAAACGCCGGAAGATTTCCGGCAGGATAATGAGGAGGAAGTACAATATGAAGAATCGTGTTTTCACAGCTCTTCTTGTTGGCGCTATGGTCCTTTCTTCTGCAGCACCTGCATTCGCAGGCGAGACCGAGGCTGTTACCGAGGCAGCAGCTGAGTCCTCTACAGAAGCTGAGAAGGCCGGAAAGTCCAGCGAGGCTGCTCCTGACTGGGAAGGCTATGATGGCCTGATCAATCAGATCTATCAGGAGACAGATCTGAAAAAGCGTGAGTCCCTTATGCATCAGGCAGAGGACATGCTCATGGATACCTGGGCAGTTATCCCGCTGTATTATTACAATGATATCTACATGATGAATACCGACTGCACGGGACTTTATTCCAACCTGTTCGGATTCAAGTATTTCGCATTCATGCAGACTCCGGACAACACCCTGAGCGCAAACCTTGCTTCAGAACCGGATCATCTGGACCCGGCTCTGAACTCTTCTGTTGATGGTGCCTGCCTTGCAATCCTGAACTTCTCCGGACTGTTTGCATATGACAAGGACGGAAAGCTTGTTCCGGAACTTGCAGCTGAGATGCCGGAAGAGTCTGAAGACGGCCTGACCTACACCTTCAAGATCCGTGACGGTCTGAAGTGGTCTGACGGCGAGGACCTGAATGCAGACGACATCGTCTACAGCTGGAATCGTCTGGCTGATCCGAATACCGCAGCTGACTACAGCTATCTGTGCGATTCCATGAACCTTGCAAGAAAGGATGATGGAACTCTTGATATCGAGTCTGCTGATGATGGAAAGACCTTCACCGTACATCTGACCAAGCCTTGCGCTTACTTCCTTGACCTCTGCGCATTCCCGGCATTCTTCCCGGTTCCGCAGCAGGCTGTTGAGGCAGCTGATCCGGATGGATCCAACCCGGGTGCATGGGCACTTGAGTCCGGCTTCGTCGGATCCGGTCCGTTCGTCCTGAAGGAATGGAAGCACAACGAGTCCATGGTTTACGAGAAGAACCCGAACTACTGGAACGCTGATGCAGTTTCCCTTGACAAGATCAACTTCATGCTGAGCGCTGATGATACCGCTATCTACAACGCATACAAGGATGGATCTCTTCAGTTCATCGATACCATCCCGACCGATGAAGTACCGAACGTGATCGACAATGATGACTTCTTCATCGTACCGAATCTTGGAACCTATTATGCTTGCTTCAATGTTAACAGCGATCTGTTCGCAGGCAAGACTCCGGAGCAGGCAGCTGCTATGAGAGAGGCATTCTCAGTCCTGATCGACCGCCAGTATATTGTTGATTCTGTCGGACAGACCGGACAGCAGCCGGCTGGTACCTTCATTCCGGATGGAATGGCAGATGGCCAGGGCGGTGTCTTCAATACCAACGATGATGATTACACCTATCCGGTAACCTACAAGTTCGGTGACAAGGACGCTGTCGGATACTTCGATCCGACCACTACCGGTTCTCTTGACCAGGCGAACATCGACAAGGCTGTTGAGCTTCTGAAGAGCGCCGGCTATGAGTTCGGTGACGACAACAAGCTTTCTGCAGATACCCCGATCAACATCGAGTATCTTACCAACGATGGAACCGGACATATCGCAGTTGCAGAGATCATGCAGCAGGATCTTGCTACGATCGGTATCAACATGGAGATCAAGTCCGAAGAGTGGAACGTCTTCCTGAACGACAGAAAGAACGGAAACTATGACTTCGCACGTGAAGGCTGGCTCGCTGACTACAACGACCCGATCAACATGCTTGAGATGTGGCTGACGGATTCCGGAAACAACGATGCACAGTTCGGAAGATAAATAAATCTCCCGAAAGCCGAATAAGCATTCAGAGCCCCGTATACTTCGGTATGCGGGGCTTTTGCATGCTTAACGGTATCCCGGGGCTTTTTGCGTGCCTAACTTTTCATATTAGTCTTCACGTGATATAATTTTCGGGAATTATGTCGTCAGGTAATTCGAAAGGAGAATACGGATGGCCAGACGTGATAAGGTGAACTATTATCTTGATCTTGCAGATGTGGTATCGAAGAGATCGACCTGCCTCAGAAAGCATTACGGGGCAGTCATCGTCAAGAATGATGAGGTAATCTCCACCGGTTATAATGGAGCTCCGAGAGGACGCAAAAACTGTACCGATCTTGGCTACTGCATCCGCCAGCAGCTTGGTGTCCAGAGAGGAGAGCGCTATGAGCTCTGCCGTGCAGTCCACGCGGAAGCGAACGCTATCATTTCCTCGGAGAGGGACAAGATGATCGGAGCGACCATCTATCTCTGCGGAAGAGAAGAGGCGACAGGGGAATATGTCAGGAATATGTGCTCCTGCAGCATGTGCAAGAGACTGATCATCAATGCAGGCATTGAGAAAGTTGTCGTGAGGGATGACGATGAGCACTACCGGGAGATTCCGGTCCGGGACTGGATCGACCATGACGAGTCTCTTCACGGAGAGTTCGGATACTGAACTCCGGCAGGCTGAAGCCAGAGGCGATGCTGAAGCTGCAAATCAAGTAGTAAGGGCAGCTCTGTGCTGTATTGAAGAGAATGGAAGAAGAGGAGGACATCGGTATGGAAAGCAGGGAGAATTTCGGCTCCCGCCTGGGATTTCTTCTGGTAAGTGCAGGATGCGCGATCGGAATCGGCAATGTATGGCGCTTCCCGTTCATCACAGGACAGTATGGAGGGGCGGCATTCGTCATTCTCTATCTGATCTTCCTGGTCCTGATGGGCTGGCCAGTCATGACCATGGAATTTGCAGTCGGAAGAGGGGCGAAGCAGAGTGCAGGCAAGTGCTTTGGCACGCTGGCTCCTGCCAGGACAAAGAATCGATGGAAGCACTTCTACATCTTCGCGATCGCCGGAAACTATCTTCTGATGATGTATTACACGAGCGTCTGCGGCTGGATGCTCAACTACATGTTCAAGATGGCATCCGGCAGGTTTGTCGGTATGGCAGATGACGAGTCGGGTGAGATCTTCAATCAGATGCTCGCCGATCCGAAGCAGATGGTTTTCTGGATGCTGATCGCCTGCCTGCTCGGATTGTTTATCGTCTCGAGAGGCCTTCAGAATGGTGTCGAAAAGGTTACAAAGCCCATGATGCTGGTGCTTTTTGTCCTGATGCTTGTACTTGCGATCCGCAGCATCACACTTCCGGGCGGAGGGGAAGGTCTGAAGTTCTATCTGGTCCCGAACTTCTCCCAGTGGAAAGGCTCTGAATTCCTGACAGTTGTCTTTGCAGCCATGGGGCAGGCTTTCTTCACACTGTCGCTCGGAATCGGAGCGCTGACGATCTTCGGCTCTTATATCGGAAAAGGCAAGTCCCTTCCGGGCGAATCCAGGATGGTCATCATTCTCGATACTTTCGTCGCGATCATGGCCGGCCTGATCATCTTCCCTGCATGTTCGGCATATGATGTATCTGTGGCCCAGGGTCCCGGCCTGATCTTCGTCGCACTTCCGAAAGTCTTTGCACAGATGGCAGGCGGCCGCTTCTGGGGAGCACTGTTCTTCCTTTTCATGGTTTTCGCATCTCTGTCAACTGTTATCGCAGTATTCGAGAATATCATCGCCATGAACATGGACGCGTTCGGCTGGTCCAGGAAGAAGTCAGCCCTGATCAACGGAATCCTTCTGATCGTGCTTTCCTTCCCATGCGCGCTTGGCTACAATGTGCTTTCTTTCATCCAGCCGATGGGTTCCGGATCTACGATCCTTGACTTTGAGGACTTTTTGGTCTCCAACAACATCCTTCCGATCGGTTCCCTCATCTATGTGCTTTTCTGCACGCGAAAGAACGGATGGGGATTTGACAGATTCCTTCAGGAAGCCAACAGCGGCGAGGGACCAAAGTTCTCCCGCAGGTTCCATTTCTATATGACTTATATTCTTCCGCTCGGAATCATTGCAATCCTGGTCGGAGGTTACATCCAGACATTCGCAGGTTAAGAGGAGGGAAATGTTATGCGCGGTCGCAGATCTTTTGTGCCACTGATGGCTCTGCTGACACTTTTGCTGGTCATGCTGACGGTATCTCCGGTGATGGCGGAAGAGAATACTGCAGTGGTGAGCGGTCAGTTCCAGGCGACGTTCCGTCAGACTCCGGTGGAGGTAACCGGATACTGGAAGAAAGTGAAGAAAGGATACCGGTTCATCCGGCAGGACGGGGCAGTGAAAGCCGGATGGCTGAAAATCGGTCCCTGCGTCTATCACCTGAACAAGCGGGGGAACCGGGCGACCGGCTACACCAAAGTAGGACGCAAGTACTATTTCTTCCGGAAGAACGGAAGGCAGAGATATGGTTATATCCGTGTGAACGGAAGAAGATATTACTTTGACCCGGCAGATCACGGAGCAAAAAGCAATGCAGTGATCGTGAACGGTGTTCCGAACACTGCCCCGAAAACAAAAGATGAGGGAGAGGATACAACCGTCCGAAACAGCGGATATTCCCTTGAATATGATGAGGACGGAAATTTCTACGACCGGAAAGGCTACCAGATCCGGAAATCTACGATAAAGAAGCTTCTTCAGACAGCACTTCAGCCTGTCGGCAGGACGATGTATATCTGGGGCGGCGGCTGGGGAGCCTCCGGCTACGGCAATGCAGGAAGTGTGGAGGCTTCGACAATCGGGGTCTCTCCGCGATGGGAAGCTTTCTTTCAGAAAGCAGGCAGAGGATATTCCTATCGGAATTACCGCTACTACTCCCATCTTGGACTTGATTGTTCCGGCTTCGTGGGCTGGACGCTTTACAATACATTCAACTCCTTCTCCGGTCACGGGGATTACGTGATGCTTGCCCAGAATATGGCGGGAACCTATGCGAACTGGGGATGGGGATCTTATACGAGTGCAGGAAATGTTTCTAACTACCATGCAGGCGATATCATGAGTCTGGGAAGCGGACATGTCTATATTGTCCTGGGAGAGTGCAAAGATGGAAGCGTGGTCCTTGTCCACTCCAGCCCGCAGGGCGTCATGATCACCGGGACGGCGACAAGAGGCGGCAGGAAGAGAAGCCAGGCATATAAGCTTGCAAGAAAATATATGAAGAAATACTTCCCGAAGTGGTTCCGGAAGTTCCCGGATACATCCAGGGGATCCAGTTACCTGACCCGCTATTCCAGAATGAGATGGAAGCTGAAGGGACAAAAGAGCGTGATGTCAGACCCGGATGGGCTGACAAAGATGAGCGCGAAAGAGGTGCTCGAAGCTTTGCTGGGACCGGCATGATAATATAATACCCGCTCTGCCGGAGATTGCGGAGCGGGTATTTAGTCCGATTTATCAGGTTTCGTACAGATCTCCCTTATTCGCGGAAATCAAAGAACTGCTTGACCGGAACGCCCAGGACATCGGCGATGTCGAAAAGCTTTTCCAGTGAGATCGAAGTAGGCATGTTGGGTGCCTCCAGGTTGCTGATGTGCGTACGGCTGAGTCCGGATGCTTCCGCCAGATCCTGCTGGGTGAGTCCCTTCAGTTTCCGGTAGTAGGCGATCGTAAGCCCCAGCTGTTTGAATTGGTTGAGCCTTTCCTGTGTCACGATGGTTCCTCCTCCTCTTGATTCTGAGCTTCTAGATTCTGAGATTTATCTCATTATAGTCTTATTTGGTCGATAATGCACTTTATTTTTCTGAAAATTATTATTTATTAATCGAAATAATTAGGAGGCTGGTTATGAAAAAAGCATATATCTTTCTCGCAGATGGTTTTGAAGAGTCAGAAGCACTTATTACGGTAGACCTTCTCCGCCGGGGGAGTGTAGACTGCAGGATGGTTTCTGTCAGCGGAAGAGATGAGGTGACCGGACGCAGCGGGATCACGGTTTTATGCGACCTTAAGTTTGAGGACGCGGACTTTGGGAATACAGATGCCCTGATCGTTCCGGGCGGCATGCCGGGGACGACCCACCTGAAAGAGCATCAGGGCGTCGGGGAGCAGCTGAAGGCAGCAGCGGAAAGCGGAAAGCTGGTTGCAGCGGTCTGCGCGGGGCCGACCGTTCTAGGTGCACTGGGAATCCTGGAGGGAAAGAAAGCTACCTGCTATCCGGGATGTGAGAGCGGACTTTTGGGAGCTGCAGTCCTTGAAGCAGAGGCAGTCGTGGACGGGAACATCATCACCAGCAGAGGAGTAGGTACCACGATCCCATTTGCACTGGCGATTCTGGAGAAGCTGACAGACAAAGCGAATGCAGACAAGGTCGCAGCCGGGATAGTCTATACAGAAAAATGAGGCGTGTGCCAGGAAAATAAAAACGGATCGAAAAGGAAACCTGCGGTTTACGAAAAAGGCTTTTCATGCAGGAAAAAATTCTGTAGAATAATGAAAGTCCTTGTGTTATAATACCTCAATGACTGTGTGTCGGCATCAGATAGAAAGAACAGATACTAAAGGAGTTAACAGCAATGAGCGTTTCAGTAGAGAAGAAAGAGCATAATATGGCGGTCCTTACCGTCACTGTTGAAGCAGCAGAGCTTACCAAGGCTCTGAATGATGCATGGAAGAAAGAAAAGAACAGAATCAATGTCCCGGGCTTCCGCAAGGGCAAGGCTCCGAGAAAGATGATCGAGAAGCTGTACGGAAAGGGAGTTTTCTACGAGGACGCTGCGAACCTTGTTCTTCAGAGAACCTATGACAAGGCTGTCGAGGAGTCCGGTGAGACCGTTGTATCCCGTCCGACGATCGATGTGACCCAGCTTGAGGAAGGCAAAGATGTTATCTACACTGCTGAAGTTGCCCTGAAGCCGGCTGTAACTCTTGGACAGTACAAGGGGGTCGAGGTTGCAAAGAGCGAGGTCACTGTTACCGAGGATGAGATCAATAAGGAGATCGACCGTGAGAGAGAGCAGAATTCCCGCATGATCGATGTGGATGACCGCCCGGTCCAGAAGGATGATCACATTAAGCTTGATTTCGATGGGAGCATCGACGGTGTCGAGTTCGACGGCGGCAAGGCTGAGAACTATGAGCTGACGGTTGGGTCCGGATCCTTCATTCCGGGATTCGAGGACCAGATCATCGGCCACAAGATCGGTGAAGACTTCGATGTCAATGTTACCTTCCCGGAGGACTATCAGGCTGAGAATCTCAAGGGTAAGGCAGCAGTCTTCAAGTGCAAGGTGAACGCGATCCAGGTCAAGGAACTGCCGGAGCCGAACGATGAGTTCGCACAGGATGTCTCTGAGTTCGATACTCTTGACGAGTACAAGAAGAGCGTTGAGACCAAGATCCGTGAGCGCAAGGAGAACGAGGCTAAGGCTAAGAAGCAGAACGAGGCTCTTGCTGAAGCTGTGAAGAATGCGGAGATGGATATTCCGGATGCTATGGTCGAGGAGCAGTCCAGAAGGCTGCTCGATGAGTTCTCCCAGAGAATCAGCCAACAGGGTCTTACCATCCAGCAGTATATGCAGTTCACCGGCATGGACCAGAAGAAGATGATGGATCAGATGAAGCCGGAAGCTCTGAAAAGAATCCAGAACAGCCTGGTTCTTGAAGCTGTCGTCAAGGCTGAGAACATCGAGTGCACCGATGAGCGTCTGAGCGAGGAGCTTGAGAAGCTTGCAAAGGCTTACAATATGGAGAAGGATAAGCTTCAGGAGCTTATGGGTGAGGAATCCATCAAGACCATGAAGGATGAGATCGCAACCCAGATGGCAGCTGAGCTTGTCGCTGACAACGCGGTCGAGGTCGACAAGCCCGCCGAAGAAGAGAAGAAGGATGAAGCGCCTATGGAGCAGCCGGCTGATCTCTGATCGGTAAGCAGATAACAATAATAGATTGAGATGCTGGTTATGAAACTGCCAATTTACGCAGCATGGTAACCAGCAGTTACAAAGTCCCCGCGTGCAGAGAAAGCGGGCGGTGATAAGCTGTCCTTTTTCTGCTTTATGCAGGGGCTTTTGTGTACCATAGCATTATGAAGAGGAGGCAAGTGCAGTGAGTCTGATACCTTATGTTATCGAACAGACATCCAGAGGAGAGCGTTCTTATGACATCTTCTCGAGACTTCTGGAAGACAGAATCATCTTTCTGGGCGAAGAAGTTACCGATTCAATCGCAGATGTGATCGTTGCGGAACTTCTGTTCCTCGAGTCAGAAGATCCGAACAAGGATATCCATCTGTATATCAACAGCCCGGGAGGATCTGTCACGGCCGGCTTGGCGATCTATGACACCATGCGTTATGTGAAGTGTGATGTGTCCACGATCTGTGTCGGTCTTGCTGCAAGCATGGGATCTTTCCTGCTTTCCGGCGGCGCGAAGGGCAAGAGATTCGCACTTCCGAATTCCGAGATCCTGATCCACCAGCCATCCGGCGGGACCCAGGGACAGGCTTCGGATATGAAGATCGCCGCCGATGAGATCATCAAGACCAGAGCCAGACTGAACCGTATTCTGTCTGAGAATTCCGGCCAGCCGCTCGAAGTGATCGAGCGCGATACGGAACGTGATCATTGGATGACCGCCGAAGAAGCCAAGGCTTATGGACTGATCGACGAAGTTGTTACATCGAGGTAAGAATGGCTAATAAAACTTTTGAAAAGATCCGCTGCTCTTTCTGCAATAAGACGGAAGACCAGGTCAGAAAGCTGATCGCAGGCCCGGGCGGAGTTTATATCTGCGACGAGTGTATCGATGTGTGTACCGAGATCCTTGATGAGGAACTTGGCGATGAGGAAGACACCGGGAATACCGGTGACATCAACCTGATGAAGCCTAAGGAGATCAAGGCTTTTCTGGACCAGTATGTGATCGGACAGGATGAAGCGAAGAAGACTCTTGCGGTTGCAGTCTATAATCATTACAAGAGAATCCTTTCCGGCAAAAGAGCTTCTATGAACGATGTTGAGCTTCAGAAGAGCAACATCCTCATGCTTGGTCCTACGGGTTCGGGCAAGACATACCTGGCACAGACACTGGCTAAGATGCTGAATGTTCCTTTTGCGATCGCAGATGCAACCTCTTTGACAGAGGCTGGTTACGTCGGCGAGGATGTTGAGAATATTCTTCTGAAGCTGATACAGGCTGCAGATTATGATATTGCGAAAGCACAGAAAGGCATCATCTATATCGATGAGATCGATAAGATCTCCCGGAAAGGTGAGAATGTCTCGATCACAAGAGATGTCTCCGGAGAAGGTGTGCAGCAGGCGCTGCTGAAGATCCTGGAGGGGACGACCGCTTCCGTACCGCCGCAGGGCGGAAGGAAGCATCCGCACCAGGAGCTTATCCAGATCGATACGACGAATATTCTCTTTATCTGCGGGGGAGCATTTGAGGGTCTTGATAAGATCATCGAGAGCCGTCTGGATACCAGAAGCATGGGATTCCAGGCCGATATCCGTACAAAAGAGGAGAAGAACGTAGGAGAAGTTCTTAAAAAGGTACAGCCGGAGGATCTGGTTAAGTTCGGCCTGATCCCTGAGTTTATCGGCCGTGTGCCGATCGTCGTGTCCCTGGATGAACTTGACCGGAAGGCGATGATCCGTATCCTGACGGAACCGAAGAATGCGATCGTCAAGCAGTACCAGAAGCTCTTTGATCTCGATGATGTGAAGCTGAACTTTGATCAGGAAGCGATCGAGGAGATCGCGGACCAGACGATCCGGCGCAAGATCGGCGCGAGAGGCCTGCGCAGTGTCATCGAGAAGTCTATGAACGATGTCATGTACGAGCTTCCAAGTGAGGAGAATGTCGCTTCCTGCACTGTCACAAGGGGCGTCATCGCCGGGACGGAGAATCCGAAGATCGTCTATGCGGATGACCAGCTGGATGTCAGTGAGGACGATGAACCGGAAACTGACAGGAAAGTGCGGAGAAAAAGAAAAAAATCGGCTGAGACTGCCTGAATGGGATCATGCAGTCCCGGACGGCTTCGGGATGTGAAGAGAAGCCAGAAGAAAACCCATGCGGTCCGTCCGCATGGGCTTTCATGTACTTACCGGGCTTTTCCGGCAGAGATACAAGCAGTGAGGATGGAATGAAGATATTAGATGTAAAACTGGATACGGTCTGCGGCTACACAAGTACGCTGCCGGTCCTGCAATATCCGGAGATCGCATTCGCGGGAAGGTCCAATGTCGGAAAGTCTTCCATGATCAATGTGATCATGAAGAGAAAAAGGCTTGCCAGAGTCGGGGAGACTCCCGGGAAGACCAGAACGATCAATTTCTATCAGGTGTCAGCTGAAGTCCCGGATCCTGAGAAGATTGCAGAGGCGAAAGAGAAGGCGGCTTCGGAAGCAGGCGGAGATGACGCAGCTTCTCTGCAGCAGGGACCGAAAAAGAAGCTTCGATGGAAGAAGGATCCCGCAAGGAATGGAGGGAAGAGCGCTTCGGGGAAAAAGCAGGAAGCGGTGCAGTATCCGGCTTCCGCGATTTCAAAGATCCCGGGCATCCCTAAGGACTTCTATCTGGTCGACCTCCCGGGCTATGGCTTCGCTAATGTATCCGCTGAGGAGAAGGCAAAGTGGGGCCATATGATCGAGAATTATCTGAACACTTCGGAAGGACTTAAGCTTGTCTTTCTTCTGGTAGATATCCGTCATGAGCCGAATGCGAACGATATCCAGATGTATGACTGGGTCGTGGAAAGTGGTTTCAAACCGGTGATCATTGCAACAAAGGCGGATAAGGTAGGGAAAAGCCAGATTGCAAGACAGACTGACCAGATCCGGAAGACACTTGGGGCTTCGGAGGATACTGCCGTAATCCCATTTTCGTCCCTGACGAGGGAAGGGGCTGCGGAAGTGTACCGCATGATCGGCCAGGTTATCTGAAGGCAGCCAGATTGCGCGTCATGGCGTGTGACAATAGGTACGATTGGCACACGCCTCATATTATTTGTGCTATACTTATGTCTGTTTTTATAAGAAATTCTGATACAAAAGATAAACAGGGAGAGTGCAATGGGCAAACAGCTTGAAAAGACTTACAACCCGGCAGGGATGGAGGACAGGATCTACCATAAGTGGCTTCAGAAGGGTTACTTCCATGCGAAGGTGAATCCGGACAGGCGGCCGTTCACGATCGTTATGCCGCCGCCAAACATCACCGGCCAGCTGCATATGGGACATGCACTGGATAATACGATGCAGGATATTCTCATCCGCTGGAAGAGAATGCAGGGCTATGAAGCTCTGTGGCAGCCGGGGACCGACCATGCGGCGATCGCAACGGAAGTCAAGGTCACAAACATGCTGAAGGACAAGGGTATCGACAAGCATGAGATCGGGAGAGAAGAGTTCCTGAAGTATTGCTGGCAGTGGAAGGACGAATATGGTTCAAGGATCCTGAAGCAGCTGCAGAAGATCGGCTGCTCAGCTGACTGGGACAGGGAGCGTTTTACCCTGGATGAGGGCTGCAGCAAGGCTGTTGAGACGGTATTCGTAAAACTCTATCAGAAGGGCTGGATCTACAAAGGCAGCCGGATCATCAACTGGTGCCCGAAGTGTCAGACGTCTCTGTCTGATGCGGAGGTTGAGCATGTGGACCAGGATGGTTTCTTCTGGCATATCAACTATCCGATCGTGGGAGAGCCGGGCAGGTATGTCGAGATCGCTACGACCAGACCGGAGACTCTGCTGGGCGATACTGCAGTTGCAGTCAATCCGGACGATGACAGATATAAGGACCTGGTAGGCAAGATGCTGAAACTGCCGCTGACCGACCGTGAGATCCCGGTCATTGCGGATGCTTATGTTGACAAGGAATTCGGTACCGGCTGCGTCAAGATCACACCGGCTCATGATCCGAATGACTTCCAGGTCGGAAAGCGCCACAACCTTCAGGAGATCAACATTCTGAATGATGATGCGACTATGAACGATCTTTGCGGCAAGTATGCCGGCATGGACCGCTATGAAGCAAGAAAGGTCATGGTAGAGGATCTGAAGGAGCAGGGACTTCTGGTTAAGGTTGTCCCGATCACTCACTCCGTCGGAACACATGACCGCTGCCATACCACGGTCGAGCCGATGCTGAAGCCCCAGTGGTTCGTCAAGATGGCTGATATGGCGAAAGCTGCTATGGAAGTTGTCAAGACTGAGGACCTCAACTTTGTCCCGGAGCACTTTGAAAAGACCTATACTCACTGGCTTGAGAATATCCAGGACTGGTGCATCTCGAGACAGCTCTGGTGGGGGCACAGGATTCCAGCCTACTATTGCGATGACTGCGGAGAAGTTGTCGTACAGGCAGGCGGCGCCCCGAAAGTGTGTCCGAAGTGCGGCGGTACCCATTTCACTCAGGATCCGGATTCTCTGGATACCTGGTTCTCCTCAGCACTCTGGCCGTTCTCGACCCTGGGCTGGCCTGAGAAAACTCCGGAGCTTGACTACTTCTATCCGACCGACGTTCTTGTCACCGGATACGACATCATCTTCTTCTGGGTCATCCGCATGGTATTCTCGGCACTTGAGCAGACCGGGAAGAGTCCGTTCAAGTATGTCCTGATCCACGGGCTGGTCCGTGATGACCAGGGACGCAAGATGAGCAAGTCGCTTGGCAACGGAATCGATCCGCTGAAGGTGATCGACAAGTATGGTGCGGATGCACTGAGACTGACTCTGATGACCGGGAATGCTCCCGGCAATGATATGCGCTTCTACTGGGAGCGTGTGGAGAATTCCAGAAACTTCTGCAACAAGATCTGGAATGCGACCAGATTTATCCTTATGAACCTGGATAAAGAAGATGCCCCGGAGACGATGGATCTCAGTGAACTGACGCCGGCTGACCGGTGGATCCTGAGCAAGGCGAATACTTTGGCCCAGGATGTCACCGACAATATGGACAAGTTCGAGCTCGGGATCGCCGTACAGAAGGTCTATGATTTTCTCTGGGATGAGTTCTGCGACTGGTACATCGAGATGGTTAAGCCGAGGCTGTACAATGATGAGGACAAGACCAAGGCAGCCGCGCTCTGGACTCTGAAGACGGTTCTGATCCAGGGACTCAAGCTCCTTCATCCGTTCATGCCGTTCATCACGGAAGAGCTGTTCTGCTCTCTTCAGGACAAGGAAGAGTCCATCATGATCTCCTCCTGGCCTCTCCGCCGCGACGACTTTGCATATCCGCAGGAAGAGAAGGAAATCGATGCGGTCAAGGAAGCGGTCCGTCAGGTACGCAATGTCCGTACAGGCATGAATGTTCCGCCTTCAAAGAAGGCAAAGGTCTTCGTTGTCACGAAAGATCCGGAGGTAAAGGGAATCTTCGAGAGAAACAAGGTCTTCTTTGCCGCTCTCGGCATGGCTTCCGAGGTCGTGATCCAGGAGAACAAGGAAGGAATCGCAGATTCTGCAGCTTCCTGTGTCATCCATAACGCAGATATCTTCATGCCGATGGAAGAGCTTGTCGATATCGGTAAGGAGATCGAGAGACTGGAGAAGGAGCAGAAGAAGCTGCAGGGTGAGCTGAAGAGAAGCCACGGTATGCTCAGCAATGAGCGCTTCCTCAGCAAGGCTCCAGAGGCAAAGGTCGCCGAGGAGAAGGCGAAGCTGGAGAAGTATGAGCAGCTTATGAAGCAGGTCGAAAACCGCCTCGGCCAGTTGAAGGCACTTTGATGTTCTTCATGTAAACTGCCGGTTTTCTTAAGAAGTTTTTATGAATTGAATTACAGAGAATCTCTTTTTTCTATGATACAATACATTGATGTATCAGCTCCGCAAGGAGAAAGAAAGGGATTCTCTTTTTTTATGAAAAAACTTCGTTATTTGGTCTGCACAGGATTTTTCCTGTTTGCAGCTATGCTTTTCACTATGGCTGCCGGAGCGGAGGAAGTTCCGGCAGGATATCTGCTGCCTGAGAGTTCTTATGCCTATATCACCGCAGACCAGATCTCAGGATGGCCATCCCAGGCACTTTCGTATGCGAGGAATGAGATCTATGCACGCAATGGGGAGATTTTCAGCTCGGGAGAGCTTCAGGCTTACTTTGGTTCTCAGTACTGGTACCATGGACTTTATTCGCCGGACCAGTTTACGGATGCAGTCCTGAACGTCTATGAGACGGCGAATGTCCAGCTGCTGCTTTCCACTGAGCAGAGTCAGGGAGAGTATATTCTGGATCAGGCAGGATACAGCTTCGATGCTGTCGCCCCGTATGTAGCAGGCGGAGAGGGGGACTATTCTGACGCAGCAGTCCCGGCGGACAGTTCCTCATATGAAGCAGCTAAGTCTGCATCCCAGAATCCTTATTATGTGGATCCGGGAAGCTGCATCTTCTCCGACAGCTCAGAAAGACTGCTGACTTCAGATGAGATCAGCATGCTGACGCTCCAGGAGCTTTGTTATGCGAGGAATGAAATCTATGCAAGGCACGGCCTGATCTTCTCGTCGACAGAACTTTCCGATTATTTTAATGCGAAGAACTGGTACTGGGGAACGGTGGATGCTTCTGCCTGGTCCGACAGCCTTCTGAATTCGGTCGAGATCGGGAACATTAACGCATTGAAAGCGGCGGAGGATGCGCAGGGCGGCTATCAGACGGACCAGCCGGGCTATTCCTATGAGATGGTAGGTACTTTCTCAAGTGGGGAAGGAAAAGCAGTATCGGAAAGTGATTTTATCTTTCCGGACAGCCAGTTCCGTTACCTCACAGACGATGATACAGCGGGACTTTCCCTGCAGCAGCTTTGCTATGCACGGAATGAGATCTATGCAAGACGAGGCTATATCTTTCAGTCGGAGGAACTCAGACAGTACTTTGCTTCAAAGACCTGGTATTCCCCTGCGGTACCGGCAGATTCATTTTCGGAATCGGTCTTTAATGAATATGAACTGGCGAATATCGGTCTGCTGAAAAGCCATGAGTATGCGATCAATCCGAACGGATACCAGCTCTATTAAGGAGGAAGCTTATGTCTTTAAAACTGATCCTTGGACCTTCCGGGAGCGGAAAGAGCAGGACTCTTTTTGAGACTGCACAAAAGGAAGCCCGAAAGGATCCCAGGGGCCATTATCTGATCCTGGTGCCGGAACAGTTTACCATGCAGACACAGCAGCAGCTTTGCAGGCTCAGCCCGGAGGGCGGGATCCTGAATATCGATATCCTGAGCTTTTCGAGACTGGCAGTCCGCGTCTTTGAGGAGACCGGAGTCAGAAAGAAGGCGCTGTTGGGGGAGACCGGAAAGATCCTCCTGCTCCGACTGATCGGAAGCAGGGAGGCTTCCGGTCTTTCTCTTCTGAAGGGAGCCCTGGACCGCCCCGGAGTCCTTTCTGAACTGAAGAGCATCCTCTCTGAACTTGACCAGTATGAGGTGAGTGATGATGAGCTCCAGAGGATGGCGGAAAGCTGCAAGGACAGACCGAATCTGGCAGGAAAGCTGCGCCAGATCGGGGAACTGAGAAAAAAATACAGGGACTTTCAGACCGAGCATGACCTGCAGACGGCAGAAACCGTTCCGGAGGCTCTGTGCTTGAGAATCCCCCGTTCTGCTGCACTTGAGGGATGCCATATCTATCTGGATGGCTATACCGGTTTTACTCCTTCCCAGCTGGATGTCCTGAGCGAACTGATGCGGAAGGCGGACTGTGTGACCGTCACGCTCACGATCGATCCGGAGGAGGGAATGTTTGGCAAGGCCGGTGAGAATGATCTCTTCGGGCTGTCCAGAAAGACAATAGAGTCCCTGATAAGGATCGCCAAAAAGACGCAGACTCCGGTCGAGGAACCTCTTCTCCTCAAACCTTCCGGTGTGGAGAAACAGGGAAGATTCGAGCAGGGGAGCGCAATCTGGTATCTCGAGAGACATCTCTTCCGGAAGGGAAGGAAAATCCCTATGCCGGAAGGAGGAGATGATGGCAGCGTCAGGATTATTTCCTGCCCGGAGCCTGCCCAGGAGGCAAAAGCTGCGGTTTCGGTCATCCGCAGGCTGACCTTGAAAGAACAGAGAGGGGACGACCGGAAGGCAGAAGAAGACGGAGAGCGTGGCGAAAAACTGCGCTATCGGGACATCGCGGTCATCGCAGGCAGTTTTGCGGCATATTCGGAATATCTGAGGCGGGCCTTTACCGAAGCAGAGATCCCTTTCTTTCTTGATCAGCCGGTCCCGGTGACCTTGAACCCGGCATTCGAGTTCGTGAGTGATGCATTTGCTGTCCTTGACAGCGGATACAGCTATGAAAGCATGATGGCACTCCTGCGCACAGGATATGTCTTTGAAGACAGGGCAAAGACGGATCGGCTTGAAAACTATCTTCTCGCTGCGGGAATCAGGGGAAAGAAGAGATGGAATGCGGAGTGGACCAGGACTACCAGGAGGTTTCCGGAGGAATCACTGGGTGAGCTGGAAGCACTCCGGCAGGAGTTTATGGAAAAGTTCGGGCCATTTGCAAAAGCAGCGGGACGCGGGACGGCGAAGCTGAGGGATTATGCAGTGGCACTCTGGAAACTCATGGATGATTTTGCCCTGCAGCAGAAGCTTGCCGGCGTGGCTGACGCAAGGGAAGAATGTGGTGAGCGGGCAGAGGCGGCGATCTACCGCCAGGCTGCATCTGTCATCGCGGAGGTACTGGATGAAGCAGTGTCCCTCATGGGAGAGGAGAAGGTTAAGAGACAGCAGTTTGAGCAGATCCTTGAAGCCGGATTCTCCGAGGCGAAGATCGGCATCATCCCTCCGGGGACGGATGAGGTCCATATCGGCGATCTCACCAGATCAAGGATGACGAATGTCAAAGCCCTGATCTTTCTGGGAATGAATGATGATTTTATTCCGGCAAGACAGAACTTCGGAGGAATCCTGACGGATATGGAGAGAGATTATCTCCGTCAGCAGGATTTCCATCTGGCTCCTTCTGCCAAAGAGGATGCCCGGATCCAGAAATTTTATCTGTACATGACTCTGACAAAGCCATCAAAGATGCTGGTCCTCACTTATTCAAGGACAGGGGCGGACGGAAAGGCAAAAAGACCGGCGGATGCCCTGAGACAGATCAGGACGCTTCTGCCCGGCCTGGTTGAGACAGAAGGAATCCCGGGAGGCAAGGCAGGTCAGATCTATCTGCCGGGAGAGACCGTCAAGACGCTGTCAGAAGAGATCGCATCCCTCAGAAACAAGTCTGAGGAGGAGAAGAGGGCGGAGGCACCTTATCTTCAGGAACTCTTCCTGGCAGCGAGAGAACTTGAACCGGAACGTACAAAAGACCTGATCAGGTCCCTGATGCCGGAAAAGCTTCCGAAACTTAGCGGGGAGACGGCGAGGAAGCTGTATGGAGAGGTCCTGGACGGGTCGGTCAGCAGACTTGAAAAATTTGCGCTGTGCCCATTTCAGCAGTTTACGATCTATGGACTTGGACTTCAGGAAAGGGAGCGTTTTGAGGTAAAGGCAGCGGATGTGGGGAGCGTTATGCACCGGGCCATGGAACTGCTTTCGGGCAGGGTGAAAGGAAGCCGGGAGTATACCTGGAAGACTCTTCCGGGTGAGACTCTGGATGCCTGGTCGGAGGAGAGCCTGAAAGAAGCCGCACTTGAGACTTCACAGGGAAAGTTCTCAGACAGTTTCCGAAGTGCTGCCCAGTACAGAAGACTCCTTGGAATCTTCCGCCATTCTGCCCGCGTCATGAAGATCCAGCTGGCAGCAGGTGATTTTCAGCCATCTTTCTTCGAAGTCAGATTCGATTCAAAGGGACAGGTCAAGGCATCGCCTCTTGTGTTTGAAGGCGGTGGATCCATGCAGCTGACCGGCCGCATCGACCGCATTGACGAGGCAGTGGACCAGGATAAGGGAAAGGTCTACATTAAGGTGATCGACTATAAAACAGGATCTACAACATTCGATATGAAAGATGTCTATATGGGAACCGAGCTGCAGCTGGTCGTCTACATGGATTTTGCCAGGGCGATGGAACAGAGGAAGCATAAGAATGACAGCGTAGTCTGTGCCGGGATCCTCTACTTCCCTATGAAAGATCCGGTCCTTGATACAAAGTATGCGGCAAAGGAAGAAAGCGAGATCGAGCTCGAAAGGATCCGCAGGATCCGGCCGAGCGGACTTGTGCTGGATGATCCGGATGTCTATTCTCATCTGAGCAGTGATCCGGACCGGATCTCCGAAGTGGCCCCGGTCCAGTTTAACAAGGATGGGAGTGTGTCCGGATCGAGGTCCAGCGTGGCCGGGCAGAAAGACTTTGAACTTCTTTCTGAATTTGCAGACAGGAAGATGACGAAGATGGGGGAGGACATTCTGGATGGCAAGATCGCACCATCCCCGCTCCGCGAGTCTGATCAGCAGAATGCATGTACATATTGCAGCATGAAGCAGATCTGCAGGTTCCAGGACCAGGACCCGGTCCTTAAGGCAAGGGAGCCGGTCAAAGGAAGCAGGGATGATATCCTTGCCATGATGAGAGAAGAACTGAAGAGCAGCAAAAGTACTGACAAGAGGTAATACATAATGGGACGCAACTGGACAGAAGAGCAGCAGAAGGTAATCGACACAAGAGGCAGAAGTCTGCTTGTCTCGGCTGCGGCAGGATCAGGAAAGACGGCAGTTCTGGTAGAGAGAATTCTGAAGGAGATCCTGGACGCAGAGAATCCTGTCGATCTTGACCGGCTGCTGATCGTTACCTTCACAAGAGCTGCGACAGCACAGCTGAGAGAGAGAATCCGGGACGCAGTCACAGGAGAGTATGAGAAGGATCCGGAGAACGTTAAGCTGCAGCATCAGATGTCCCTGCTCGGCTGCGACCATATCATGACGATCGACCGTTTTTTCCTTATGGTCATAAGAGACCATTATGAAGAGATCGGGCTTGATCCGTCTTTCCGGATCGGAGACGAGGGAGAGCTGAAACTGATGAGGTCTGACGTGATCGGACAGGTGCTGGAGGAAGCGTATGAAGAGGGGAACGAAGATTTCCTGCGCTTTTCAGAATCCTATGCTCCGGGAAATTCAGATGCTGCGCTTGAGAACATGGTCTTAGGCTTCTGGGAAAGTTCCACATCCCATGCTTATCCTTCCGCGTGGAGGCACGATTGCGCAGACCGTTATGAAGAAGATCCATCTGACTGGAAGTGGCTT
>Ga0326514_10000495_pt1 | contig 26825 bp, 29 predicted proteins | sample 3_2548_0518_D_FD_203653 | JGI IMG/M metagenome (GOLD analysis project Ga0326514, IMG submission 203653) | Bovine rumen microbial communities from UC Davis, California, United States - 3_2548_0518 | ecosystem: Host-associated > Mammals > Digestive system > Stomach > Rumen | place: USA... | reverse complement strand
CTTACCTGATACGGCCAGAGCATCGGCTCGCCCTTTTCGTTACGGGGAAAAATCGTCATAGCGTTACGGATTGCCTCTTCGACGCCGATAGCAGCTATCTCCTGTTCTCTGGTTTTTGCGTCCGGTGCTTTGCTGGCAATGTACGTCTCGTGCAGGTCTTTCTTTGCGCTGGCCGTTCCGAGAATCTCATCCGTGAACGTCAGCCTGACTCTCATTTCCTCTCCGTGAAGCGGGTCAGAACCTGCCCTCTCAATTAATGTTGCCTCTGCCTTACTGATTCTTGCCATAATAACCTTCTCCTTTCTATGGCTGATTAATGTTACTCAGGGATAATCCCCTGAAAAGCTGTTGACGGAATCGAACCGCCATAAATACACATTCTGCAAAGGTATTCATTTCTGTAACTGCAATATTACGATATATGACCACGCGCCCCGAACACGCCACAAGAAGGTACTCCTTTCTACCCGGTGGGATTTTTTGATCGGGAATAATAGTTATGTGACTGCATCCGTGTATTCGTCCTTCCGTTGAACGAAACAGCTCCCCGCCGTCATCGCAATGGTCTTTAGGGAGTTACACGTTTAGGGATATGTACGTATGAACATTCGACAACTGTTCTCTTTTGCCATCGCTCTTGCGGATTTTTTTCTTTTAGGCTTGCGCCTGACGTAAGTTAATATTAGCACGTACTTGCGTGTTATGCAATAAAAAGTTTGCATTTTACGAAAAAAAATTTAAACTTTGCATGGTAAAATTTGCATGGGGTGATATTATTAATATGAAGGGGGATGTACAGACATGAACACAGACGCTATCAGATACGACAGAATCAAAGCGCTCAGGGAAGAACGTGGATACACTTTGCGGTATGTCGCCGGCAAGATAGGCGTCACGGAATCCACCGCTCAACGGCATGAGAACGGCAGAGGGATTAAGGATATTCCGTACACGGCCATAGTCGGCTATGCCAGACTCTACCATGTCAATCCTGCCTATCTGATGGGATGGACGGATGACCCGCGACCAACAGAACAGGCAGAGAAGGAAGCGCAGTATTATTCCGACCCTGACGTATTAAAGATTATAGAGGCGCGTGAAAAGGACGGCAGATACAAGGTGCTATTCGATGCCATACCGAATCTGTCTCCCGAATCCGTAGAATTAATCACGAAGATGATTGAGAGATTCAGTGAATGAAAATATTGAAAGATGACGTAACGGTGTATCTGTGTCCGCTCCCGATGGACGTACATGGATACACTGTTTTTAAAGACATGAAATATACGATTGTAATCAATGAAAATCTTTGCCAGGCGAAACGCATCAAGGCATATCGCCACGAAATGTATCACATTGAGCATGATGACTTCTTTTCTGGCAGGGACGTTTCCGATATTGAAAGAGAGGCGCACAATGCGTAATGAAAACGGCTACGGCTCCATAATCCGTCTTCCGGGTAAGCGCAGACGCCCTTTTGCGGTGCGTGTTACGGTGGGATACGTTACGGATCCGGACGGCCATGCCCGGCAAAAACAAAAATACATCGCCTATTTCGCAAAGCGGTCGGAAGCTGTCGCCTATCTTGCTGATTATAATCGTCAGTCAGCTCCGGCGGAAAAGCCAAAGGTCCCCACGTTAAAGCAAGTGTATGAGGAATGGTATCGCTGGAAATGGGACAGGCAGAACCGGCCCGGCCCACGCACTTTTGACCGCTATGAAAGCTGTTTTAAAAAGCTGTCCGCCTATCATGATTACCGCATTGACCGCATAACTCTTGACCAACTGCAGGAAATCATGGACGCACACAGGGGCAACACGAAATCCGCTCAGACGCACCTGATAAGCATCATGCACAATGTATGGGCGTATGCCGTCAATCACGAGTATCTGGATAAGGACATAACACGGAATCTTGTGTTGGAATACAGCACGGAGAAGGTCCGTAAACGGGAGATATTTTCCGATGATGAAATACACAAGCTGATAGCAGAAAACGCCTCTGATGCCATCCTGCTGATTTTTACGGGTATGCGGTGCGCTGAGTTATGCGGTCTTAAAATTGAGAATATCCATGATGACCACATTGTCACAGGGGTAAAGACCGAAGCGGGGAAAGACAGGTATATACCGATTCCAGAGAAGCTGCGGAAATACATAAAGCCACAGGGACGGACGTACTATTATGAGAATCGTACTGGCTCTATCCGTACCACATCAAACTATACCGCCCAGACATGGCACCCCATGATGGGCAAGCTGGGTATGTACCATGTACCACATGACTGCCGGCATACGTGTGCGACCTTGATGGAGCGGGCAAAGATACCGAAACTGCATCGCAAGCTGATTCTGGGTCACAAGATTAAGGATTTGACCGAAGGGGTATACACTCACGTATCCCATGAGGATTTGATGGAAGATATGATCAAAATCACAGACATGTTTTTATAAGCCACAATTAAGCCACAAAAAAAGACCCCGCCTATAAAAGACGGGGTTTCATGAAAATTCCAGCAATCTCCAGTATTGGCGGAAAATGGCGTACTTTCGTGGGTTAGGCTGAGTTGGATTGAGTTAGATTGAGTTGGTAAGCTACAAAAAAGACACAAAAAAGTTACAAAAATTATAGGATACCCTATTGACAATATATATAGGATACCTTATAATATACTTAACAACAGAAAACCACTACAAAACAGGAGGAAACCACAATGATGACAATGAATAGCCAGTACAGCGCAGCATCCCTTTACGATGGCGGATGGAGAGCCGAAGACAGAGACCAGCTGATTGAGGAATATAACCTGACAGCAGACGAGGCAGACGAGATCTGCAAAGAGCTTGCGGATCTGAAGGACAGAAAAGAGATGGATCTGGCCGGAGAACTTGATGAGATGATCGCCCTTGGCTGGACAGAAGAAGAAGCGAAAGACGATCCGGAAGCATTCCTTGACCGCATCGGTGAAGAGTATAAAGAGGGCCTGACAGAGGAAGATATCTGGAGGGTATGGGACAATGTCTGGGAAATCAGAAAGGAGGCATAATATGGCTCGAACTGAAGCCCTCAAAAAAGCACAAGACAAGTACAGCCAGAAGGTCAAGCAGGTCATCCTCAAGTTCAATATGGAAAGCGAACACGACCTGGTGGAGCACCTGCAGAAGCAGGACAGGATACAGACCTACATCAAAGCCCTGATAAAGCAGGATATGGAAAATAAAGCATAAAAAACAGCCCCGGGATAGCAGTTCCCGGGGCTTTGTATTGAAACACTTAGTCTGCAGACTGTGTGTCTCTCACTTATTTAGTTGTCCTGTTGACTTGACGTTGGATTTGCTCATACCAGTCACCAAAGTCAATCTGCCTCTGTTTCAGGTCTCCGTGCTTGCCGGCCCAGACCTCTTTGGCGCCTTTGGAGATTTTGTTGACGGCTTCCTGGACCTCTTTCGTGTAGTCAAAGTGTCCTGCCTTTTTGAAGTCGGAAACCTTCGCATACCGCTCCAGAACATAGTCTGCAGACCACTTCAGGAAATAATCATGATCTCTGCACATGCGGTCTACCATTTTCTGAATCTTCTCGTAATGATTGCCGAAATGCTCCTGCCGTGTTTCTTTTTTGCCATGACGTTCAAGCATCACTTCCACAGCAAAATGCTGGTCCCATTTTTCGAAAGGCAATACGCATACATGGATGATGCCGCCCCACGGATAGTGACCGCCACAACTCAGGACGCCGGACCGGTTTGCGGTCTCTTTGTACTGATCGTAATGCTTGTTGTGGTATCCGCCCTCTTCGTTGCAGGACCATATCCAGTGCTTTCCGTTAATCATGCCTGCCGATGTACAGCAGTTGGACCATTGGATGTAAATCACACCCCGGCGCTTGAGCCAAAACGGCAGGTCCCGTTCATAGCAGTTTACCCATATCAGCCGGGCGTTACGGATGTTCTCCTCTCCGAACATCGCCTTGTCGATACTGGTGATGTCCTTGGGCTTGATGCCGGTCCCGATGACATAGGTATGGCCCATCTTTTTACCCACATCCAGACAGCCTGCTTCCTGCAGAGCCAGCGACCCGGAGCTGGAGCATGAGATGGATTTCTTCCTACACATTTCATCCCATGACGATACACCAGAATGAGTGCACCGCAGCTCTACGACCTTCTTAAAGACCTTTTCTGCACCGTCCCCGGTACGCTCTAAGTAATTAATACACTGAAATGCCATATCACACCTCCCTGATTGCCATAGCGTCATTTATCCGCTTTTCGGCAATCTGAAAATAATTATCATCAAGTTCTATGCCAATAAAATCACGACCTGTGTTGACGCAAGCAACGCCTGTTGAGCCGGAACCCATGCAGTTATCAAGGACAATGTCGCCCTCGTTTGTGTATGTTTTGATTAAATATTCAAGAAGTGCAATTGGTTTCTGTGTGGGATGGGACGAACATCTTTTATCTGTTTTGAAAAATTGAACACTTCTCGGATATCTTGTACCACTGTTTTTGGTCTGTGTTTTAATGACGTTCCCTGTTATATCTCCACTTGTCCCCTTGCCAGAAACATACGGTTTCCCTTTTGTCATTTGTGGTATATATATATGACCCTTCTTGCTGAACACAGATATGATTTCATGCACTTTATATGGTTGATGTTTGCACAACATAAAATTCGCCCCTTGTTCTTTCTCCCATATCCAATCGTATTTAAACATCTTTAAATTGCTGTGTCTTAATTCGGTTGAAAATGGTTCGCTTCCAAACAAGACTATCGCCCTATCATCTTTTATTATCCTGTTGTATTCATCCCATAACAGTTCGAAAGGAATAATTGTGTCCCATTTACAAGCTGTCGTTCCATACGGAAGGTCGCATAATATCATGTCAATGCTCTTGTCTGGTATATCTTTCATCACTTCCAGACAATCCCCATGAATTAACTGCATCACACCTCCCTGATATACTTAGCGCTTACAAATCCATATTTAGCGCCACGATAGCAGATATACAGCCATGTGGAGCCGTCCGCAGCCATAACAGTATCACACACATCGACCTGCGTACCTTTGTTGAGCGGTCCGAAGGTCTGGCACTTGCTGTATTCCGTGCCGGGCCCTTTACGGACGTTTAAACGGTCTGATTCGGTGGCTACGATGCCCGTATAGCGCACTGTTTTGGATGGCGTGCGGAAATCCCCACTGGTGACGGAAGAGCCCTTAAAACGCAGAATATGCGTCCATGGATAGTTACGATATGACCGGATCAAAAACTCTTTCCCGGTCTGGTCGCCCGGCTGTCCGCCAGAAACACGGCCCTTTTCGTTGATACTGGCTTCTACTTCCTGCCCGTCCCCGATATACATCGCCGTGTGATGCACCGTGTTCAGCAGGACGTCTCCACGAATCATGCCCTTGCCGGTCTGCCTGTCAACATAATCGGTAACGTCCGTAAATCCGCATTTGTGGAACGCTGATAACATGTTGCCCGTGTACGTAGCTCCGGCAGTCTTGACCGGCACGCCTGCGTACTGCCATGCGCTGATAACGGCAGAAGAGCAATCATAATCGCCCTTTTCGCCCCACCTGTATTTCTGATCGTAACCGTGTGCCGAGTCGTTGGCTGTGTCTACCATCCATTTGACGGCCTTTTCGATGACATCCTCATGGGTATCCTGAGACTGTAAAAGCGTCTGATTTTCCAGAAGCTGCGTATACAGATGAGAGCAATCACAACCGCCCTTGACGCCTGCTATGGAAGCGCTGGAAGTATATTGCCACATGATATAAGTGTGCTTGTAGGTGCATTTGCTGGAATACTGAGCGACCCACCGCTCGCAGTCTTCGTCAAGGTCTCCATCGTGGAGACAATCAGAATACCAATAGGTACTTGCGTAAATGCCGTAGGGGATGCCGGCTTTTTTCAGTTCCTTGAAGATACGGTTTGCGTACTGTGTCCTGCGGGCCTTGCTCAGATTGTCTGACCGTCCTGATTTGTTACGCTTGACCACTTCCGAATCCAGGAATACAGGCAGAGACAGCTTCATGTCATAAGCCTTGATGGCATTGATGATAAACTGCGCCTCTTCTATGCTTTCGGATTCGCTGATACTGGTCGGGAAAAAGTAGATTGAGTACGGGATGCCGTACTTCTTACAAGCATCCAGAAACGTCTTAAACATTTCATCATAGACAATCTTTCCGCTTGTGCATCCTCTGTACCCTAATCGGATGATGACCGCATCGCAGGAAGCCTTTACCTTGCTCCAGTCTGTAATGGTGTTGTAATAGGATATGTCGATTACTTTGAGAGTCATATATCCTCCATTGATCATATTTATTTGTCTGTTCCATCCGTCATATCCTGCATGGTTTTCTTAAGTCTCTTGATAATCCACACAGGCATAGGGATACCTGCAAGGTCAAGATTTTCAATGATACTGACGGCTTCCATGAGGACGATGTAGATGCTGAAAAAGAAGGCGATATTGAAATCCAGCGGAATAGCGATGCCCACAAGCCATGCTACGACCACGACCATCATTTCTCCGCCTTTTCTGAATAAGCCTTTTCTCATTTTGGTACTGTCCCATGTGGAATTGATAGTTGCCTGTATCCATCCGCTGACAACATCTGTCGCAATCATCACAAGGGGCAGAAGGAAAATCCAGTATGTATGCGAGTAGTGCAGTTCGTCTACGATTTCTGTACGGTACATGAGTAAAAATGATGTTATAAAGTCCATGATGTTGTCTCCCTTATGATGTTCCCACTGCTGTCAAAATCTCTGGTGTCATTATTGTCTCCTCTACCCACATGTCAGGTGGGGATACTCTGTGGGAGCATCGATACTGATAAGCATCGTATCCCCACGGCTCATTTCTTTGTCCATGCGGTCACCTCCCACTTAAGTTTTATCGATGTAGCATATAACAAGGTCTAATGCCGTTGATACGACAGGGCCACTCGATGTTTCTGCAGCAACATACCACGTTGTATCGACCACATAAGGCGTAAAACGACAATACTCACCGCTTACTCCTGTTCTTGAATATACAGAAAGTACAGTTGCATCGGTAACAAGCATAGCAAGCGAAGCAGAGCCTATATTCGATGTTGCTACGGCGATGGCTTTGATGGAACCAGATACCGTGCCTGTCCCCCATTTGTAGCTATTGTGTACTGTTGCTGTGCCGACAAGCGCCACCTGTGCTGTGCCGCCGCAGTTCTCGACTTTGATAACGGTTGCCGTAATTGTAAGAACAGAAAGCGCATGACAGCCGAAAAATTCCGCATCTCCGGCTTTGACATTACCGACTATTCTTACCCCAGATGCCCAGACAGTGCCAGATGTAATTATCGCCCCGGCAGAACCACCATAGAGATATATTGAATTACTGCCAACTTCCGCTCTTGCCACGTTGGAATTGTAAATTCTTAACGTGATTCCAGTTGTCGTATGAACGAATCTCAGTCTGGGGCAGTCATACGCATAGAAGTCAATATTCCTCGATGCCGCAGACTGGTTGAAAATGTTCATTGCAGAACCAACATCCATGTTGTAGCAGATAAGCCGGAGGGTTTCTTCCGGGAATGTTCCGACAGTGCCGGGATTTTCCAGCGCATAATCCGACAGATTGAAAAGTCTGGTAGATGTCGAGCGAAGATGTCTGATATATACAGTACCCTGATAATAAACAGGAAAATCATTTCTGAACGATACAAATCCATTCGACAGCGACGTATCAGCAGAGTTCTGAGAACAGGTACATCCGTCAATGTCCACTGAACCAGCTCCGTAGCCGATTCGGATCATGCCAAGACCGACAAAATTACAGTTATGGATGATGTTCGTTCCGAACACTCCATAATGCCCGTCCCATCTGTTGAAAGTGCAATTTTCCATGCAGACAGTGTCGGAGAAGTGCGATGCCATTGCTCCCCATCCCTGCATGATATTGCAGTTCTCTATCCGTACATTCCATGCACCGTAAATGTCGATGACATAGGAATGAGCAAGAGATGCGTTCACGGAATGATTCAGTCCGTTGATATTGCTGAACAGAATATTACAGCAGTTATGGACTGCGAAAAGACCGCCAGAGGAAGTCTCAGAATTGATTGCCGTAGGACAGTTTACAGTGAAATCTGCAACCTTTGTATTGTTGCGGGAAATTCTGAATAGCGTAGGGAAACCATAGGCATTTGTCTTATTTACGATGACATTGCCACCCTTAATGCTCACACCCTTTTCGTCAATTCTTGAATACCCTCTCAGCTGGATTCCTGTTCCACTGACAGGCATCCAAGGATACATCGTGAGGATGTTGCCATTCAAATCAACAGCAAGAGGCTGGTGATGCCAAAATTGAACATTGTGCGCTTCTGTCCCGGAGTTCCGCCTTCCAAGAGAAAGGGCATCAGATTCGATGTATGGGACGCAGAAACGACCTTTAAGAATCGCATCTGTAACCACATTGGCTCCGGCAGAAATATCAAGAGTTGCTGTTACACCCTCTGTGCTGTCATGCTGAATCACATAGGCATCATTCGAAGTGCTGTCTGTGATTACAAAATCAAGCGCAAGGTTACAATCTGTTTTTACCGGGATGTTGCTGAAGTTAACAAGGAGTCTCCCGCCCCTCTGAATCACCGGAATGTTGTGTGAGTTTGCATATTGATGCGCTGACAAAACGGCAGAAGAGTCATCATGCACACCATCAAGCACAGCACCAAACATATCATAGCTGACGTATCCAAGTGCGCCAGTGACAAATTTGGCTGTTGTTAGGCTTCCATCCTGCACCGTTGTTGTGGCTTCTGGATGCTCGTCAAGCCAGCTCTGCACAGACTCTCCTACATCAGAGGTAAAGATTTCTTCGTAAGCACTAAGCCTGTCATCGACTTGCTCTGCCTGCTCCCTCGCTGTGACATCGCATACAGGATTACCACCAATATACTTGACATCAGTCATGTTTTATTCCTCCTGCGCCCTCATGCTTGTAAGGTCACGCTCCTCGGACTTGAGGATACTGCCTGTCGCATCCATCAGCTTGATGGCATAAAATGCCCGGCCAGTGTCCCCAGTAATCTCTGCCTGCTTACGGTCATATGTGACCAATGCGGTTGCGAATGAGCGAAAATCGTAGGTGTAGTAGCTGTAGGTGCCGTCTGTGTTTGTGACGATAACAACGATAAGATATAACATGATTTTTTACCTCCTTATACTGTGATAGTGTCTCCTGCCTGATAACTTGTTCCGTTGTATGTTGTGGCTTCGGATGCTTTGTAAACGAAAGTGATGTTCCCACTACCGATTGCGCTTTCAAGAGCGGCCTTAACCGTGTCAAGGTATGCCCCTGTTGTGTATGTGGTGACGGTCGCAACCGTTGCCGCATTGGAATTGTGGAAGGGATAAAGGTAACAGTCCTCCACGGCATGACCCAAGGAACCAAAAGTGACGGAAGCGTTGGGGTGGTTTAAGTTCTGGAAAAACTCCCTTGGAATTACCTTGATAGTGTCAAAGTAATATGTTCCGGGGCCTTTGGGGGCCACATATGAAAAACCAGACTGACTTGTTAACCCATCATGGGTCAGTCCATCAAGTTTTGGCATTCGCACCACATCGGATGTACAGTCCGTGTTATACGACATTCGAAAGGCCCCACTTCCGATAGCGACAACTTCAGTCATACCCGTCCAGTCGATTCGCAGTTTGGAGTTATAGAAAGCGGAGGTGTCAATCAGAGTAGGTTTGTCCGGGAAAGTAATTGGAATGTTCCTGTTGAATCCGCCAAAAAGCGTACTGAAGTTGCTGTTTGCGATTTTCCCGCCGCCGTGCCATATCAGACTTTCAATCGTACCATTGGAAGCATAAACATATTCAAGCCCAATATATCCGCCTCCCCCACCATATCCATCAGCAAGGGATGCTACCGCATCTGACAGAGTCGTATCTGACTCACCCGTTACACCATTGGCATATGTGGTCAGTGCTTCAATTCCATCTGTCAAATCTTCGGTTACACCAAATGCGACTAACGCATCTTCGTAGTCCTCATTTACCACATTGACGGAAATCTGGGCATTTGCATAATTCGTAACATCTTCTGTTGTCACACCATTCTGTGTAATGCTGACCTGCTTTGTTCCTGTTGGGGTTATGCCTGTCGGGACATTGACAGAAATCTCTGCATCAGCATACGATGCTACGTCCTCTGTTGTCGTGCCGTTGGCGGTGATGCTTATCTGCTTTGTGCCAGTGGGAGTGACAGACGGAACATTGACCTCTGCACTCGCATACGATGTCACATCATATGTGCCGTTTGCGGTGATGCTCTTTGTTCCTGTAGGTGTGATGCCACCACCTGATATGCTCTCGATTGCTTCCGGCATTTCGCCGGGTTTGTACTGAGTCTGGACTCCCAGCTTTCCCCTGATAGCATCAGCAATATCGGTGAGTGTGGATGTGTCTATGATGCCATATCCCATCAATAATTCACCTCCTCGGTATTAATCATGTCTGACCTGACAAGGGTAAGGTTGCCATGACCGTCATCGATAATGTCAAAACTTATCGATGCGATGCGCTCATCGAGGTCTTGTACGGCATCCCCCACAGCCTTAGCATCTGCAGGCGCACCGCTGACAGACAGTGTCGTATCTGTGACTGCTCCGCCGTATGTTCCGCCGGATGTCCATGCTGTGCCGTCATAGTAATACCAGTTTCCTGCCGTGTACCCTGTCTCTGAACCTGTATACAGATAGACCGCAGATTCATCCGTCATTTCTGCTACGGTGGCAACTGGAGCGGGAGAACCATTTGCAAGCGCACCGACCTGCGTGTTAATGACCGCAACATCTGTCTGGAGCTGACCAATCTTCTGGGCGTTTGTCGCCTCCTCTTCCGGGTCTTCTCCGCCGCCTGATTCCGGCTCCAGATGAGCCACAACAGTTATGATTCCGTCATCGCTGTGCCATGCTTTTGACAGTGCGGAACCGTCAATGATTTCAGCGCAGACCGCAAAAATAAGCTGACCTGTGCTACCATAACCGAACACGTCCTCAGGCATTTCTGTGACGCCCTGAGGGATAGGCCAGTCAAAGGTGATGTAGCCGGTTTCTTCCTCAATGGCTACGGTAGCAGGGTCGACGGGATAGTCATGTCTTGCCTTATCGGGACCTTTGGCGGCGATGCGGATGGAAGATAAATCGAAAGAAAAATCTTCTACGGGTTCGGCCTGAAAATGGATGACATCGACATTATGATCATAAGCCGCAATGCGCTGGTCAGCAGGAAGGAAGACTTCTCTTGTGAGTAAGTCGATAGTACATAAGATTGTCATTTATTCTCCCTCCTTCCTCAGGTCAGCGTCAGCCGGAGCTGTACGTCCATAGATACCAGACCATTGTTAATGGCCTTGTCGTTGATTGCCTTGCTTTCTGTCCAGACCAGTCTCAGGCCGCCTCTTGTGTCGTAGACCGTACAGTGTGCCGGGTCGATTGCTTTGGGATTGTTTGCAGCACCGTACAGATAGCCGGGGCCGGTCTGCCGGACGGTGGCGTAAAGGCTGTAGACGCTGATACCGGAAACATCGCTGCCCAGTGTCTTTTTCAGGGGCACCATGACCTCGATGGTTTTCTTACTGTTGGTGATATGCCCGAAGCAGACAGGCGTCAGGACATCGGTCCGGCCGGGATGGAGATGCTGGGCGTCGGTGTAGCTTTTGGCGGTAGCTGCGGCAGTATTCAGCGCTGATTCCAGCGTGTCGATATAGGCAAGGGGCTTTACAGTCTTCCGCAGCGCTGTAACTTCTGAAATCGTAATGCCGACCTGCTTTACCCTGTAGAGTGCCACGATGACTTCCTGAGCTCCATCCCGGAGCTTGCCGGTGGTAGGATCGTCGGAAGCGCTGGAGCCGGTATAAACATACTGTTCGCAGAGCTCATAGCCCTCCTGTTCCCCGGTCCCGATGTAAAAGCGGTATCCGATAAAGTAGTAAGTCGTTACGCCCTGGGACCCGGAAGGAATGGCAAAGTCATCATAGTTGCCGGCCTTGATCTGGATACGGCGCCCTTCGTTGGTGATAAACTCGCCGTCCAGGATCCTGACCGTGTTAGCTGACGGCACAGAGTAAGCCATGTTGCTGCCGGTCTGCAGGAAGACTCCATCACCGCCGGTAAGGCCCCGGAAGAGATCCGCATCAATCTGGCCGGTGACAAATTTGAAACCGGAGCCATTGACTAAGATAGCCATATTACTTTTCTCCTTTTAACTTGTAAACATAAGTGTATTGTCCGCCGGAGATCTTAAGCGTCTTCCGGGCAATCGGGACAGTAACCCCTGTCCCGTGGAAGTAGCCATATAACCTGTCTCCGATGTCTCCCTCCAATTCGGCGTCATTCGCCTGCATGTTTTTGTAGCTTTTCAGCTCATTCAGGCGCTTAGTGCCGTACTTGATCAGGTCTTCCTCAGACTGGGCGGAAGAGTAATCAAAATAAGCCTGCCGCTCTTTGAAGCCGGTGAAGGTCTTAGTCTGGGAAATGACGCCACGGGCATTGGTGTACAGATCTACCCGCATCCTGTTCTGCAGCTTTCCGGAGCCCATACAGATCAAATGGTTGATTCCCATGTTGTCGTCCGTATAGGTCAGGGTCAGCTGTGAATCAGTGTTGTAGACTGTATCCAGCGTTACTGCCGGCGCGGCCTCAACAGTGACCTGTATAGGAGCTCCTGCGGCAGTCTTGTCAGCGTGTATGTACAGCTTTGCGTCCACCGAATCCAGCATGGCCATCAGGCCGTCCAGAACGGTGGTATACAGCGCAAAGGTATAACTGCTGATCGTGATGCCGCTTGCACTTGCGGGAACATTAAAAAAGCCGCCCAGAATGGTGGACAGCAGATTCCTGATTATAGTATTAGCGTCCTGGTTTTGGACGGTGTAGTAGTCCTGCCCGGAAGGCGGGCAGATGATCCACTGGGACAGGAGCCCCCGCCACGTCCATGCCTTGTAGGATACCGTCTGGTCGTTGTCGGATGCCTCTTTAACAAACTCAAAAAGGCCACCGAACTCAGTACCCGGGACATACAGACCGGCACAGCCGGCGGGGAAATCCCCTGTAAAAGAAAGCGAGTTGCTTGCCACGTCAGAAGAGCCGACTTCAAAATCGCCGTCGAAGTCAGCAGGTCCCAGCTCATGCCGGGAGGATGTAAGCATAATCAGCTGGTTATCCATTCAGGCTCACTCCTTTCTTTGTAGACCGTCAGCTCTATGCCGTAGGTCCGGGCATAGCCGATGGCGATGTCTCCGGGCGGAATCTTTTTGAGGATGGATCCTGCCGGGTCCCTATAATCAAAAACGTTGATGACAGTCTGGCCGGCTACCAGATATACCCGTCTGTCCCACGGCTGTGTGCTCCGGGAATCGATGATCAGGACCTGACCGTCTTCCACGGAGTAGTTGACCTTGTACTGGTTTCCGGCGATGTTAATGGTCGGATTTACAGCAGGGCCGTATACGATCAGCCGGAAGTCCGACGGGGCATAATGGTTGATGTCCATGTGAGGGGCAGCCAACTCCACCTTGTAGCTGTAGGGGTAGCCGTATCCGAAATTCTCGCCCTCTGTGTCGATATAAGCCTTATCCGTATCCAGTGCCGTGTGATCACTGACAGGAGCGATAGAAATCGTCTGCTCTGTGTACCAGAACGGGACCGGGCAGTAAAATTTGACCTTATTGATCGTTCTGTCAGGGCGCTCTTTATCAGGCTCCACCGATGATTCAGTGACGTAGCTTCTGATGTATGAGTTGCCCCATCTGAGCGTGCCTGGATCCTGGTTGAAACAGTCCATATCAATGGCGCTGTGGAAGGCATTAAGCGCTTTCCGGCGCTCATTGGCAGTACCCTGGAACATGATCTTGGCTTCATATTCCAGGGCTTTTTTCTGCATCTTGTTGATCCTTACGCCGTACTGGCGGGCGGTGGTATCCGGCGCCCATTTCCAATCATGGAAGGCGCCTTGACTGATCCGGCGGAACCCTTTTACCATGAGGTCAAATTCAGTGCCGTCGGACGCCGTGTATGATATGTTAATCAGGCCCATGCCACCGATCCTCCTCTCATGTCTCTGACTGTTCTGCCGACCTCGCGGCCATCCAGATAGATGCCCAGGTTGGCAGATTCCATGCCTTCCTTCACTGCGTTGTACAGATTTCCGCCCGACAGCTGGTTCAAGGCATTGACCAGACCGCCGTCAGAGTTAAAGGTCTCTGTCATCGGGGACATGGTGTCCTTTACAGCCTCTTCAATTTCCCTGGACGAATCCAGGATACCCAGGGCAAGACCCTTGCCCCACATCTGGCCGATTTCAAACCGTGCGACCTTTGAAGGGGACGCGATGCCGGCCTCATCTTTGGCGGCGTTGATACCGGCCCTGACAGCCGCCCTTGCCGCTGATGTGATATAACCGACAGCGTCAGAGATACCATTGGCAAGGCCTTTGGAAATGTTGACGCCGGCGCTGTGCGCGTCACCCTTCACGTCGTTGGCCGCGTCTACCAGTGCGCTGGCTGCGCCGCCGGCATTGGATGCGGCAGTCTTTACGCCGCTCTGGCCGTCTTTAAGACCGGATGCCAGCTTGTCCGCCACGCCTTTACCTGCGTTGTAAGCAGGTGTCTGCTGAGCGACAGCGGCGTTTACAAGCTCTTTTGTTATCTCACCGACGGACCGGGAGTTGGTCTGCACCAGTCCTATGCCTGCACGGATGCCAGTTGCCAGCCTGTTCGACAACTGCAGGCCGGCATTGTTAGCCGGTCCCTGATAGCTGTTTGTGATGTTGATCATGGTGACAGTACTGCGTCCGACCTCATTGGCGGCTCCCTGCACCGCTCCGATACTGGACCGGAGACCGGAACCGAGGGAAACGCCCATCTGTCTGCCGGCAGCGCTAAGGCCGCCTCCCGCGTTCTGGACCTTTGCGGTCACGCCGGTCACAACAGAGTTGGCAAGCTGAGTGCAGGCGGCGTCAACCACACCGATCCCATTGATCATGCCGTTGGCAAGGCCCTGGTCCATGTTCATGCCGGATTCTTCCATTTTCCAGGACGGGGACTGTACACCAAGGGCCGCATTTGCTCTCTCGATGACATCCACGCCCATGGCGTCGGCAGCGTCTCCGGCCTGAGCGGCTGCGGACTCGATGCCTCTGGCAAGGCCCAATGCCGTCTCTGCTCCGGAGGTCTCCATGATCTCGCTGATACCGTCCATGGAGTTGGCAATATTCTCAGCACCGGAATCCATGAGGTCCTGACCCCACTGATCGGTCATGCTCTTCATGTCTACCGACTGAGACCACAGGTCATTGGCCTGAGCGAACTCTTCATCCGACATGTTTACAAATGCCTCAACATAGCCGGAGCCTTCGGGTCCCATCTCCGCCAGATGCTGCAGGAGATCCTGATTGATACCACGATCAGCCAGCTCTGCCATATTGCGCTCCCAATTAGCAACGCCTTCTATCTGGCTCTGCATGTTGGACAGGAGCGTTTCGGTGGAAATTTCAGCGCCGCCGTTGAACTCCTCAAACATGTTCATCTGGGAGTCCAGAGCCTGCTGGGTGCTGTCTACCAGACTTGTGACGGCGTTCGCAAAGTCGGCAGCTGTCTGCTGTTGACCTGCCGACAGGTTGCCCCATGCTGACAGGGCCTGCTCAGAAACCTCAATGGACGCCTGCTGGGTAGCATTCCCGGCTTCCTGAGCGGCTGTGTTGGCTTCTGTCGCAGCGGTGAGCTCGCCATACTTATTCATATAAGCGTCAGCTTTCGCTGTTGCCTCTTCGGTGAGCGTGTTGGACTCTTCGATGGCAGTGTTGGCTTCTTCCTGTGCACCCTTGTTTTCTTCAATCGCTTCAGCATTCAGGACCAGCGCGTCATGGACAAGCATCTGCTTGCCGTGATACTCGACCATGCTGTTGATTTCCATCTGCAGGAGAGCGTTCCGCTCTTCCTGAAGATCACGTCCTTCCTGCTGTGCGGCCGAAAGATTCTCCTGCGCGTCAGTGACGGCAATTTGTGCCTCTGCTACAGCCTTATAGGCATCAGCGGCGGCGTCATAGTAAGCCTGAGCAATCTGCATCTGCTTCAGGTTCTCAATGTATTCATCGATAGCCTTCGCGGACCTGTTCAGCTTGCCTGTATGCTCATCGATTTTAAGGTTGAGGGAAGGATATTCACTGTTAAGCTTGCCGATGATATCAGACATTTCTGCCTGCTCAGAAGCTGTCAGCTCTGATTTGCCGGCAAGTTCTTTCAGCCGGTCTGCCAGCTTCTTTGCCTGCGTGGCGCTTCCTTCAGCGGCGGCTTTTGAGCTGTTGAAGCTCTTATTCATGCCGTCAATAGACGACTTGACCTTGTCATTGGCTTCCTCTGTAGCCTTGGTCATCTCCTTCATTTCCTGCGTTACAGGAGTGATGGATTTGACGGATTCCTCCATCTGCTTATTGAGGATTGATGCAAATGCCGCAATTGCTACCGTAGCCGCTGTAATAGCGGTAATGATTGCAAAGATGGGATTGACCGCCATGGACGCTGTCCAGAGGGCTGTCACGACAGAAGCCGCCTTAACGCCGATACTGTAGGCAGCTACCGCAGCCACAAGGGTTCCCAGACCCAGAGCAACAGCCGTGACCGCCGCGACAACTCCGGGATTGTCTTTGACAAATTCCTGCATGCCGTCTGACATATCGGCAATTGCGTTATAAATATCCTCCAGAACCGGATTGAGCTCCCCGCCCACAACAGAGGCAAGGTTCTTCATGGAGTTCTGCATCCGCTCATGAGCATGCTGTGTGGTGCTCTCCATGATGCCGTATGCTTTACTGGTAGCGCCGGCGCTGTTGGTGACCCTGTCCAGATTCTGTCTGAACTGCTGCAGGCCCTGATTGACGATAGCATTAGCCGCCTTACCGGAAGACTGCTGCTGCCACAGCTGCATCATGGCCTCTGCGTCATTTCCGCAGGATTCGTAGAGGATTTCCAGAACATCGGCAAGGGAATATCCCTCTTTCATCAGCTGGCCGAAGCTCTTGCCGGTCTGGTTGGTGATGATCTTGGAGACCGTAGAACCGGAATCACCCAGTTCGGAGAACATCCTCGACAGGTATGTCGTAGAGTTGGCTGTATTGATGCCGGATTTGGTAGTGGCGATATAAGCCGCCTCCAGGTTCTCCAGACTGACGTTATAGGCTGACGCGGACGCTATGGCAACACCCATGTTCTGTGACAGCTCAGCGATGGTCGTAACGCCCAGATTCTGGGTCATAATCAGTGAATCCGATACATGCTGCAGGTCTGACTGAGCATCCCCGTAGCTGTTCATAGCTGTCTTTAGGACCTGCAGGGCGCTTGTGGTATCCGTAAATCCTGCTGTGGCCAGCTCGGTCGCTATCTGGGCGTCGCTTACAGCTGATTCCACTGCAGATCCGGCCGACAGAGCGCTGTATGCTGTCTGGGCCAGCTCTTCCGAAGCCTGCCCGGAAGCATTTGACAGGGCCAATATCTGGTCTGCCATAGCGTCCATATTGCCAGCTCCGGCTATGGTGCCGACCTGAGCCACGGCGTACTCAAAAGATTCTGCAGCCGCAGCACATTCCATGAAGCCGTCTTTCAGCCTGTCCAGAGCGGCAAGGATACCGGCAGAAGCAAGGACAGATTCCAGATCGCTGATCGCTTCTGTACTGGACTGACCGAACTTCTCTGAACTATCAGCGGCATCCTCTGTCTTTTTGCCGTATTCGTCGATAGACTTGGCACAGCCGTCCGCAGAGGATGCGGCCTCGTCCATGTATCTGGCATTCTCGTCCACGGCCCGGCTGGCGTCAATGGTCTCGGCCTTGGCGTTGTTGAGCTTGGTCTCCCAGTCCTGAACACGGTTGCCCGCCTTCTGATAAGCCTGTTCGCCCTGCTCAACGACCTTGGACAGGTCTGCGACCACCTGACGCTGTTCTTTCAGCTCCTCATCGGTAGCGTCGCCGGACTTCTCCATTTCTTCCAGTTTTGCTTTGGCGTCCTGCAGCTTCTTTTTGTAGTTTTCTAATTCAGTTCCGACACGGCTGTAGTCCTGCTGGGCGTGTGCCAGACCGGCCGCAACAGCCGCCTCTTTCTTTTCGTGCTCTTCCAGCGCCCTTGTCAGGACAGTGTGCTTTTTCTGCAGGGATTCCAGGCTGTTTGCCTGCCCCGCAGTCTCTGTCTGCACCAGACGCATTTCAGAGCGCATATTCGTAAGCGCCCGAGAGCACTCTGTGACGGCCTGCCGAAACCGCTTCTCGCCGTCAAGCGCTATCGTAGCGCCTATCTTCCGTCTTGCCATAGTAGGTTATACTCCTGAAAAAACCAGCCTCTTAACGGACATATTGTGCATCCGTTTGAACTGGTTGCTGAGCCGTCCCCATTCATCGAATGTCAGCTGACCGGTCTCCTTCCGGGACAGGCCGGACGCGGCTCCCACGTAAAGGATCCACGCAAAATCAATGGTGGTCTTGTCCTCCGGATTCCGGTATCCGTCTATTTCTTCTGCTTGGTCGTCTTTTTTTTTCGGCCCCTGCCGCCGATACACTCCTCAAAATCCGTGTAGACGATGATGCCCAGCTCCGACAGCGTCAGCTCGTCCTGCCGCTTCCAGAAGTTGGGATCCGGCGCTTCAATCTCAGAACCCGTGATCTCAATGCCTTCTTCTACCATCCATGTCAGGATCTGGCATACCATTCCGACATTGGGCAGGGTCATGTTGCCAATAGACCGGTCAATGACCCCATCAGCGTCGATACGCGGGATAAAGCCCCGCAGGCCGTCCTCGACCTTTACAAGGTCCTCATATTTCTCCTGGACCTTTTCCAGGACGATCAGATCGCATTTAAATGGATATTCAATCCCGCCCAGCTTGAGCGTGCTGACATTGTTAGTTAACATTCTGTTCCCTCCATACAGAAAAAAGCGAGAGGCACCACGGATGATGTCTCTCCTGATGTCTCTCGCTTTTAATTACAACTTAATGATTGACTGGTGGCCTCAGGGTGTGCCGGTTGATCCAGTGCCGGTTGCCCCGGTGTTGGTTGATCCTCCGGTTACGGTCGCGCCGAATTTACCGTTGATGTACGCAAGGGCAGCCGCTTCAGTCGCAAACTCTTCCACGTATCTCCAGTCGCCATTATCCAGAGGCATCGCTGTTCCCTCTGTGGAAGGTGTCTGGAACTCTGTGGAGCCTGCTCTGGTGTTAATATCGACGGAAGGATCGTTCCACTGTGTTTTGGGGTAGAAGCGCGCTTCATACGCCCTGACGCCGTTGACCTTTTTGACGCCGATCAGACCCATGCCGCAGTAGCCGGCCTCATCGCTGATGTTGGAGACTCTCTCGCCATCGGTAGCGGAATGACCGAACAGGGGCTCCTGAACGGTGTCGGGAATGTCTGTGGTACCCAGTGTCAGGCCCGCGCCGGTGGTAGCCTTTTCGGATTCTGCCAGTGCGTCGTCACCGTAAAGCTCTGCGGATGTGCTGTTGGGCGCTTCGGAGAAGGCAACAGCTTTGCCCCACGCGACTGTGGTGCCGTATGTACCCTCAGCTGTAAGGGGTGCGATAATAGGCTTTCTCAGTCCTACATATGCCATGATTATTCCTCCATTTCATCTTCTTCAAGTTCGAAGACGATATTTCTCATTTTGTGGGGCCCGTCCGGGTCCACGAAGTTTTCTGTTACTCTGGGAAAATTGAATCCCTGGCTGAAAAGAGCCTGCCGGAAACGATCCCGGATCGTCAGGAAATTCTCCATTTCCGGCAGAATGAGCTTGACCTGCACTGTCCCGGTGATCGCTTCAGGCGCGTCATCCCCGTACAGGTCGCCGTATTCGGTTGTGTACTGGTAGACGACCCAGCGGTCAAGGTCCTTGCCCTCATAAACATCAGGAAAAGCCCTGAGACCGCAGGATTCTGCCGCCGCGATAATCTTGGAAAATGCGCTCATATGCTCAGTTTCTCCAGTTTTTTGTTGATATACTCTTCAATCTCTCTTACGACCCTGTCTTCCGTCCTTACCACAACAGGAGCCACAACAGGCGTGGCTGTCTGCTTACTGGTGCCATATTCCAGATAGGCCAGCTTTTCGGCATTTCGGACGCCTTTTCTGTCAGTCCCGGATGGAGCAATCTCAACCTGCCACTCAGAACCGACCTGTTTTGGTCCGGTTGTTTTCACGGACGCCGCAAGGTCTCCCCTTGTCCTGTCACGTTTGGATTTATGGTGGGAAGATATCTCCCGCTTCATTTCCTTCTCGACAGTAGGAGCGGCCTGTTTCAGAGCGTCCTTTACAAATGTCTGCTGGGCAAAAGACGAAAACTCAGATATGACCAGGTCAAGGCCGTCGCATTTAAACTTTGCCATGCTCTCTCAGCTCCCCTGTCAACTGGATCAGAACGCCACGCTGTCTGGGGCGTGTTGCCCGGATATCATAGATGGCTCCATCGGCTTCATCGATAAAATAAGGCTGACCGGAGTAGGCGACCTTATTGATATCGACCGTCATGTCTATGGTGTATCCGCCCTGAGACGCCAGTGTTTCATCGGTCCTCGATGTCGTGCGCTGTCTGGCCGGGATATGCTCAATGAGATTATCCCCCGCAAGCGCCGGGAATCCGTCAGCGTCCTGCTCCGGAGGGACTGGCAGGGGAAGCGATATAGATTTATTCCACATCATCATCCTCCCCCGGCTCCATCGTAAGCCGGAACACCTTTGCCTTGTAGCGTCTCAGGTACGATTCGTAGTTGTCAGGATCGTCGCCCAGATTGGCCTTGACGTACAGCGTGACCGCTGTGATCACGCGTTTGTCGTCGGTGTTCTGGTCGCAGATGTTATAGGGGACGCCGGAGTTTCTCATGTCCTCCAGGGCGTCCTCTATGTAATCCTTGATCTGGTCATCATAAGTTGTGATGGCGGCAGGAATGCCGCACTTGTCTTTAATGCTGTTCAGCATGTCCTACCGCCCTCCTGATCAGGCTGTGATATAGCCGTTCACGAATGCGTCCGCGTCACGGACCTTGTAATCTGCTCTCATGATGCCGCGGAAAAGTGTCAGATCCTGCTCGAAAGCGTTGACCTGGCCGATAGCGGCGGTGTTGGATGTCAGCAGAGTCAGCTTCTTACGGTCAAATTTCTGAACGCCTTCCTTCAGGTCGCCGATGATGAAGGGGATCTTTGCTGTGGCGTCCATCTCATAATAGCTGGATGTGGAAGGGTTGCCGGTGGGAGACGCTACGGCTGTGTAAACGCCATTGGATTCAGTGTAATAAGTTTTGCCGGATTTAACGGTTGTATCAGAGGAAGCAGAGTAGGTAGGAGTGGTTGCCAGAACGCCATTAGGAACGACGATCACGGGAACTCTGCGGGCACCAACCGCCAGCACATACTCATAAGGGGATGTCTGGTTCTGATCGGGTTTGAGCAGGTACTCATTGGAGTTGGCAGAAACCTTCAGGGTGTCCAGATAGTTCAGGCCGTCGTCGTTGGTCACGATGACAGATGTAGGAGCATAAGCCTGACCCAGAGTGACGTTCAGAGCCTTCTTGATGTCATCAATGCCGGTCAGGGCTGTCTGGGCCTTTGTGGCGATCTGTGCCAGGATCTGAGCGTTGTCGGTAGCAATGGCTTCCTCGCCCAGCCATTCAACCATAACAGCAGTGATATTGGCGTCGGAATCCTCCAGGAGCTCGTTGGTCACAGGCAGGTAACCGGCGAATTTGTCGATCGCATAATTCAGGATGGAGAACTGAGGACCATTGACAGCGCCGATAGAAGCGGCCTCTGCAACCTTGGAGAAGCCGGCGTGCTGTGCCTTGGTCTGGAAGGTCCTGCGGCCTTTATTGGTTGTGACATTTTCTGTACTGATCAGATTGACCAGAGAAAACTTGGCTTCACGATATTTCTCGATCCGGGTCTGGATGTCTTCGGGAACAGTGTAGCCGCCGTCAGCGCCGGTGGTCTCGTTGTTCAGGTTCTTAAATCCACGGCGTACAGCCTGCGCGAACTCGTGGACGGGATCGTTCTGGTTCTCAGGCTTCACATTGACCTGGGGAACAGCGGGAGTGCTGTCCAGGATTTCCTGCAGCATATCAGCCTCGGCGTCGGCATTCTTGGCCTCTTCCAGAGAAGCCTTTGCAGATGTGATGTCCGCAGAAGCGGCGAAAGACTGTGCTTCTTTACGTTTTGCTACGGCTGTGTTCCGCAGCTCCATGATCTTATTCTTCATGGTGTCATACCTCCATAAGGTTTTCAGGACTCGTCAATCTCGACGAGCATGTTGGTGATTTCTCTGAGCTGGTTGAGCTCTTCCTGCTGTGCCATCTCGGCTTTTGCTTTTTCGATCATGTCCGGCGTGACCTGCAGGCCCAGTGAAGCCGTCATCAGCATAGGCTCTTCCTCGCCCATGATCTCATCGCAGAATCCCATCTCGACACACTGATTGGCTGTGAGCCATGTCTCTTTGTCCATGAGCCTGAGCACTTCGGCCCGGTCCATTCCGGTCTTCTGCACGTAAGCATTTGCCAGGGCAGCATTCATATTTTTCAGGATCTCGGCAGATTTCTGCATGTCATGATAATCGCCCTCAGAGCGTCCGCTGACGTTATGGATCATGATCATTCCGACCGGACTGATCCTGCTGTGGCCTGCCATAGCGATGACAGACGCCGCCGATCCTGCCAGCGACTGAATCTCAATGTTGACATTGGGATTCTTTGTCAGCTCTGTGTAGATCTCCTGACCGGCCATCACGTATCCGCCGCCGGAATTGATGATGACATCAATGGCTTCACCTTCTGCGGCGCCATCAATGACCGTTTTGACCATAGCAGGAGAAGTGTGGTCGAATCCGAACCACTCATAAACCCAGGTAAGGTCGTTGGGAATGATGTCTCCCTTGATGTTAACTGTTGCCATCCTCTCCACCTCCTTCCTGCGTATTCCGATCGCTGCTGTACTGAGTGCCGATCATTTCAAGCGGAATGTAGTTTCCGTTGGCCATCAGCACATCGCCTTCAGGACGCCACTCCTTGTCCAGGAGCTCACGGCCCTCATTAGGCGTATAAAGGCCGTTCTGGACATAGCCGGTAACGATCTCCATCTGTGTCTTGGAATCGGTCCGCAGGATGGCCTTTTCGTTGAATTTGTAAAATTTGCCTTCCTCTGCCTCTCTGGGCATGAGGAGCTTGGTGTTCAGTTCCTCCTCCCATGTCTTCAGCCGGTAGAGCTCCGTATCGGTCAGGAAATCTATCTGCTGCATTTCTGAATTGGCGTAGGAGGATTTGTCGTAGTTATTGATCTGGTTGGGTTTGATGCCGAAGGCTGCCGCGATCTGAAGGGCGCTGTACTTTTTCAGTTCAAAGAACTGGGCGTCCGTCAGCTTGATATTAAGCGGCTGCAGCTGTAGGCCTATGGGAATCGGGATGACCTTGCCGGCTGCAGCTGACCCTGTCAGCTTGTCGGCAAATTTGCGCTGCAGCTTCTTTATCCGTTCATTGTCCAGATCGCCGGTATACTGGAGCGCCATGGCAGCGGTCAGGCCCTGCTCATAAAGCCGGTTCATGTAGTCCTGGCTCTTCAGGGACCCGCCGACGGTATCCCGGAGGATATCCGAAACCGACTTGCCCATGATGCCATCGAACGTGCACCATGTTTTGATATGGACCACGTCCCACATGGAGAACATGTAGGTCCTGCCGGTCCGGGGGTCGGAATACTGGTAATACAGGCCGCCTTCTTTGCCGAAGACGCCAGCGTCGTCGAACCAGACCGTAACGGTGGAGGACTGCATGGGGTACAGTCCTTTGATGCCCCAGACAGGGCCGTAAGGTGTATCAATGGTCCCGCGCTGAATCCAGATATAACCGTTTCCATAGTGCTGGCAATTAGCCTCCACCGTGGTAAAAAGCTGTGTCGGCGTCATGTAGGGATTAGGCCGCCTTGTCAGCAGGCGCGTGACCTCTGTGGGCTCCGCCCGGATCTTGCCCCTGTCAGTTTCCTGATAGTATTTGATCGGGAGCTTGCCGATGGCTTCCGACAGGATCCTGAGGCATGTGTAGTAAGTCGCCTCCTGGATGGATTTCTTTCGGTCAGTCCTGATTCCCAGCCACTCCAGAAGCTCGTCATCCATGAGGCCCGCTGTTTCCGCAGCAGTGTTCTTTACGTTAGTTACCGGATCCGCCCGTTCCTGGCGGCGCCTTCTCTTTTTTCTGCTCATTAGTCAGCTCCTAAAAAAGCGTCTATAGCGTCAATGTATGATGTGCCAAAATCGTGATACATGGCCAGCTTGTAGCCGCACAGAGCGGCGTCAACCGGGTCAATCCTCTTCGCTGTGGCGTCCTTGTCAATCTTGATCAGGCCGTTATTGCGGCGGATCACAGCATTTGACATTGAATAATTCAATACCGGGTTGTAGGTGTAGAGAATGTTCTTACAGTAGACCTGCTCCCGGAAGCCCTGCGTCGATTCATTCAGGCTCTTATGGCTCTGGAAGACCTCTTCCACGTCGTAGCCCTCTTCGGACAGGTCCAGCATCAGCTTTGAAGCGTTGGCCGGGTCAAAGCAGAGGCACTGGATGTCCCAGTCATGAGCGGCGCATGTGTCTATCACATATCGCATGACCGCCGACTGGTCCACGATTGGGGTATCGGTGATGGTGATAAATCCCTGCTGTTCCCAGGCGTCATAGGGGGCCTTGTCTACAACGACATGCTCCATCAGCTTCTCCCGGGAAGGTATGAATGAATGTGAATACAGGATGTATTTGACGACCGGCTTTCCGACCTCATCCCGTTCCGGTGTCTCAAAAGGCAGGACAAAAGCCACAGACGTCAGGTCAATCTTTGACGACATATCAAAGCCGACGTAGACCGGCCAGTGCTTTGTGTCCGGGAGCTGGTCCGGCTCCACCTCGCAGGCCTTCCATTTGGCCATGTTCATGTAGCCGTTCTCTTTCGCCTGCACCCAGATGTCCAGCATCTTGGTCAGGAAGGCGATCATCTTCTCCGGAATCTGCTTGGCGACTTCATAATCGCCCCGGATTTTCTCCTGACCGTCCTTGTAGGTCATGCGGATGGGATTTGCTTTAAACCAGAGCTCCTCATCGGCAATGTTGGACAGATCCTTATAGTCTTCCGGGTCAAGTTCCAGAATGTCGATCAGGTATTCGTCGTTCTGGATATCGACATCTGGATTCAGAACGTCCGAACAATAGCTGTATTCCTGCACATAGCAGGGGAAGGTCAGGTCCATGCCAGCCGTCGTGATGATCATCAGCAGGGGCTCTTTGGTATTGGAGCCCAGTGCTAAGTCGTAAAATTCAGTTGTTTTGTGTTGATGGTACTCCAGCTGTTATCGTCCGGGCTCTTTGTCCCGGGCTTCTTACAGTTTCCCGTAAGGTCAGACTATATTTTCACAAAACCGTGCCGGGAGCTCGTGCGGGAATTATTGCTCTCTTAACGCTCATCCCGTAGTCGTTACGGACATGATTGATTGTCATGCCCTCGGTATTACCATGGCCATCAGGCTTTAGGCTTCACCGATACATCCCGGTTTTACATCGACAAGTACGTCTATCGATGACCAACAAAGCGGGGTTGGTGCCGTCTCCATTCTTGCCGTCATCCTTACACAGGGGAGTAATCTGCGACTTGGTGGCAAGATGGATAATGTTGTTCTTGTTGATTTTGAATTTACCGAACAGGGGAGAGCCCCGGAGCATGAGACCAGCCTCTGTGAACACGATTTTTGACTGGTCCCTTTTGGTGCCGGCTGTATAAGCCTCATCAACCTCGCCATTCTTTACAGCCGTAACAGAAATCTCATACAGAGCAACGCCTGCCTCTTCCTGAGATTTGGCGTTCTTCCTGCCCACCTGCGTAAATGACTTCCTGAACCGTCTCCGCCCGTTCTCCTTCCGGCGCCATCCATAGAGTTGGCACAGCCGGAAGCGCTGCCAGGGGGTGAGAAGGATAGGCTGGCCTGACAGGACACCTTTGCTGTGCCGAAGGAGAGAGAACCACTCTACGATATTCTGGGCCTCGGTTTCGTCCCAGTAAAAAGGGCACGCCGCGTCTTCGGACCTTTTCAGGTCATCCAGAAGGCGCTGACATGCCCAGATGTGTTTCCTGTTGTTGTGCTTTGGGTCTGCTATGCAGGCCCTGGCATAGTAAGTGATCTGTTCCAGTGTGGTCTCGCCGTGGATCTCGGTGAGATACTCCGGGACATCAATCATATCGCTCAAATCGCTCCGAACCTTGCTTCTATGGTTTCCTGCTCGGTCTGCGTCTGCTTAGCTGCAGCCTTTAAGCGGCCAGACGGATCCATACCGCACGCAGAGCCGAAGCGCCTGAACCGGTCCTCATGGACCTTGATCTGCTTGTCGATTGCCTGGAGGATTTTATAATCCTCCGGGTCAGAGATGGAGAGAGCGGACCGTTTCCTGATCAGCTCCACCCATTCTCCGTAGTTGTAGCAATACGCTGCAAGGTTTGATTTATCAAGATTGCCGAACACTCCGATCTGTTCCAGGAGAGGGACAACCCGGCGCCATTCACGCCGGGCTTCCTTCCCCTTCAGATAGGACGGGGGAGAGACCAGCTGATCGGAGGGAAGAGCAACCATCGTCTCTTCCCGGCGGCGGGCTTCCGTTTCGGCCTTTGTGTTATGTCGTGTCTGCAGGGAGACAACCTTCCGAGATCTCGGCATAACCCGCCTCCTTTCTGACTGAATGAAAAATAATGGGATTTTTGCAAAATCTAATC
>Ga0326514_10000494_pt1 | contig 26831 bp, 39 predicted proteins | sample 3_2548_0518_D_FD_203653 | JGI IMG/M metagenome (GOLD analysis project Ga0326514, IMG submission 203653) | Bovine rumen microbial communities from UC Davis, California, United States - 3_2548_0518 | ecosystem: Host-associated > Mammals > Digestive system > Stomach > Rumen | place: USA... | reverse complement strand
CTATAAAATTATATATAGCGTAATTTATCGCTAAATTCGACGTATGGAAGACGGAAATAATTGGATTTACACATACTACCAACAAATTAAAAATAGTTCTGTAACTGTTGGTAAGTGGATACGCCTTTTATATGAGTATTTAATCAAAGGACTTGAAGAAAATCTATTTTACTTCGACCAAAAAAAAGCAAACGCGGCGATTGAGTATATAGAAACGCACTGCTTTCATACAGAAGGCGTAAAAGCACCCGGCAATTTACTTTTAGAGGTTTGGCAGAAGGCTTTTTTATCTGCTGTTTACGGAATCGTAGACAGTAACGGTGAAAGGCAGTTCAGAGAAATCTTTTTGCTGATAGGGCGAAAGAACGGCAAAACGTTACTGGCTGCCGGTATGGAAAAATACGACTGGTTCGTAACAGGTGGATTCGGTGCGCGGTGTTTCAATGTCGCGCCGAAGTTAGACCAGGCAGATTTGATATATAACTGCATCTGGATGATGACAACGCTTGACCCGGAATGGCAAGAGCGAAAAGAAAAACTGGAAAAGGCTAAAAAGGCAAGGCAGTACGGTGATGATCCAGAACTGGCACGGCATCGTATGACGGATTTGTATATACCGGCAACGAATGCGATGGTCAAAAAGATAGCATTTTCAGCAAAGAAGTCGGACGGGTTCAACCCGTCTTTTTGTACGTGCGATGAAATAGCTGCGTGGGAAGGCGACAAGGGATTAAAGCAGTATGAAGTTATGAAGTCCGGTATGGTCAGACCGGGCAGTATTTTACTGTCATGCACTACAGCCGGGTACATCAATGATTCTATTTACGATGAATTGATGAAACGTTCAACCCGGTTTTTGATGGGCGAAAGCAAAGAACGCAGACTGCTTCCGTTTCTGTACATGATAGATGATGCAGAAAAATGGGACGACATCAACGAACTGCGTAAAAGCAATCCGAATTTAGGCGTCAGTCTTTCCGTTGACTACTTACTTGAAGAGATCGCCGTTGCTGAAAATTCACTTTCACGTAAAGCAGAATTTTTAACAAAACACTGCAACATAAAACAGAATTCCAGCCTTGCATGGTTACCGGCAAACGTGGTTGAAGACGCAAGCGGCGAACCGCTGCACATTGAAGAGTTCGCACACAGCTATGCCGTTATTGGTTTGGATTTGTCACAGACAATCGACCTGACCGCCTGTACGTGCGTGATCGAAAAAGATGGTGAACTGTATGTTTTTGCGCATTTCTGGTTACCGGCTGAAAAGATAGACGAAGCAACGCAGCGTGACGGCGTACCGTACAACATTTACATACAGCGTGGTTTGCTGTCCCCGTCCGGGGATAACTTCATAGACTACCACGATTGTTATAACTGGATAACAAACCTTGTTGAACAATACGAAATATTACCGCTGATGATTGGCTTCGACAGATACTCTGCGCAGTACTTGATCCAGAGCCTTGAACAGTACGGCGCAAAATGCGATTCGGTTTTCCAGGGGGAGAATTTATATCCTGTGATGCAGGAAATGCAGGGTTTGTTAGAAGACGGAAAAATACACATAGGTGATAACGATTTATTAAAGGCGCACTTATTGAACAGTGCGGTAAAAATGAGTACCGAACGGGGACGCGGCAAACTGGTGAAATTATCACCGGCGTTGCATATTGACGGAACTGCGGCATTGCTGGATGCGTTGACCGTCAGACAAAAGTGGTATTCCGAAATCGGTGAGCAACTAAAAAACTGAGGTTTTAACAATGGGACTTTTTGATTTCATCTTCAAAAACAGACCGAAAGAACAGGGCGTTTATACCGGCGGTTTTAAAATGCTGAATGGTCATACGCCTACGTTCCACAAATTCGGTGGCAGTCTGTATGAATCCGAACTGATACGGGCGGCAATCAATGCCAGAGCAACGCACATATCAAAACTACGTGTGGAAATTGAAGGCGCGGCACGTCCTGCACTTCAGCGCAAATTAAAACTTGCGCCGAACCAGTGGCAGACGTGGAGCCAATTCTTGTATCGCTTATCAACGATACTTGACCTTCATAACACTGCGTTCATTTGCCCGGTGTATGACGAATTCGGCGAACCGTCAGGCGTATTCACACCGCTGCCGACCAAATGCAAAATCGTGCAGTATAGTGAAACGCCTTATTTGCGTTACGAATTCAGCAACGGTGACAAAGCGGCTATCGAATTAGCATACTGCGGCATTATGACCAAGTATCAGTATGAAAATGATTTTATGGGTGAATCAAACCGTGCGTTATTCCCAACGATGGATCTGATACACATACAGAATCAGGGCATTGAAGAAGGCGTGAAAAGCGCAGCGTCCTATCGTTTCATGGCGAAACTGACGAACTTCTCAAAGGCATCTGATTTGAAGAACGAAGCCAAACGGTTTACGGAAGAAAACCTTCGCACAGACGGTGGCGGCTTGCTGTTGTTCCCAAACACTTATACAGATATTCAGCAGATAAACGCGAAACCGTGGGTTATTGATGCCGAACAAATGAAGATCATCCGGGAAAATGTTTTCGAATATTTCAATGTAAACGAAGACATTTTACAGGGTAAAGCATACGGGGACGCATGGTCAGGCTTTTACGAATTAGCAATTGAAAGTTTTTCCATCCAATTTTCAGAGGTAATGACCCGGATGCTGTTTACACTGCGTGAACAGGCACAGGGTAACAGGGTTTTTGCATCTACGAACAGACTGCAATATATGACCAACGCAGAAAAGTCCAATGTTACGAACGGATGGGCAGACCACGGACTTGCAACCGTTGACGAAATACGTGACGTTTGGAACTTACCGCCATTACCGGACGGAGCAGGACAGGCCGTTCCGGTGCGTGGTGAATTTTACGATTTACGAACAGGTAACCGCATAGGAGATACAAACAATGAATGATAACAGAGAATACAGAAACATGGAACTGCGAATAGTTCCACAGCAGGAGGGCGAAGAGCCTTCTTTTTTTGTTGAAGGCTATGCAAGTACATTTCAGCCTTATGTGCTGATGACAAAGGACGGCGTGGACTATTCCGAACGCATCGAACCGACAGCGTTTGAAGGCGCGGATTTGTCAGACGTTGTTTTCCGTGTGGATCACGTGGGCAGAGTATACGCCAGAACGTCAGCCGGTACGGTTGAACTGTGGACAGATGAACACGGACTTGCACAGCGCACGAATTTAGGTATGACCGCAGCGGCACGGGAAGTCTACGCAGATATTGCGGCTGGCAATTATCCCAAGATGTCGTTTGCGTTCACCGTTGCTGAAGATCATTACGACAAAGCAACGCATACAAGGATTATTGACCGGATAGCAAAGGTATATGACGTCAGCCCTGTTGTTTTCCCGGCTAATCCTACCACGGAATTAAGCGTATCTACACGCGACTACTTCAACGGAGTGATTGAAGCGGAACAAGCGGAGCGACTTGCAGCGAAAGAACGCGAAATCCAGAAGCAGAAAATCAGAATTTTAGCGGAGGTATCCAAGTAATGGAACTCAAAGAAATGTCCGTTGAAGAACTGAACGAGAGAAAATCCGCGATTGCTGTTGAAGTGGATGCGGAAGGCGCAGACCTTAACGCACTGGAAGAAGAAGTCCGTTCTATCAACGAAGAAATCGACACCAGAAAAGCGGAAGAAGCCAAACGTGTAGAAATCCGCGCAGCCGTTGCCAATGGCGAAGGCGAAACAATCCAGACTTTTGAAATTAGAGAGGAATCAAAAGAAATGACCAACGCAGAAGTAAGAAATACACATGAATACAATGTAGCTTATGCAAATTACATCAAAACCGGCAACGATGCAGAATGCCGCGCACTGCTTACCGAGAACGTATCCGGTACTGTTCCGGTAGCTGCTTATGCAGAAGGACGTGTACGTACCGCATGGGAGCGTGACGGAATCACCAGCCGTGTTCGTAAGACCTTTATGAAGGGCAACGTCAAGATCGGTTATGAGATCAGCGCAGACGGTGCCGTTGTTCATACTGAAGCTGCAAACAGCGCAGTTACAGAAGAGTCCCTGACCCTTGGTATTGTCAGCCTTGTACCGCAGTCCATTAAGAAATGGATTTCCATTTCTGACGAAGTATATGATCTTGCCGGTGAAGAATTCCTGGACTACATCTATGACGAACTTACCTACAGGATTGCAAAGAAACTGGCTGATGCCATTATTGCTGATATTGAGGCTTGCGGCACTGCTTCCACTGGCGCACTTCCTGCCGTACCGAAAGTAGTTTCTACTACCATTACTCTGGGACTGGTAGCACAGGCTATGGCGCAGCTGTCTGACGAAGCCGTTAATCCGGTCGTTATGATGAACAAACAGACATGGGGCGCATTCAAAGCCGCACAGGCTGCAGGAAATTACGGTTATGACCCGTTTGAAGGACTGCCCGTTGTATTTAATGACAGCATTTCTGCATTCAGCGCAGCGACCACCGGCGTTACCTATGCGATCGTTGGCGACCTTGGTGTCGGCGCACAGGCGAACTTCCCGAACGGCGAAGAAATCGAAATCAAATTCGATGACAAGACCAAGATGGAATACGACCTTGTTCGTATCCTGGGACGTGAGTTTGTCGGACACGCTGTTGTAGCACCGAAAGCGTTCGTTAAAATTACACACTAATACCATCACGAGGGCAAACGTATGAAGGTATTTATAGCGATTCCATCAATGGATACAGTACCGGCTCTTTTCTGCCAGTCATTAGCACTGTTACAAAGAGCCGGTGATACTGTCGTAGGTTTTGAAGTCGGATCACTGGTTTATCACGCACGAAACAACCTTGCACGTCAGGCTATTAAAGCAGAAGCAGACTATGTTCTGTGGTTAGATTCTGACATGGTTTTTGCGCCAGACCTTTTACAGAGAATGTTGAAAGTCTGCAAAGAAAACGACATTGATTTTCTAACCGGAATCTGTTTTCGAAGGAAACCGCCATACACGCCAACAATTTTTGACCGTTTGGAAAAGACAGACAAAGGCGCAAGCTATACGTCCATCATTTCCGTGCCTGACGGTTTGTTTAAAGTTGGCGGATGCGGTTTTGCCGGTGTTTTAATGTCCCTTGATGTTCTCATGTCTGTTGCGGCGAAATTCGATGGGCAGATGTTCGAACCTATGAAGGGATTCGGCGAAGACGTGGCGTTTTGCTGGCGCGCAAGGCAGTGCGGCTATGACATCTGGTGTGATTCCGACATCGAACTTGGGCACGTTGGAAACTGTATCGTTACACGAAAATATTATGAAGCATATCAAGAGGGTTTGACCAATGGCACAAACGGCATTGATAAATAAAGCAAAACTTGCCGCACGTATCACAACAACGGCGTTCGACAGTCAGATTTCCGACCTGTTGGACGCTTCTTTTTTAGATATGGGCGTTGCAGGGGTTGAAATACCGGAAACAGTGGATGCGCTTGTTGAAACTGCGGCAATTACTTACGTATTAATGAACTTCGGACAGCCTGACGAATACGACAGGTTGAAACGTTCGTATGATGAACAGAAGGCGCAGTTGTCAACGTGTACCGGCTATACAGTGTGGTAAAAAATGGATAGATCACAGGTTATAAAGTTAATATCAGAAACCCGTGTACAGGATGAAAACGGCGTATGGCGCAAAACCGGGCAAACGTTTTGGAAGGATGAACGGGGTTATATCGTCACTGACGAACAGCACGAAGACATCATTTTTCAGCAGAACTATAGACAGGTTTTCTGCCAGGTTGATTCCGTTACGCAGACAGAGTTCTTCGAAGGCGGCAGAAACGGGTTAAACCCGGAATACCGCTTTACTATGTTTGCGTATGACTATCAGGACGAACGCACTGTTGAATATAACGGGCGTTTGTACGCCATTTACCGCACGTATCAGCCACGTACAGACATTATACAACTGTATGCCGAACGGAAGGGTGGTACTAATGGCTAAAAGAATAGGCGCAGTCAATCTTGACAGGACAATAAAAGACATTCTGAAAGAATACGGCGATAAAGTTTACGAAGCGTTAGACGATGCCGTTGATGATGTTTGTCTGGGCGGTGTTGAGAAACTGCGTTCTGTAAATCATTTTGCGCCAAATGGACATCCAACCGGCGAATATAGCAGCAGTTGGGTTTATGACAATGAATTACGCACATTACGGTATAAAACTAAAAAAGTAATTCACAATGAAGAACACTACAGGCTGACGCATCTGCTGGAAAAGGGACACGCCATTAGAAACGGAACAGGTAGAACGTTTGGAAGAACTGACGCATACGTCCATATCGAACCAGTTGATAGATGGACAAGGGACGAACTGCCAAAAACAGTTAAGGAGATGATAGACAAAATATGACATATTCAGAAGTTGCAACGATGATAAGCAGCATAGGATTGCCGTTTGCCTATTATCAGTTTCCAAACGATACACCGCAGACACCGCCGTTTATATGCTTCTTATATTCAAATAACAATGATGTAATCGCAGACAATACCAACTACACAAAAATCGAACGCCTTGTCATTGAGTTGTACACCGATGACAAGGATTTTTCTTTAGAACAGGAAGTTGAAGCGGTTCTGAACGCTAACGGATTAGTTTTCAGCCGTGACGAACAATTCCTTGATTCTGAACGGATGCACGAAACTATTTACGAAACAGACGTGATTATCACGAGCGAGGAAAGTTAAACATGGCAAATAAAATCAAATATGGACTGAAAAATGTCTATTATGCCGTAGCAACGATTGCAGACAATGGCAGTGCCACTTATGGTACGCCTGTTGCGTTTCCGGGTGCTGTATCTTTAAGCGTTGACGCACAGGGTGATAACCCCACCTTTTACGCTGATAATGTAGCTTATTGGACAGGCAACGGCAACAACGGTTATTCCGGTTCGCTTGAAATGGCATACATTACCGATGAATTCCGGGAAGATATTCTGAACGAGTACGAAGCAACGACCGGCGTACTGGTTGAAAAGCTGAATGCGCCTATCGTGCATTTTGCACTTCTGTACCAGTTTGAAGGCGATGAAAAGGCAACCAGACACGTACTTTACAACTGTACTGCGTCCCGTCCGACCATCGCAGGAAACACCAAAGCGGAAAGCATCGAACCGGCAACGGAAACAATCAACATTGACGCGAAGTCAATCTACAATGCTGCGATGTCAACCGACATCGTAAAAGCTAAAGCGGTTGAAGGTTCTACGCCTTATTCTACATGGACAACGGCGGTATATCAGCCGGCATCATAACTAAATAAAGTGAGGGCAAGCGCATGAAAGGTACTGTAGAAGTAGGCGGCAAAGGCATCGACATGATTGCCAATGCCGCCAGTATTTATATTTACCGACAGATTTTTAAAGAAGATTTCCTTCTGAAAGCACAGGAAAAACACCCGGATGCAGACATCTTTTCGAAGATGGGGTTTGTCATGGCAAAACAGGCGCAGACAGACAAAATGTCTGAACTGATGGCAATAACCATTGACGAATATTACGACTGGCTTGTCCAGTTCGAACCACTGGATTTGCTGAACGCTGCCGGTGACATTTCCAACTTATACATGGGGCAGGAAGCAGGACTTTCGACCCCAAAACGAAAGGGCGTGTGACGGAACGCCCATATACAACGGGATTATTCATACTGCGTTGCATTGAATTAGGCTTGCGTCCGTCCGATCTGTGCCACATCGAATACGGTGTCGTTATGGATATGCTAATCGAAAAAGCCAATGACGCGGAAGAATATGATTACGTAGCAACTCAAAGCGATTTTGACAGGTTCTAAATTATGGCAAGTAGAATCCGCGGTATCACTATCGAAATTGGTGGTGATACAACAAAACTTCAAAAAGCATTATCGGGCGTTGACAAGTCCCTAAAGACGACAGAATCAAACCTGAAAGACATAAACCGACTTCTGAAACTTGACCCGGCAAACACGGAGCTGCTGACGCAGAAACAGAAGAATCTTGAAAAAGCGATCAGCAACACAAAAGAACGCCTGGACAAGTTAAAAGAAGCGCAGAAACAGGTTGCACAGGGTTCTGACGAATGGGACGCGATACAGCGTGAAATCATCGAAACAGAGCAGAAACTTGACGGGTTAGAAGACCAATACCGCGACTTTGGAAACGTTGCAAAACAGCAGTTAAAAGCTGTAGGTGATAAATTCCATGAAGCCGGTGACAAAGTAACTAACTTTGGAAAAAAACTTGCACCTGTTTCGGCGGCTGCCGGTGCGCTTGGCGGTACGTTGCTGAAGGTGGGGTACGATGCCGTTACAAATGCTGATGATCTGAACACTTTATCGAAACAGACAGGCATATCTACAGACGAATTACAGAAAATGCAGTATGCGGCTGATTTGGTAGATGTGTCCGTTGAAGACATCACCGGCGCACTGCGTAAATTCAAAAGCAAGATTGACCCGTCTAACGAAGCATTAAAGAAATTAGGCGTTGCAACGAAAAACATGGCAACCGGTGAACTGTTACCGGCTACCACGGTATTCTACAACGCTATCGAAGCATTAAGCCAGATACCGAACGAAACCGAACGTGACCAAATTGCGATGGAATTGTTCGGACGTGGTGCGGATTCCCTCGCAGGAATTATTGACGATGGCGCGGAATCCTTTAGACAGTACGGACAAGAAGCCGAAGACATGGGCCTTATTCTTGACACCGAAACGCTGGATTCCTTAAACACCACAAATGATGCCATCGACAAAATGAAGGCAACCGTATCTGCTACGATTGGACAGATAGGCGCAGACGTTGCCGAAGTATTGCAGCCAATAATTGAAGACGTAACTGGTTATATTGGTACTGTGACCGAAAAGTTGCGCGAACTTACCCCGGAACAGGTGGAAACCATATTAAAGATTGTTGCAGTTGTTGCCGCGCTGTCGCCGCTTGTTATCGTTATTGGCAATTTAATAACTGCTATCGGCGGCGTTATCAGCGTACTGGGTACAATCGTAGGCGTTTTAGGTGGGCCAGTCACGGCAGCTATTGCGGCGGCTATTGCTATAGGCGTTCTGTTATATAAAAACTGGGATGCTATTTGTCAATGGGCAATTCAGTTAAAGGATACCGTAGTAAACGCCTGGAACAACATGAAGGAAACCGTTTCCGGTGCTGTAACGCAGTTGAAGGAAAAAGTCGTTTCACAATGGAACATTTTGAAGACGAATGTTACCAATGTTGTAACCGGCGTGAAAAATGCAGTGGTAACAGGCTTTACAACAGCGAAGGAAAAGGCACTGTCAATTTTTACGTCTATAAAAGACGGCATCAAAGAAAAGATTGACGCGGCGAAGAATTTTGTTTCCAACGCAATCGAAAAGATAAAAGGCTTTTTCAATTTCAGTTGGTCTTTACCGCATCTGAAATTACCACACTTTTCCATTGAGGGCAGTTTTTCACTGAATCCTCCGTCAATACCGCATATCGGCGTTGAATGGTACAGAAAAGCGTACAACAACCCGTATCTGTTCACCAGTCCTACGGTGATCAGTGGGCGCGGATTTGGTGACGGAAACGGTTCTGGTGAGATCGTTTACGGACGGGACGCTTTATTGCGTGACATCGCACAGGCAAAAGGCGGCGACGCAATCACAATTAATGTTTATGCAAACGAAGGTATGAACGTGAACCAGTTAGCTGACAGGATTCAGCAGCGGTTGACATTCGTACAGAATCAGAAGGTGCGTGCATATGCGTAACTATTTCACATTTGGATTAATTGATAGCAGGGACTACGGTGTGTATATTTCCGGGAGCGGCGCGTATAACGCACCCCGGAGATCATACACCGAAGTCGTAGTTCCCGGCAGAAATGGCACGTTATTAATTGATAACGGCAATTATGAAAACATAGAAGTCACTTATCCTGCATTTATTACGGGCGGCAGTGACTTTGCCGAAAGGCTGGCTGATTTCAGATCGGCGTTAACGTCACAGTTAGGCTATAAAAGGCTGTACGACAGTTACAACGCAGACCAGTTCCGTGAAGGCTGTTTCATGGAAGAAATAAACGTCAGTCCTGCATCGTTTTTAACAGCCGGTGAATTTGATATTACATTCAACTGCAAACCGCAGCGTTTTCTTGATTCCGGGTTGACGACCATAACAATTACGGAAGACGTTACACCGGTATACTGTCCGACACCGTTTCCCTGTAAACCACTTCTTACTGTTACAGGATATGGCGAACTGGAAGTTGCAATCGGCGCAGATTCAACAATCCTGACTATTGGTAATGTGTATCCGAAAATCATAATAGACTGCGAAACGTGCGAAGCATACCTTCCTGACGGCGGCAACGCAAACGATGCAATCACCGTACCAGAAAACGGGCAGTTCCCTGTAATACAGGGTGGCAATCTTCCGACCTATTTTATATTTGATGACACAATAACTAAAATCGAAGTTGTACCAAGGTGGTATATTTTATGATACCAATTCTGCACTATAACAACATAGACATTACCAGTGACGTTTTTAATACGAACGGCATCGGCAGACTGTCTGACTGTATTTCCTGCACCTGTACGGAAGAACGCAACGGCATATATGAAATAGAGTTTTCTTACCCAGTAACGGGCGTACATTTCAACCAGCTGCGTTTAGGGCGCATTGTCGCCGTTATTCCGTCACAGGGCAAGGGATTACAGCCTTTTATCATTTATCGCCGTACAGCGGATTTAAACGGCATAGCGACATTCAACGCTTATCATTATTCATATCTGCTTACCTATTCCATCATGGCACACGCCACGTACAGCGGCATTTCCGCGTTATTCAGTGCGTTTGAAACCGCGCCTTATACATATGGCGTAGGTGATAGGTATTTCTTTTTCCATACCGATAAAACCGGCACAGACGATTTTACAATTGACGGACTGGCATCTGTCAAAAGCCTGTTATTTGGCATGGAAGGCAGTGTTCTGGACGTGTACGGCAGCGGTGAATATGACTACGACAAAAACCACGTCTATCTGTATCAGCACCGTGGTGCTAATCGTAATTTCACGATCCGATACGGCGCAAATATGACGAAGCTGGTGGATACGTTGGACGGTTCGAACCTGTACAACGGTGTAGTTGCTTACTGGGTTGATTCTGAAACAGGATACACGAAAAAAAGCCTTATCCGGTACGGCAACCAGGCAGAACCGTGGACGGAAGAAAACGGCACGATCATCACGGATGAATCACTGAATGATATTGTTTTCGGCGATGAAACAGACAAGGTTTATATACTTGACTGTACAGACGAATTCGAATCACGGCCGAATGTAGACCAGTTAAACCATAAGGCAGAAGCATGGCTGATAAACAATACGCCGTGGATTCCGAAACACAACATTGACGTTGACTTTGTATTCCTTTCACAGACGGAAGAATACAAGAGTTACAAGCCGTTGGAAGACGTGCGGTTATGTGATACCGTCAATGTCATTTACCCGGAATTAGGCGTGGCGGCAAAAGCTAAAGTTGTGAAAACAGTCTGGAATGTCCTGTTAGACAGATACGACAGTATCGAATTGGGACAGACAAAAGACACCTACAGAGGATATAACGGATTCATTACGATATCCGGTAAGCAATACAAAGTAATTAACGGTATCATTATCAATTTATGAGGTACACTAAATGAACATTCACGAACTAAACACTAAAGCAATCACGAATCCTGCCTACGTTGCCTTGGATGACGGGAGTGACACTTATAAGCTTGACTTAAACGCTAAACTGTCAACTATGCAGAGTTCCATATCCGGGGCAGAATCTGACATAGCAACAGCACAGGCAGATATAACCCTTTTACAGACAAATATGGGACAGGCGCAGGGTGCTATTTCCAGCGCGCAGGGAGAAATCAAAGATTTGCAGTCTGATCTGAATGCACTGTCTACCCAGACATCCGCATCAATCGGAAATTTGCAGACGGAAGTGGATGCCGTAGAGGATGACGTTACTGATTTAAAGAGCGATATAAATTTAATAAACGAGGAGTTGTACGCCTATATAGAATTGCCCGTTAAAGCATCGCCGAACAAATGGCGGCTTAATGAATCGGACGGGTTATGTTCCACAAATGCAAATTATAAAATAATAAAATATGTAGTATCTGCCGGGGATATAATAAAAATAGTTTCCGATGACAGATTCCAATTTCAAAATAACGCATCTGTCCCAAGTTCCGGAGCAAATAACCGTGTTGGTGATACCACATATGGAGTAGGCACTTATGTTATGGAAGTTCCGACAGGGGCAACCTATTTGATTATGTCGTCACCTGTATCTGACAGTACAGCAAGTGCTTATAATGCGGTATTTGTATCCAAAAATAACGACTTTTTTTTAAAGCAACTTTTCCAAAATGGAGAAATCACAACGAATGAAGTCTTTAACGACTTTATCCGTGGAGATTTGGCATCAGGTGGGGTGGTAGATGCAGGCGCATTGTTTAGGATAACAAATAAAACTATACATTATGCGGATGTCCCCCTTTGCCTTTCGGTTAAATCTGGATTTCGTTTTGGTTATATGACATATAATTCTGATGGGACGTATATATCGTGGTCAGGTTGGAGTATTTACTCTTATACGATAGCCTCCGGAACATATTATAGGTTACTAATCGCAAGGACTACAGACCGTCAGGCTGAAATGGCAGATATTCCAACATTTGCCAGTGCTGTAAATATTTCAACAGCATTTAGTCTTAACGTAAAAAATATATACGAACAATCAGAAGATATTGTACCTGTATTAATTGACGGTGGACCATTAAATCATGCAAACGCAAATACAGTTTCACCGCAGACTGTAATTAAAATACCCAATGGTATTAATGCTTTACATGCTATATACACAGGGGAATTTCCGAGAAATTCATATATTATATGGGGAGTATATGGGTTTACTGCTGATGCGGAAGGTTTAGATTCTATACAAGCGAATGCTTTCGGTTATACTGTAGTAAATAAAGAGATTACAGTGTCCGCGAACCAGAGAAGTATAAACTTGTTAGATTATATAACAGAGTCTACAAAATGTATTTCTGTAGCACCTTGGGTGTATAAAGAAGACGGCTCCAGAATAGTTTTAAGGATAGCTGATAATCAGCCTTATATCAGGATACACACAAGTTATATTTCTGAAAATGCAGGAACAGATAACACAGAAATAGTTAGAAAGTTATCAAATGCACGACATATCAAAGGTGGCTCAGGAACTCCTTTGACGCTGTTACATTTTAGCGACCTTCATGCTGATGCAAGTGCTATGAGCAGAATTTTAAATGATGCCAATGACTTAAACTATGATGATGCAATTTGCACTGGTGATATTGTTGCGAATACAGCGGAACAAATTGCATCTTGGTGGAATCCGTCTGTGTTAACCTGTATTGGAAATCACGACAGTGCGTCATATAATTCGTCTACAGGGTACAACTGGACAGCGTTAAGCATGGCAGACCGTGATGCTTATTACATTACACCTTTTAAAAGCGGGTGGGGAATTACGCACACCAATGGAACATCCTATTACTACAAAGATTACACAAACCAAAAAGTTCGGCTGATTGTAATGGACGGAATGCTCTATACAAACGCAGGAGCAGAAGCAACGGCTCAAACGTCATGGCTTGAAAATCTTTTAGCTGATGCAATTACAAATGATTTGCACGTTTTAATTGCTATCCATGCTCCGCATGGTGGTGCAACGGCAGAAGCCTGCTCTTTTAGCAGATACAACGAAGGAACAAGGCCCACTTATGGTGATTGTAATACACCGCAAGCGGTTATTGACACAGTAGCGGCAAAGATTACGGCAGGATTGAAATTCATTGGTTATCTTGTGGGGCATACGCATCAGGATAACGTATGGGATGCCGAGGGCGACGGCAAGCAATTAATGTATTGCATCACCTGTGCGGCTGTTTCTCAAACAGCACAGTGGATTAATTCGGATCAAAACAGGAGTGTAACAGAGGATGCTTATAATCTTGTTACCATTGACACGACAAACACGCTTGTTAAAATCATCCGTGGTGGCGGAGCTGACATTGACGACCACATGAGGACACGAAAAGCAATCTGTTTCGATTATTCAACAGGTGAAAAGGTCGGAGAAGTTTTATAGAAAACTTTAAGTTAGTAAGTTAAAGCACACTTTAAACAAGTCAGAAACTATCAACCGGGGCGGCGTTTGCCGTCCCTTTTCAATGGAGAAAAAACAAATGGAATCAGCTATTATTACCGCCTTAATCACAGGCGGCTTGACACTAATCGGAACTATCATCACAGTTTTAGCCGCCAATAAGAAAACAGAGCAAAGCATGAGAATTGCACAGGCGATAACAGACACAAAATTAGAAGAGCTTACCCGTGAAGTAAGAGAACACAATAATTTTGCAAAGCGGATGCCAGTTGTTGAAGAACAGATAAAAGTGATTAATCACAGGATTCAAGACTTGGAGGATGAAAAGAAATGAAAAGTAGGACATGGATTCATGCGGCTTTAATTCGGGCACTTAAAACGGTTTGTCAGACCGCTATTGCTACAATCGGAACAGCGGCGGTATTATCTGCGGTTGATTGGCGGATGGTTGTTTCAGCGTCCGTTCTTGCTGGTATCCTTTCAATCTTAACCAGCTTCGCAGGATTGCCCGAAGTAGAAAAGGGTGATGCTAATGGCAACCGCTAACGATGTTATAAGTTTAGCCGCGTCATACATTGGGACGCATGAAGAACCGCCTGGAAGCAATAACGTCATATTCAACACTGACTACTACGGCGGCGAAGTCCATGATCCGTCACTTGCTTGGTGCTGCGCGTTTGTGTGGGACATTTTCAGAATGGCGAACGCTTCCAATCTGTTCTACCAGGGCGGCAAAACAGCCTGGTGCCCGGCGGTGGCTGCATGGGCGACGCAGGCCGGCCTTATTGTTCCGTATGATCAGGCCCGTTACGGCGATTTGGTGTTATTCGATTGGGATCATGACGGCGTTGCGGATCACATCGGTTTTGTTGTCGGTCTTAACGATGACGGCAGCATGGAAACGATAGAAGGCAATACAAGCGATTCTGACCATTCTAACGGCGGCTACGTGTTAGGACGCAGACGTTACCCGGAAAACGTGTTGATGATTGTTAGAATTACTTACCCAGAAAGTGAAAAAATAATGTTTGAATTTAACCAGATTCAGCGTGGCGACAATGGCGATGACGTAAAGACCATGCAAGCGTTATTGCGTGGGCGTGGGTTCATCGACCGGAAAACACGGAAACTGCCAGTAGTAGACGGGGCGTTTGGAGAGTCAACAGAACGGTGTTTGACTTACTTTCAAGAGAAACGCAACCTTGTTGTTGACGGCATCTGTGGACGTGCCACCTGGACAGAACTGTTATATAAATAATGCCCACCTTATAGGTGGGGCGTGTTGCCCTCCTTTTGGATTGCCCCGGCGTAAAAACCGGGGCTTTTTTTGTTGCGTGTACCGATTGTGTACCTTTTTTGCTTGTAAACTACGTTCACACTGTGTTACTATAAGCCACAGAAAACCCTGTAAAATAGGCGTTTTTGTGAACCGTGTGCACATAATGTAACGTGTTTCAAGTCCCTTTCCCTGCATTTTTTTATGCCTTTTTTTACTGTAAAATAGGCATTTCTGCAAAAGCGTGTACCGCGCGTGTACCGTTTTTACTTAAAAATCGAAACGGCGTCAAAGGCGGCAGCGTCTTTTTCTTTTTGTTTTTCTGTCACATGGTAATAAATTTCTTTGGTTACTTTTGTGCCAGAGTGTCCAATTCTCCGGGCGATTGCCTCAAATGAAATGCCATTGGAAGCCATTAAAGCAACGTGTGTGTGACGTAAAGCGTGCAATGTCAGTTCACGCCCCACCAGACGCGCACAGAGGTCTTTAAAGACACGATTTGCTTTATCATAGGACAATCTACCCAACTGCGGTGAAACTACGAAATACGGCAATTTTACGGCGTATCTAAAACAGTTTTCTTTTGTGTTCTTTCTGATGCGATGAATAGCAGATTTTAATTCCGGCTGGATATGCACCGAACGGACGCCGGCGGCTGTTTTCGGATCATTCATCACATCATGTCTGAAATCATAAGTCCGTCTGACTATTATTTCCGTGTCTGTTATATCTTCATTATCCAGGGCGATTAATTCACCAATGCGAAGGCCGGACAACGCCAGGAATTCAAATATTGGTGCATAGTAGTCCGATGCTGCCGCTAATACCGTTTTTAATTCTTCTGGTTCTAAATATTTGTCTGTTATCTTGTCTTTTCTTCCAGAATCTTTTAACGGCTGTATCTTATCCACGCAAGCGGATGACGGGATCAGGTCGGACCGGTAAGCCCATCTGAACATAGCTTTTACACGTTTAAGATATTCGTTATAAGTGCCGGCTTCCTTCGTTTTGGCGAACAATGCCATAGATATAAAACCGGCGGTCATATCGGCAACCGGCTTTTTCCCGAAAAGTGAAGATAATCTTTTCAGTGATGCTTCGTTACGCTTCCATGTAGATTGACGGAATACGGCGGATTGGTATTGGATATACATTTCAACCAGTTCTGAATAAGTCAGGCGGTCAGACGGGGCGTTCATTTTCTTTTGTAATTGTTCCGCTGCCTTTTTCCGTGACTGCGCCGTGTTTTTGCCCATAACTACGGATACTTTTTTATAGTTCCCTAATGTATCCGTGTATGACTCCCACGCCCGGTATTTGTCCTTATATTTGGTTACGTACAAATAGAATCAACCCCTTTCCTTCATTCCTAACAGAATTAATACAGATTCTTTAATTGCTTCTGGCGAATTGCGGTAAGCATTTATAATATTTTTTTCAAAAGCAGTAAAGGATTCCAAAGGCTTTGGCAAATACGGTTCTGTTATATCTGTCCTTAAACAATGGAAGTATTTGCATAGTCTGTCTAAATTTGCGATTCGTGGAATACTAACCCCATTCATCCAACTTGAAAGTGTTTGTTTATTGATTCCAATATCTTTGGCAATTTCAGCTTGTGTTTTTTCGTGTTCATAAGCTAAACGCCGCAAATTGGTAGATATGATTTTTGCATATTCTTCAGTATTCATAATGGCACCACCTTTTTAAAACTATAATAATACCAAAAGCAAAAAAAGTCCATAAAAAGTATTGACAGTCCATAAATAATGGACTAATATAGAGCATAGGGGAGTTACTTAAGTTTGCCCCGGAAAGGAGAAAAAAGTATATGCCGAAAGTCACACTTGCAGGAGCAAGAGTATCAAAAGGTTGGACACAGAAGGAATTAGCCGAAAAATTAGGCGTTTCCCGTGAAACCGTGTTGAAATGGGAATCCGGCAAAAGTGAAATGAGACTTCCTTATTTGATCGCATTTTCACATATCACAGGCTTCAGCCAGAATGATATTTTGTTACCCGAAAAGTCCAAATAAAATGGACTTAACCATGCTTTGAGGTTGCCAAAAATGAACCAGTACAAAGTAACGATCCGGCGCGTCCGCATCGGAAGCACCACGGATGATTTAGAAGATGTCGTTGCAGCAGAAACATTTCGCCGGGCTTTGGACAAGGTGGAAAAGAAGGTATTGACACCGTTGCGGTTTCAAGGTCTGGGCAAGCAAACAGTCTATTCAATTATCAAAATGGAATTAGTGGAAAGGGGAAAATCAAATGCAGATGACAATTAAACAGCTTATGGAATGCGCAACAGCATTGCGTGATGACGCGGAAACGATGGAAAAGATTGCCACGAATTACCGGCAACAGTTAGAAGAGCTGGTGCATCCGTATGAGGATAAAAGCGCAATGCCAGAAGAAGAACGGAAAACCGCGTACGCATACGAACAGCACATCAAAGAATACGGCGACAGGGAATGTGCCTACACGCTGTTAGCTGATGCGATCGAAGAAAAAAAGGTTCTTGTCAACCTGGGCGTGAATCTTTAAAGGGGAGTTATGAAAATGAGGGGTCTAATATTATCAATTCTTGCGTTTACGGTCATAACGGCTGCCGTGAACGTGTCAACAGCGGAAGCGCCGGAAGGTTTCCACGAAATCACATACCAATATGCAAAGGACGTAGACGTGCCATATCTTGACTTCGATTTTGAACACCTTGCAATCATTGAGAATCAGCGTCAGGCGCACGCAGAGGCCGTCAGAGCGGCGGAAACGATCGAACCGGAAGAAACACCCACGGAAGCGGAAACAACGCCAGAATGGACGTATTACGGCAACTGTAGAATTACGCATTATGACGACTGCGAAATCTGTTGCGGTGTTGCCGGCAATGCTACAGCGTCAGGTGTCTATCCTACGCCACAGCACACCGTTGCAACCGGCGAAGATTTGCCATTCGGAACTGAACTGCTGATAAACGGTCAGGTGTATGTCGTGGAAGACAGGGGCGTTGATCCGGGACAGGTTGACATTTTCGTCAGCACTCATGAAGAAGCAATAGAAAGGGGGATGTATTACACAGATGTCTACATCCGGCAGAATTGAACCAGGCGACAAATACGGCAAATGGCTTGTTATCCGCAAGAATCCACATATTATTCATGATTCACATTATGACTGTATATGTGAATGTGGGACTAAAAGAACCATTCGGGGCAGATACCTTTTAAACGGCACAAGTAAATCTTGCGGTTGTGCATCTAATCGGCGCAAAGCAAATTGGAAAGGTTGCAACGAAGATTGTTTCAACTGTAAGTACCCAGACTGTATAAAACCAATTAATTATATCCGGGATTATGTATCACGTTCAAATATGTGCTAAATGCGGTTCTCACGGCGTAGTAATCGACACCCGAACAATTACGGGCGGAATTGTAAAACGGCGGCGAGAATGCAAAATATGCGGTTACAGATGGAATACATACGAAGTACCGGCAGACCGGGTGAAAATTAAAGGAAAGGGGTGAAAACATGGATGATTTCAAATGCACTGAATGTGGATGCCGATGTATTCAGTATGGCGCATCATTTGAACGGCTTTACGAAATCAACAACGAAGAATATACCGGTGAACGGTTTTGCGTAACTTGTTTGATTCGTGCGTTGAAGGATGAAGATGTTATCAGAGAAGCAGAATGACGACCTTCTGACACAAGGCCGCCACTCAAAAATAAGTAACTATATACTCACATTGCTATCATAGCAGAAAGGAAACAAAATGTCTATTCCAGTACTAATCATTGGTGCTTCCGGGAGCGGTAAAACCTACAGCATAAAAGGCTTTGCAGAACACCCGGACGAAATCGGCGTTATTTCGGTTGAAAAAGGCCGGCTGCCGTTCCGATCAGAAATTAAGACCATCAAAGTACCTGTTGACCCCACAAAGGGCGAAGCCAGGGACGCGGCACAGCTTAACGCGGCAAAATATGCGTGGATCATGAACGCGATCCGAACCGCAAAGGCTAAAGCAATCGTTATTGATGACAGTCAGTATCTTTTAGTGAACGAGCTGTTTGACCGTGCATCTGAACGTGGCTACGACAAATATACTGATATGGCCGCCCATTTCCGCAAGCTAATCCATTTTATCAACGAATTAGACGACCCGGAAAAAATCGTTTATTTCCTGCATCATTCAGAAACTGGCCCGGATGGACGGGAAAAGGTTAAAACAATCGGCAAGATGCTTGACGAAAAATTGACGGTTGAAGGCTGTTTTGACATTGTGCTTTACTGCCAGGATCACAAATTTTACACCCAGAGCAACGGCCAGAGCACGGCCAAAAGTCCCGAAGAAATGTTCGATTTAGAAATTCCGAACGACCTTTATGCAGTTGATAAAGCGATCCGGGATTATTACGGAATGGGATAATAGAAGAACATATCAGGACATGGAATAAAATAACATCACATTATCATATAAACAAATCAGAAAGGACGAAATCATGAAAAAAATTGACATGACAAACGTACAGGAAGCAGGGGAACGCGCACGAATCCCGGCCGGTGCTTATATCTGTAAGATCACAGCCGCAAAAGATTACCCGGACAAGGAATACTTAAAAGTTTATTACGACATTGCAACTGGCGATTTTGCCAACTATTATTCACAGCTTCGCGCGGATCATCCCGACTGGGAGTCTGTAGGCGCGTATTACAAATCATATAAAACCACAGCTTTGCCGATGTTCAAACGGTTCTGTTCAGCTGTCAGCAAAAGCAACGGCAACTTTGTCTTTGACGGTGGAAATGTCAATTCTGATGAATCCACGCTTGCCGGTAAGCTTATCGGCCTTGTATTCCGTGAAGAAGAATATTATTCCAATTCCGGCGACTTGAAGACCCGGTTAATTGTCCATTCAGAATTCCCCGTTGATAAACTGGACGACCAGAAGGTCCCGGACGTTAAACGAATCAATAAACCGGCACCAACTAACAACGGGCCAATCGACAGCGGCTTTATGTCTGTCGCCGATACCGTAGCGGACGAAGTGCCATGGTCATAATTGAGGACACACGCCAACAGGCCGGAAAGCATAGCAAAAAACATGAATGGTTTGACGACAACGGCGTTGAATTGGTACGAAGCAAATTACCATTCGGAGATTATGCCCTTGTGCCTTCCATCGCAGTGGACACCAAAAAGGATATGGACGAAATAGCCGCTAACATTTGCGGCAAAGAACACACCAGATTCATAAACGAATGCAAGGCGGCAAAAGCCGCCGGGTGTTCGCTGGTTATCCTGGTTGAGAATGAGGTTGGCATATCAGATATATCACAAGTCCACATTTGGATTAATCCGCGCAGCGTGTATTCTACGAACTGCGTGCAAGGTGCCAGACTCCAAAAAGCAATGGAAACCATTTCCGAACGGTACGGCGTGAAATTCTTGTTTTGCAAGCCAGATGAATCTGCACAAAGGATTTTGGAGATATTAACAAATGAGCAACTTTTTAGATGCGGCGATAACTTACGCCACAAAATACAACTGGGCCGTGTTTCCAGTCAGTCCGAAAACTAAAAAGCCGCTTACGCCACACGGCTGCAAGGATGCAAAAAAAGACGTTGGTGCAATTCAGTCCTGGTGGAAGCGTTGGCCGGATGCTTCAATCGGCATAGCTACTGGATCCGTTTCCAACCTGGTTGTCATAGATGAAGACCGGGACGATGAAAAAGGTCTTGACGGGTACGAAGCTGTTAAAATGTGGGAACGCGAAAACGCACCACTGCCGGACACAGCGCAAGCGATCACAGGGCGCGGCGGTTATCACTTATATTACCACTATAATGGTAATGACATTCGGAACCGCGCCGGTTTGCTTGAAGGCGTAGACGTAAGAGGTGAAGGCGGTTATGTCATTGCGCCGCCTTCCGTCCACCCTAATGGCACGGAATATATTTGGGAATATGACCCAGAAGAAATGCCCGTAGCAGAACTGAACGGCACCGTCCGGCAACTGTTACAGGTTGACACCGAAAAAAACGGCACACAAGAAGAATTTAAGCTGCCGGAAACAATCGGCGCCGGCAGCCGCAATGATACGCTTTTCAAACTTGCTTGTTCGTTACAGTCCCAGGGTTTGCCAGATGTGGCAATCATGCAAGCGGTGAAGGAAACGAACGCCACACGTTGCACGCCACCACTGTCGGATGATGAATTGACTATTATCACGGAATCGGCACTGCGTTACAAAAAAGGGGAACTGAAGGTTATTACCAAAGGCGCACCGGAATGGCACGAACCAGAATTAAAGTACCGCGTGGACAAGGACGGCAACGTCACGGAATCGCCATTGCAGACCATCGCCAATGCAGAAGAGGCCATTGCATTTGACAAAGCCTTATTCGGCCGGATCAGATACAACGAATTGGCCTATTCCCCGTACTGTTACGGCAATTTACCGTGGAAATCCTGCAAAGGCTGGCGAGAATGGACAAACACGGACGACACGAACCTTAAAAGCTACATAGAAAGCAAGTACCACTTGAAAAACGGCGAGAAAATCATGGACGCACTGAACAACGTCTGTTCACGCTTTCCAATTAATCCAGTCGTTACCATGTTGGAAGAATGCGCAGAAAACTGGGACGGCAACAAGTACGTTGAAAATCTGCTGCCGCTTATGCTTGGTTGTGACAAGAACGAATACACAACCGCCGTTATGCGTCTGTTCATGTTAGGCGCAGTGTCACGGATTTATAATCCCGGCTGTAAGTTCGATTATATGCTTGTTCTGGTTGGCCCGCAGGGGAAAGGCAAATCTTCCTTCCTTCGATACCTGGCGTTAAATGATCACTGGTTCAATGACAACTTTTCATCGTTAGACAGTACCAAAGCCGTGGAAAACTTGCGTGGTATGTGGATCGTTGAATTAGCCGAATTACAAGCCACGAAACGCGCCAAAGACGTTGAAACCATCAAATCATTTATTACATCCCGTGTTGACGTTTACCGCGCGCCATACGGCCGTAGGACGGAACAGCGGCCCAGAATGTGCGTACTTGCCGGCACTTCCAATCCGGTGGACTTCTTAACGGATCGAACCGGCAACCGGCGTTTTCTACCAGTCACAACGTACAAGACCGCGCCGGCCTTTGATATGTTCGCCGATGAAGTAGCCACAAAAGCCATGTTTGCACAAGCGTGGGGCGAGATAATGAATGAATTTAAACGGTGCGGCGGCCGTCCGAAGCTTGTGTTGCCAGAGCGGCTGCAAGAAAAAGCACTGGAAGCACAAACAGCGTACCTGGAAGAAGACCCGAAGATTGGAATCATCCAACAGTGGCTTGATAAGACCGACAAAACACGCGTTTGTGTCATGATGTTATGGCGTGAAGCACTTGGCCGGACGTATGACGAACCGAAACCATCAGACATTAACCATTTGCATGATATTATGCGGAATTCTGTTAACGGCTGGCACTATGTTGGAATCCAAAGAAACGGTGGAATTTATGGAAACCAGCGCAGCTATGAACGAAATGACGACTTTTTACCGGCCGATTCTGCCGAAATTCCATTCGAATAGGGCGTTTGTTAACGGCTTGTTAACGCAAAAATGTAAGGGCGTTAACGCCAGTAGATACTATAAAATAGGCATTTGTTAACGATGTTAACGATGTTAACGGTAAATTCCTTATAAGTAGAATAAAAAATAAAAATATATAAAAAGGGAAAACATAAGGAAATTGGTGTTAACGCGTTAACAGGCGTTAACAAAATGAGGGCAAAAGCATGGAATTAAAACAATATTACGAAGCTATAACGGACATTTGGCGCTTATTTAAAGAGTTCGTCCAGCGTCCCGTTGATGGGGATTATTGGACGGAATTTATCTTGAGTTGTGGAGACATTGACAACCGTTACCAGAAGAACGCATTTGTCCACAAAACGCTACTTGCGTTGGCTGATGAATTGGAAACGGTGAAGAAATCGGAATCGCTTGTTTGGGATATGAAACGGAGGGCGAAAGAATGAAAATCAAAATAACAGAAATTGAAGCAGATGCAAAAGAATTGAGGGAAAGTAACACACTTGCACAGAACCTTGCAAATATGTTGAGCAGATGTTTTCAAAACACAGAGCCGTTGGACGAAGATGAGCAGGAGGGCGAAGAATGAGTGACCAGTCTGTAAAAGCCGATGCCGGCAAGCCTAAACTGACATTAGTACCACGGGCAATTATATACGCTATCGCCCGGATCAGGGAATACGGCGTCAACAAGTACCCTGACGGCGGCGTGGATAACTGGCGCAAGGTATCAGTCGAACGTTACCGGGATGCGGCTTTTAGACACTTCCTTGCATACCTGGATGATCCACACGGCGTTGATACGGAATCAGGCTTGCCGCATCTGTGGCACCTTTGTTGCAATCTGGCGTTTCTTTGTGAACTGGAGCAGGACGAAATCATTGAACAATTGGAAAGGGGAATGAAGGAATGAAGCAATTAATACCAGTGATTATAATCATAGCGTTATGCGTTTTCGGGATTGCATTCGGCGTGCACGTTTGCATTGAATACGGTAATAAGCCTATTACAGAAGTACCGGCGTGGGTAATGTGGATGATGGGAAAATAAGGGGGATAACAATGGATGATTTAATCTACAGACAGGCGGCGATTGATGCGATGGAAGGGCTTCCGAAGTATTTTGATACGACAGCTACTTTGTGTCTTGATTATGCAGATGTGTTAGCTGTTTTGTCAGAACATTTGCCATCCGCAGAGCCAGAACCGATAACGGTCAATATCGACCACGAATTGACACAAGAAGAATATGTAAAGCTATGCAAAGACATGGCAAGTGCGCCGATTGTGTTACTGCCATCCGCACAGCCAGATATTATAAGGTGTAAGGATTGCCGATGGTGGGATAAATACGGCGATTATGATAATGGCTATTGTATGGCGGCGAAACATGGTTATTGGTCTGAGCATTGGGAAATAAGCATAAGGCGAACATACAAAGGGGATTTCTACTGTGCTGATGCAGAAAGGAGAACAGATGAGTGACTTAATCAGCAGACAAGCGGCGATTGATTTGGTCAGGGACGTATGCGATGCGGTTATGAGTGGGTGCGAAAGCCAGTATGACCCAGAAACCGAAGATGAGGTCTATAAGGACATCCGTGAGGTTGATGCTATTTTAAAATGCAATAAGGAAGTGAGAATTGCACTGCGAAACATGCCATCCGCAGAGCCGGAACGGGAAAAAGGTGAGTGGTATCAGGAGATAGGAACGATGCCACCAGAATTTTATGGTGTTTATAGATGTTCAGAATGTGATGAAATTGCAATGCGTGATTGGAAACATCACAAGCAAACGCTTACAAACTTCTGCCCGAACTGTGGATGCAAGATGGAGAGGTGATAACAATGGCCGATATATGTACAGATAACCGGTTTGAAGTGATTGAAGAGTATAAACAAAAACTCATTGAATGCACTAACATCGAAACGGCACAGGACGAAATGGCAGTGATTGATAATATTCTGTTTCGCTTTTGGCAGATGGGATGGCTGCCATCCGCACAGCCAGATTGGGGCAAGCCTGCCGGGAATGGTAGACCACTGGCAGATAGCGAAATCATTCCACGATTGCAAGACATCAAAATACAGATTGGCGGTAGCTATGCGATTGACCGTGCTATTGAGGTATTGGAAAGGTTGTCATCCGCACAGCCAGAACAGCGCTGGATTCCGTGGGACAGTGGAAAGTTTCCAGAAGAATCTGGAACATACAACGTCACGGCGTATGATGGAGTGACCAATCGTGTGACCCATGCAAAGTACCAGAAACGGCTAAAGCGGTGGGAACTGACAGGATCAAGGGCATATTGGAGAGTGCTTGCATGGATTCCATTACCTGAGCCATACAACCCGGATGATTTCTCACAGCACATGAACCCACCAGAGGATTAACAACCATGAAGGCAGTAATACCGTTAGCCGGTCTGATAATAGCAGGATTGATATTCACAGGGCGTGTCTTATGGCTTGCACTGGAAGCGTTGGAAGCATACGACCATCATAACCCGGATTAGAGGGAGGGCAGCACAATGTTACTTTTCATTTTAGGTGTATTTGTTGGCGCAATATTCGGCACGTTTATCGTAGCGTTATGTGTTGCCGCAAGGAGAGATGATGACCAGAGAGGAATTTAAAAGATTTACAGGACTACCACAAGAACGGGAACAGCTGACAAACAGACTGCAAAGACTGGAACGTGATGCCGCCAACGTGCCAACTGTCAAAGATAAAGTCCAGGCATCTGCAAAAGAATATCCTTATGTACTGACGCACGTAACAGTTGATGCACCAGAACCAGTGCGCTATACAAAGCTACAGAAGGAAATCAGGCGCACCAGGCGGCGGCTAAATGACGTAGAACAGAAGCTGGACATATTGGTTGAAATACTGTCACACGTTGATGATTCACGGGCAAGGCAGATACTGACGGCGCGGTATGTTGACGGCGTAAAGCTGAAAGACGTTGCTATTCAATTCGATATGACGGAACAAAATGTTTTAAAAATTATCGAAAAAACTGTTGCGAGTTTAACAAAGTTTAATTTTTAAGTAGTAATATTTAGCCTGTAAAAGAGTAACTACAATTCATTTACCCCTTTCACAACGCGCCGTCCGGTTTCCCCTGCAAATAACCGGGCGGCATTCGTTATGCTATGAGTATTTTATTTAAACTTGCAGAAAGAATTATCACCGGCAGCAACCCGGAGCGGTGCGAACCTATGACCGCCAGACAAAGACGGCGGCATATTAGGAACAGAATTGCGGAAGTGGAACACGACCGGACGCAAGGCTATATATACGGCGATCCTGACGTTCTGGACGCGATGACGGATTATTTTATCAAAGCCGGGCAGAAGGTAGAACGGTACTACGATATAGCAATCAGGATAACATGGACTGAATGAAGGAATACGCAGAGCAGTTTTATAAAAGCCTGACATGGCAACGATGCCGTGAGCAGAAGTATAAACAGGCAAGGGGACTGTGTGAACGGTGTCTGGCTAAAGGAATATACAAGCCGGGTGAGATCGTACACCACAAGACACACATAACACCGGAGAACATAAGCGACCCGGATGTTACATTGAATCTGGATAACTTGCAATTACTTTGCAGAGATTGCCACGCGGATGTTCACAAGGGGTATGAGAAACGGTATACGATAGATGAATTGGGAAGGATAACCAATACGTTATAGCCCCCATAACCAACAGGAAATGGCGAAACCCAGTAAGAC
>Ga0326514_10000493_pt1 | contig 26862 bp, 18 predicted proteins | sample 3_2548_0518_D_FD_203653 | JGI IMG/M metagenome (GOLD analysis project Ga0326514, IMG submission 203653) | Bovine rumen microbial communities from UC Davis, California, United States - 3_2548_0518 | ecosystem: Host-associated > Mammals > Digestive system > Stomach > Rumen | place: USA... | reverse complement strand
CACTAACAAGGATTCTTCGGTGTATGTCTATTCCGTAGCAGCTAAGCAATGGGCCTTCTACACATTTTGAGAAAAAGACACATTCAAAAATAAGTTCCCTGAAATAGATATATGTTGTGACACCATCTATTATCATTGGCCACCACTTCAGCAATCAGAACAATATCAGACTGTCTACAGTTCATGGTGGTCGAATCCACATAATTTTTTTCTACAGAATTCCAGAAGAATATAGAATACTGCAACATAGGAAAGAGTGGATTGATCAATACGTTGATATGGACCTGAATGGCATTTCTTTCATTTACGGCAACGAGCGTATAGACATAAAGGAGCCGGAAAAGATAAAGAGCTTTCTCATTCAGCAATGGGGCAAAAACGGTATATTCAAGAGAATGACGATGGATGACAGCACAATAAAAATAACAAAGAGAAGACTGAAAAAGTGGAAAGAGAAATATCAATGAAAACCACGTTGAAGCAGAGAAAAGCCCCCTCTTATCCCCCGAGGGGGAAGGTTAGTTAGAGACGCATTATTATAATTTCTTAGATGACTTCCCCCACATGGCGAAACGGTTTTCAAACGAAAAATGACTTTGCAGACTTTGCGAAACGGTTTTTCAAGCGAAAAATGACTTTGCAGACCTTGCGAAACGATTTTTCAAGCGAAAAATGACTTTGCAGACTTTGCAAAACGGTTTTTCAAACGAAAAATGACTTTGCAGAACTTGCAAAACGGTTTTTCAAGCGAAAAATGACTTTGCCCAGCGGGCGAAATGGTTTTTCAAGCGAAAGATAACATCGAAGTCGCACCAAAAAGAATCACGCCCTCCACAGGCGCAATGACTCGCCAAGGGTTGGCGAAGCAGAATCGACCCTCACGGCAGGCTCGCGAAGGGTGATGAAAGAACAGAAAAGCCTCCTTCAAAAAAAATACCGAATTCTTTGGTTCTTCGGCCAAATTGTCGTACTTTTGCATCCACATTTTTAAAAAAACAAGACTTATGACAAAACGGTTTTTTCTTCTGGCCTCATTGCTCTGCTTGATGAGCATGGCCTACGCGCAACTGCCCAGCATTTCGCTGAAAGACCTTAACGGAAAGACGGTCAGTACCGACACACTCTCAAACGGAGGCCGCCCCTTCATCATCGACTTCTTCGCCACCTGGTGCAAGCCCTGCAACCGCGAACTCGACGCCATCGCCGAGGTATATGAGGAGTGGCAGGAAGAGACGGGCGTCAAGATTTTCGCCGTGTCCATCGACCAGGCTCAGAACATTAATAAGGTGAAGCCGCTGGTGGAGAACCACGGATGGGAATATGACGTGCTGCTGGACCCAAACAGCGACTTCAAGCGGGCATTGGGCATACAGATGATTCCCTACGTGCTCATCGTCGACGGCAAGGGCCAGATTGTCTACAAGCACAACGGCTATACCGACGGTGCGGAGAGCGAACTGATTGAGAAGGTGCGCGAACTGGTTGGAAAATGATGGCTATGAAGAAAGCAAGCAAACTGATATGGGTGATGGCCGGACTGATGGCCGTGGGAAAGGCTTCGGCACAAGTGACGCTGAGCGGCAGCATACAGTCGGACGTGCTCATCCCGAAGAGCGACAGCATCATCGGAGCCGAGACCGACGGCGACTGGGCCAAGACCAACACCTACATAGACCTGATGCTGCAGAGCCAGTATGTGGAGGCGGGCGCAAGGGTGGAGTATCTGGAGCACCCGCTGCCGCAGTTCAAGAGTGAGGAGGGCTACAGCGGATGGGGCGTGCCCCACTTCTACGTGAAGGGCAAGGGCCGCAACGTGGACCTGACCCTTGGCACCTTCTACGAGCAGTTTGGCTCGGGCTTCATCCTGCGTACCTACGAAGACCGCCCACTGGGCATCGACAACTCGCTACTGGGTGCACGGCTGAAGGCAAGGCCCATGAAGGGGGTGCAGCTGACCACGCTCTATGGCAAGCAGCGCGTCTACTGGGACTGGCCCGAGAGCTACATAGCTGGAGCCGACGTGGAACTGAACGTGGACGAGTGGCTGCCCTCGTTGCAGAAGTCGGGCACTCGCCTGATGCTGGGTGCGTCGTGGGTGAACAAGGACGAAGGAAAGCAGGACGACATCTTCATCGATTCCACCCACAAGCTGTTCTTCCCCCGCTATGTCAACGCATGGGACGTACGTGCCCAATTGCATCACGGAGCGTGGAGCCTGCTGGGCGAGTATGCCCGCAAGACCGATGACCCGTCGTATGACAACGGATACACCTATAACTCGGGCGACGTGGCCATGATCTCGGGCACCTATTCGAAGAAGGGGCTCAGCCTGCTACTACAGGCCAAACGCTCGGAGAACATGTCTCTGCGCAGCCAACGCACCAAGAACGGCATCCCTGCCCGACTGAACCATCTGCAGGCCTTCACACAGGACCATTCCTACGCACTGGCCGCCATCTATGCCTACGACACGCAGATGGCACTGGGCGAATGGGCCTATCAGGCTGAGCTGGGCTACAACTTCAAGCGCAAGACACCAATAGGCGGCAAGTATGGCATGACGCTGAAGGTCAACTACTCCTACGTGCGTAGCCTAAACCATGAATGGGTCTCTGACGGCAACCTGATGGCCACCGACTGGTTCAAGAGCAGTTTCTTTAAGTGGGGCGACCAGGCCTACTACCAGGACCTGAACGTGCAGCTGTCGAGGAAGATGACGAAGGAGCTGAAACTGAACCTGATGTATATGAACCAGCGCTACAACCAGGAGGTGATCGAAGGACACGGCAACGGGATGATACACAGCGACGTCTATGTGGCCGATGCCAGCTACCAGTTCTCGCCGAAAGTGACGCTGCGTGGCGAAGCCCAGTACCTGAACACGAAGCAGGACCAGGGCGACTGGGTGTTCGGACTGCTGGAACTGTCGCTCGTCCCCCATTGGATGTTCACCGTGAGCGACATGTATAACAGCGGCGAGACCCACGTACACTACTATCAGGGACTTGTCACCTTCAACACAGGTGCCCACCGCATTCAGGCGGGCTATGGCCGCACTCGTGCAGGCATCAACTGCTCGGGTGGCGTCTGCCGCTATGTGCCAGCCACCCACGGCTTCACCCTGTCGTACAATTATAACTTCTAACTCAACTATCGCAAGCATGCTTGCTTCAACAGGGTACACTCCTATTATTAATATTGAATATCATCATTTTGTATAGAATCTTAACAATGAAAGGGAACTATCGACATAACAGGTGGCGTGCCGGCCAAACCATCGTGCTGCTCCTCGCCCTGCTGTCCACCGCATGCAGCAACATCAGCGAGGACGAACGCCTGATCTACGTGAAGCCTGCCGACGTGGCCCGCAAGGTGCTGATTGAGGACTTCACGGGTCAGCGGTGCATCAACTGCCCCATGGCCACGCTCGAGATTGAGAAACTGCAACAGCAGTACGGCCACGACAACATCATTGCCGTAGGCATTCACTCTGGACCGCTGGGCTTCAAGGGGTCGGCAACACTCACAGGCCTGGCCACCGAACTGGGCGACGAGTACTACAATCACTTCGGCATTGCCTATCAGCCACAGGGTCTCGTCAACCGCACAGGCGACAAGCTGGACTATCAGCAGTGGGCTGCCAAGGTCTATGAAGAGATTCAGCAGACGTCAACCCTGCAAATAGTCCTGAATTGCAACTACGACAGCAAGAGCCACGAGGCAAACCTCGTCGTGGAAACCTTAGGCACAAACGGTGACACGCAGGGCAAGCTGCAACTATTGCTGGTGGAAGACAGCGTCAAGGCCATGCAGCTGCGCTATAACGAGATTGACAAGCCCACCAGCGGACAAGTGCAAGACCGCGAATACGTACACAACCACGTGCTGCGCCAGGCCATCAACGGTACCTGGGGCGACGACTTCAGCACCCGCGAGGGTGAGTCGGAAATCCACAAATACCAGTTCAGCGTCAACGAGGCGTGGCGCCCTGAACAGCTATCGGTCATTGCCTTTGTCTACAACGCAAAAGGTGTGGTGCAAGTGGAGAAAGTGAAACTCCAGAACTCCACCCCTGAAAAATAATTGGAAAAAAAATTGGTAGTATCACAAAAAAGCACTACCTTTGCAGGCGATTTCGAAAAAGAAGTCGCCTGTCTCATTGATTGGACGATGGTGTAATGGTAACACTACAGGTTTTGGTTCTGTCATTCCCGGTTCGAATCCGAGTCGTCCAACCACCCAAGAATCGCCAAGTGCTCACAACAAGAGCATTTGGCGATGCTGGTTTCAGAGGGTACTTGCCGCAATGCAAACGTTTGTCATGTTGAGACAACCGTTAGCAGAGGGCGAATAGAGGCTATCTCGATGATAATGTCTACCTTTGTAACCGCATAAAACTATAATTTACATAGATAATGAAACACAAGAACTTTTTAGCAGCATTGCTGCTGTCGCCGGTGATGGTGATGGCAGGCACGGTGAAGTCGCCTAATGGAAATATCGTGGTGAACTTCTCGGTAGATCAGCAAGGAAGGCCCACGTATGACATGACGTACAAGGGACAGGCGGTGGTGAAGCCTTCGCACCTTGGACTGCAACTGGCTCACGACAAGCATGCCTCGAAAGGACTGAAGGAGACCGACTTGATGACGGGATTCACCATCAAGAAGGAAGAGACCAAGACGTTCGACGAGACATGGCGCCCCGTCTGGGGTGAGACTGCCACCATCCGCAACCACTACAACGAGTATGCGGCTACCCTGACACAGTCCACTGAGCAGCGCACCATCATCATTCGCTTCCGCGTCTACGACGATGGCATCGGCTTCCGCTATGAATTCCCGCAGCAAAAGGAGCTGAACTACTTCCTGATTAAGGAGGAGATGACTGAGTTTGCCATGACGGGCGACCACAAGGCCTGGTGGCTGCCTGGTGACTACGACACGCAGGAACAGGAGACTCAGGAGACCCTCCTTAGCGAGATTCGCGACAGGATGCAGAAAGCCGTGAACTGGGGCAACTCGAGCGTGGCCGTCTTCTCGCCCACCGGCGTGCAGACCTCATTGCAGATGAAGAGCCAAGAGGGCCTCTACATCAACATCCATGAGGCGGCTTGTGCCGACTATGCCACCATGCACCTGGAATTGGTTGATGCCAAGACCAAGGCGCTGACCACCAAGCTGGAAGGCAGCAGCAATGCGTATACACCCAACCCCACTCCGTCACCCTATCCGCTACCCGCCGCCTTTACCTTCGTGAGTCACCTGACTCCCGACGCAACGGGCCTGAAAGGTGCCATGCAGACGCCTTGCGAGAGCCCTTGGCGCACGGTAATGGTCAGTGACGATGCCCGCGACATGCTGTCGTCGAACCTCATCCTCAACCTCAACGAGCCTTGCAAGCTTGAAGACACAAGCTGGATTCACCCCACGAAATACTGTGGAGTGTGGTGGGAGATGATTGTTGGCAAGAGCAACTGGCACTATACCGACGACTTCCCCAGCATCAAGCTCGACCAGATTGACTGGCAGAAGGTGAAGCCACACGGTCGGCATGCCGCCAACAACGAGAAGGTGCGCCGCTACATTGACTTCGCTGCCAAGAACGGACTCGACGAGGTACTGGTAGAAGGCTGGAACGTGGGTTGGGAAGACTGGGCCAACATGTGGAAACGCGATGTATTTGACTTCGTGACCCCCTACCCCGACTTCGACATCAAGGCCCTGAACGCCTATGCCCATTCGAAGGGTGTCAAGCTGTTGATGCATCATGAGACTTCATCAAGCACCCAAAACTATGAGCGTCACCTGGAGGATGCCTTCACGCTGATGAACAAGTATGGCTACGACGCCGTGAAGACGGGCTACGTGGGTGACATCATCCCACGTGGCGACCACCACTACTCGCAGTCGATGAACAACCACTACCTGCACGTAGTGAAGGAAGCCGCCAAGCACCACATCATGGTGAATGCCCATGAGGCTACTCGCCCCACAGGACTCTGCCGCACCTATCCTAATCTCGTGGGCAACGAGAGCGCCCGTGGCACGGAGTACGAGGCCTTCGGTGGCAGTCGTCCAGACCATACCTGCATCCTGCCTTTCACCCGCTTGCAGGGCGGTCCGATGGACTACACGCCCGGCATCTTCGTCACCAAGCTCAGTGAGTGGAGCGACAACACGTCATGGGCACGCATTACGATTGCGGGGTCACTGGCCCTCTACCTGACGATGTACTCGCCCCTGCAAATGGCTGCCGACCTGCCCGAGCACTACGAGCGTTTTGACGATGCCTTCCAATTCATCCGCGACGTGGCTTGCGACTGGGATGAAAGCATCTACCTGGAGGCTGAGCCTGCCGACTATATCACCGTAGCCCGCAAGGCGAAAGGCACGGATAACTGGTTTGTTGGCGGCAAGTGCGACGAGCAGGGTCACAAGAGCGTCATCAAACTGGACTTCCTGGACAAGGGACGCAAGTATGACTGTACCGTCTATGCCGATGCTAAGGATGCTCACTACGAGACCAATCCACAGGCATACACCATTACGAAAAAGGTGGTGAAAGCTGGCGACGTACTGAAACTGACTGAGGCGCCGGGCGGTGGCTTCGCCATCTCGCTCATTGCCAAGTAACTCGGAGAGGTACTGTTAGAATTCGAAACCTAAGTTCAAATTGAGGTTTATCTCCTTGGTGTAATTAGTGTAGCCGATACTGACACCCAGAGGACCTAACATGGAGTTGTAGTAGTAGGCGAGCTGGCAACCAAGCATGGTACCACGGTCGAACAAGGATTTCAGCTGGTTGGAACGCTGGGCACCAGCCAACCGGAGCAAGACAAAGTTATTGACACCTATTCGTTGCTGCGCTTGTAACTGTGCAGCAACGAATTGTTTTTCGGTATACTCAATATGACCCATGCCGGCAAAGGGCATCTGCTGCTCCATATAGTGGCCAAACCACTGTCCGCCCATCATGTTAGTAAAGACGATGGGGACAACGGAGCCAAAGAGCATGCGCCCATAGGCCATCGGCTGAATGGTGAAATAGTCGCTCAAGGCAAAGGACATGCGCCACGAGGCACTCAGGTCGCTGAGACCATTGGTACCGTCCAACTGACGGAAGTTGTCGGTGATATAGGAATACTTGGCCTTGAAGGCTGCGCCACGGGTGGGGAAGTTCCAGTCGTTTTCAGAATTATAGTCGATGGCACCGCTATAGCTGAAGTAATGGTCGTTGCGGACCGTAGCCACTTCATGGCCGGATGACACTAACTGATTGTGGTAGTGCAGGTAGTCCCAGCGCAGTCCGAACCGCAAATTAAAGTGGAGGACGTCGAGGTTGAGGGGATAGAACTCCGCCTGGTGCTGACTATAGAGCATGTTGTAGCTGCGGTCGCCCTTATCGTAGATGTCGATGTCGTTACGGCGGAAGGTATAGCTCAACGTAGGACAGGTGAAACTGTAGGGATGAATGGTCAGTTCACCACGTGCCATGAGTCGTTTGCCCAAGCGCAAGGTGAAGTCGGCATTTGTGGGCATCGGGCCTTTTATGGGGAGGTCGGCACCTAACTGCACGGCAGCATACTCCTCGGTGTCGAAGCGGGCACCCACAGACACCTCGCTGGTCTTGCGGTTGCCAGCTGTCAGGATGACGCGCATGCCGTTTCCATCGGGCTCCTTGCGGCACTCTGCCGTCTGGTAGAACAGGTCGACACGCATGGAGGTGGTGAGCTGTTGCTCACGTTTTGGGTCAATGCTGTCTTTCTCGTCGCCCTTCAGGCGGAACTTCTCACGTAGGAATCGCTCATCCTGCTTAGTCATGTTCTCGAAGACATACCCCGTGACTCTTTTCTTCTCCATCAAAATCTCGGGACGCAGGGGGGAGAGCTGCTGCGATTGGAACGAGTCATCAATGCCGATGAGCGGCTTCAACGCAATCAGTTCGTCCCAGTGCTTCATGGCTTCCTCCTCGCCACGGCGAATCAGCACGTCGATGGCTTTATGGGAAAAGCTGGCCGCACTATAGCCCGATGTGTTCACACGGATGGGCACATCGGTTATTTCAAGGTTCTCATTATACTTGTTCTTACAGTTCACATCGATAATCTGGCTCAGGATGCTCATGGTATGCCCCATGTCGTCAGCCATCTTCGGATCACCCTGGACGGTGACGCCGATGATGATGTCGGCTCCCATCTCTCGGGCAATATCGGCAGGATAGTTGTTGCGCAGACCACCATCGACCAGCACTTGGTCACCAATCCTCACAGGTGAGAAGACTGCCGGAATGGCCATAGAAGCACGCATGGCCTTGGGCAGCAGACCTCCATGGAAGACATACTCGGTGTTGTCAATGATATTGGTAGCCACGCAGGCAAAGGGGATGGGGAGGTCATGCGAGAAGTCGAGCGAATCAGTATAGCCGCCACAGAGCATCTGAAACAGCTCGGCCAGGTGCTTGCCCTTGATCAGGCCTCCGTCGTTTTCATTGCGCTTGCCTAAGGTCAGGCCATACGAAAGGACGTAAGTGTTTTGCTTCTTGCGATATGAGAGGCTCTGCTTCGACAGGTCTTCCTTGTCGGTAATCACGTAGCTCCAGTCCTGCATACGCACCACGGAGTCGAGCACATCTGCATTGTAACCAATGGAATAGAGTCCACCGATGATGCTGCCCATCGACGTTCCTGTGACAATGTCGATGGGGATACCAGCCCTCTCTATCACCTTCAGGGCACCGATATGGGCCATGCCCTTTGCACCGCCGCCACTCAGCACCACGGCTACTTTCTTACGTCCCTTATCCATCGGGCGATATCGGATAGAGGCCAGGTGGCGAAGCACAGGCGAACGACGGTAGATGGTGTCCCGATTTACTGTCTGTGCACTTGCTGCGGCTGCTCCCACAAGAAGCAAGGTGGCAAGCATGAGGAGTCGTGTTACTTTCTGCATAGGTCTTGTTATTAATGAATGATTGCCCGTACAACAAACCAGCAGTGCAACAGGAAGGTTTGCACATGGCCATAATGACGGGTCATGAGGTGATAGCGTTCGCGCAACGATTCACGGTGATGCTGGGTAGTCTGCCCTTCCTCAGTATAGTTGGCTATCACCATATTAATATTATATAGGCGCAAACCAGCACGTTCCGACTCACGCATCACACGGATGCACCAGTCAACGTCTGCCGAATACTTGTAGCGTGTGTCGTATTGCAAATTCTTGGCTATGTCGGTACGGGCGTAGAAAGCCTGATGACAGACAAGCATGCCCTGCCGGAACGAACGCCACGTCAAGACGGCGGGTGGTTGTAGCCGGCGGGGATACAGATAGTGGCCTTCAGCGTCCACAATGTCGGTATTGCCATAGAGCACACCTGGCAAGTCATCGCTCGGAGTCTGATTCAACTGGGCGCGATGGGCTATTTGCTCCAATGTGTCGGCTGCAGGGAAGAAGTCGCCCGCATTCATATAGACAATATAGTCGCCTGCGGCTTGCGACAGGCCCTTGTTCATTGCGTCGTAGATGCCGTGGTCGGGCTCTGACTGGATGATAACCTTATGTCCATTCTCCGAAATGTCGCTTTCAGCCTTGTACCGTTCGGCAAGTGCCACAGTGTTGTCGCTTGAGGCGCCGTCAATAATCAGGTGCTCCACGCCCTCATAAGTTTGGCTGAGCACACTCTGTAGCGTACGCTCAAGCACCGCCTCAGCATTATAGGTGATGGTGACAACAGTGAATCGTATCATAGTCTGAAATGCTTCTGGGCCAGGATTTCCTGGTATAGTTCCGAATAACGCAGGGCCACGCTGCTCTGCGAGTAGTTTTGTGCCACTTTGCGAACGGCTGCCTTGGCCAGTTCGCTTCGGTCGGCCTCGCAAAGCAACCAGTACATGCCACGTGCCAAGTCGTCGCTGTCACGATAGGCAGCCACATAGCCGTTTTTCCTGTGGTCTATCTCTTCGGGAATACCTCCTACCTTGAAACCCAAGCAAGGCACACCGCAAGCCATTGCCTCCATGATGGTGTTGGGCAGGTTCTCGCTGAGCGAGGGCAGCACGAAAATGTCGGCAGCACGATAGACGTTCACTATCTGCGACTCGTCGCTCAGATAGCCCAACGGGAACGATTCGAAGGGTAACTCGCTACTCACTTCGTCAGCATGGCTGCCAAGGAGCACCAATCCCACCCTATCCTTCAGTTCCGGATAGGCGGCAGCCATCTTTCGGCACGCCTCAACCAAATAATCCATACCTTTGTTCACGTTGGTGATACGCTGGCACACAAACAGTACAAGCAACTTGTCCTGGGGCAATTGCATCTGCTTGCGGGCCTCGGCCTTCGAACCAGGACAGAACACACGGGTGTCAATGGGATTGGGAATGCTAAGCACACGTTGGCCACGCAACAGAGCACTACTCTTGGCCTCATTTTCAAGCCATCGGCTGCATGCCACGAAGATAGGTGGGTCTTTCTTTAGCATGCGCTCCTTACGCCGCCATATCTTCGTAGAAAGATCTGAGGACGAGCCGCCACCTGGCAACAACCGACAATGATGGCATTGGGTGCGGAAGGCGCCACATCCCAAGGTCAGATGACAGATACCCGTGGCAGGCCAGATGTCGTGCATGGTCCACACAACGGGTTTACCGGAATGCAGGATCTTGCTGATGTCGGCCAGTGAGAGCATCCCTTGATTAATCCAATGCAGATGGATGACATCGGCCTCGCGAAACTCACGGAGCCCCGTGATATCCATGCCCGTATTGGCGATATCTATCTCAAACAGATGTTCTCGTGAGCCGTGCAGATGAAGGTAAATCATCAAACGCTCCCATAAGAAACGCCAGCGCATCAGTCCTTTTGAGCCAGTGGATGACACACAGAGGTCATCGCTTTGCTTGTCGCGTACCAGCATTCGTGCCTGAACACCATTATTGTTCAGCGCATCGGTCAGCCTACCCGCTGCAACGGCAGCACCACCTGCCCGTTCGCTTGTGTTTACAATCAGTACTCTCATAGACACGACAAAGGTACAAAATAATTTATAATCCATCATCTATATCCTATGTTTTTTGTTGTTCGCGAACACAGCCGGTTGATTTAAGTCAAGATTCATGCGAAAATATGCATATTGAAGGGCGAAAATATTGCGTAGTTCTGATTTTCGGCGTACCTTTGCATCGTCAAAAGGTTAATAGATTGTTTTAGGTTAGTAGTAATATTTATAGTTTTAGGTTTTTAGTTATTGGTAAAAGAAAGTTTTCAACTGTAGGATAACAGGTGGTCGCTGTGAAGCTCCCATTTAAACTTTCAAATTTTTGGTAAATTTTAGTCGAGATCCCGCCTGCCTGTCATTAGACAGGAGCGGAATCAAAACTAAAGAAAACGCCAAAGATTTTGTTCGACTGAAAAGGATTTTTAGTTAAACATAGGCTTGAGATCCACTGCCCGAGAGGGTAGTGGTTCTTTTTTTGCATATAATGGAATAGCTAAGAGCATTGGAATGTAGGAATCTGAAAACGTTGGAACGAAGACAACAGACCGACTTTGCAAAGATAGAGCGACATAAAAAGCGGCTCCCTCACTGCACTTGCAGGAGGGAGCCGCTTGGAATATTGTCAGCTGCAAAACTTAGAAGATAATGCAGGGACGATACATGGTGGGAGGTGCGATTACACTGGCAGCGGGATCTTCCCTATTGTTGATGTATAAGTTGTCCTTCTTAGCCGTCACATCTGCATCAGCATTGGTAATATCGCTACAAGCGATAGGCATACAATCGTAAGAGTGGAACTGGATATCAAGGCCAAGGGGTACTCTGTCTAAGTAGCCATTGCCGAAATAAGCCACCTTCGCCGTATATCTTCCTACCATCTTGTACTTCTCATGAACGGTTACCACACCTTCATTGGCAAAGCCTGGACTTTCAGGGAGATAGTTACAAGTCAAATAGTCCTTATCAGTAGTATCACCATGATGTCCAATATAATACTGTGCTACGGTAGGCACCATCCAGTATGAACCGTCAACTGCAGAAGCAGGGCCATTTGCCGTAGCGGCAGTCTTGGTGCTTCGAATAGCGTCAACACCATCCTTGTTAAGTTGCCAGTCATCTGACATGAACAACCAGCTCCAGCAGATATAGCCATACTTATCTTCATCTCTATCATTCAGCTCCCAGAGACCTTTTTCCACTGTATAGGAAATCTGGGGCATTGGCGTCGTGAAGATAACGTCATTGTGCGTAATCTCTGAACTGCTGGCCTTGTAAGACACCTCATTATCATAGAAGGCAAGGAAGTGGTTACATACATCAGTACGCCAGAAGTCATCGAGAGAAGAGCAACCATTACCATCATAGTCGATAACCAGATGCTTCACGCCACGAGAATCAGTCTCTATGCCCTTGGGACGATAGCCATTATCCTTAAAGCGAGTAGGATTATCTATATAGCGATCATAGAAGAAATTCTCATATCTACCCCATCCCTGGTATGTTTCTGGATTAGCAATCCAAGGAGCGGCAGCATAAGCAATCCACCTTACAGTACCAACACCGGTTTCAGTCTTACTGATATTACCATCTGCAAGCAGCTTATCGCCTACTTCAAGCACTTCATCATAGTCATAGCGCACGTTGAAGCGTGGGAAGAGAATATCTTCGTACGTCCAAGAATATGGCATGCTCTTGAAATAAAGTCTCCACTCCTCTTTCCAGAGAGTGCCTGCACCATTTGACTCTGAAGGAGAATAGCCTTTCTGACGGAAACTGCGGAAATAGGGAGATGTACCTAACACAGCGTAATAGCCTGCGGGCACAGGAGGAAGGTCAACAAGCCAGCCACCTTCGGAAGCAATATGCTCGTAACCGAACTTCTTCTGTGGAGTCAAAGGCTTCATTAACTTCATGAAGAACTTGCAAGTATCAGTATTGAGAGCCAGATACCAAGAACCCAAGCCTTCAAACTCAGGCACATATTCATCGGTCTCAATGCCATCAGGACCAATCTTCTTCACTGTTCCACCAGGCACGGCATCAATCTGTGGCCAACGGGCAGGACAAACCTGCTTCTCGACTGGCTGCATGCGCTGCTTCATACGCCACACATTCTTATCGGGTGTCACCCAAGTATCATAGGTACCATAGACCGTGACCTTGCCATCCCACTTCTTCATGGCCAGAATGTCAAGAGCCATCATGTGGTCAAGATGGAGTTCAAGCGTTGCCGTCTTGTCAACGGTGTTGGTAGCGCATACACCTTTTGCACCTAACAAGTCACAAGCAAGGAAGCCATCCATATCACCCTGATTGATTGTAGAAAGGGTTTCCAAAGCATAGGGCTCAAAGAACTTGTAGGCAGGCAGCTCGGTCAGCGTCTGTGTGCCATTTTGCATCCCATACTCATCAAAGGTGGGAATCACGCAATCGGCATCCAAGCCATCAAGTGCAAGGTCACTGGCAGAGAGTCCACCTTCCTTATATGGTGTATAAGCGTAGTAGTAGTTTGTATGCTTGGAATAATAGCGAACGGCCGATACGTTACCTTCTGTATCCTGAACAGACCAGGTTGCACCTCCGTCAGCGGTTACTGCCTTAAAGTTATAAATCTGGACATCCTCACCGCGCTTTACAACATGAACGATACCCACGGCATCATTGGTCGCAAAGTTTGTACGTGGGAAAGGATGCTTACCATAGAAGGCATCAGTTTCCGTACCAGACATATCAGTTACGGTACGTGTGGTTTGTCCATCACCCACCATACTGATCTTGACGGCGAGCGGCCCGTCATAGTTGCCCATGGGGTCGGCAATGGGGTCTTGCAGCTGGCTGTCAGAGAGATCTTCATGACAGGCAGCCAGCGTCAGCAATCCAGCCAAGAGAAGGAGATACTTACCATTCATATTTCTTCCAAGGATTAATGTCAATAGTCAGGGTTGTCACAGTAAGATAAGAATCGAGGGTGAGTGTGTAGGCATATTGATAGCCTGACTCCCACTTAGGAATGTTGACCTCAGCTACCATCACCTCTTCGCTTCCATGATCGGTACAGCTTACCTCAATGGTCTGCTTACCACCTGCGAAGTTCTGAGGCAGAACAACGTAAGGACCACCAATTTCCTGCGGGAAAGTGCCTGAACCAAACTCGCCTCCAATCGTTGCCAAAAAGTCCTGCTTTCCGTCAAGTGAAGCCCACTGGGGAGTGCTGCCATGCGTAAAGGTTCCTGTTGTCAAAACGTCCTTCAACTTAATGCTGTTGATAGTCACGCCAGGATGTGCCTTGGACAATTTGAAGCTAAGGGTGGCGAAAGGATGATGGAATGCAAGTTTCACACCTACGGCGTCATTTGCCTTGTTCTTGTTGGTCTCATAGGCATAGATGAACTCGCTCTTACCCTCCTGACCAGCACTGCTGGCTGGTAAGGCGACACTAAACGAAGGGCCACTGGCAGGCGAATAGCTGATATCGCCTTTGCTCACCAGACTCTTGTCCAGGTCACTGGGTGCATAAGCAAAGAAGTTCAAGTTGTTTAACTTGGGCCAGAAGTAGTCACCACCTACAAAGCCCCACGAAGAATCTACTCCTTGTTCTACCAAAGCATCGCTGATGTACTCCGTGTCGGTGTCGTCCACGTAAGCGTAGGTCCTAAAGGAAGTCAATGGAGTTGCATCGTCATAGATGGTGGCGGCGCGGGTTCCATTCACTGCCTGCCAGTCGTTTGTCACCTCCAGACGGATGGCGTCCTGCGATGTGGTGCCGCGCTCCGTCGAATCATCGGCAGAGCAACCTGCTAACAGCCCGGCTGTCAACAGGGATAAGAGCATTAAATGGTCTTGCGTTTTTTTCATTTTGCGTCAATTTATTAATTGGTAGCCAAAAGGGGAGTCGAACCCCTTCTGGCTTAAAGTTGATAACTTACATGTTTACGTCAAAGTCGCCGCCGACCACCCAGTCGTCAACCGTAACGGTGACGAACTTGATCTCACCGAGGATGGGATCCAGGTTGTCAGTGCCATCATCGGGATCATTAGGATTCTCCTCATAGTAACCACCACCTGCGAGGTCGATAGTGTAGGTATAGCGCTTACCAGGCTCCCAGTTGATGTCAACAGGCCAGATAGCCCAAATGGCATTGCCAGTGCCGTCAGAAGCGATTACAGTACCCTCTGCGTCGTTGTTACGGATAACCAACTTCACTGCTACATAAGAGCCCTGAACCTTGGCTTCCGTATTATTGCTTTCATACTTGGTAGCCTTAGCCTGAGTCTGCGGAACAAGAATCATCTCACCGTTGAGGAGCTGAGCAGCATCTGTGCTGGCAGCAATGTCCTTCTTAGCAAACAGAGACTCGTACTTCACGTCAGCCGAAGCAGCGGTCCAGTTTCCCCACTGAGCATAACTGAGGGTAGCAGCACCCTGTCCATCGGTATTGGGGTCAGTAAAGGTAAAGGTGCCACTGGGAGACAGATAACCAACCTTCCAGCCTTCGACATCAAACTTCAGGTTTGAAGCAGTGTTCTTCACTTGTACGCGAACTTTCGCACCAGTGTGACGGAAGTTGAGGGGTACACCAGAAAGGCCACTGTTCTTATCCTTGCCCTTGGTAGCTGCATATACCAAGTCAACCTGATCAGCCAGGTTAGCAGAAGGAGTCACGGTGAAGGTCTTGTAGTCACCATAGACCACCTGAGCATTGGCAGCAGGAGCAAATGCAAAGAAATCCAGTGCATCGTCAGAGGGCCAATAGTACTTATTGGAGCTTACATAAGAGGTTCCGTTGGATGAGAACGTCACATTGTCGAAGTACGACTGACCATTTGAAACCTTCTTGGCAGTCACCACAAAAGAATTTAAATCAGCCAACGTGATGTCAGCAGCACGGGTAAGGCCGTTGACAGAGGTGCGGAAGCTGATAGCCTCACCCTGATTGACAGACAAGGTGTCGTCTGAGCTGCAGGAAGCAAGTGCAATGACTGCTACTGCTGCAAACAAAGAAATTTTTTTCATAACTTTACAGATTTTAATTAATACTTAAGTTTAAAAAAGCTTCAGAACAATTATTCCATGGTTACAGGTATTTCCACACCTTGCCATGTGTCAATAGTCGGATGCAAACCACCACCATTGACAATAGGCTTTGGAACTGGCAGATTGTCCACATCTATATAAATATGATATGGGTCTGGGTTCTTTGTGGCATCATGCATCTGATCAGTAACATCAATCGTGTAGTACCACTTCGAGCCATCGGCCAAAATAGCATATACCGTCAGTATGTGACTGTTGGTAGTACCATCCGCTGCATTGGGACAATGTCCAAAGAACAGAATGTCAGCCTGCAAGGTAGAGTCAGCCACGTTGGAAAGCGTGAATGCCTGCGTCACATCCTCTTTGCCAAGATTTCCTGTCTCTAAGAACACCGAAGGAGCTAATGTAGAGATGGCTCCTGCAAAGTTACTTGTGTACTGAAGGTTAGGCACATTACGGATGGTAACGGTAATCTGACGAATACGCCTCTCTGGCTGCATCACGATAGTATAGTCAGTTTTTGTCTCCTCATTATGACCTTCCTTCACATTATCGTAAGTCACAGGTTCAACCATATCGATTGTCAATTTGTAATAAGTGGCTGCCCAAACGGAATCTGGCTCCAAAATGACATTTTGAGACTCCGTTCCATTGGCTCGCGGCATACCTTCACCTGACAATCCCGTACCCTCTTCAATACTTGAAGGACGCGTATAGGCCTCCACTGTAGAGATGGATTCTGTGCCACGAATAATGACTCCACTGGCATCATAGTTATAGGCAAGAGCACGATAGGTACCCGTCTCCAGCTTAACAATACCACCATCACGTCCTGGTAAATCAAAACGTTGTGGTGCAGCAGAAGGATTGTTCAAATCATAGAACAACACTGCCATGCCCTCTGGATTCGCATAAGGTGCCTTAGCCCAGTCAAATTGCACACGAACATTCACCGTGTGGGGATGTTGGTAACAGAGATCCTTGTACTCGCATGCAATGAACAAGAACGAACTGACAAATAACAATAAAGAAGTCAGTGTAATGGTTTTAAAATATTGTCTCATAGCGCACCTCCTTTACTTTTCATTCAATAATGACTTGACCTTCTTGGGATGCTTGTTACCACGTCCAATAAGCCAAACAAGTGAAACCTCAGCCTTCGTGGGACCGAACCAATGACGATCATGCGTCACTTGCCATACATAGTGACCATCCATTGGCAGGTATTCCTTATATTCTCCATCCTGATATCCGATACCCAAAGAGAAATCAAGATTCAAACGGCGGGCAATAGGCATCGAATAACCGTATTCAATACCACCACCGAAGCCCCAGTCAGGTGACTGATAGCCTCTGCCACCCCACTCCACATCGTAAGTCATCATCAAACCATAAAGTCCAATGTGCTGACCGGTGAAGGGATGTTCTGCGGCCTTCTTTCCAAAATATTTACGGAGAGTCAGATAGCCACCATATCCCTGCCAGTAACGATGCTTGGTGTCCGAATAGAACCATGTATAGAACCAGTCACCAGCCAAAGTCCAACGCTTACCTAAATACAACTCAATTCCAATATTTGGAATAACTGCTGCATCATAAAGCAAGTTTGTCTTTGCAGCAATATAGAAAGGTTTCTTGGGCTTCTCCACCACAACCACCGTATCAGGCTCGGGCTCTTCAATTTCCGCCGTCACATCATGCTCTGAGTAGTGCAGCTTCTCATTATCATATTCTATATAATATTCGGTACGGCGCAGGTTAGGCAGGCAATGTTCACGCAGATAGGCAAAGTCCGTCTTATAGCTACGGATGATTCGCTCCTTTTCATCGAGTCCCTTGTTGCTTTTGATGACTCTCAGAATGTCCGCACGATGGGGAAGCTCGTTGGTAGTGCTGTGTTCCACGAATTCTTCAAGTCCTTTCCAGTCCTCAGCTATAGAGTTGGTAAAGATGACCTCTGCTGGAATATTATACCTATTACATATAAGAGACTTCAGGCTTTCTGTACGGTTCTTTGCCAATTCTTTATTGAAATTATAGGGACCATCGGGAGAGGCATAACCCGTAAGATTGATTTTCAAGATGGCAAAAGACTTATCACCGATAATCTTATCCAATAGCTGTGCTATTTTGTCCAAGTAGTCAGCATTGCCATTCATATCCTTTCGGATAAGTGACTCATTAATAACGAATTGAATCATGGCTTCACTGTTAGCTGAATCACGAGTAATAGAGTCGAGCACTACCACTTTGTCCACAACCACCTTATGCGACTCACCTGTAGGAGAAGTAATAGTAATCGTGTCATTTTCGATTACTTCATCATTTACCACTTCCACACGGGGTGTCATATTAGCGGCAGTAGCTTCATCATTATTGCCAATGAGTGGATTACTATTGGAGTCCTGGCTTTGCTTTGGCTTAGCCAGCAACGTGCCATCAACTGAACCATTCGATCCGGAATTGTTGTCACTCAAATCATCGTAGATAATCTTGTACTCTGAACGACGCAACTGAGGCATGCAATTCTCTTTCAAATAGCTATACTCGGCAGGAAAGCGACTGCGAAGCACTTGCTTCTTTGCATCAGGCTGTTGGCTGCTCCTAATGACTGTCAGCAATGCCTCACGATGAGGAAGCTGAGCATGTGATGCAGATGCCACGAAGTTCTCCAAACCTTCCCAGTCTTCAGCAATGGAACGAGTCTCCACCATTTCGAGAGGCAAGTCATAACGTTGGCGCACATAAGCCCTCAGACTATTAGCACGCATGCGAGCCAAACGGGCATTGTTTTCGTAGGTGCCGTCAGGCGAGGCATAGCCACTGATAACAATATGGCGCAAACGAGTGTTGGGATCTGCAAGCACTTCATCAAGTGCTTTGGTGATTTTTTCCACATCTTGCAGGTTGTCTATTGCTACTCGGGCATCATTCTCATGGAATGATACACGGTCTGCTCCTTTGGCATCAAACGTCTTGGAGCCAACAGACTCGGCCTGCAAACCTAAAGGCTGAAGGTTTGCCAACAAGGCAATGTAACCTAAAAGTGAAAGCCGTCGAATATTCATATCTTTGTATTATTGATTATTATTCAGATTAATTCAATTTCTCATTTTGTCCTGCCCAATGGCTTTCTCAGAATCGAATCATGTTCGTTCCGTCGCTTTCATTTTGTCCTTCTTGATCTTCTGAAAAATCAAGAGAAGGAGATTCCTCCTCAGCAGGAGTGGTCTTTCCGCTTTGATAATACTCCATCGGAGTTACGCCAAACTCGGCCTTGAACACTCTGAAGAAGGTACTGAGACTACTGAATCCACAAGACTCAGCCACAGTCTTCATCGTATATTCAGGATGGTCATCCAACAACTGCAACGCATATTCCAGACGCTTGGAGTTGATGTAACCGGCAAGGTTAGTACCCGCAAACTGACGCAGAATGGCTGCCAGCTTGTTTTTGTCAACTCCTATCGTGCGCATTAACTGCTCACGATTCAAATCTGGCTTCAGATACAATTGTTGTTCATTGACTATTTTGTCCAGCTTGAGGAATATCTCATTGGTCATTCCTGTAGTCGTTGCCGGCTCAGCGACCTCCTCGTTCTGGTCTTCTATATCATCTTCCTCATCTTCCGACGGCTGTTGACCATTTTCCGCAGCCAGCTGCTTTTCCTCTGCAGCCTGATCCACTTCTACCTGCTCTTTGTCCTCAGCACTTTCTTTTTCGTCAACTTGCTGTTCATCCTCAGCCTGCTCCTCTGCCTGCTGTTCATCCTCTGCCTGCTGTTCATCCTCAGCCTGTACATCCTCAGCCTCCTGATCATCCTCAGCTGGTTCTTCAGGCATGAAGGACAATGTTGGCACTACCTGTTGTTCGTCTTGATTGATTGCAGGCGTTTCTTCGCTTTCCTCTACCTTTATATCTTCTTCGGCAGGTGTTATCTCTTCCGTTTCTCCATCGTGGCCATCAACAGGCTTCTCCTCGTTGCTATCGTGCGACGAGGGAACTGCTCCCATGATGATCATATTGGTTGGCGATGTCCATTCGCTGGTGTTCGCTGTGGGAATTTCTTCTGGTTTTATATCGGTTGCTGGAGCTTTCGGTTGGTGTGTTACAAGTTCAGGCGTTGGAGCTCTACCTCCTTGAATTGACGCATTTTGAACCTTTCGCAATTTGTCCGACAACTGATCTATCTCCTCGTCCTTTCTCTTCATCTCCTTCGAATTTCGATAAAGAAGATAAGCAACGAGAAGCAGGAGTAGTAACAATCCTGTTGTGATAGCCTTCCAAAACATCAGGCGATCAGCAGTCTGTTCATAGAGTTGCGCACTATGCTGATTTGTCATTGCCCCTTGGCTCTTCATCTGAGCGACTACAGCAGGATCCTTGGTCAAAAACTCGATGCTATAGTCAGACTTCCTCAGCTGAGGCAAACAATTCGTTACCAAATAATTAAAATCGTCGGGGTAACGCTTGCGAAGCTCCTTTTCCTTTTTGTCAGGACTCAGGTTGCTCTTAATCACTTGCAACATGGCTTCGCGGTTGGGCAACTGTGTGACGTTGGCAGCGCTTACAAATGCAAGCAGGCCGTCCCAGTCTTCAGGTATAGAACGAACTTCTATCTTACTTAATGGAATATTTGTGTATTGGGCTACGTAGGCTTTCAGATTTTCAGTTCGCTGTCTGGCCAGCCGCTCGTTGAGGGAATAAGGGCCATCTGGAGAACCGTATCCGGTAATAACAATGCGACGCAAAACAGCTGTAGAATCATCGCGCACCTGATCAAGCATCCTGGTGATTTTGTCCAGCTCTTCCTGATTGCTGGCAAAATCGAAGCGTACGTTTGCATCGCTGATGGGGAAAGCCACCTGAGCCGTACCTTTAATGGTATCACTCTTTACATCATTTCCCTTTTGTGCCGCAGCGGTCATCGAAGCCATCAAAAAGAGCATCGTAAACTTGCGGAATCCATTGACAAAACCTTGCGAAGGTATCAAAGACTTTAACGACTGTAAATGAATTTGCGGATATGTGCCAAATTGCAAATTATCCAGAGAAGCCAGATAACTTGCATCAAACAATGCCATATCATACCATTTTTTCATTTACAGTCAATTTGAAATTTCGATGCAAAGGTATAAATAAAAAGTCAGACGTGCAAGAAAATATGGCGGAAATTTTAGCCAAATGACGAAAAAAGTCATATTTGCAACACTTTCAATGATTTTTCCATTCAAAATGTCCATTATCGTCCTACAAAAGCTAACATTTCGAAAAAACAAATAAATTCTTTTGTTTTGCTCTTGACTTTTCGTAACTTTGCCTTCGAAATAAAAGTAACGACAATGAGCGTACAGATAGAAGAGTCGTGGAAGCGACATTTACAGGGCGAGTTCGAGAAGCCATACTTCCAACAACTGACCGAAAGTGTTCGTCGCGAATATTCAGCGACAACATGTTATCCGCCGGGACGTCTTATCTTCAATGCCTTCAATCTGTGTCCTTTTGACCAGGTGAAGGTTGTCATCATTGGCCAGGACCCCTACCATGAGCCTGGCCAAGCACACGGACTGAGTTTCTCTGTTCAGCAGGGTATCATGTTTCCACCGTCACTACAGAATATCTTCAAGGAAATCGAGTCCGACCTTGGCACACCCATCCCTGCTTCCGGTGATCTGACCCGCTGGGCCGAGCAAGGCGTTTTGCTACTCAACGCCACGCTGACCGTACGTGCCCACCAAGCCAATAGCCACGCCACGTTAGGCTGGCAGAACTTCACCGATGCAGCCATTCAAGCCCTTTCTACACAGCGCGAACATTTGGTCTATATGCTCTGGGGCGGCTTCGCCCGTTCAAAAGCCTATATGATTGACCGCCAGCGTAATCTTGTCCTTGAGTCTGTGCATCCCTCCCCGCTCAGTGCCAATCGTGGCGGCTGGTTCGGCCAACACCAATTCTCACGTGCAAATCAATATCTTATCAACAACGGGCTGAGTCCCATCAAATGGTAAAACAACTTCAATGGTGGACCACAAACTACCCCCTATCCTTCAGGTTGGCGACATTCTCATTTCGTCCGACCTGCTCACAGAAGAGTTCTGCTGCGACCTATCGGCCTGTAAGGGTGCCTGCTGCATCGAGGGCGACGCAGGAGCTCCTGTAACTCTGGAAGAAATCGGCGAAATAGAGAACATGTTAGACACCGTCTGGCCCGACCTTTCTGCCTCGGCACAAGCAATGATTGACCATCAGGGGGTGGCCTATACTGATAAAGACGGTGATCTGGTGACAAGTATTGTGGGGGGAAAGGACTGTGTGTTCACGTATTACGATGACATCAATGATTGTCATTCGGGCCTGCCCATCCACCATTGTTGCCTATGCTCATTGGAAAAGGCTTTCAGAAATGGATGCTCCCGTTTCTGCAAACCCATCAGCTGTGCCCTCTACCCTATTCGCGAAAAACGCTTTAACGACGGCACTGTGGCCTTGAACTACCATCAGTGGGACATCTGTAAGCCTGCCCGAGAAAAAGGCCGTCAGCTCCATTTACCCGTCTATCGTTTTCTGAAGGAGCCTCTTATTCGTCGTTTTGGCCAAGAGTGGTATGAAGAACTCTGTACGATGGCTGACGAATTGAAACGGCAAGGGTATAAGTTCTAATCTAACGTAATTTCTACGAATTTAGAAAGCAGTATGCCGTCAACAAACGGCCTCTCTTCGCTCGCCTCTCATTAATGCTTGACAAAGGCTTTCCCTGTTATACCTTTCGCTTTCTCTTCTCGGGCAACAGCCAAAAACTCGCGTTTTATTAATCCAAATCGAAGTTTTAGTTAATCTATTCAATAGTAAAATGTATGGTTTTACTAAGTAAAATGTGTGGTTTTGCTGAGTAAAATGTATGGTTTTGCTGAGTAAAATGTATGGTTTTGCTGAGTAAAATGTATGGTTTTGCTGAGTAAAATGTATGGTTTTGCTGAGTAAAATGTATGGTTTTGGCATTAGATACATTAAGCCATTTCTCAGAATGAGTTCATTGATTACGCTGTTGATCTGTTGCACAAGTATAATTGCACAGCAACGAAGCGTTAGGGATGCATATTCAGAGTGACTGATGAACATAGGTTCGTGGCTTAATGAACATAGGTTCGTGGCCTAATGAACATAGGTTCATGGACAGATGAACATAGGTCCTTTGAAAAGTGCATAAAAAAAGCCATTCCAATACTCTGTTATGAGTGATGGAATGGCTTTTATGGTAAGAATGTTCAGAAGATTACTCCTCTGGCATCATAATCACCTCAGCGAAGTTGCCGGCGCTGAGTAGCTCCTTTACGAACTGAGCAATGGTCTCTGGGGTCTGAGCCTCTACCGTCTTCTTATAATCGGTATGGGTATCGGTGTTGTAGAGACGCAGGCGATTAATCTGACGCAGCCAGTAGTTGTTGGTCTTGGCCTGGTCGTCAATTGCCTTCAACATGTACTCTTTCACCTTAGCCAGCTTCTCGGCATCCACAGTCTTAGTCATGTTCTCTACCTCCTCACGCATGATCTTCTTGGCAATGTCGCCCTTCTCAGGCTTCATGGGGCAATAGACAAGGACGGTGCCAGCAGTCTTGTAGTCATCACGCTGGATACCAGCCTGAGCCATCACGCTGTAGGCAGCACTTGCCTCCTCACGAATCTTTTCGGTATAGATCATCGTCAGAATCTGTCCCACCATATTGGCACGAATCAATGACTCGAGCGAGTAGTTCATCTTGTAGTTGGCCCACACCATGACAGCGATGGCCTTCGGAGTCTCCATCTTACGGGTGAAGTCGTTGATAACCTGCCCCTTGAAGTCGGTGCTGACGTCGTGTCCCTTTTCCACTTTGTCCTGAGTGGGCAGAGCGCCGAGATACTGCTCGATAAGCGGACGGATAGTAGCCTCATCGAAATTACCGATGATATTGAAAGTCCAACCATTGGCATTGGCCAGACGCTCACGGGCAATCTCCAGGATACGATCGTAGTTAACCCCCTTCAGCATCTCAACAGTCATAGGCCTCGTACGCTTGTTGTGAGAAGCTAATGTCACAGTGAGCGAGTCAGAGAACACGCCCTCGGGCTGTAAGTTCTTATTCTTCAGCATCAACTCAGTGGTCTTTATCAAATTGTCAAATGACTCCTGATCCTTCTGAATCTTGGTGAAGTAGAGGTAAACGAGCTGTAGCATTGTCTCCACATCGCCAGGTGTCGACGAACCACCAATATACTGACGATCATCGTCCATAGAGAACGAAGCCGAAGCAATCTTGCCTGCCATAGCCTTCTCCAGCTCTGTGTGCGAGAAGTTGCCCAGTCCGCTGGCTTCAATCACGTCGTCAATCATTTGCAGGTTCACGAAATCCTTCTCACCATAGAGTGACTTGCCACCGAATCCCTCAGCCGAAAGAATCACTTGGTCTTTCTTCAGGTCGGTCTGCTTCAGGACAACCGTCACGCCGTTGCTCAGCTTCAGCTCCTTATAATCGAACTTCGGACCGGCCTCTTCCTTCACAATCTTGCCAGCCTTGGGCATTTCGCTAATCAGCGGCTCGTTCTTCACATTGTCCACGTAGGCTTCGAGTTCCTGAGCACGAGCCTCGTCAATAGCCTTCTTCAGCGACTGCTCGGTAGGATAGACGGCGCCGTCCTTCTCCTGGTTCATGTTCAGCACCACCATGTTCGAGTCGTTGGTGCTTACCATCTCCTTCATCAATTGGTTGATCACTTCTACGGGCAACATGGGCACCATCTGCTTCATGGTCTCATAGAACATGTCAAGCGAGGGAATAGGCTCATTGTCCAAATAGTGGTTCACATACTGCTTGCAGAACTGTGAATTGTAGCGCTTCTCCTTGTTTGAGTAGGTCTTGTCCAACTGGCTCAGGTAGTTCTGTGTATAGCGCTGATACTCCGTGGCGGTAAATCCAAACTTGGCAGCACGCAGGGCCTCGGTATAGACAGCCTTCAAGGCAGCCTCTGTCTGACCCTCCTTGGGCAGAGCATCTACGCCGAAAGCATCCTTGGTCTTCGACAGCAGGTAGCGTCCATAGCTGGAAGAGCCCTGCAAATAGGGGCAGTCAGCCTTCTGTGCCAGCTCCGAGAGACGATCGTTCAGCATGCCAATGGCGGCATCCTTCACATAGTCAATGATAAGATACTGCATGTTTCCCTTAATCTCGTCGGGGATGGGATCACCCTTGAACATCAGCTCTACAATCGAATATTGCATCTCTTTATCCTTGTCCACCACAATAATGGGTTCATTATTGTCGGGAACAGCCTCCACCTCAACCTTTGCAGGATTTTCGGGCATCTTGATGGGGGCAAAGAGAGCCTTGATCTTTCCCTCGACCTTGTCCACGTCGATGTCGCCAACGACGATGATTGCCTGGTTGTCAGGACGATACCACTTCTCATAGTAAGCACGGAGCACCTCGGGCTTGAAGTTGTCAATAATCTCCATCAAGCCGATAGGCATGCGATGACCATACTTCGAATTAGGATAGAGACGAGGCAGGTCACGTTCCAGCATACGCATCTGAGCACTGGTACGCAGGCGCCATTCCTCATGAATCACGCCACGCTCCTTGTCAATCTCTTCTGCTTCAAGCAGCAGACCATCAGCCCAGTCGTGCAAAATAAGCAGGCAAGAGTCAACGATGCCTTCGCGAGTGGTGGGCACATTCGAGATGTTGTAGACCGTCTGGTCAATAGAGGTATAGGCATTCAGATCCTGTCCGAACTTCACGCCAATGGTCTCACACCATTTCACGATGTCGTTACCCTTGAAGTTCTCGGTGCCGTTGAAACACATGTGCTCCAGGAAGTGAGCCAGTCCACGCTGGTCATCATTCTCCTGAATGGAACCAACCTTCTGAGCAATATAGAACTCAGCACGCTGTTCGGGCCAGGCATTGTGGCGAATGTAATAAGTCAGTCCGTTGTCCAGCTTTCCAATGCGCACATCGGGGTCAACGGGAATAGGTGGCATTTGCATCTGTGCCATCATGGTAGCTGTGCTAGCAAAAGCCAACAAAACAGCGGAAAAAAAACTTTTCAGTCTCATTTTCATTGAATTAAATTGATTGTTTTATAATATAATTGCGTGCAAATTTACACATTATTTTATGATTAGTGGCAAAAAACAACAAAAAACTACATGTATTTGCGAAAAATAACATGTACATGCACGACTGACTTGTCCTTATATGACCAAGGCATTGTCAATTTGTCCTTTTCATGTTGCGGGGATGGTGATTCAACACGGCCTCACGCAAAGATTGGTTAGAAATATGCGTATAGATTTCGGTAGTGCCAATAGACTCATGGCCAAGCAGCAACTGGATGATACGCAAGTCGGCGCCACCCTCCAGCATTGCCGTAGCAAACGAGTGTCGTAGGGTATGGGGTGAAATGGTCTTCTTGATGCCCGCCGCCTCCGCCGTCTGTTTTAGCATGATAAGAATCATCGTTCGCGTCAGGTGATGGCCACGGCGATTCAGAAAGACATAGTCTTCCTCACCAGGCTTAATTGGTAGCTGGGCACGATCATAGAACCAGTCGTTCAGCTCGGCCACGGCACGGTTGCTGATGGGCACAAGACGTTCTTTTCCTCCTTTTCCTCGTACGCGCACGTACATTTCATTAATATATAGTTGAGAAAGGCGCAAGTTAACCAGTTCGCTGACACGCAGTCCGCAGGAGAAGAGCACCTCGATGATGGCCCGATTGCGCTGGGTTTCGGCTTTTTCGGCAGGCAGAGAGTTTTCCAGCAGATCCACCTCATGGGGTGTCAAGTACT
>Ga0326514_10000492_pt1 | contig 26870 bp, 19 predicted proteins | sample 3_2548_0518_D_FD_203653 | JGI IMG/M metagenome (GOLD analysis project Ga0326514, IMG submission 203653) | Bovine rumen microbial communities from UC Davis, California, United States - 3_2548_0518 | ecosystem: Host-associated > Mammals > Digestive system > Stomach > Rumen | place: USA... | reverse complement strand
CTCAAGGACGCGGCAACTCATCAGTCCTTCTTTCCGTCAGCGGGAGCAGCGGCCGCGGGCCTGGCCTTCGGCTTCAGGAGCTTCACGATCATGCTGTAGCTGTCACTGATGCTAACCGCAGGCTCCGTCGTGATGTAGACCTGGTGCCCGCTTCCGAGAGCTGCCTGCGCGGGCTTCCCGTTCTCCTCCATGGAGGTGATCCTGGCGCGGGAGTTCCCCGCGGGCGATACCACGAGGATGTCGTCACCGACCTCGAAGTGGTTCTTGACCTTGATGTCGAGATGGCCGTCAGGGGTGGTACCGAGGATGTCGCCAACTAGGAGCTCGGTCTCGGACTCGGAGTAGCCTACCGCGTAGTTCTGCATCTCCTCCGTGGTGTGGCGGGCAAGGAACCCGTCAGTGTAGCCGCGCGAGGCGACCTGGAGGAGCTCATTGTAGAGGCCCTCGTCGAAGGGCTTTCCTGCTGCGGCGTCATCAATCGCTCGGCGGTAGGCGGAGGCGGTCCTTGCGACGTAGTAGGCAGACTTGGTGCGTCCCTCAATCTTCAGGGAGTCGACCCCGATCTCAGCGAGCTCGGCGACATGCCTCACGGCGCAGAGATCCTTCGAGTTCAGGATATAGGCGCCGTGCTCGTCCTCGAAAAGAGGCATCAGCTCGCCGGGGCGGTTGTTCCTCTCCTCGATGAGCGCGACCGGCCTCTCACCGGCAGCTGCGCTCTCGGCGAGGCACTCGGCCTCTGACTTCTCCGGCACTATCGCGCCGTTCTCATCCAGCTTTCCGCGGTAGACGCTGTAGTCCCAGCGGCAGGAGTTGGTGCAGGCACCCTGGTTCGCGTCCCTCCGGCACATGTAGCCGGAGAGGAGGCACCTTCCGGAGCTCGCGACGCAGAGCGCTCCGTGCACGAACACCTCGAGCTCGATGTCAGGGCATTTCTCGCGGATGTCCCTGATCTCGCCTATGGAGAGCTCCCGGGAGAGGATGACGCGCGAGGCGCCCTCGCTCTTCCAGAACTCCACGTCTGCCCAGTTGACGCTGTTCGCCTGGACGGAGATGTGGAGCGGGATGTCGATGCCAAGCTTCCTGATGAGGTAAATGACGCCCGGATCCGAGACGATGAAAGCATCGGGGCTGAGAGCGGCCATCTCCCTGATGTCGCGGCTGAAGGTGTCAAGCTTCGAGCTGTGCGGCTGCACGTTCGTTACGACGTAGACCTTTTCCCCGGCCGCATGCGCCTCCTCAATCCCGATTCTGAGGTTGTCCAGGGAGAAGTCGTTGTTCCTCACCCTGAGGCTGTAGCGCGGGGCGCCGCAGTAAACGGCGTCCGCGCCGTAGGCGATGGCGTAGCGGAAGTTCCTGAGTGTCCCCGCGGGGCAGAGAAGTTCTGGTTTGTTCATGGTGTCCGGACTTTGCCTTTCTGAATTGACTGAACCGGCGTTGAGAGCGTCACCGCCGGCACTGCCGGGTTAGACCCGCTGTCCTTCCTTAATCCCCGTTCTCGGAGAAGGGCTTGATCCCGCCGAACGCACCGGCAAGATCGGAGATGGTCTTGCTGAGGAGGCCGGTCATGATGGTGTAGTCGGTGGTGGCGCGTACTACCGGATCCTCATTTCCGGCATCGGTGTCGCCGCTGTTCTTGAGCTCGTCGGCGATCTTGAGGCGCTTGATGGAGAAGTCATCCTCGATGACGAACTCCATCTCGCCGTCCTTGCAGGAAAGGCCGAGCTTGGTTACGACCTTGTCGTTCTTGACGAGGTTCGCGATGGCATCGGTGAAGAGGTCCTGCTTCTTCGCGCTGATCACGGCGTTGTCATCGCCGGTGCCGGAAAGGGTGACCTCGTTGGTGACCATTACGCCCTCGACGGTCGAGCCGCCCTCGAGCACCCAGTTGGTGAGTGCGGTGGATACGGAGTCCTTGGTCTCGGCGGGCTGCACGGGCAGGGAGCCGAGCGCCTTCCTGAGGAGGGAGAGGGTGTCCTCGGCCTTCTTCGAGGAGGAGGTGTCGACAATGACGAGGTGCTGGTCGAGATCGATCCAGACCGACACGTCCGAGTGGATGGCGAATGCCTGGGGGATAAGCTTGCCGAGCACTGCCTCGCGGGCCCTTGCCCTGTCGCTCTTCTTGGGCTTCCTGCCGGTCTGCTGCTCCTCGGCGTCAAGAACCTTCTGGGTCTCGTCCGTGATGACTGAGGGAGGGATCACCTTCTTCTCGAAGCGGGCGGTGACGATGAGCTGCTGCTGCCCGCTGAACACGAGCGACTCGGACCTGTGACCGAACGGGGAGACGAAGCCGCTGGAGGAGGTGTTCTGCCCGCTGCAGTGCTCGAATCTGCTCTGCCCGACGGCCTTTTCAAGATCTGCCGCCGTAGTGCTGAAGGTGTCGGCGAGACGGTATAGTCTGAGATTCTTAAACCACATATTGCTTATCCTTAAAAAACGCCACAGTAACTTGTGAATCAGTTCCGAAATCCGGAGCCTGAACTGGCTTCACACCAATGCCAGGCTCACCTGCCTGGGCAGCTCCACTGCCTTCGCGCCGCGAATGCAGGGACTCCGGCAGGGCTGGCCCCGCCGGCTGAAAATCTTATTTCCCGGCCTCAGCTCATCCTGAGAGGGAACGGGAACTGCAGGCGATCATCGTCTCCGCCGCTTTCCTTCTTCTCAGAGCGTTCCGCCTGCTTCCCGTTTCTGACTCCTGCGGCGCCGGACTCGAAAAGCCCCGGTATTCCCGCGTCAAGGAGGAGCCGCTCGATCTCTGGCGGGCAGAGCAGCCTGCATCCGCTTCTCCCGCTCACTAGCGTGCTGTTCCGGTACGGGACGAGAGTCTTCGGGACATCGCCGACCGAGTGGTTCACATTGCGGAACATGTCGGCGCAGTCCCTGTCAAAGACTGTCCATACGTTGTCCGGGGTGAAGGTGAGGTTCCTGAACTCACCGGCTCCTGTCCTCCTTGCCTTTATGATCCTGAAGGCAAGCGCGCTGTCTCTGTTCATCGTTCTATCCCGGTTCTTTATAATAATGCGCGCGGCGCAGTCCTGCCGCAGCCTTAAAGTCCCCGCAACACGCTGTTTTTCCTGTCCGCCGCTGCTTCGTGCAGGGTTCCGTTTTTATATTCCGGCGGCTGTTCAGTATACACTAAAACAGCGTCTCCTGACGATTGTCCGGTGCTCAAAAATTGACGCCTGCCTCACACGCCGGCACTATGGCGCGGCACCTCCGGCAGGCTTTGTACGGATGTGACAGAAGGTCAGGTATTTCCGCGTGAGCTGTGCCACAATATCAGGCCGTGACTGGAGGATGTCCTATGGTAAAGATCATTCATACGGCTGACTGGCATATCGGCCAGATGCTGCATGGCTTCGAGCGGGGGAACGAGCACCGCGAGTTCCTCAGATTCCTGCTTGAGACGATGAAGAGCGAGGAGGCCGACGCGCTTGTGGTATGCGGGGATATATTCGACAGCAGCAACCCCTCGGCGGAAAGCCAGAAGCTTGCCTACGACTTCCTCTCGGAGCTCAGGGCGGAGATGCCGCATGCCGACATTATCCTGACGGGCGGCAACCATGACTCATGGTCAAGGCTTGACGCGCCGGGGGCGCTCTTCCGCTCAATCGGCGTGACCATGATCGGGCGGCTCAGGACGAAGCCGGACGGCTCTACTGACGCTGCCGCCATGGCGGTGCCCATCCATGACCGGAACGGGGACGTCGCGCTCTACGCGGCGGCAGTCCCCTTCATCCGCGTCGCTGACATCGGCTGCGGCACGGAGGATCTGACGCAGGATCTCGTGGTGTCCCGTATCGGCGGCATCTACCGGGACGTGCTTGACTATATAAGGACGCTTCCCTCAAAGACCGGAAAGGCGCTCGCCCTCGGTCACTGCTATATGGTGAACGGCCTCCTCTCCGAGCTCTCGGAAAGGAAGGTTCTCTGCGGCAACCAGCACGCGCTCCCCGTCTCCGTGTTTGACGGCTATGACTTCGCCGCGCTCGGGCACCTCCACCGCGATCAGGCCGTCGCGCCGAATGTGGTCTATTCAGGCTCACCTCTCGCGCTCAGCATGGACGAGGGCAGGCCTCCCTATCATCACCGCCTGGTGGAGCTCGTCTGCGACGGTGACGGCATCAGGATCGATCACAGCATTGAGGTCCCGCAGCCGGTGAAGATGTACAAGGTGCCGGCCAAGAACGAGCTCAAGGGCGTGGTCGAGGAGAGCCTCAGGAAGCTCGCCGCTGAGCTCCCCTTCGAGCCTGACATAGAGAAGAGGCCGTTCCTCGAGGTGCCGGTCCTCATCACGACCCCGGAGCCGGGTCTCGAGAGCTTCATCGCCGGCATCGTGCGCGGCAGGGTGAGGCTGGTCCGCATAGTGACGGGACGCGAGCAGGCAGGGATCACGGGAGGAGCTGCCGGCGGTGCGCCCGAGCAGCTCGAGCAGATCTCGGAGGAGGAGGTCCTACGGCGCAAGTGGGCCTATGACGGCTACACCGGAACGGTGCCGGATGACATAATGAAGCTTTACCACGCTTCAGTGGAGAAGGCCAGGGAACAGCTCGGCGAGGAGGAGGGCGGCAGATCATGAAGATTCTGACTATCAAGATCAGGAACCTTGCGAGCCTCAAGTGCCAGGATGATCAGGTTTTTGTCATCAAGCTCAACAAGGGCATCCTCGGGAGCTCGGGGCTCTACGCGATAACCGGCCCGACGGGCGCCGGAAAAAGCACCATCCTTGACGCGATTGCGCTCGCGCTCTACGGGAAGACCGTGAGGCTCCCGATGCGGAAAAGGGGACAGGCCGAGACCCTGTCCGACAGGGACCGCAGCGCGAAGAAGGACAGCCTCGGGAACCTCTCCGACACCGATCCGAGGAACATACTCACGAGGACTGCCGCCTCGGGCTACGCCGAGGTCGAGTTCATCGGGGTGAAGGGGAAGCGCTACATCGCCCGCTGGGAGGTGAAGCGCGCCCGCGAGAGGGCTGACGGCAGGTTCCAGGACGCGAAGCGCTGGATCCAGGAATACGACGAGAGCAGCGGGGAGTACCGCTACATCGCCGAGAAGCCGAGCGAGTGCAATGCGCTCATCGGGCGCATCATAGGCTTCGACTGGGAGCAGTTCAACAGCATCGTGATCCTCCCGCAGGGAGAGTTCGCCAACTTCCTGCATGCCGACTCCGACACCAGGGCCAAGATCCTCGAGAGGATAACGGGAACCGAGCTCTATGCCGCAATCTCCAGGCAGATCCACCAGGACTCCTCGGAGAAGCAGCGCGAGGTCACAGGCAAGGAAATCCAGCTCCAGGGAGTCGCAGCCAAGATCCTCTCCCCGGACAACCTCGCGAAGAAGCAGGGCGACCTCAAGCAGGCCGAACGTGAGCGCTCGGAGATCGAGAACATCTTCGCGCAGCTCATGAAGTACGACAGCGAGCACAACAACTACGGCGATCAGCAGCAGAAGCTGAGCGGACTCAGGGGCCAGGTCGAGGGGCTTCAGATCGAGCTCGCCAGGCAGAACATGGACCGCCATTACGACATCATGAAGTACCTTGACTCGCACGGCGAGGTCAGGAGCCGCTTTGAGGACATCGGGCGCAAGAAGGAGGAGCTTTCGGCGGGCAGAAACAGGCAGAAAGCGCTTTCGGATGAGGTTGACGCGCTTTCAGCAGAGACGTCGGCGAGGAATGCGGAGCTGCAGTCTGCCGAGAATGCCCAGTCAGCCTATGAGGCGGAGTTCGCCCGTAAAATCCAGGATCTCGGCAAGGCACGCTCCATAGAGCAGCAGATCGGCGCGCAGAACATGCAGCTCGAGAGGAAGAAGGCGAAGCTCGACAAGGCATCAGCAGACAAGACACAGGGTGAGGCGGCAGTCGCTGACGGGGAGAAGGAGATTGCAAGGCTTAAGGAGCAGGACGCGGCCGTGAGGAAGTTCCTCGCGGAGAACCGCGACTGCGAGCCCTTTGTCCAGTCCTACCAGATCCTCAATGATCTCTTCGAGAAGCTCGCGGGCAGCGTCGAGGACGCCGCAGGCGAGGAGTCGCAGCTGAAGACGGTCGGGGAGAGGCTAAGGACGCTTGACGCGGTGATGCGCGACAAGGATGAGCTCATCGGCCGGATTGACTCGGAGCTCAGGCCCCTCCGCGAGAAGCGCTCCAGGATCAGGACGCAGTACTCCCAGAGCAGCCACGAGAAGGTCAAGCAGGACCTGCAGAAGGTCAGCGCCAGCCTCAATGTGCTGGCCCGCCTTGACGGCATGGTGCCGTCGATTACTGCCCGCATCAGCCAGAGGCGCGATAAGCAGGCGTCGATTGACGATCTGAAGGGGCAGATCTCGCAGCGGACCGTGGCCATAGCGGATCTCGAGAAGCAGCTCCATGACGCCAGGATCAAGGCTGACACCGCTGAGGAGCTCGTAAAGGAGGAGGAGCGCAGGCTCAAGGTAGAGGCCTTCAGGAACCTCCTCAAGGTCGGCAGCCCCTGCCCGCTCTGCGGACAGATCTACCACGGCGAGGGGTTCAGCTCCGGGGCGGAGCACGCGATGAACGGCTTCAAGGCCCAGGCCGACGAGCTGCGCGGCAGATGCGTTGCGCTCGACGAGAGGATCAGCCGCGAGAGGACCGAGCTCGAGAGCCGCAAGCTGCAGCTGCTGTCGCTCGAGAAGGATCTCCGCGATATCACCGCCGACATCTCCCAGACCTTCGAGTCATGGAACAAGACCTCGTCGAACGGCTACCCGTCACTTTACATCTCTGACGAGGGCGCGTTTGACCGCGTGTCGGAGGCGCTCAGGGTCACCGAGGACAAGCTGCGCGCCGAGAGCGGATCGCTGCAGGGGCAGAACGCCCGCTACGAGGAGCTGCAGAAGGAGGAGTCGGAGACCTCGACACTGATTGCAGACCGCGAGGAGAAGCGCGAGCAGGCGGTCAACGAGAAGATGGAGAGCAGCAAGGAGCTTGCCGGCGCGAAGTCGGACGAGGCGAGGACCTCGGACCGCCTGAAGAACCTCCGCAAGGAGATCAGGGACTGCGAGGCGAAGATCACGACGCGCTGCCACAACCTAGAGACCTGGAGGGACTGGTTCTACGGAGACGGATCGGTGACCCCGGAGGAGAGGAAGAGAAGAATCAGCGCATGGAACAGCAGGTGCGAGGAGTATGTCAGCAGGGACAAGGAGAAGCGGGATCTGACGCAGCAGCTCAGCATCGCCGAGAGCCGGCTCGACAGCGCAAGGAGACAGCTCTGCGGGCTGCTCTCGGTCTTCACCGAATCCGAGAATGACTACTCGCAGCTCCGGAGCGAGGTTGAGTCGCTTGCCGCCAGGAAGAAGGCGCTTTTTGCCGAGGATGATCTGAACGTGGTCGAGAAGCAGCTCAGGGACAGGCGTGACGCGCTTGCCGCGGAGAAGAAGAATGCCGAGTCGCGCTGCGCGGAGAGCCGCACGAGGCTGCAGGAGAAGTCTACCGAGCTCAGGCTCCTCGAGACCGGCATTGCCCAGGCAGCGCCTGCCCTCAGTGATGCGGAGTCGCTGTTCCGCTCGATGGTGAGGTCGCAGAACTTCGATCCGGATGTGATAACCTCGGTGCTTTCCTCAAGCACTGCCGAGCAGGTCAGGGAGGAGAGGAGGCGCATCGACGGCATCGAGAAGGAGTGCGCGACGCTGCAGCAGAGGGCCGATGATCTCTACCGGACCTCGCTTGAGACCAAGAAGAAGCTCGACTCCATCGCCGCGGTCATCCCGCAGGTTCAGACCGACGGGATGGGCTTCATCACCGAGCAGTGGCGTCAGTCGTTTGACAAGAGGAAGGAGAACAACCTGAGGACGCGCGATGACATCAGCGCCGAGCTCAGGGCAGACGAGAACTACCGGAAGGAAAGGGATGCGCTCTCGAAGGAGCTTGACGCCCTCCGGAGCAGGTATGAGGCAGCGAAGAAGCTTGACGATCTCGCCGGCTCAAGCGACGGCAAGAAACTCCGCGACTTCGTGCAGAACCTGACCCTGAAGGAGCTGGTCATCTTTGCGAACCTCCATCTCCGGACGCTCTCGCACGGCCGCTACCAGCTCATTGTGCCGGCTGACTCCGGCATGAGCATGGAAATCTGCGACAGGGACATCGCGGATCAGATCCGCCCGGTCGAGTCGCTTTCGGGCGGCGAGAGCTTCATTGTCTCGCTCTCTCTTGCGCTTTCGATGTCCGAGCTTCACGGCGTCAGGACTACGGTCGAGTCGGTGTTCATCGACGAGGGCTTCGGCACTCTTGATGACCAGTCGCTCGGCACGGTGCTGAGCTGCCTCGAGTCACTGAACGAGTCGGGAAGGCAGATTGGCGTCATATCCCACGTGAAGGACATGAACGAGCGGATTGGCGTGCAGATCCGCGTGGAGCGCGAGGGCGGCGGGTTCAGCAGGATAATCCTGCCGTAATTCTCAGGCATCAGGGCATGCGCTGCTGCGCATGCCCTGATGTGCCTGGGGCGGTCTGGATTTCAGCCGTCATGGTGCGAAAAAGCCCCTCTGTTTTCGGGGCTCTTCTTTTTTGCTGATGAGATTTCAGACAGGCTGCAGCTTTGTGTCAGTGCTGCATTCAGGAACAAACTCGAGCCTGAGCGTCATTTTCATTCCTCTTGCGAGCCTCTGCAGGGTACGAAGCGACGGGTTCGCGTTCCCGCGCTCTATTTTGCTGATGTCGCCCTGGGCAATCCCTGTCTTTTCCGAAAGTTCTTTCTTGGTCATTCCGGAACGCACTCTTGCGTCAATCATTGCCTGAATGGCGGCATACTCCGGCTGCAGGGCCTCATACTCCTCGCGGATTTCGGGATCCTTAAGCTGTTCCCCGAGAAAATCATCAAATTTATTGCTCATATTCCCGTTCCACCGCATCCGTCTTCCTTCTGCGGTGAGAGCAGAAATTCAATGACGTATGCTTTTTGTTTCACTTTAACAAAGTCCGGCCTCAGATGCCAGAGCTATTGTACGGGATAAACCGTATATCAGTCAGCGAAGAACCAGGGCGGCAGGTATATGCCGGATTTGAACAGAATCAGTATCGGGAAGAAAAGAAAAGGCCGCGCATCTGCGCGGCCTCTGCGGTTTTTCAGGATTTCTCCTGTAAGTCCCTGTCAGACGTTCTCGCCGTTCTTGAGCCTCTCCTCAAGGTCGGAGAGGTAGTTGTAGATCTCCATCTGAGAGCGGATCGGCTTTGCCTCAGGATCCTTCTTGACGTACTCGTTGGTCTGATCCTCGTCAAGCACTCTTGCCTTGGTGTTGTCGGCAAGCTGGATGTCGATGATGCGGTTGATGCGCCTCTGGAGCCTTGCGTCGAAGATCGGGGTGCCGACCTCAATTCTGTAGTCAAGGTTCCTGGTCATCCAGTCAGCGGAGCTGATGAAGTACTTCGGTGAGCCGCCGTTCCAGAAAATCATGACTCTCGGATGCTCGAGGAAGCGGTCAACGATGCTGATGGCGCGGATGTTCTTGTGTCCGGTTACGAGCGAGCACATGCCGCGGATGATCATGCGGATCTTGACGCCGGTGTCGGCAGCCTCGTAGAGCCTGTTGACAAGCCCCTTGTCCACAAGGTTGTTGACCTTGAGGGTGATTGACGCCTCCCGGCCGCACTGCGCGTTGAAGATCTCCTCGTCGATGAGGGAGTAGAGGCGCTGCCTTGCGGTAATCGGGGATACCAGGAGGTTGTCGAACTGAGGCTTGCGGTAAGGATACTCGATGAAGTCGAATACGCTGTTGGCCTCCTCGGCAAGCTGCTGGTTCTTGGTGTAGAGGGCGAAGTCGGTGTAGATCTTCGCGGTCTTCTCGTTGAAGTTGCCGGTTCCGATGTGGGCATACCTTACATGCTGTCCGTTCTCCATCCTCGAGATTACGCAGAGCTTCGAGTGGATCTTGAGGCTCGGCATGCCGAAGAGGACCTTGACGCCGCTGTCGGTGAGGCGCCTTGCCCACTGGATGTTGTTGGCCTCGTCGAACCTTGCCTTGAGCTCGACGACGACGGTGATCCTCTTGCCGTTCCTCGCAGCGTCGATGAGCGAGTCAATTACCTGGCTGTTCTTCGCGACTCGGTAGATGTTGATCTTGATGGAGGTGACGGCAGGATCATAGGATGCCTGGCGGAGCAGCTCGGTGAAGTACTGGAAGCTGTAGTACGGATAGTACAGGAGAATGTCGCGCTCGCTGATGGCATCGAATACGTTCTCGTGCGAGTCGAACTGGTACGAGCGGAGCGGTGTCATCGGAGGGTTCTCGAGCTCGGGGCCGCCGACGTTCGGGAAGGAGAGGAAGTCCTTGAAGTTGTGGTACCTTGCGCCCGGCAGCATGGTGTCGTTGTCGCTGATGCAGAGCTTCTTCCTGATGAAGTCGAGCATGTCGGCCGGCATGTCCCTGTCGTAGGAAAGCCTTACCGGCATGGAGACAAGGCGCTGCTTGAGGCTCTCGCTCATGTTGTCGAGGACGCCGCGGTCAAGCTGGGTGGAGAGGTCGTACTCGGCATCGCGGGTCATCTTCATCTCATAGGCGCTGATCTCCTTGTAGTCGAAGAAGCTCTTGAAGATGGTGTCGAGGTTGATTCTGATGACGTCATCGAGGATGATGAGGCAGGTCCTGCCCTCGGGCGACTCGCTCTTCGGAATGGGGATGATTCTCGGGACGTCGTCGGTCGGGACCTCGATGAGGGAGTAGAAGCTCTTGTCCTTGCCGGTCATCTTGACGGTGAGGTAGGTGTACTGGTCCTTGAGGAAGGATACAAGGTCAGTGGTCTCGGTGATGATGATCGGCCTGATCCTGCGGAGTACCACGGACTTGAAGTACTTGCGGCACCAGTCCTTCTGGCGGTCATCGATCTCCTTCTCGTTGAGGAGGTAGATCCCCTTCTTGCGGAACTCCTCAAGGAGGGATGCGTAGGCGGCGTCGAACTTGTCGCTCTGCACCTTGGTGCGGTGCTGCACCTCGGCAAGGAGCTCGGATGCGCTGGTGTCGCCGGTGCCGTTGTCCTCATTGATGATTACGCTTCTCTTGAGGTTTGCGACGCGGACCTTGAAGAACTCGTCCTGGTTGTTCGAGTAGATGCCGAGGAAGCGGATTCTTTCGATAAGGGGCACATTCGGATCGAGAGCCTCCTGAAGAACTCTGTCGTTGAATGAAATCCAGCTGATTTCCTTGTCAATCCAGTTTTTCCTTTCGCCTGAGGTTATTTTCTGCATAGTATCTTCCGTTAAATGTCTTCCTTCCGTATGCCGCTTCCGCGCGCTTCCTGTCCGGTGCTGAAAAACGCGCGCGGACAGTGCCCGTCAAGTGCTCCGCTAATTGTAAACACAGTTTGTGAATTGTTTGTAAAAAAAAGATTAAGTTTGTGAAACGCGGGGCGCGCCTGTTCAAAACGGGGCGGGAATGCGCTTCCCGGGGCCCGCAGGCACCGGAACCGTGCCTTTCACGCCCGGACAGGCCCCGGAAGGCGCCGGCGGGATTTTTTAATCCCGGACGGCGTTTTTCTGTTAGAATTTTACCTGTTTTGGTTTCAGAATAAATGAAGGTAGATTCTTCTCATGGGCACTCCTACAAAAACCGTTCTCGTAATCAATTGCGGCAGTTCATCAGTCAAGTTCGCCATTATCGATCCGGTAACCGGCGAGTCATTCATCAGCGGCCTCGCCGAGGCACTCAATCTTCCTGACGCAAGAATCAGCTACCGTTTCGGCAGCGGCAAGAAGACTGAGGTCTCCCTGGGTGCCAATGCGACCCACTACGACGCTATCCAGTTCATCACTGACACCGTCCTCAAGGGCCAGGAGGATCTCCTTCATTCCATCATCGCCGTCGGCCACCGCATCGTGCAGGGCGGAGACCTTTACTCCGAGCCCACCCTGGTTGACGACTCCGTCGAGGCCGGCATCGAGAAGTGCATTCCCTTCGCTCCGCTCCACAACCCCGCACATCTGCAGGGCATCCGCGCAGCGCGTAAGATCTTCAAGAACGTTCCGCATGTTACCGTGTTCGACACCGCGTTCCACCAGACCATGCCCGACTATGCGTACCGCTACGCGATCCCCGAGAATCTTTACACCGAGCACAAGATCAGAAAGTACGGCGCGCACGGCACCAGCCACAAGTATGTCGCAGAGGTTGCGGCAAAGTGGCTTAAGAAAGACATCGCCGACACCAACGTCATTACCTGCCACCTCGGCAACGGCGCCTCTGTCACCGCTGTGAAGGGCGGCAAGTGCGTTGACACCTCAATGGGACTCACCCCGCTTGACGGACTCGTCATGGGAACCCGCTGCGGCTCGCTTGATCCGTCTGTTGTCTTCTTCATGGGCAAGCTCGGCTACAGCTTCGATGACTGCGAGAAGATCCTCAACAAGCAGTCCGGGCTCCTTGCCCTCTACGGCAAGACCTCCGACTGGCGCGGCGTCACCGAGGGCGTTGAGCAGGGCGACGAGAAGGCCATCCTTGCCTACAAGATGTTCACCTACCGCCTTGCAAGGTTCATCGCCTCCTACTATGTTCCCCTGCAGAGGGTTGACGCTCTCGTGTTCACCGGCGGCATCGGCGAGAACTCCAAGGTAATGCGCACCGAGGTCCTGAAGAACCTCGCGTTCCTCGGATACAGGATTAACGAGGAGATGAACGACAAGGCCCGCCTCGGCGGCGAGGGAGTCATCTCCATGCCTGACACTCCTCCGGTATTCGTCATCCCCACCAACGAGGAGCTCGCCATCGCAAGGGCAGCGGCGAAGTTCGCGAAGTAAGGGAATCAATAATCAGTCAGAACAGGCGGCCCGGGGCCGCCTTTTTTGTCGGAGGAAACCATGGAACAGGATGCAAAGAAGCACGACGGCGGAAAAATCCGCGTCACAGCAGTGTTCGCGAGGCCTGACTCGCAGATTGTGAAGAGCCTCAGCCTCCCTGAGGGGACGACGCTCGGCGAGGCGGTAGAGAAGTCTGATCTGATGTCCTTTGTCCCAGCTGAGGATAAAGACTCGGTGAAGTTCGGCATCTGGGGCAGGGTGAAGGGCGAGTCAGAGATCCTTCATGACGGTGACAGGGTCGAGATCTACCGTCCCATAACCTGCGACCCCAGGGCAGTGCGGAAATCGCGCTGAGACGGATTTGAGCGGTTATGGAGCGAGCTCTAATATGGTAACGGATATTCAGGAAGTGGCAGACTGCCTTGACCGAACAGGCCTTCAGTTCATGGCTACCATCGGTCTCGACGGGCGCCCGAAGGTGCGCCCGGTGCAGTTCATGGTCCTTGAGGACGGTAGGCTCTGGTTCTGCACCAATTCCGAGAAGTCGATGTACGCCGAGATGCAGAAGAGTCCGTACATCGAGCTCTGCGGGAGCAGGCTTCAGGATGACGAGATCCGCACTCTTTGGATCCGCCTGAGCGCCGGGGCCGTGTTCGAGGAGAACAGGAAGGTGAAGGAGATGATTATGGAGAAAAGCGCGATCGTCCGCGAGCTTTACCGCAATAATCCGGACCATCCGCTCCTGAAGGTGTTTTACCTTAAGGGCATCACCGGATCAATGAACAACCTCGGGCACGTTACGGGACTTCAGGACAGGGATGACTTTGCAAAGCCTGTGAGCTTCAGATTTGACTGAAAGAAAAGCCTCCTGCGCCGCAGCGCGCAGGAATGCCATTGGCTGCTGCTGGGAACGGCGGCCGGCTGATGTCTCCGGGCGGGAACTGCGTCCCCTCGTGCCGGCCGGAAAGATGGCTACTTTTTCCTGTGTGATTTTGCGGCTTTGGCGGATTTTGCAGCCTTGGGAGCCTCCTTGCCGCTCTCTGCCTCAGGCTTCTCCTGGTCCGTGCCGGCTGAGGCTGCCTCGCAGTCCTCGGGCGACGGTAGATCAGCGAACTCCTTGTCTCTCTGCTGCTTGGCCTTCATAATGCACTGGCGCCTCTGCTCCTTGATCTCGTCAGTGTCTCCCAGGCTGGAGTCAACGCACTTGCTGACGTTCGCGAAGTAGGTGTCGTTGATCCTTCTCTCGCTGAAGCGGACCTTGTCGTTGGCGAGATCCTTGCACCTCTGGACCCAGAGCTTCTTGTTCTCCTCGGCGGCCGCCGCGTCAGCCGAGTTCTGCTTCTGCTCCTCGCGGAACTTCTTGTTGGCCTCGCGCTCGCTCGGGGTGAAGGTGGTGTCTATGGTCTCGTAGGCCTTCTTGGTCTCGATGTTGGTCGGCGGCAGGCTTGAATAGTGGGTAACGCCGTTCTCGTCAGTCCAGCTGTACAGCTGCTCTGCTGATGCGGGAATCACAATGCAGGCCGCGCATACAGCCGCCGCGGCAAGCCTCAGGATACCATTGAACATATTCTTCTGCCTCATTGTTTGTCACCGGATGGATGCAAAACACTCTCTGATTCCGGGATTTTAGCATAGAAGAATTAAGCCGTTCTGTGCGCTTGACATAAAAAAGAAAGGAAAATAGCCCGCCTGATGAGCATGTTCCTGAAGAGCCCGTCATGGGAAACAGGTATCGAGCGCGCATCAGCCTCCGGCCGCAGCATCAGGCTGAAGCGGTGCCTGCCTGAGTCTGAGGCTCACTGCCTTCCTGCGGTGATTCTGCGCATGAAAAAGGCGCTGCATATGCAGCGCCCTGCAGACTCTGATGAATTCCGTCTCTGTCCTCAGCGGACGTGTAGGGAGATGCGGCGGCACGCTGGATCAGGCCTTTTCCGGGTCCTTCTTTCCTCTGTCACTCCCCGGATCCTTGCCATCCCCGGTTTCGTCCTCTCCTTCACTGCCATCCGCTTCGTCAAAAAGCTCCACCTGCATGTCGTCATCATTCAGCTTATATGAAACCATTTTGGAAGTGGCCTGGTTGCCCATGAAGTCGGTTATCTGATTCTTAACTTCTATTTTCCTGTCACTTAGTCCCGTCAATATCTCGCTACCATCATCAAAATAGTTCGAAAAATCAATAAATTATCTTGATATTTCAGCCTGTTTTTGGTATACTTATTTGAGTAGGATAGAATACTCAAACGGGTACCGCCGTGGAAATGAAGCAGACTGTAGAAATCCCAAAGGACACCGGGAAAATCACACTCAAAAAGCAGGGGGACTGCACGTATGTCGAATACACCTATGACAGGGTTTACAAGGAGGACAAGAAGTACAACATCCCCAAACGCAAGACCATCGGTAAGGTATGCCCGGACAATCCGGCCAGAATGCACCCCAACAAGAACTTCTCGGTCTTTTTCCCTGACACTGAAATCCCTGAGGAAGAGCATGAGCCAAAGCGCAGCGGATGCCTGCGGATGGGCTCATTTGCCGTAATAAAGAGGGTCACAGAGGGCTTACAGCTGGATAAGATGCTTGAGAAAATAATAGGAAAGAAGAGCGGGCTGTTCCTTGACCTGGCGGCTTATACGATTGTCTCAGAGGACAACTCGGCCCAGCACTATCCCGACTATGCCTACAACCATCCGCTCATGACAGAGGGAATGCAGGTCTACAGTGACTCCACTGTCGGTGACTTCCTGAAAGGCATTTCAGTTGACCAGAGGATTCAGTTCATCAACGCATGGAACGAGAAGCGCGACCACAGTGAGAAGATTTACATCTCCTATGACTCAACCAACAAGGATGTACAGGCGGGTGACATTGAGGAGGCCGAGCCCGGACATGCAAAAGACGGCAAGAACTTCCCGGTAATCAACTACTCGATTGCTTATGACCGGACCAATCGCATCCCGCTTTTCTATGAGGACTATCCGGGAAGCGTTGTTGACGTGACCCAGCTGCAGTGCATGCTGGAAAAGGCAAAATCACTCGGGTACACGAACTGCGGCTTTATCCTGGACAGAGGCTATTTCAGCAAGGGCAATATCCACTACATGGACAGGAACGGCTATGAGTTCATCATGATGGTGAAAGGCAGGAAGAGCCTGGTCAGGCAGATCATTGATAAAAACAGGAAAACGTTTGAAGATAAATGGGAGAACCACATAAGGCCGTTCAACGTATACGGCATAACGGTTGAGGACAAGCTGTTTGACGATGACACGGGCAACAGGTACTTCCATCTGTATTTCAGCAGTGCGAAGTACGCTCAGGAACTCAGCGAAATCGAACACCGCATTGAGAAGGCAAGAATCGCGCTTGAGAAAACCTTCGGCAAGGCAAAGGATATAGATCCAGATTACCTCCGCTACTTCAGTCCGGTATATGATAACGAAGGGCAGGAAGACCAGGTCCTGAGTGGTTTGGAGGAACGGGCCGATGTTATCAACGATGAGCTCAAATACTGCGGCTACTTCTGCATCGTAACATCAAAGGAAATGTCAGCAAAAGACGCGATTACTATCTATAAGAGCAGGGATGCCTCGGAAAAGCTCTTCCGTATGGACAAATCCTTCATGGACAACGCGACGCTTGGTGTTCAGAGCAGCGAGGATGCAGAGGCAAAGATCTTCATTGAGTTTGTTGCTCTTGTCATCCGCAACAAGATTTATACAAGCCTGCTGGATGAGGTCGGGAAAATAGAAACCAGGCCGAATTACATGAATGTAACGGCAGCCATAAGTGAGCTTGAGAAGATCGAAATTATACGAATGGGCAATGGATGCTACAGTCTGGATCATGCCGTTACAAAAACAGAGAAAACGATCCTGAAGGCGTTCGGCATGGATGCAGCGTCCATCCAAAGAGAGGCATCAAGGATCTCAAAGGCTCTTGAGGGAAACTGATCTGATCAGGAAATCCCACTCAAAAAAACTCAGAAGGCGGGTTGAGTGGGAGAAAAACTGGAAGTTAAGACTGATAGTACATGAGCAGAGTTACGTCTGAACCGGCTGTATAAGGGCTGTTCCGGCCGGACTGAATGCATCATGCGCCGTCTGACGCGCAGCATTATGAATTTTGTGAAAAAAAGGTCGGGAAGTAAACTACACTGGGGTATGGGAATAAAAAGGCTGGATCAGAGCATTTTCAGAGGCGGGCAGGACTTTGCCTGATTTTCTCATTCTCTGACTGGCTGTGTGCCGGAAAAGCAAAAGGGACGCGCCTCTGACGGTGCATCCCTTTTGTGCGAGCTTTCCCTATGCCGCCTCTTTCTCTCAGTCGCTCAGCGGCGTGCTGAAGGTGGAGGGCTTCTCGAAGTCCCCCCTCATCGAGCTCAGGCGCCCGTCGGAGGTGAAGGTCAGGAAGAGGTTCTTCTGCACCGGATCGTCCCAGCCGTGGCGCTCGACGTAGATGTAGTCCCACTCGTCATCGCGGAACGGGTTGACGGTGACCGGGCTTCCGAGGACGTACCTGACCTGCTCCCTGGTCATTCCTACCCTGAGCAGGCTGACCTGTTTCTGCTCGACGTAGTTTCCCTGCGGGACATCCATGCGGTAGACGCAGCCGGCAAGCGGCAGCGCCATCAGCATGAGCGCAGGCAGAAGCAGTCTCTTCATGTGTTGTTTCCTCCGGATTTATCCGTGCAATTTTAGCAGAATCAGCCGCCTCATACAGCGATGAGGTTCCTTGCCTGCGCGAGCGCGTTCTCCGTTATCTCGCCGTCAGAGAGCAGGCGGGCGATCTCCCTAACCCTCTCCTCGGGCGAGAGGCTCCTCATCGAGGTCTCGGTGGTCGTGCCGTCCGTCGTCTTGGTGACGAAGAACTGGTGGTGGCCCTGACCCGCGACCTGCGGGAGATGGGTCACCGCGATGACCTGCGTGGACTCGCCGAGCTTCCGCATGAGGCGCCCGACGACAGCCGCGGTCGGCCCGCTGATGCCGACGTCCACCTCATCGAAGATCAGCGCGGGAACCGCGGTCCTGGCCGCATTGATGACCTGTATGGCAAGGGCGATGCGCGAGAGCTCGCCGCCCGAGACGACACCCGCGAGCTCGCCCTCGGGCTGCCCGGGGTTCGTGGTCACAAGGAAGCTCGCCTCGTCTGTCCCCCTCGAGGGGTATGAGGAGGTCTCCGCCTCCGTCACGGCAACGCGTAGATGGCCGTCCGGCATGGAGAGCTCCTTCATATGGCCGGTGATTTCGGCAGAGAGCCGCTCCGCGGCTTCCGTGCGCGCCTCGTGTAGCCTCGCGCAGAGATCGCGGTACCTGTCCTCCGCCTCCTTAAGCTCCTTCACGTACTCGTCAACCGAAAGGCTGCCGCCGCGCAGCTCGTTGTACTTCTTGATGAGATCCTCATAATGGGCGTAGAGATCCTGCGGGGCGACATGGTGCCTTTTTGCCATGGTGTGATACTCGGAGAGCCTCTTCTCGCACTTCTCGAGGGCGCCGGGGCTGGTCTCCAGGCTGTCGCCGAACGAGCGGATCTCGTCATAGCTCTCCTCGACGCGGATCTCAGCCTCCTCGAGCATCTTCACGACCTCACTGAGGGACGCGTCAACCGCCGCCATCTCCTGCACGGTCTTCTTCACCTGGCTGAGCCCCGAGGCGACAGCGCCGTCAGAGTCACGGAGGAGCCCGAGGCAGGCGCCGGTGTCCGCCATCAGCTCGTCAAGGCGCGAGAGCCTGGTCTGCTCGTTGTCGACCTTCTCGTACTCGCCCTTCTCCATGTGCATGCCCTTGAGCTCCTGCGCCTGGTAGCGGATGAGCTCGAGCTTCGAGGCGTTCTCCCGCCTTTTCTCCTCAGCCTCATCGAGCGTCTTCTTCTTTTTCCGGCAGACGGCCGCCTGCTCCGCGGTCTCCCGGAGGAGATCGCCGTAGCCGCCGTAGTTGTCGAGGATGGTGAGCTGGTAGTCGCGGTCGAGGAGCTGCTGCTGCGCGTGCTGCCCGTGGATGCTGATGAGGAGGTGGCTCACCTCGCGCATCTCGCCGAGCGTCGAGGGGGAGCCGTTGATGAGCGACTTCGAGCGCCCCTCGCGGCTCACCTGCCGGCGGAGGATGCACTCCCCGCCGTTCTCAAGGGCGTGCTCCTCGAGCCATTTGCCTGCTGCGGAGTCAGCCGGTGCGGTGAAGACGGCGGTTATCTCGGCGCGCTCCTCACCGGGGCGCACCTCGGACGCCTCCGCCCTCGCGCCAAGGCAGAGCCCCAGGGCGTCAATCGACACCGACTTTCCGGCTCCGGTCTCGCCCGTGATGCTGGTGAATCCGCTGCCGAACTCGATGTGCAGATCCTTTACGATCGCGAAGTTCCTGATCTGAAGTTCCTTAAGCATGTGCTGCGCCGCCTGTCAGATGAGCTGTCCGCCCCAGCCGAGCTTCTCGCGGAGCACCCGGAAGTAGTCGTAGGTGTACGGGTGGAGTATGGTGATGATCGAGCGGTCCATGTGCACCTGCAGCTCGTCTCCCTGGGAGACGTCTGTCTTGATCTGGCCGTCGCAGCTTATCTGGCAGTGGTCGCTCCGGTTGAGGGTTATGGTGATGACATGATCGCCGTCGACCACGATCGGGCGGCAGGTGAGCGAGTGCGGGAACATCGGGGTGAGGCACATCGCCTCGAGCTCCGGGGCGATGATGGGGCCTCCCGCGGAGAGGTTGTACGCGGTTGAGCCGGTCGGGGTCGAGATGATGAGGCCGTCGGCGTTGAGCGAGTAGACGAAATGGCCGTCGAAGAGCACGGTGAAGTTGATCATGTGCGCGGTGATCGTGCTGCTGAGGACCACCTCGTTGAGGGCGATGCTCCGCTCGATGACCTTCCCCTTGTGGATCTTCTCGGTCCGGAGGCAGGAGCGGTGCTCGGCATGGTACTTTCCGTTGAGTATCTCAAGGAGCGGCTCCTCGAAGCTGTTCTTCGAGAGGTCGGAGAGGAAGCCGAGGTGGCCGCGGTTTATGCCAATTATCGGGATGTTGGCGAACGCAAGGAGCCTCGCGGCGCCGATGACGCTGCCGTCGCCGCCGACCACCACGGCGAGATCGCAGATCTCGGCAAGCTGCTCCATGGTCATGGAGCCATCACCCTGGAACTCGATGGCGGCAGCGGTATAGGACTCGACATAGGCATTGAGCCCGAGGCTCTTCAGGTAGTCATACAGTCTCTGTATTGTGTCATTGTGGCCTGTGATTTTCTGAGGCTGGCCGATTATTGCTATATTGTGGAATTGCATTGGCTCTCCTGAAGTCGCCCTCGGTGTCAGCTTGTGAGTATACAACGAGACCGGCCGCCGGAGAATGCCGCATATCCCGAAAATCGGATTGAGCGTCACGCTCCCTGGTTACGGGCGCATGCCTCAATTCGGCCACACGGCTCTTGATTTTGCGGATAAAGGCCATACATTCATACTGTCAATATTCAGGGTTTTTACATTCAAGAGGATATTTCTGATGTCGGAAGAGGCAGAGAAGAAGGAAAACGCCGCACAGGCAGAGGGCGGCAGCGAAGTCAGGGCTGAGGCTCCGGAGGCCGCAGAGGCAAAGCAGGCAGAGACAGCATCTGAGGGAGAGAAGCCTCAGGCAGATGCAGGGGCAAAGCAGGCAGAGCCTTCAAAGGACGATGCCGCAAAGAATGATGCCGTGAAGGCTGAGCCCCAAAAGGACGCCGCTCCGGAGGAGACTCCCGAGGAGAAGCTGCAGAAGGAGCTCAAAGCCCTTAAGGAGGAGAACCAGAAGCTCAAGGGCGACAAGGACGAGCTCTCAAGGAAGCTCCGCGACTCCGACGACAAGGTCCAGGCTGCAATACGCCAGCTCGCCGCAAACGCGAACGAGATGAAGCGCATGGCCGGACAGAAGGAGCGCGAGGTGCAGAACGCGAAGGATTTCGCAATTCAGAACTTCGCCAAGGAGCTACTCACCGTCGCAGACGATCTGGACAAGGCCCTTGAGTCCATGCAGAAGGACTCGAACGAGGCGATAAAGGCGCACATTGCCGGAATCGAGCTCACGAAGAAGGCCCTGGTGAAGGCCCTCGCCGCAGGCGGCGTCGCCGAGGTTGCGGCAAAGAAGGGCGATGTGTTCGACCCGAACCTCGAGCAGCAGGTCGCCATGATCCCGATGCCCTCAGCAGAGCCCGACTCCATTGTCGATATCATCCAGAAGGGCTATACCCTGAACGGCCGCTGCATCAGGGCGGCAAAGGTCGTCGTTGTCGCTCCCCGCCCCGAGGAGGAAGAGCAGAGCGCGCCCGCGGCTGATGAGAAGCCTGAGGAAAAGGCAGAGCAGGATGCCGGGGCAAAGCCTGAGGAAAAACCTGAGGCAAAGGCAGAGCAGAAGCCTGAGGAACAGGGAGAAGGCGCAAAGGACGCCGGCGCGGATGCCGGTGAGAAGGACGGCGGCGCCGACAAGGCCTGAGGCCCCGTCATTCACAGGCCGGGGAAGTCTGCCCCGGTTCTTTTCATAATGTCCGTTTTTTTTTCGGACTCCTGAGACGCGGAGGGCGTTATGAAAATCGGCATAGACATCAGCGGCAGCGCCGTACGCGCGGCGGCCCTTGACCGGAGCGGGAGGCTCATTCTGGGAGGCAGTGCCCAGGCGGCAGTGCAGCCTGAGGGCGTGCCGGTCCCGTTTCTTCCGGATCTCATCGGGAGATCCCCCGCGGATCCGGCTCTTCCTGAAATAAGCTCGCTGTTCGGCATTTCCTTCGCAAAGGGCGATGACGGCCATGCGGGCATAAAGCTCCCGTCAGGCGCAGTGATGGCGCCTGAGGAAGCAGTTGGCGGAATGATCGCCGAGGTCAGGCAGAAGGCCGAGGCATCATACGGGCAGAGGACTGACGAGGCAGTGCTTGCTGTACCCGGCTTCCTGACGAGGTCTGCCCGCGATGCCGTTGCGAAAGCCGCGGAGAAGGCCGGCATCAGGGTCCTCCGTGTCGTCTCGCGCGGCTATGCCTCGGCTGTTGCCGCCTCAGCATCCCTTGCCGTTCACGGCCGCCCCGGGGTAATCGCAGCGCTTGAGATTTCTGAGATGGGCTGGAGCTTCCATCTCTCCGGCTTTGATCCGGACAGGAACAGGGGCTTTTCCGCATTCGACGGCTTCGCGGCTGCCGGCGGCGACACCGGCATGTTCATGCTTGACTATGACATCGCCTCCGGGCTTCTCGACGGCGGGACACCCGACAACGAGCTCATGATGACGGTGAGGAGGCTCCGGAGCATCCTCAGGAACCGTGAGGGCGCCGAGGGGATCTACCGCGGACAGCGCGTAACACTGACCAGGGAATGGGTCGCGGAGAGCGCCGCGGAGACCTTCAGGAAGCCGCTTTCCGTGATTGCGGAGAGGATGAGAATGTTCGGCATCAGCCGCGGTGCGGTCGGGCTCATTGTCTCGGCTGATACCGGCGGCTATACCGGGCTCCCCGGGGTGCTCTGCTCCTGCTGCCCGGAGGTCATGGCCCGCGCACAGGATGCCGAGTATGACTCGCTCGGCGGTGCCGCCATACTCTGCCTCTACGGCAGCTCCGCGGCAGAGGAGGCATTCCCCTACGGGCTCTCGGGCGAGATCCTCCTGCGTCCCTCCGCGCCGTCAGGCTACGGCTCACTGCCGAGGAGGATCTCGGCAAGGAGCGTCCCGGTTGACATCCTCCCTCCCGGCGCATCGCTCATGAACAGCCGCCCGGCAAGGATCGAGATCCCATCCGGCATGACGCCCTACGGCCTGGCGCTCACTGAGAACGGCATGCCGCTCGGCCGCTTCGGCTTCGGGAGGTCGGAGGGCGTCTCCGATCATCCGGTCTTCGGCGAGGTTTCGCTGAAGCCCTCGGCCGGGGCGCTCAATGCGGTCCTCGCAAATGTGAGGGTGCCGGATCTCGGCCTCGACATCACAGCAGAGGTCTCTCCGTCAGCTGAGGGCAGTGCAGAGCAGAAGACGGAGCAGCCGGAAACGGCCGGCTCCGGCGCAGGAGATGCGTCAGGTCCCGCATCCTCTGCGGCATCTGCCTCAGCTTCCGCGGCGGGTGCTGCGGCAGCTGCTTCCGCCTCTGCCTCTGCCTCTGCCCGGGCTGAAGGCGGTCAGGAGAGGCCGGAGAGCGATGGCAGCGGCGGTGATCCTGAGATGGTTCCCCGCTCCCGCATGGAGCGCGAGATTGAGAAGGCCCGTGACTTCGCGGTCACCGGCTTCGCGAAGTCGCTCCTCGCGCCCCTGGACGCGATGGAGGCGGCTCTTTCGCACATGGGGGATGATCCGGCGCTTGCGGCTTACCGTGACGGCACCATACAGATCTACCGGCTGTTCCTCAAGGCCTTCAGTGACAACGGCCTTATCCAGATAGATCCGGAGAAGGGCTCGCCGTTCGATCCGAACACCGAGGAGGCCATCGCCTCTGTGGGAGGAGGGGACGGAAGCGAGGTCATAATCGAGACCAAGGCGAAGGGCTACAGTCTCAACGGACGCTGCATCCGCTACGCCAAGGTCATCATCGGGAGCTCGGGCGCCGGCGGCGACTGAGAGAAGCTGGTGTTTTTCTGACAGGCAGCGGGGCAAGTGGCGCCTCACTGCCTTTTTTATTCCTGATGTGTCCGGGCTCATGACTCCGGGCGGCCTTTTCATCCAAGTGTGCCTTGAGGAGCCGGCACGGCTCCGGTCTGCTCACAGCCTTAATTTCCCCTGTGCCTGTCACCTGAAGGCCGGAATTTTAAACAAAAAATCTATTTTCCTTGAATTTAAAGCAGGCATCCCCATATAAGCGGTTGTGAATGACAGAGCACCGCAAAGCTGGCAGCTGTCATACAAGAGTTTGACGAAGAATTAACTTTCAGGGAGTTTTAAAATGTCAAAGATTATCGGTATAGACCTTGGTACCACCAACAGCTGCGTGGCGGTGCTCGACGGCGACAGGGCAAAGGTTCTCGAGAACTCCGAGGGCAAGCGCACCACCCCGTCCGTTGTTGCCTACACCAAGGACGGCAATATCGTTGTCGGCGATCCGGCAAAGAACCAGGCGATTTCCAACTCCGGAAACACCTACTATTCCATCAAGCGCCTTATCGGACGCAAGTTCACTGATCCTGAGGTACAGCGCGACCTCAAGGTCCTGCCCTTCAAGATTGTCCCTGCGGACAACGGCGATGCCTGGGTTGAGGTAAAGGGCAAGAAGATGGCTCCTCCGCAGATTTCCGCAGAGGTTCTCCGCAAGATGAAGAAGTCCGCTGAGGACATCCTCGGCGAGAAGGTAACCGAGGCGGTCATCACCGTTCCGGCATACTTCAACGACGCGCAGCGCCAGGCAACCAAGGATGCGGGCCGCATCGCAGGACTTGACGTAAAGCGCATCATCAACGAGCCTACCGCTGCGGCATTCGCCTACGGCGTTGACAAGGTCCAGGGCGAGAGCAAGATCGCGGTCTACGACTTCGGCGGCGGCACGTTCGATATCTCCATCATCGATATCGATGAGGTTGACGGCGAGAAGACCTTCGAGGTTCTTGCGACCAACGGCAACACCCACCTCGGCGGCGATGATATCGACAACCGCATCATCGACTTCCTCATCTCCGAGTTCAAGAACTCCAACGGCATTGATCTCCGTCAGGACAAGCTTGCTCTGCAGAGACTCAAGGAGGCTGCCGAGAAGGCGAAGATTGAGCTTTCCTCCGCCCAGGAGTCAGAGATCAATATTCCGTACATCAGCTCGAACCAGAACGGCCCTGTCCATATGAACATCAAGCTGACCCGCGCAAAGCTCGAGTCACTGGTTGAGGACCTCGTCAACGGCTCACTCGGCCCTGTCGAGCAGGCCATCAAGGATTCCGGACTCTCGAAGAGCGACATCAACGAGGTCATCCTGGTAGGCGGCCAGACCCGCATGCCGATGATCCAGCGTGTCGTCAAGGACTTCTTCGGCAAGGAGCCCAGGAAGGACGTCAACCCTGATGAGGCAGTCGCGCTCGGCGCTGCAATTCAGGGCGGCGTTCTCTCAGGATCCAAGAACGACGTTCTCCTTCTTGATGTCACCCCGCTTACCCTCGGAATCGAGACCCTGGGCGGCGTCATGACCGGACTTATCCCTAAGAACACCACCATCCCGACCAAGAAGACCCAGGTATTCTCGACCGCCGAGGACAACCAGACTGCGGTAACCATTCACGTTCTGCAGGGCGAGCGCAAGCAGGCGATGTACAACAAGTCCCTCGGCCAGTTCAACCTCGACGGCATCAACCCCGCTCCGCGCGGCATGCCGCAGATTGAGGTTACCTTCGATATCGATGCGGACGGCATCCTCCATGTATCCGCAAAGGACAAGGCAACCGGCAAGGAGCAGAACATCACCATCAAGGCCTCCTCGGGACTTTCCGATGACGATGTCCAGCGCATGGTCCGCGAGGGCGAGCAGAACGAGGCAAACGACAAGAAGTTCGCCGAGCTCGTCGAGGCAAGGAACCGCGCGGACGCGACAGTCCATGCCGTACGCAAGCAGCTTGACGAGAACGGAAGCAAGCTTCCTGCCGACAAGCGCGAGGAGATTGAGCGCGCGGTCAACGAGCTCGAGAACGCCGCAAAGGGCGATGACAAGGATGTGATTGCCACCAAGGAGCAGCAGCTCATGGCCGCATCCCAGGCTCTTGCCGAGGCTGCGCAGCAGGGTGCACAGCAGGGCCCTCAGCCTAACTCCTCCTACTCACAGGGAAGCGCGGGCAGCAGCTCAGGCAGCAGCAACAAGGGCAATGATGACAACATCCAGGACGCAGAGTTTACCGAGAAGTAATCTGCAGGCCTGACTGAGTCAGAACGGGAGGCGCCTCCGGGCGTCTCCTTTCTTGGCAGCCAGCACGAGAGAGCGGTGAGGGCTCTCTCGTGCTGGAGCCGTAATCAGCAGACGATGATGAACGATGCCTTAGTTTCAGTTTTACAGTTTTGTACTGAAAATGACGCTTCGTATTTTCCGAAGCATTCTTTGAAGTGCCAATGCTGTAAGAAGTCGTTCGAGGACGAGCTGAAATCAATTAAAATTAAGAATAGTTCCGGCGCTGTTTCATACGAAAACATCCGGATTTTTATCGGCAGCCTGCGCTGGCATGCAGACGCTTTGGTTTGAGCAACTGAATTCTGCAGGCTGCCTGAAATGAAACTGATGTTTAGTACATGGTACTGGTTTGAATGAGTTCTATAAATTGTTTGAATTTATTTAACTTACTGAAGTAGCAATGTTTTATAAAACTTACACCAGTTTTTAGTACAAGGTTTATAAAAACTCAGAGCATTAGGGCGTACTTAAAGGAGAACGCTTCCGGGGCGTGCCGGAACCGCAAATATCATGAAAGACTATTATGAGATACTGGGCGTTTCCAAAGACGCCAGCGACGAGGAAATAAAGAAGGCGTTCAAGCGTGCTGCCATCAAGTACCATCCGGACCGCCATCCTGATGATCCTGAGAAGTACGCGGCCAAGTTCAAGGAAGTCAACGAGGCGTACGACGTCCTGTCCCATCCCGAGAAGCGCCAGATGTACGATCAGGGTATCGACCCGAACCAGCAGGGAGCCGGCGGCGGATTCCAGGGCGGCTTCGGCGGCGGTGACTTCGGAGACATCTTCGGCGATATATTCGGCGACATCTTCGGACGCCGCGGAGGCGGCAGGGGAGCGCAGGCGGAGCCTGAGAGGGGCGCTGACCTGCAGATGGACTGTACGGTCACCCTTGAGGATGTCTACAGAGGCTGCACCAAGGATATTTCGGTGCAGACCCTCGTTGAGTGCCCTGACTGCCACGGCACCGGAGCTGCGTCCGGCACTGAGCCCGAGACCTGCCCGTACTGCCACGGCTCCGGCCAGATCACCATGCGCCAGGGCTTCTTCCAGGTCAGGCAGCCCTGCCCGCACTGCCACGGCACCGGCAAGTACGTCAAGACCCCGTGCTCACACTGCCACGGCTCAGGCACCGTCAAGAAGCGCAAGACCCTCAGCGTCAGGATTCCCGCGGGCGCGGACAGCGGCATGGTTCTCCGCCTCTCCGGCGAGGGACAGGCTGCGCCGCGCGGCGGAGTTCCCGGGGATCTCTATGTACGCATCATCGTTGAGCCGCACCGCATCTTCACGCGAGAGGAC
>Ga0326514_10000491_pt1 | contig 26884 bp, 30 predicted proteins | sample 3_2548_0518_D_FD_203653 | JGI IMG/M metagenome (GOLD analysis project Ga0326514, IMG submission 203653) | Bovine rumen microbial communities from UC Davis, California, United States - 3_2548_0518 | ecosystem: Host-associated > Mammals > Digestive system > Stomach > Rumen | place: USA... | reverse complement strand
ACCTTAAACTAAAAACAAAAGGTAGGGGGTTTTATGCCCCTACCTAAAATCAGCAATTAAATTGTACCGCTAAGGTTTGTATCGTTGATGATACCGATAGTATCTTCACGACCGGGAGCAACAGCAGCAGCAACAGCAAGGTCAAATCTTGACATTACATCGCCGGTTGCGACATTGTTGCCTGTGAATGTAGTGATACCACCAATCGAGAATGTCTGAATAGGTGCAACATCACCTGCGCTCGGTGCGGCAGGAAGAACGATTGCTAAACCATCGGGCAGAAGTGTAGTATAGTTGTCACCTGTGCCGTTAAGCTGGTTGAAGTTGTAAGGGTTAGGTATCTCTTGAAGAACGGAACCGTTGTATGTACCGAGAAGACCATTATCAAGTATCTCGTCAAGTGCTTTGAGAGAAACACCTGTTACCGCAGGAGTAGTGCCGCTATAACCGATCCAAGCATTAAACTCGGAAAGAAGTGCGTAAGAACCTGCAATAGTAGGTCTGCCGTATCTACGAAGTTTTGTTAAAAGCGTATCAACCTGTGTCTTGTTAAGACCCGCTGACTCGTAGAAATACTTTACAACACCCGTTGCGTTCTTGATTGTATTGTAAACTGTAGAGAGAATATATGCAGTACCCTTGTTACGCATCTCAACTCTTATCTGATCCTGAAGGATATTCTCGTCCTCCATATTACCAAGTGCAATATGGCGATAGTTTACCTTATAGCCCGCAGAAATTGTTACGGGAACAACAGGAGTTTCAGTTCTGCGAATAAAGGGCGTGGGAACGTCCTGTCCCTCTGCCTGTTTTTCAGCTCTTACGTTCTCAAAGTTGGTGCTTACAACATAAGCTGTTTCGCCCCAATCAAGCTGTCTGTAAGAACCAAATACGTTCCAAAGTCTTACTTCCTGTAAAAGACGAGGCTCAACAATAAACTTTCTTATTTCATTGATTTCAGCCATAGCCTCTGTGCTACCCTTGGAAGCCATTTCGCCAAGACCTTTGATAGCTGCTACAGCCTTGTCATTTGTGTCCTTGCTAAACTTCTTGGGAAGCTCCTTACCGTCCGACATAGCGGCAAATACTTCAACTATAGGAGAGGTAGCCTTGATCTTATCGCCGACAATATCAGTACCTCTCTTTGCGTTATTAAGTTCAAATTTATACATAATTTATTACCTCCTTTACTCTTACGATGCTACATAAGCAATAACTGCTCTTGCGCCGTAACGTGTCTTCTCAACAACCTTAAAGCCTGTTGCGGAACCGTCACCAACAGAAAGAACGCCGCTGCTGTCTGCAACAAGCACATCGTCTTTTGCGAAACTTGCGGGAAGGTTCACGGATGTAATGTTTACTTCAACTCCGTCAAGTTCTGGCTTGTCGATATCTGCTGTTCTTATATCTGCGCCTGCGGGTACAGTAAATTCATCCATATACTCCTTGTCGCCCCATTCCTCTTGCATAAGAACAACGGTGCCTGCACCTGCCGTGAATGTACCTGCTGAAATAGTACCCATTGTGCCGTTTGTGTATGCTGCTGCTGCCTTTGCGGGAGCGTAGGGGTAAAAGTTTTCAGGCACTCTTAAATCTTGAAATCTAATCATAGTATTTTGCCTCCTTTATTAGTAAATGCTGACATCTGCGCCCTTGCTCTCACTTGCGGGAGCCATATAGCCATAAATGTCAATAGTTTCGGTTTCTTTTTCTTTTGCGTTCAACTCAGCCTTTTTCTCAGCCTCTGCCTTAGCATCGGCTCTCTGCTTCTCAACGATACCAACACAAATCTTCTCGTTGATTTCCTTCATGCCGCAGCCGCTTGCACTGCAACCCATAGGGTCTTTTCTGAACGCCTCAATTTCAGCCTCGGCATACTTTTGCTCTTCCTCGCTATACACCGCGATCATACTCTCCATTTCGGCTAATCTTGCGGCTGCTTTCAGTGCGCCAAGCTCATTTTCAAGAGCATCCTTTTCGGCTTCGAGGGCTTCTTTTTCTTTCTTAACTTCGCTTATAGCTGACTGTAATTCCTCAACAGTCGCATTTGTTTCAGCGATAGTTGTGTCCTTTTCAACTATTTGAGCGTTAAGCTCTGAAATTTTGGTCTCATACTCTGCATTCTTACTATTTGTTTCAGTAATTGTCTGCACGATGAGATTTTTAATTTCCTCATTCATCTGCATATCCTCCTTTTTCTGTTTTTCAGCAATTTCTAACAATTTTGCGTTTGCATCGGCAGGTTCAACGCTTAGAATCGCCGTTCCCGAAAAATCAAACTCTTTCGGTGTGCGGTATTCCTGTGTCGCATCCTCGCCCTCCAAATAGACAATATTGCCGTTATTCTCTTTTTTGCCAACAATCTCAATCGAGGTATCTACCCCGCCTAATTCATTATTGATACGCACCCAATTTACAAATTCGGGATAACGCTGGCCGTAGAAGTAACCCTCTCCAACCAATGCTCTTATTTGCTTGTCACCAATGAATACATTTTCAATGCTGGCTTTTTCAATCACACCAACGCCCTCACTATTCTTAAACTCCGGCTCTTGTATGCCGTCCTTATTGGTAAACATACCTGTTAAGCCGTGACCTAAAGGAATCTCTTTATCTTCATCCGTAAACTCTGCAAAAATACCCATATTAAAAGCACTTTCGATATTTTGACGGACAAAATCTTCGCTCCAATGTATACCGTTGGCATTGGTTTGGCTTATGTCTTTTGGTATTTCCAGTAAAGCAATTTTTGTCGGAACTCTGCCGCCCTTTTCAATCTTTTGGGCTATGTCGAGGATTTTAAACATAAGCAATCCTCCTTTTAAAATTTATTTGCACTAAAAAACGACCACGTTTTCGTAGTCGTTAAGTACCATTAGTCACTGGGGCTTGGTAAATCATTTGCCCCGTTTGTTTTTGATACGATAGTGTTTTCGTTTGTACTATCGTCTTTTGTCGGTCTGCCGCCAACATCACTTGTGTTTGATGCTTTGTTGCTCATCGTGTAACTTGTCTGATGCACCGGATATTTGTTTTCAAAATCTTCCTCCAGTTCATAGTCCATTAAAGCGCGGTACGCTTCAAGGTCTATGCCTGTGCTTGCTATCCAAGCCGATAATGAACCTTTACCCTGCAAATACAGTTCCTTCATATTTTCCGTAAACTTATCACGTGTCAATATGCTATTTGGCAGATACCTTAAATCAACTGTGTTGTTTTTATCCTTAATAACAAGATTATTGATAACCTTTACCAATTCAGCCGTAATTGGCTCTATCCACATCATTATTTCAGATAACAACAATTCAAGGTTATTCTTTTGTGCTGCATAACTGCCCGACCCCGTACCTGACAATAGGTTAGCCATAAAGCCCAAATCAATACCTATTTGGTCTTGTATATAACTGCTGTTCTTTTCGTCAAGCAGTGATAGATCCGGCTCAATGCTGTCAAGCTTTGTTCCTGCCGCAACCGAAAAGAATGTTGCACGCTTTTGTCCGTTTTTATGCAAAATCGCATTTTTCACGGTATCGTGCTGTGCTTCTTGCTGTTTTACCGTTAAAGCACAACTGCCTTTATCCTTACCTTCCGGGAAGGTTTCGTAGAATATCCTGTTGTTTACCTCGTCAAGCGTACCTCTTGCGGTATCTTGGAAGTACATATTGTATAGAATATTCTTAATTGCAGCCAAGCATAGCGGTCTACCCCAAACCTCTTCCATTTTGGAACGTGCCTTAGCAACCATAGTGTGCGTGTTATCCAGCACATACCATCTGCCTACCGTACCGCCACGCATCCACTTGTCGTATGCTTTTCTCACTTCGGGAGGGTAGAGTTTCAATTTGCGCTGTTTATCTTCTTCAGATATATAGATATTAAAATATTCCAAATCCAAAGCAATAACATACGAATTGTTCTTGCGCCCTACGATATGCGTAAAGTCCGTAGGTAAAGGTATCATAGAAATATTGACACCCGTTTCATTTATTTCAAGCAGACCCTCAACATCGTAGTCACGCAAGAATTTTCGGTTATCGGGTTTATTCTGCGCTATTTCGCAATAGTAAAATCCTATACCGTCAACCATTAGCTTTAAAAGATAGTCTCGCACAAGCTCCTTATGCCTTATCGTCTTTAAAACCAATTCCATAAGCTTGCGGTTTTTCTCTCGCTTTGCTTTATCTCTGCCTTTTGGGATAATAACATAGTCTAATGTAGGCATAGCCGTACAATAGTCCACGCACTGAGTATACAAACCGCTTGCCGAATATAATTCGTTTGACAATCGCCTTAAAGCCTCATTATTGGCTATAGGGTCTTTGATCATTGCCGAAATTGCTTCGGGTGTATATAGGTTAAATATATCCAATCCGAAAACGTGGTTATACACCTTGTCACCCTGCCAACAGCTAAACTCATACTTATTTCCGCTGTCCTCGGCACGAATAGAAGTAGGTCTGTCTCTCGCTCCTATTTCACTATTCATCGCTGCCTCCTTTTAAAAAATCCGATTCTGCGTAAAATCTATGCTTACATTTTACGCAAGACGCATTTTTTATTTCTTAATTTACTAAAGTCGTATATCCGTATTCAGAAGATACATACAAATCTCTGCAAAATTCATTTATATACCACAAAACGTACATTAATGCAGATACACGGTCTTTATCTAATTTGTTTACAACTTTTTCAACGGTAATACGCCCGCCTGATACTTGTTTAAGTTTAAGGTTTGCAATTTCCTCAAACAAAGCGTCTGTCTCGATAAACGGAGCTACCTCATTGTCAAAATCGTCTTGTTCCGCGACAGTAAAGTCATTTAAGTTTTTACTGCATAACAGTCTTAATTTTCCGCTGTTTACCATATCTATGAAATTCGATACAACTTTAGTCTGTACGGATTGCGCTTTAAGGTTATACAACACCTGTTCCGCTATATCGGGGTTTTCGGGTGCGTTATCATCATTGATAGTGTCCCAACACCCCAAACTATCGCCCGTTATCGGGTCAAAACTCTCTTGCAAGCACTCATCGATCAGACCTGCACCCAAGCCGTTGCCGTCCATCACGACAGCTTTAGCATTGTATCTCTTTTTCATTCTTTTTATTGTTATCGCTTGTGTCTTAAAGTTTAGAATATTGGATATATTTGTCATATTGATAATATCAATACTTGTAATTCTTGTCTTATCCTTGCTCCTGTTTACCTTAGCAACACAAATCGAGGATTTATTGTTATTTGATTTTTGGGAACGGGCAACGTCCATTCCTATATATATCTCATCATCGGGCTTTGCCGCTTTCTGTGTTCTCGTCAAAGACCGACAATCCATTAGTTTATTTATATTCACCAAAGCATCGTTGGTTGAACCAACCCACTTTGAGTCATAGTTTTGCGCAAAAGAAATAGGCGACATATCCTTTTTCTTCTGTAATATTTGGCTCTTTGAGCTTCCTCGCCCATACCAACAAGCTAAAAACCAAGAGCTGCCTATAACCATTTCGCCCGTCAAGTTAAGCATATTTTTGTACATCTGCAAATTTCGCTGATATTCGTCACTGCCCCTAAATCCCGATGTAGTGAAAAAGTTTATCTGTTGATTTAATTCTTCGGGGTCAACAACGCCTAACTTTCCGACCGTATATCTCGGCACCTCAACAATAGGTTTCAACGCATCTTGAAATAACGCATCATTCAAAAGGGCAGATTCCTCTATATTTATTCTTATTCGTCTTTGACCCTTTGATGCTTGTGCGTTAGCAAGGTTATCTATGCGGCTGTCGTTTTTAAACTCAATAACTGATTCATTCAGCGAAAATCTCGTCTTAACAACTTCATTCGCTAATAGCGGGAAGTGCTTTATAACCTCTGCGTACTTATCTTTAATCAGTTTTGCCGCATTGTCTTTTGTCTGTGCTGTCAATGATAAAGTAATACCGGGATAAAATATAGCCACCAGCAACATAGCCAAATATTCGTCATACGTTTTGCCGTAACCACGGGGAAATACCCCATAAACCGAAACAAATCTTAACACGCACCGTAAAAATATACGCTGGTCTGCGTGTAGGGTAATACCGCCCTTTTCGGGCTTGCATAAATCCAAAAACAAATCAGGGTAAAATCTCGCCCAACTGCAAAAGTCCACATATTTATATAGGTTTTCGCCAAATACGCTCTTTTTTGATGCTTCAAGTATTTTTTCTTGTTTCATTTACTCACCCTCCCCGTAATCCTTCGGTAAGGTGATAAACTTCTTAATATTTGGCCGCAGATCCTCACTTATATCGTCCTCAAATATACCGTAAGGGTCTCCATATTGCTCAATGTATTCCTTCTTTTTCTTGTCATAAAATTTATATACATCCGAATAAGCGCACTGCGGTAAATTTTCAAGACTCCTGCCGTAGTTGATATAGCACCAGATCACAAAGTCCAATGCATCGTTAGGTCTGGTCTTAAACCTTGGCAGTATATGTATAACATCCACAACTTCTTCAACAGCCTTAAATAGCTCCGAAAACGTATTCAAACCGCCCTGCAAATCTGCATCCGACAACTGTTTAGGTGTAAGCTTACCGCTTGAAGCCGCGTTCTGTGCCGCATCATACCACTTTTTAGCCTCGTCTACATTGCCCTTTGCGGTAGCCTCTTCTTCTTTTACTTTAAAGCGCACATAGGTAGCCAAAGTTTCTTGGTGCAAACTGGTTTTAAGCGTATAGCCCAATTTCAGTTTTTCGTACTTTTGATACATCTTGCGGTAATCGGTTTTAGTGTAGCCCTCGCCAAACAAGCGGATAATATCGTCTGTCACCTCAAAATCGTCATTCTCAATAGTGACTTTTTTCTCCGTTATTATCTCGCCCGTTTTTTTGTCTACATTAGTCAAATCTGCGTATTTCTGCGCTATCTGTTCCTTAACACTTCTTGGCGTGTTATTGTTTTGGTGCAGAAAATCGTCCTTTTCGGAATCCTCGTAGGATTTACACCTGTCCTGTCTTAACGCTATATTTTTAAAGTACAACGCTAAAATCTTTTCGCCGTAGTATTTAACTTTATCTTCCGCTATATAGCTGTGTTCTCTCAAAAACTGCTTTTCACTGGTCTCCAGCGTATCTTTATAATACGGTCTGTCTATTGCTCTTAATATACGGTTAAAAGCTATCTCGTCAATCACGCCGTCCTCGGTTAATACTTCTTTTGCAATACATTTCTTGCAGATAGGCACCCTTTCGTCAATGGAGTGAATAGGGTTTTTACTTATATAAAAGTCGATCAACCGTAATTCTTCGTGACAGAAACTACATTTCTTCGTACCTTTTTGGTTATTAGCAGCTTTTTCTTTTTTCTCTTGTTCACTTGCTATCTTAAATTTTTTAGGTCTGCCTCTCGGCATATTATTCACCTCACAACTAAAATACGGCTACCTTTTATAGATAGCCGCATCAAAAGTTACATATTATATTGTATCGTAAACGCCCGCTCTGTCATTTATAACAAGTAAGCGGAGCAGGGTATATGTGATATCAAGGCTTGCTCCCGTACCGTTTAATATACCTTTTGCAAGTAATTTTTGTACTGTAGGCTTGCCCCATTCGGGTATTTCGTCAAGCGTATTAAATACTTTTTCTTTGCTGTTTTCGTTCTCTGTAAGCCTATTTTCAAGAGCTGCAATTCTTTCTTTGAGTTTATTCAACTCTCCCATATCCACATCTCCTTCCATATATGCCTTCACTTCATTTTTAAATTTTGCAAAGTCGTCCGGGTGCTTTACCCAATACAACGGACATTGCTTGCCTGTGACGTCATAGTGTCGGATAATGTCTTTTAACGGGTTTAGATTATACCGCTGGCAAATATCCGCACAAAGTTCAATTAAACTCTGTCTTGTCGCTTGCGTAAATTTCCCGTCTGCGGCAGGGTGACAATTCTCAATACTGATAGAATAGCCGTTTGCCTCATTTGTTGCGTAACTCCATTCATTTTCGGGTATACATTGGATTATCTCGCCATTTAAACCGATTATATAGTGGCTGCTGGCATATATGCCTTTGCCATTTTTGAGACTTTCAAAGTAATTCCTGTTGCCTTGTGCGGAGCTTCCGGCGTTCCCAACGTAGTGGGTGGCTATCTTTGTTACCCTTTTTAAAGGAATCTGCGGTCTTGAATACTTATTTGGTGTCAAAAATTGCTTTTGAATATTCATATACATACCCCCTTAAAATAAAAACAGAATTTTATTACCTAATATCATCAGTGCCTATACTCTCACTATCCTCGTTATCCTTGTCTGTCTTTTCCTCAACATCCCTCGCCGCATCCAAACTCACAGCCTGCCGCGACAAGCTAAGTGACTTTTTACCCGTCAGCACATAATCTCGCTCGTCTTTGGTTATTTTTTTAGCTTTAAGCAGCGTACTTAACCTTTTCTCGACTGCGCTTTTGCTATTTCGAAAATCATAGTCAATATAGCTTTCGGGATTATCCCTCACATCCTCTACATCTATATCATCCGTCACTATTTCATTATAATCACATTCCCAAAATCTCTCGGTCGTATCGGACATCTTTTCTGTCTTCCATTCGCCGTTTAAGCAAATGAAAATATAATACATCCCGTCACGCTCCGTCACCTTAACTTTGGGCTGCTCCTCTATAAATCTTGCTTTTGTCATAATCGCTAATCACTCCTTTGCACATTTTAAGAGGTTTTAATCGGCCACAGCGAAGTACCAAGGCGCAAACACAAACCCAACGTTACAAGTCAAGCGCGCACAACCACCATCCGAGCCAGACCCGAGATAGCCGCTACGCAATACCTCTCGCCACCCCGTACTCGTGTAGCGATAACAGTGATCGCCGCAGCCTTTACTATCGCTGTTACCTCTTGCAGAAGGATAGAAAGTACCGTTAGGACTTGCCACATCGCCAACCCAAAAGGCCGTTGACCCGCCGACATCTTTATCCATAGTGCCAATAAGTGTATAAGCGTTTGCTATAGTTGTCGTATCGGTACTGTGAGCCACGCCCTTTGGTGCTTGGAAAAAGTCTGTACTGTAATCTGCATTTATTCGCATAACTGTATCGCACACCACATCCCACGCTCCTATTTGTGCTTCAATACCCATAATGCGGAACGGATGTTTGCTGTCTGTATTGCTGCCTAAACTACCGTCTCGCTTGCCTACAACCGCATCTGTACTGCCGCTTCCCCAGGGCATAGTTGACAGCATCGCCGGAGAGTAAGTATCGGGATAGGTCGCTGTACTTATATCGGTATCAAGCGTGTTAAATGCCTGTTCTGCGGGAACATCCAAATAAACACCAATATAGTCCACGCCGTCAAGTGTCACGGCCTCTTTTTTCAACACTTTCGCACTTTCTACCTTACTCCTTACCGTAGTTAGTCCACGGTCTTTATTTAACGCACCCGTTGAAGTATTCAAACTTGCATATCCTACACATACCGCAGACCCAACCGCAATAGTTGCCGCTTGTGCAGCGGTAAGCGGGAAATATGTATGTGCCGTGCTGTCCTTATATGCCGCATCATACTGGTAGTTGTAGTTTGAACAGCCCGTGAACACTGTCTGACTTGACTTTGTTGCGTATTTAAGCAGGATATTGTCATAGATAAACTGTAAACGCTCATCGTCTTGACCCCAATATCCAGCGCCCTTAGCCTGATATGCCGTCAACGCCGCATTGTGAGACACAAACAAAAGCGGAGCAACATCGGGCTGTGAGTACAAGCCGTAGTAAGCACTAAATATCATATACCCCTTGTCATTTCCGTCCTTGTCCTTTGAATTTTTCATCAACCGCAATCCTAATTCGGGGTGTGGACTGTCTGATATCGTAAGCAGTGAGTAAGTACCAAAATCCTCCCACTTGCGATATCTTGACATAACCAAACTGCCGACATCCGCCGTGCCTGTGGTCGAGTAGTTACTGTCGCCCTCTAAAGCGGTAACTATTGCAACACCCGCCGCATCTCTGACATAATTGCAGCGATACCACTGGAACACGGGGATATCCAAATAATCATCTCTGCCGATAACACTGTCCGTGCTTGGTTCTGCAACAAGTCCCGCATTGTCAAGCTGCTTAACACACACCGTTGTGTCGTTGTCCGCAAATTTGGGTATCTTGACTTGATATACTTTGCCTGTACGCTGTGCATCGAAAAACTTTTTGATTGCAGTACTGATATCCACATACTGCGTTAAAATCGGCTTGTATGTTAAGGTCGTACTTCCCGTATTACACCAAATATTATTGGTGCCAAGTAACATTTGCACCTGCTGTGGCGTGATGTCGTACTCAGTACCCACACCGCTTAAATCAACCACTTGCGCTCCGATTGTTGGGGTTGTTCCCTCAACATATACATCTCTATCGCTTATCCACTTTCCCGTCAAGGTCTCGCCATTATAGCTGTCGTATTCAGGATAAGCTAATAGCTTTCCATTCACAACATCCACCTTGCCGCCGTAGACTGTACCTGCTTCCGTTGGGAAAGTTATGGGGATTGAGACGCCTTGGTAGGGTTCGTAGGATGTGGCGGTTGAGCCGAGTTCGAGTTGTGGGGTTGCATAGTTGTATGATATTCTAAACACTACATATCCGTCAATGGGCGCCGTAAAAGTCTTATTTGACTTATCAACGACTCTTTGATTATCATACGAAATAGACCCGATTTCAGGCTCATTTTCAAAGAACCCATAAACCATCCCACTTATGTCATCTGTTGTAGCTGTATAGGTTATACCCGCCTTAACTCTACCAACAGCAAGGGAAAAAGGATTTGAGAATACCTGTCCTGCGTTATTGATATTTGCTTGGGGTATAGTTTTAAATACTAAATTCTCCCCCGTTCTCTCCCCATTCACCCCTGTCCAGCCACTTATCGGACAGATGTTAGAGTATGGTTCGTAAGAGGTTGCAGTTGAGCCTTCTTCTATTTGTACATCGGTAAATGATAAACCACCTATTGTAGTTGGGTCTACACCTGTAACATTTAAACTTAAAGTATAAGTTCCTTGTTCATTCCAATTAAACCAAATACCTATATCTTTAGAAGCACCATTATGTTTTATCCTCATCCGAGTAATTGTGCTGGAAATTGAAAAAGTGATACTCTTCCTGCCTGTGTCAGAAATAGTTTTTGGAAATTCCGCAACAAATGTAAAATCGTCCCAAAGCTGAATAGCCATAACAAAGACGGTTTTTGTATCAGTTACTGTGTTTTTAAATATACCGTCAACTAATTCCATATTTGCAAACGATGTTATACCGTTTGCGTTGAACTTATTCTTCCCACCACCCGCAGGCCACGGCTTGTCATACCCGTGTAAGTCCTGCACAGGCTCAATTGCAAATTCAAGTCCTTCCGCAGGGTAAGCGGCGGCATCGCTTATGCTGACTATGCTGTCTGTGACTTCAACATCGGGGATTGCGTCAAGTATTTTTTCATTAAATTCATCGGGTGTGTAAGTATCGCTCTCACCTCTCAACACTCTGATTGCATCTGCCGTATCTTCGAGGTAAGCGTGTGTTATAAGTCCTTTTGCCATTTAGAACGCCTCCTCATCGTAGTCTGTGATAGCTGCTATTGCGTTATCAACGTAGGATTTCGTAACCAAACTCGTATCTGTAAACTCCGTAACGCTTGAGAGGATATCTCCTGTTACTGTGCCGCCTGATTTCGGAAGGGCATTAGCGTCCTTAATATCGTAGGTAGCAGTACCATCGTTAAATTTTGTCATATCTGCCATTTTGAATCCCTCCCTTATTCAACTGTAATTGTAGTCTGTGTGCCACTAAAAGTCGCACTTGCATCTGTCACCACATTCGTATCCGATGTCATAGGCAAACTACCTGCATTGAAACTAACCGTCTCTGTTTGTGGGTCGTAACTAAATGACGGTAAACTTCCGACACTTGCTACTTCCGTTATCGTGTCTGTAGTTTTTGTAACACTCACCGTTCCCGCAGGGGTATAATCACCCGAAGCCGAATTTTTATATGCTAATGCACCGAAAGCTTGGGGTACTGCTTGCCATATTGTACCGTTAAACACAAAGTCATTTCCATTGTAAATTGCCGCATCTCCGTTTATTGCGGTCACACTTGCCCCGTTAATTTCAATCGGGTTTGTGGTCGCTCCGTCCGTTAAAGCCGTAGTTGTAACACCAATATATCTCTGCACGGAATCAAGTACATCTACAACAGTTTTTAGCTCTGTAATCTTTTTCTGCAAAAGTGCATAAACTTCATCGGCATCCAAAATTGACATATTCCAATTTGACATTATTATGCACCCCCGTACTCATTCCAAGTTTCTGCTGTCTGGTCATAGAAAAACCATTTTTGTGTATTCTTTTCAAAAAACATAGACATATCTCCGATAGTCTGATTAGCGTATGTACCTATGGGCTTTGTATCTGTAGAGTAGCCCGAAAATTTTAGGCGATTTTGAGTTTCAATTCCCGCCTGTCCTATACATTCAACCATATTTTCTACCTCCTTTTCGCCTAAGACTGCGATTTACTTAATTGCGATTTACTGAATTATGATTCAACAAAAATAACCCGTCGAAATCGACAGGTTTAAAATTGTAATTTTATTCATTATCTGTGCATAAATATGCATTTATGGGGCAACGGTTATATCAACCGTAAATTCGGGTATAGCAATAGCTCTGATATTTTCATAGCCAAATGCCGCATCCACTTCCTCTAACTTGGTCTGTAACGTCTCAATACTTGTCGTACTAAACGGCGTAAATACTGTAGTGCCGTCCGGGTTAGTGGTGGCACTGCCGTAATCTTCCCACAAAGATAAATCGGAAGCACTTGTATATTTAATTTGTATTTGATATGTCATTTTGTGGTCTCCTTTATATTTCAAATTGGTCTTTGAGGTTGCGGATTTGTCGGCTATTCTCGCGCAGGTAGAAGCGTTTTGTGACATCTGTACTTAAATGATTTAATAAAGATGAAACCGTTTCTAACGGGCAACCGTTATCTTTTAGCAAATTTGCGCCACTATGACGAAAATCATGTGGATGAAATTCGGGAATATCAATCATTGCGCCCACTTTATGCGCCCAGTCGTTTAATGTTGCTTGTGAAATACCTTCTTTAGTCCCATTACAACCTGTATAAAATACCCAGCCATAATCGTTAATACCTTTTTCTTCACGCTGTTTCTTTAATTGCAGCAATAAATCTCTAACTTCCTGACTGAAATACAAAGTAACAAATCTACCTTCTTTTTCTAATATGTTTTCACATATTCGTTCATCAAAGTTAATCTGTTCCCAACGCACATTTGACACCGCCGTTACTCTTGCCATAGTCGATAAAGAAAATAAAGCATATGTAGTTAAGTCAAGATTTCCATATTCATACAGTTTCTTTTTCATTAACTCCGCCTGTTCAGGTGTTAAAAATGTCTGTTTATATACGTCCACATCTTTCTTGGCTCTCTCCATAAACTCCATAGGATTAGTGTCAATCAATTTCTTTCGGCGTAGAAAATTGTAAAATGCCGATATAGACGATGTTCTACGCTTATTCCTGCGTGTGCCATTCCCACCTTTTTTGGCAAAATACAAAAACTGTATAATCTCGTCTTCGTCTAAATCTTTGACAGACTTATTTTCTTGATAAAGGTATATATACCTAAACCATTGGCTTAAATCAGAGAGATAATTATATTGTGTCATATCAGATAATTCACGCACCGACATATCTGTCTTATATTTTTCAAGAAACTTTAAAGATTCTTGATTACATTCTTTTAATAATTCAGAAGTACCGAGATTTAGATTATCGCTTCTGTTACTGATTTTCTTTTTAGCCATAATTACCCCTCCTTTCGTTACGCTGTTTTAGCCTTTGTCATTTCATTTATTTTCTTGGACAATACCGCTTTAAAGTTTCCCGAATTTATATCATATCGGTGTGTTAAGCGTTACACCAAAGAGCTATCCGCATTAGCGGAGGTATATATTTATTCTCCGACAAATCTGAGTTGCTGTCGGCACAACAAACATTTGAACAGCCCCTGCACGATTTGAACGTGCGCTCACGGGATCAAAACCCGTTGCCTTACCCCTTGGCTAAGAGGCTAAAAGGGCAGAAATTGACAACAGTATTATTCGCTATTGCCAACCCCTGCTATATATGAGCTACACCCCGAAGGATATGTAACTTCGTTCCTTACTCACAACAATTCTTTATCTTTTTAGATATCCTTGCGACAACTTCACGATGAGCAGGTACGACCCATTCTTTGCCCTTATCGTCTCCTAAATACGTCTTGCCTCTGCGCTCTCCGCGTTCCTTTATCTCAAAAGTCACAAGCCCCATTATCTTTACATCTTCGCCCGATTTAACGGTTTCGTATACTGTTTCACGGAGCTTGTCTATAACTTCTTTCACCACATATTGCGGCACGTTAGATTTATCGGAAACAATTTTTACTATATCTGCCTTTAACATTTTTCACACCTCACAATTATTATATTCTTCACAATTAATCTATCTGCACATCATACAGACAATCTATGCCGTTATCGTCTATTACGGCAACTATTTGCTCCGGTCTGTTGCGCTTTCGCATATCATTAGCGTAACTGTCGTCACCGCTGCAACATCCGGCTTGTAAAATTTTTGTATCGTTTACAGTCTTAAACCCGTTTGTATGCCTATGTCCCAAAAGTACAATGTCAATTTTATCCCTTAAAAACAAGGTCATATTCTGCACAACATTTTCGGGGTTATCCTTATCTCCGTGTACGCTAACAACCTTATTCCCTCGAATATCAAACACCGAGATCATCGGGTCGATATCATTGTCGCAAATATGCACATTTTCGATATTCTGTAATCTCGCCCTCAAATAAAATGGCGCAAGCAAGTCAATATTTTCTTTTGCTAACGATTTTTCTTTTTGAGGGAAGATGCGGGAATGATTGCCGGGTGTTGTATACACATATATATTGGCAAAATACTCCGACAATACCACCAACATAGCCGCAATAAGCTCACAAGCATATTTGAATTGTTCCATCAGGTCTAAATTGTTTTGCAGCCTTAAATTGTCGTGTATTATGCCCGAAACCAATTCACCCACCACAATGTAGGCATTTTCCGCATTGTGCGTTTCTTGGATAGATATTATCTTATCCACATACTTGCTTAACCGCTGACTCAAAATCGTTTCATTAAACCGGTTTGTAAACGTATCTATGACTATACCCGTATGTAAATCGCTAACGGATATCAGCAGATCCTTTGGCGAATATTCCGCTATCATATCCTCCGAAGATTTTAATTTAATCGGTTCAAGGTTTTGGCAAATAGTATCTTTCACCAAATCCAAAAACGACTCTTTGCGGGCTTCTTGTCGGATAATGCGGTAATACTCAACACGCGAATCCGACAATTTTTGCTTTTCTTTTTTCATTTCCACAAATTTTGAATCAACAACCCCCGTGCTTTCCGCAGGGTCTTTTACCCAACCCGCTTCCATAAAGTCTTTTAAAAGCAAAAATCCTTTGCGTACACTGTCTCTATGTTCCATCTTGCCAAAATATTCAGCCCTAAAATCCGTTATATCCTGCCATTCTATTGACGGGTCTGTCTGCTTTTGCATAAGCAATTCATATTCTTGCCTTAAAAATTTGTGATTATCTATTGCAGACACCGCCTTACTCGCTTAAATAGTCCTCGATTTTATTTCGGACAGATATTTCAACATAATCGTCCGCAAAATCTTTCAGATAATCTTTAAGGGTTATCTGACGGTCTCCGTCCTTTTCCTCGACAATCACTGTTTCGCAGTCTGCCGATAACACGCCCTTTATACTTAATGATATCGTTTTATTTTCCTTGTAACTAAAGTTTTTACCCATAATACCGCCCTTTCAACTATTACAGTATGGTATCTAAATCGGTTACAATTTCCGATACAATGCCGTATTTTATCTGTTCCTCGGCATCTAAATACCAATCCTTTGCTTTGTTGCGCTTATATACTTTATCGTCCATTTGGCTGCGCTCCAGTATATATGCGCCCATTTCGTCAATCTGTTTCTTATATATTTTCTGCGCTTGTTCTGTCTGCTCATAGGTGCCTTGTATACCACCCGATCCTGTGTGTATCATAGCCTTGCCATACGGGAAGGTGTATCTTTCGTGTCCGGCTAACAGTATCAGACAGCCCGCAGAATACGCTTCGCCCACATTTACGGTAATAACCTTTGTTTTGCTTAATATAATAGTAGAGCAAAGCGAAAATGTTTCGGCCAATAAGCCGCCCGGTGTATTTACGAAAATTTTAATAGGTTTTCTCTCTTCCGCGGGAATACCTTTATCTGCTATATTTATAGCAATTATAGCCTTTTCAATTTCCATAACTGCCTCGTCTATCTCAAAATCTATATAAAATATACGATTTTCCGATAATCTCCAGAAATTTACCATTTCAGGGGCAGGTAATGTCATATTTTCAAGATTCTGCGGTAAATCAACTTGTATCTGTTCCATTATTTTCCTTTCCTTACAACTACATTTTATCCGCAAGCTCCGATATCGGACTGCGGTAGTTATTTTTTAGTTTCACGCAACCAAAAGACGGATGTCCCTTGAATACCTCGATAAGTCTATTCATACCAACATTAGGTAGGCTCTTATCCTTTTGTTCAATAATATCGCCCTCATATATTTGCTTGCAATCCGACTTACATCTTTGTATTATCGTTTTAAGTGTATAGGTGTCAAGATTTTGTGCCTCTGTAACAAACACCACACTGTCCTGAAACTCAACACCGCGGATATTTGCTGTCGGTATTATTTCCAATCTGCCGTCTGCAATCATATATTCTATTGCCGTTATATCCCCAAATTTTGATGCAAGTATATTTCCAATAGAAGCGGAGTAAAGCAGCTTGGTTATATGATCGCCTTTTTCATAGCCCAATGTTTTCGCACCCTTTAACGGTTCATACGAATAAACTACATATATTTTTTTGTATTTATGCTTTTCAAGCATCTGCATAGCATAGGCTAATGGTAAAGTAGTCTTGCCCGTACCTGCTTTGCCGTATAATACCGTTATGTCATTGTTGACAATAGAGTCCATAGCACAGGCTTGTATCTTATCTTTCGGCTTGACCTTGCGAAAATAGTCGTTTACGCCCGAAGCCGCAAACGGCACTTCTCGGATAGTTTCATATCCCTCGCCCGTCCATTTTAAAGCATCGAGAATATTACCGTCCGTATCTTTTATAATAATATATTGGTTGATTAACAGCCCGTATATGTTTTCGTTAGGGCTGCCGTAAAATTTCGCTCTCTCCTCATCGTCAAGCTCAACCTCAATATACCCCTTGTATTCGCATTTGTGCCTACCCGACAATTCCTCGCTTCCGCAGACTTCTAACTCAAAAATACTGCGGGCTAAATTTTTGCAGGATATGTCGTCACTTACAAAAACTATTTCCTCTCCTGTTTTCTCTTGATATACTTTAGCACAAGTTACTATTTCCGTATCGGGGGATAGCATATCAATATATTGCATTGTTGCTTCCTTGCCGGATTCCCCATAATACATTACAGTATACTTGCCAAAATTTTCATCAAGCAGACGGGTAACTTCTGCGGCTCTTGCTTTTACATCGGCATCCTTGCTTTTTGATACCTTAATATTTTCAAGCTCCTCCAAAGTCTTTTGTGCAATCACAAATTCAGTGTTAAATGCACTTGCACCCATATTTAATAAGGCACAAGTGTCGTAAAACGGTGTTTTATCCATATAACACCGCCTTACTCACCAAAATTGCTTGCGGTCACAATACTTGTGCGGTAACGGCTTAACGCATCCTTTACCTTATATGTTTCTACTGCAAAATACTTCTTGTATCTGCTATGAGTAACCTTAACGTAGTCCCCATACCCGATCTTGCGTAAATGTAACGCTTCGTCTCTTCTGATTGAGAACAAGCTCTCAACTCCTTTATTATTTATTTTTGTCGCCAAAAGTGGCCTTGTTGATTTTGTCCTTATAGGGCTTTGTAATATATGCCTTGATCTTAATTTTCTTTCCGCATTCCAAGTTTTGAAACTTTCCGCGGGAAAAAATTTTTTCATCCTCAAAAACTCGTTTAACTTTCAAGCCCTCCCAAATATCAACTACCATATCTTCGGTAGGGTCTACAGTTAATATGTCCTGCAATACAACACTGCAATTTTTTAAAATTGCCTTAATTGTATCAGGGGTATAATGTGTTCTTTCGGATAATCTTGTAATTAATTGCTCTTGGCTAATATGCAACATACCACATCCTTTTGATAGTGTTTTTCAGCTAAAATTCTCTTATACAGACATATATAGCTGACGTTTTTTTCAAAATATTTTTAAATTAAATTGCCGATTAATTCAGCACCTTCAATTTTACGAAAATTCCGTTAAATTCTTGATTTTTACAAGGTTTTACGGTTATAAAATTTTGTAATCAAAGGTACCTGTGCTAAGATTTCGTTTTAAGTTATTTACAATGTATTGTCCGTAACAAAACCATAATACTTGCTTGTGCCGTTTTTTTCCACCGTACAAATATTGCACAAGCATATCAACAACGGTTTCGGTACTGTAGCCAAATCCCTCAAACTCCTTGCGTATTTGACAAGCAACATAGTGCAGGTTATCCACATACTCGTCCTTCATATTCAGCATATATCTATACTGTCTGTTTAAGCGGTCATACGTTTCCGCAACCTCTTTATCACAGGCAATATACGATAAATTCATCATTAAGTGAAAATCCAGTTTAGGTATTTCAATCCTTGAGGTATCTATATTTATATTCTTCACTTTTTTGTAAATTTGGTTTACAAAACTGTTATTTCGTCCGCAGACCTGTTTATCTGTTTTGTCTTTCGCAAACTCAAAAAATGCAGGGAGCTTACTATTGGTATATTTTTTTATTTCCGCAGATACATTTTCGGGGTAAACGGGCTTATATAGGGTTTTAGCATAATCAATAACGAAATTGTTCTGGCAACAAAGCCATTTGACACACTTTAAAACTTCTCGCTTTTCCTCTTCCGTCCCGTTTATCATCCGCTGGCTATTCCAAATTTTGGATATATCGTTGCTGATAACTCCGATATTCCCGCCCGTAAAAGCCGCAACAAGTCCTTTATATACATTTTCGGGGTTCAACTCAACAGGCAAAGCCTTGCTCATATTATAGTAAAGCGGAACAATATCATATTTTGCGATAGTTCTTTCCGCAACTTCTATCAATGTGCGGTCTGATACCATCAAAAGCATATCTCCGTCCACATCTAACTGCAAAATCTTGCTTATCAAGTCGTGAGTGCTGGTATATACCCCGCCCGTCACAAACCATTCCCTCAAATGCACCATTCTATCCTCATAGCTTCTATGGGCTATATTCTTGCGGATAGCGTGTTCACAATATAGGTGAGGACTGCGCAGACAATCAACTTTATCCGCGGAACGGGTAGTCCAACAAAATACTTCTCCGTTTCCTAATAACCCGTCCGGATTCTCTATTCCGCAAAACCAAAATTCACAAGCCGCATAAAAATCGGGTAAAGCAAAACAATACTTTCCTTTGACCTCTAATTTTCCGCTGCGGTATTTTTTTAGCAAACTGTTTTTAACGTCCCGCAATACATCTTTGCTATATGTGTCGCTCAATAAAGCAGGGTAGAGCTTTAATGCTTGTTGGAAAGGTGACATATTGGGATTATGACTTGTCGCCCCCAAAATATCAAGCATAGTTTCTTTGGATTGACACACATTCTTAATGCGATCTGCGGACGGTTGGCACAAAGTATCTATTTCCTTATCGGTAATGTCAATTAGGGTCTGCAACATCTGATAGTTGATTTTTGAGTTTTTAACTCTATCTTCCTCAATGTTGCATCGTCCGGCTGTACAGTTATATTTTTTGTAATTGTCCTTATAGCTCTGCCAATCGGGTTGGTATTGGTAGAGCTTAAATTGACTTTTCGTTAAAATAATCTGTATATCGTCCTCAAATATATCCCATTCTTTGCCGTAGATGTCCTTTATCTTTCGGGATGCAGGATGGTCGGGATCGTTTTCATTTTCCAAAATAAACTTGCGGAAGTCGAATACACACAGCAATCCCTTAACAAACGGCATACGAAACATCGTATTTTTCTGTTTCTTGCCAAACGCATTAGGTAACAACATTCCCGCACCGTCCGTGTGGGGTATCGGCACAAAATCCGTCTTGCGGGTTATCGAAAAATCCTTTTCATCAATAAAATCATAGCTGCCTTTGACTTGGGTCTCAAAATCCTCAATAACAATGCACTTGTCTATATCAAAATCTTTCCATTCGTCAGTCGAGGAGTTTGACAAAGCGAGGTAGGCTAAAAACTTGTTCACGTTTATGCCGCCTCTGCGGTTTATCTCGTCAATCGTTAATCCGCACATAAGCGTTTTTTCGTACTTATCCCAAACAGATTCCTTAATAAATACCGCCTTTTTTTTGCGTATCTGTCCTGCCGAGGACGTAAAGTATCGGTATTTTTCACCTTTAAACATAAATCCGTGATACATAATATCCTTGAACACGTCAAAGTAATATACCTGAACAATTATTAAATTATCCGTTAAAGTATCTCTCGGTATTTTAAGTGTGCGGCTCAAAAAACTGTCAAACATAGAAACTATATTTGTATCGTTGATGGTTTTCTCGTCTATGTTGCGGATATGGTCTTTGCCTCCACAGGAGATATTATGCTCAACTTTGTTTTTTAACAAAGTCAATAATTTCGCTTTTGAGTCTTTGGCTTTTTCACGCTTATGCACTATCAGCCGATGCAGCTCACATAATTCCGAAAATTCAGTCCTCGTTTTTATATCGTCCGACAAATTTTCGTAATGCCCGTTTTTGATATTCCGCAAGTCCTCGGATGTAAATTCACCCCCGCCCAATAAATCAGACTCAATCTTATCCAGCTTGTTTTTTACATAATTGCGTTCCTGCCGATATCGGCAATTCATATTATGTAAGTGCCGCTCCTTGTCGGAATAAAAATGCCCCGTATCAACCGAGTAAAGATGGTATTGTTTATCTAACAATCAATCGCCTCCCAAATTTTCAGATCCATAGTTAAAGCAATCCATATTGTACTTGTATCGCTCAATATAGTAATGCAGTTCCCCGACCTCGTATAATTCCGTAACCGCACGGGTTATGGCCGAGCAGATAATTCTCTCGTCTTTTTTCTCAACAAAGACTTTTAAATGCTCAAACTTCTCCATTAAGTCCCAGTTATCCACAGTGTTATCTTTGAGGTATAAGCTAACAACATAACATTTTTTATACTTGCTCCAATTCCTCAAAGCAATAACCGTATACCCTTCGGGCAATCTAATTCCAATAACGCCCTCCGCAATTTTATCGTATCTTAAATTTTGCACGCTTGCGCACGCTCCTTCCTTTTCCGTCTCTCTCGCGCTAATTTATCCCAACGGCGCTGCAATATTCCGTCCACCGACATTCGCCACGCCACTTCCGCAAGGGTGGATCGTTCAAAATCCTCCGGGCTAACGCTGACATATTTTCGCGGGTCTGACCCGTAATCTTTGTAGGTTATCATTTACTTATAGACTCACCTTCTTTCTTTCCAAAATTTTTCAGTATTATAAAACGAATAATCGTTACGCTCTTGGTTATATATTCTCCGTTTTATTCAATCAGCGGAATTTTTAACCAACCGCAAAGCAAGTCACGCATCCGCTTCGAGGGTATATAAATCCAAATCTCTTCTCCGTTGCGGATAGCAGATCTCCAAATAAACTGTAACATTTCAGATAAAGCATATCCATCGTCATCAACAAATATATCGTGTGAAGTAAAAAATTGTTTGACAACCGGGTTGATAAAAATATTTACGATATATGCAACATTATGTCGATCTTGATAAGAATTTTCCGCACGGGCGTTTAAAGCTAAAAATCCTTTAGAATATCCCTGACCCCGAAGATAGTGCCTGAAATCTACAAAGGTAGTCCATAAACAATCGGATGTTTTGGCTTTAGTGACGTTACGGAAGAAATTAGCCAAATGTTTAGATAAAGGAGTTAATGCTTCAAAATTTCCGTTGCGCTGAAACCACGCCTTAGATAAGTCGTTAGTCCTATCCCCTATCATATTCATTTTTTCGTTATCAACAATATGTATTAAATTTTTATAATCGTATTTGAGCGGGTTGGTAGTTTTCTTTTCCGTGAATCTGTATGTTTTTATATCGTTACCCTCAACATAGAGATATTTATACGGTACTTTGTGATAATCGTAGTAATATTTTTGGAGCTGTGCTTTAAACATGTATGTTAAAATATATACATTCCGAAAAGCATTAAATACTCCAACGGGGAATAACCACATCATTACATTTCCACCATAATAAGATAAGCTGCCTAAATCACATAATCTTTTGATATCCGCAAACACACCCGAATAATCAACAGCATTTTCTTTCCAAGTTATCATTCCGGTTTTTTCATCAATATCAATATAATTAGTTTTTAAATCAATCAAGTCGTGCGGAGTTATATTGTATTGCTCAATTATTTCCGCTACCTCATCCATAATCAATGTATAATTCTGTATGCGGCACAGGTCGATAAGCTCATTATCGAATTTGCGAAACAGTGCGTGAGTTGATACAATATTTTTGCCTTTACTAATTAAAGTTTTTATGCTGCGGAGTTTACTTCCTTTACCTGTAGATAGTTTAGGTTCCTCAAAGTATTTTTTAGGACAGCTTTTCCGATATCTCTCTATTTCTTTGAGGTATGGGGTAATCACTAAAAACTTAGTGTCGGACGGAGAACTATTTATAAAATTTATAGCTGCGCTCGATTTTCCGGCTCCCATAATTTCATCAACAATGTTTACTTTACAATCAAAAACCATTTTATTTTAAATTTCCTCCTGTTGTATTATTTTGAAAATCCTTATATTTCCTATATTCTCCACGTTTTTTGAGGGGATAAAAAAATATCACATTCAGTTAGCTCAAAAATGATAAAATTCCAACCCTCAAAAAACGCTGATTTTTCCAGCGGTTACTCGCGGCGTTAGCCCGCTACGCTTGACAGCTTTTCTGACCCCAAATGTGATATTTTTGAAAAAAAGTCCGCTAAAAATGCGGGGTTACAGACACGTCCCTTATAAAAGAATATATATAAATGTGATATTTTTTCTCCGGGGTTAATTTTATATTCTATTTTTACCCTCAATAGAGAAATTTTAGTTGAGTATATATCCACCGTAAAATGTATGTGTGTTGTGTAATGACACCCACACATTTTACTACTTAAATAATTACCCTTTGGAATAATTAAATATTTTTAATATTCTACTTTGAGTTTTATCTAATATTTGCAGAATTTAGATTAATATTTTCATCAATAAGAAAATATTCTTTTTTGATAAATAGATTTAAACACGGTTAAATCGTTGATTTTTAGAATATTTTAATAAAAAATCATCAAAAAATCCATAAAATTTCTGTAATTATTTTTTTAAAAAAATTTTGGTGATTAAGGAATTTTATCGAGTAAGAAAAGCTATCCTCAATATCGTAGTTGAGGTTAAGAAAAGATAAGGCATTTCAAGGTTTTGGGAGAGTTGAGAAAATTGGGAGAAATTTTCAGGGTTGTGAGGTGGAAAAGGTTAAGTGAGAAGATTGAAATTTAAGAGAAAGAATTTTAAAAAAATAAAGAAAAATTGCAAGTTTACCGTGAGAGAAACAGACCAAGCTGCGGAGGCTGCCCGATCCGAGGCGGATAATGTAAACCAGCCCCGGACAGTCTATAAAAGCCCAATAAACTACACTTTTTAAGGTTTTTTGTCTGTATATCTGCGAAAAATCAAAAAAAGCCGGGTAAACATCACACCCGACAAGATCTTTTTGATAAAATTATTATTTTATTTTAAGAATATATTTGCATATATGATAATTTTGATATAGGTAAATATTATCACAAAACGTGATATATAATCTATACTTATAACACGGTTCGTGATAGGGTATAAATATATATAACATATGAACATCTATTCATATGTTTGACTATAAAACTATTTTACAATCAAACTATTTGACATTAAAACAGTTTAACAATCAAACTATATTTAATATACATACCCAGCAAACCCACAAAAACAGCGGTATTATATCACATACCCTAAAATTTTTATACACACTATACACCAATATACATCTACCCGTTGAGTATAAAACGCTCCAAGCCTGCGAATTTACCGCAGTTTTACTATATACACACAATGAATATAATTTGATTATAAAACTATTTATCCTGCCGATATCCCAGCCCGATTTTTTACCGATATACCCCAAAAATCCAAAATTTGACCGTTTCCGGGGCTTTTGTGTTTAACCTATGCAAACATACAGACCCAAGCCCGAAAACGTCAAAAAAGCCCTAAATTTTAATAAATACGGGTATATCTGTATATCTGTTATATCTATGTTGAGTATATCTATACACCAGCACCAGCGACCAAGCCGCAGACAATCACGGCCAAGACCGAGCCGATCAGCCCAAGCCGCTGCCGATATCTGCCGACAGCTCCAGCCGATAAACCAGACAGCAGCAGACGAGCCAAGCCAAAAGACGAGGCCAGACGAGACGACAGACCCAAGCCCAAGCCAACAACCAAGGCGGGCAAGTCTCCCGGCCTGCTCCCCGAAAATCGACACGGCCGACACGCTCCCGCAGTGCTGCCGATGCCGTCAACCGTATCACGGCCGCAAGTGTTACCGATACACCAAGCCCCGATATATAACAAGCCGCTGTTTTTATCCCGTTGATATATTCAAACAATAAGACCAAGCAAGACAAGCCCACACAGATATATAAACACACAGCCGCGCAGCGTTTATCTATTTCAAGTATATATATAACAGTATATCCCGACACTAAAACGGCATAGCAGATCCAACAAGGCCACCAAGCCCGGCAAGGTATACCACAGCAAGCCCGCAGACCATACACCCAAAATACCGCCGTTTTTTGCTTTATAATGTAGGTTTGTTTTTGCTTTGAGTTTTACCGATAACAGACCAGCCCGAAGCCGCCACCCCCCTGCGGCCGATCTGCTGCGGGCAAGTGTCAGACTACACCAGACCCCGACAGCCTCCGAGCCGTTGACAGCTCCAGCCGATGCCGACAGCCCGAAGCCGTCAATCCTCCGCGGGCGTATCTGCTGCCATATCTGCCCGAATTAAATCTAAAATGTAGCTGTTTGCACTTGTAAATCCTTTTTGTGTGTAGTGCTGCTTTACCGCTTCGCCCTCTTCTGCGGGTAACTTAACACTTATAAATTTAAACTTTTGATTATACTTTTTTTGTGCATCTGCATTATATGTTGATTTTTTTATACTATCCATTTTTTTATATCCTCACTTTTTTATATATATAATGTTGTTTTTTTATTTTTATATTCCGATTATATCATACAGCCCGCAAAAAATCAAATATTTATTTTATTATCCTATTGTTACGATATTTATATTATAGATATATCTATGCAAATTAAACAATAGATTTACCTATTTTTTGTGCATTATTTAATAGATAAATCTATTGACAAATAGATATATCTATGCTATTATTATTACAACAACAAAACAACAGCCCGCAGACAACGGCACGGCACAGGCAGGCAGCCGGGAGAACAGCCGCCCAAGCTCAACGGGCTTGTTAAAAATTCGCACATTGAAAACTAAATACCGCTGTTACCCATGACAGCAAACTCCCCTTGTATATGGGAGTTATTAAAAAGGGAATAGCCACCGGGCAGCGTGGCGGCCTCACTCAGTGATAATATACACGATCAGACCGGGAAGAGAAACTAAGCCCGGCCGCCTATCGGGGCAGGCGCTAAGCACCGAGGCAAGCGACAGCCGAGCCGCAAATGTAACCGACAACAACAAAATTTATTAGTTTATATACAGCGCATCAAGCGACTTTTTGAACACGCCAAGCGACCGGACAAAAAAGCATTTAATTTTTATCTGCATTAAGGCGTTGACGGACTACACAAAAGCCGATCCCCTGCGGGTTAAAGGTTGACGCGCTGCAATAAACCAATAAAAATTATATTTTAAGGAGGCGGAGACAATGACAAACGCTGAAATTATTTACAATTCTTGTATCCTTTACGGCATAGCCGAAGTTGTGCATACCTATGCAGGATGGAAGGCGCGCGGCTACCAAGTGAAAAAGGGAAGCAAAGCACTTTTTAAAGCGCCTATATGGAAGCACACGACCAAAAAGACCAAGACCGAAGACGGCACCGAGACCGAAGCCGCAAAAATGTTTTTGACGGATGCGGCATTTTTCGGAGAGTCTCAGGTTGAGGCAATAGCAAAAGCGTAAAAGGCGAGCCGGGAAAACTCCCGGCAATTTTGAAGACGCGGCAAAAATTATTTACCGCATTTTTAAAACAGAAAAGGCGAACGATCCATATTATAGACACTACCCCGAGCAAGATTTATTTGCAAATTGGGCGGCCGGTTTGTCGTCAATCATTGATACTTGCTATTACTATAATAGATCAGCGGTTGACGATATAGCCGAGATTTTGCAGCAGACGGAAGCCGAAAAAGCAAAATACACAGACGAGAGAAAAGCCGAAAAATTTTTATCAGCTTTAATTTACCGCGAAATTACAAAGGCGGTCAGGGCTTGAAATATAGCCCGCTTTAATGCAGCCCGAGGCGGTCACAAGCCCGCAAAAATGCAGAGTGAAGCAACAGAAAAAAA
>Ga0326514_10000489_pt1 | contig 26897 bp, 26 predicted proteins | sample 3_2548_0518_D_FD_203653 | JGI IMG/M metagenome (GOLD analysis project Ga0326514, IMG submission 203653) | Bovine rumen microbial communities from UC Davis, California, United States - 3_2548_0518 | ecosystem: Host-associated > Mammals > Digestive system > Stomach > Rumen | place: USA... | reverse complement strand
GACAGAGATATGGATTCGTTCGTCCTGATAAACTGCTAAACCGACTGAATATGAAACCGGACAGCAGTGGTTATGCCCGTCTCTTTGACTATGATATCGAGTCACCTGATGAGAAGGAGGCAAGGGGGAAGGTATCATCGTCTGACAGAATGGAATATCTTCTTGCATCACAACCCAAGAACAATATCTACCTGACTCTACAGACAAGGCTTGCGAAAACCTCAGACAAAGCCCTGCGACAGAAGATAGCCGTCAATATGGAGCGCTGCCGATGGAGAATAAATCATCCTGAGGGGAATCAGCGGATGATTCTGGTAAACATTGCTGCACAACAACTATGGGCCGTATGTCCTGATTCTGTGCTAAACATGAAGATATGCTGTGGAGCTACAGCCACAAAGACTCCTCTTCTGAACAGCACCATAAACTATATCCAGGTAAATCCTGAGTGGATAATCCCTAATAATATCATTAAGACTGATGTAGCCCGACATGCAGGCGACTCAGCTTATTTTGCACGCAATAACTATTATATCATAAAGCGTAGTACTGGTGATACGCTTAATCCTGTCAAGGTGTCATCAGCAGAGTTGCAATCTGGCAGTATGCGAGTGGGGCAGAGGGGTGGAGCAGGAAACTCCCTGGGACGTATCGTATTCCGGTTCCCTAATAATTTCTCCGTATATCTGCACGATACGAATAATCGGGGGGCTTTCAGTCGTGAGAGGCGTACCTTGTCGCATGGTTGTGTGAGAGTACAGAAACCATTTGAACTCGCCTGTTTCCTTCTTCCTGAGATCGATGACTGGGCAAAGGATAAGCTTCGTATCTCAATGGATATACATCCTGAGACAGAGCGAGGATTGATTTTTATAAGCGAACATGCTGACGATCCACGTCCTTTCAGACTCTCGACATATCACGACGTTAATCCTCGTGTGCCTGTATACATTGTATATTTCACTGTCTATCCGAATCCCGAAACGGGAGAAATAGATACTTATCCGGATATATATGGCTATGATAAGGTTATTACGGACGAGATGAAAACATTGCTTAGATAATGGATATTTACGACGATAAGCATCTGCAAGAGTTACTGTCAAAAGCTGAAACCCAACGTGAAGGTTTTGAGCTGATGGTGCGAAAGTATAGTGAGCAACTATACTGGCAGGTACGTCGTATCGTCATTACCCATGAAGATGCCAACGATGTGCTACAGAATGCATTTATTAAGGCTTGGAACGGTCTGGCTTCTTTTCATGGCGACTCCAAGATATTTACCTGGCTATCCCGTATCGCAATCAATGAGAGCATCGATTTCGTTCGCAAACAGAAGAATCTTACAACGGTAAGTACAGATGATACGGATTTCTCTGTGTCTAACACTTTGATGGCAGATGAGTATTTCGATGGTGATACAACCGACGCTATGCTTCAGGAGGCTATCGCTTCCCTGCCTGATGTGCAGCGTACGGTCTTTACTCTGCGCTATTATGAAGAGATGAGATATAGCGATATGAGTAAGCTGTTAGGCACCTCTGAGGGTAGCCTGAAAGCATCATATCATATTGCTGTGAAGAAAATAACAGAATATTTTAAATCACGAGATTAAACCTTTTTTATTTTAATACGTCAATATAGTATGAACGAAGAGCAATATCTCATAAATAAAGCAGGCAAAGAGAATCCTTTCAGGGTTCCGGAAGGCTATTTCGATTCACTTGCAAGTCAGGTGATGTCGAGGGTTGATGCTGAAGGCAACAAGCCTCAGGATATGCCTATGATAGAGAAGAAGACGAAGACAGTATGGCTCCGTCCTGTGCTCTATGCAGCAGCAAGTGTATGTGCATTGTTCATTAGTGTTACAGTTTATCAGCACTTTACTGCGCAGACTGTTGAGAATACAACAGAACAGGTGGCTGTATATTCTGAAGACTCTTTTGATGAGGCTGCTGATTATGTGATGATCGACAATCAGGACATCTATGCATGTCTTACGGGCGAATATTGATAATGAAAATTATGATAGAGAATAACTATAGCCGATTTTTCGTGATTAGAGCGATGATCTTATTCTTCGCTCTGAATCTTTGCGTATCTACATCCTCTGCCCAGCAGAAATTCTCTCCGGAGAAGTATCAGGCCGACATGGAGGAGTTTATCACTAAGGAGGCTGGTCTTGACAAAAATGAAGCTACGGCTTTCTTCCCACTGTTGCGAGAGATGCAGGAGAAACAGCGTGCCATATTTAAGCAACTGAGAACTGAGGGCACGTCAAAGCCTGCTGATGAGAATGCTTATAGGAAAGCTATTCAGAAGCGTGACCAGATGGAACTGGAGCTGAAGAATATCCAGCAGACATATCACAATAAGTTCTTGAGTGTATTACCTGCCTCAAAGGCTTATAAGGCTATTCTGGCTGAGGAACGTTTCAACCGTCGCATGTTCCGTAATTGGGGGATGGGTCGTCCTAAAGGACATCGTCCTCATAAGGATAATTCGGAAAAGAAGTAATTATCCCAATTTCGATCCCTCTATATTCTTTGCACATAGATGCTCTATCTCACACTTCTCACAGTGTGGTTTCCTTGATGTGCATACATATCTCCCGTGAAGCAGCAGCCAGTGATGGGCATTGGGAATATCTTCCTTAGGGATATGTTTTGTAAGGGCCATCTCAACCTTGTATGGGGTGTTGTCACGCTTACCAACAAGTCCTAAGCGATGAGCCACCCGATATACATGGGTGTCCACAGCTAATGTAGACTTTCCGAAAGCCACACTTTGGATAACATTGGCTGTCTTTCTACCAACACCAGGCAGATCCAACAGTTTATTCATATCCGATGGCACCTCTCCGCCATGTTTCTCTACGAGTACTCTTGCCATCTTTACCAGATGGTCTGCTTTCGCATTGGGATAACTCACACTACGGATATACTCAAGCACATCCTCTGGCTCAACATTTGCCATCGTCTTAGCATCAGGGTAGTGACGGAACAGTTCAGGAGTAACCTGATTGATACGCTTGTCTGTGCATTGGGCACTGAGGATCACAGCCACCAGAAGTTGGAAAACACTTCCAAACTCCAACTCGGTATTCACATTCGGCATCTCCTTGCGGAAATGCTCAAGTATTTTCTCGTATCGTTCTTCTTTCTTCATACTGGATGCAAAGATATGCTTTTTTTATTGAAATACTTGCTAATTTCAGGAAATATTGCTATCTTTGCGGAAAATTATTATAAAGTAATCTAAAACGTTAGTATGATCAAGCAATTATGTATGTCAATGGTCTGCTTGGCGCTTTCTTCTGTATATGCTCAGAAGTTGCCCGTATGGCAGGACCCGAATGTGAATCAAGTGAACCGTGAGGCTCGTCATGCTCATTTCTTTGCTTTCGAGAGTGAGGAGATGGCTCGTCAGGGCGACAAGTCAAAATCAGATCGTTATCTCTCGATGGAGGGAATGTGGAAATTTAATTTCGTGAAGAATCATCAGGATGCTCCTGCTGGATTCTACGGATTGAAGTACGATGACTCTAAGTGGGTGGATTTCCCAGTACCAGGTCTCTTTGAACTTAATGGTTATGGCGACAAGATCTATAAGAACATGGGATATGCCTGGTGTACAACATTTAAGAACAACCCACCATACATCGGTGAGACAAACAATTATACTGGCTCTTATCGCAAGACCTTCGAGTTGCCAGCCAACTGGAAAGGGCAGGAGGTGTTCTTCCATGTAGGTTCTGCAACAAGCAACCTGTCTGTATGGGTAAATGGTAAGTATGTTGGTTATTCTGAGGATTCTAAGGTTGCTGCAGAGTTTAATATCACAAAATACCTGAAGTCAGGCAAGAACCTTATCGCCATGCAGATCATGCGCTGGTGCGATGGCTCATATCTTGAGGATCAGGATTTCTGGCGTTTCACAGGTATCGCCCGTGAGGTATATCTCTATTCCACACCGAAGGTTCGTATACAGGATTTCTTCATCACTCAGGATTATCAGGATGGTAAGGGTATTCTTGGTGTTGATGCGAAGATTGTCGGTGGTAAGGCTCAGCTTGAGTCCAAGTTATATGATGCTGAAGGAAAGCTGGTAGCAGATGGATTGCAGGCTACTGTTGATAACGCAAAGGCCTGGACGGCTGAGACACCTTATTTATATATATTAGAGCTCCAGCTGAAACAGGGCAACAAGTTGCTGCAGACTATCCGTAAAAAGATTGGCTTCCGTAATATCACTATCAAGGGAGGACAGTTGCTTGTCAATGGACAGCCTATTCTTATCAAGGGTGCAGATCGTCATGAACTGGATCCCGATGGCGGATATATCGTTTCTGTAGATCGTATGATTCAGGATATCAAGATTATGAAGTATCTTAATATCAATGCCGTACGTACATGTCATTATCCTGATGATCCTCGTTGGTATGACCTTTGCGACGAGTATGGTCTTTACCTTACAGCAGAGAGTAACCTTGAGAGTCACGGTATGGGCTACAAGGAGAAGACACTTGCCATACGGACTGATTTCGAGAAAGCACATATCGAGCGTCAGGAGGGTAATATGATTACTTATAAGAACCACCCAAGTATTATCGTGTGGAGTCTTGGCAACGAGGCTGGCTATGGTCCTAACTTCGAGAAGGCTTACGACTGGGTGAAGGCTTACGACAATAGTCGTCCTTGTCAGTATGAGCGTGCAGAACTGGATGGCAAGACGGATATCTTCTGTCCGATGTATATGGATTACAAGGACAGTGAGAACTATTCTAAAGGCAATGCCACAAACTATAAGGGTAAGCCGGTAGAAGGCAAGAGTGGTGTCAAGCCACTTATCCAGTGTGAGTATGCCCACGCTATGGGTAACTCCATGGGTGGTTTCAAGGAGTATTGGGATCTTATCCGCAAATATCCTGTATACCAGGGTGGATATATCTGGGACTTCGTAGATCAGGGTATGCGTGATAAGAGCAAGGTCACAGGCAAGGAGATCTTCACTTTCGGAGGCGACTACGGACGTTATCCTGCATCTGACTATAACTTCAACTGTAATGGTATCATCGCTCCAGATCGTCGTCTGAATCCTCATGCCTATGAGGTACGTTATTACTATCAGAACGTATGGGTATCGGATAAGGGACTTAAGGAAGGTAAGGTAGAGATCTACAACGAGAACTTCTTCAAGACTATCGATGATCTCGAGCTTGAGTGGTTTGTGGGTGGTGCTGCAGGCAAACATCATCACAATAATGGCAATCGTCCTGAGGGCATGACATTCGGACACGGTGGAAAGGTAGATGTCAATGGTATCGCTCCTCAGCAGCGTAAGGTCATTACTATTGATGCCTTGAAACAGGTGGCAGAGAAAGTTCTCGGACATCATGGCGACCAGGAGATCTTTGTGATATTCCAGTTTAAGACTCGTGAGGCTCAACCACTAATTGATAAAGGACAGGTTGTTGCTCGTCAGCAGTTCATACTCAATCCATATCAGTTCCCGGAGATAAAGGCTGAGGAGGCTAAGGTTCAGAAGGAAGAGACAGAGAGCTATGTTAAGTTCGATGCTGATGGTACAACTCTTACTGTAGGCAAATGGTCAGGTTGGATTGACTATATCGATGTCGATGGAGAGCCAATGCTCGTTGATCGCGAGTCTGTTACTCCTGAGTTCTGGCGTGCACCTACAGATAACGACTATGGTGCTTGGCTGCAACAGAAGTTTGGCGTATGGAAGAATCCTCAGATGATACTTAAGGATATCGAGATCGACGATAACCAGGTTGAGGCTAAGTTCGAGATGGCTGACGTTAAGGCAGAGCTGAAGATGACCTATACTCTTAGTGAGGATGGCGAGATAATCGTCCGTCAGCAGCTGAAGACTGATAAGGAGGCAAAGGTTAGCCAGATGTTCCGCTATGGCATGCAGCTTCAGATGCCAAAGAAGTTTGATGGGGTGAAATACTATGGTCGTGGCCCGATAGAGAACTACTGCGACAGGAATTCAAGCGAGTTTATCGGAGTATATAATAATAAGGTGGCTGATGAGTACTTCAACTATGTACGTCCTCAGGAGTCAGGAAATCATACTGACATCCGCTGGTTCCGTGTTATCGACAAAGATGGCAAGGGGCTGGAGTTCTATTCTAATGCTCCTATGGAGGCAAGTGCTCTCCACTATCTGATGTCTGATCTCGACGATGGTCCTTTGAAGGATAAGAAGGTGGGTCATCATTCTGGCGACCTCATCGAGCGTCCGTTGACACAGGTTCATATCCAACAGCGTCAGATGGGGCTCGGTTGTGTCAACTCATGGGGAGCTTGGCCACGACCTGAATATCTCGTGCCTTATCAGGATTATGACTTCACATTCGTTATCAAACCGGTGAAGTAAGTTTTCAAATTGATACTTAAAGAGGTTGATTTTTGTCAAAAAGAACAATATTTTCTGTATTTTTATAAATTTTAAGTAGTAAACCGTTGGTGGGAATCTTATAAATTACTACCTTTGCACCCGAAAAGACGATGATTTGATAACAAATCAGTTTTCGAGGTAACAAAAATAGAAGAGAGAGATGAAAAAGATGAAGAAAATGTTACTTGCAGGAGGTTTGTTCTTCCTGAGTACAATGCCGCTAAATGCAACGGAGAATGTCGCTGGTCCAAATGACGTCGACACTACTTATATCAAACTCGATGAGAATCGTGAGCCTATCAATCACGTAAATCTCACCCTTGATGAACTCAAGGCTAAGGTTGGTGAGTTGGAAACGATTCTGGAGACTGAGAATTTCCAGTTGTATGCAGCTGGTGATTACACCTATAAGATTGAGGGTGGGATAGTGACCTCTATGGCCATCCAGATTCCTGATGATAACAACGATAAGGTTGTATATAATCAGATTCTCAATGCTCTTGCAAAGAGTAACCCTATCAAGGATACCCACAATACTGGTGGTAATTACTATCTGTATTCAAGTTTCCAGGTTCAGTTCGATGACTTCGAGGGTTATGAGAAGCTGACATTCTCAGTGATCACAGAATAGTAATTATTTGGATTATCAATTGTAAGGTCTCGCATCAATTGCGAGGCCTTTTTTATTTGAATATAAAAAGAATCCCGAGGGTGGAACCCTCGGGAAATCTGTTGTTATAATAAATAATGATGCCTTACAGCAGTTATTATTATTAATTGTTTGATTTAAAATGCGAGAGATTAAGCCTCTGCTGGAGCCTCCTCTGCAGGAGCAGCGTCGAGTGCCTCGAGAACCTCTGCCTCATCAGCAGCCTCTGCAGCTTCCTCAGCGGCAGCAGCAGCCTTGGCATCAGCAGCAGCGCGGATAGCCTCTTCTGCCTCAGCAGCAGCCTTCAACTCAGCTGCATTCTCTGCAACAACCTTTACAGGAATCTCAACCATTACCTCCTTGTGGAAGTGAACAGTAGCTACGTAGTCACCAATCTTCTTGGCATCCTTCATGGTGATGATCTTACGATCAACCTCCTTACCGAGCTTAGCGAGCTCCTCAGCAACCTGAGCAGCACCTACAGAACCATAGAGCTGACCTGTAGCGCTAACTTTAGCAGCAATCTCGAGAGCTACACCATTAAGAACAGCGGCTTTCTCCTCAGCTGCAGCCTTCTGAGCTGCAATCTTGTGAGCTTGCTGCTTCAGATTCTCAGCAAGAATCTTCTTGGCCATTGGAGAGGCGATAACACCCTTACCCTGAGGGATGAGGTAGTTACGGCCATAGCCAGACTTTACATTCACGATATCGTTCTTGAAACCCAGACCGATAATATCTTCTTTCAGAATAATTTCCATAATCTTGCGTCCTCCTTAATTATTTCATCAAATCGGTTACGTAAGGCAGCAATGCGATTTGGCGGGCACGCTTAACGGCCTGAGCCACACGACGCTGATACTTCAGAGATGTTCCGGTGATACGACGGGGAAGAATCTTACCCTGCTCGTTGAGGAACTTCTTGAGGAACTCGGGATCCTTATAGTCGATATATTTGATACCGCTCTTCTTGAAACGGCAGTACTTCTTCTTCTTTGTGTCGATAGAAGGAGCATTCAAATAGCGAATTTCTGTTTCCTGTGCCATAATTAAGCCTCCTCTGTTTTTGCGCCAAGCTTGTTGCGACGCTTCTCAGCGTATTCTACAGCATACTTGTCGAGTTTAACTGTCTGGAAACGGATAACCTTCTCGTCACGACGGAAGGCAGTCTCCAATGTCTTGATCACTTCTGGCTCAGCCTTGAACTCTATCAGGCAGTAGAAACCTGTAGACTTCTTCTGAATAGCATAAGCCATCTTCTTCAATCCCCAGGCCTCTTCGCTCAGGATCTCAGCACCTTTATCGGTGAGAACCTTCTTGAATTTAGCGGCCGTTTCCTTCATCTGTTCATCAGACAAAACGGGAGTCAAAATGAAAACGGTTTCGTATTGATTCATAATGAATTTAAAATGTTTATAAATGTTATTTTGCAAAATGCGGATGCAAAGGTACTAATTTTCTTTGAACTATGAACTTTGAGCTTTGAACTTTATGTTTTCTTTAACGGTTTTTAATACTTTTCGCCTGATTTTGCAAGTTTTACGTGCATGATGATGCCTATAATGATGATAATGAGACCGATGAGTAGCACAATATTACTACTCGTCCATCCCACCAGATAGGCTATAATCAGAAAGAGGGCGCCGATGATTACCAGCGCCACTCCTGTCAGTTGTCTTATATTGTTCATTCTATCTCTTCCGGAGTAATGAGCTTATATCCTTTACCATGAATATTGATGATCTCAATTTGAGGATCATCCTTCAGATGCTTACGCAGCTTTGTGATATACACATCCATCGAACGGGCATTGAAATAGTTGTCATCAATCCAGATGGTCTTCAGGGCGAAGTCACGCTGCAGAATCTCGTTGGCATGGCTGCAGAGTAGTGCCAGCAGCTCGTTCTCCTTGGTAGTCAGTTTGCGCTGTTCGTCACCGATGCAGAGCAGCTGCTTCTGGGTGTCGAAGGTAAACTGTCCAATATGATAGAGTGTCGACTCCTTGCTCTTCTTTCCCTTGGTACGGCGCATGATTGCCTCAATACGGAATACGAGCTCTTCCATAGAGAAGGGTTTGGTGATATAGTCATCAGCACCGATCTTGAATCCCTCGAGGATATCCTCCTTCAGCGTCTTGGCTGTGAGGAAGATGATGGGCACGTCGAGATTTGAAGAACGGATCTCCTGAGCCAGGGTGAAACCGTCTTTCTTAGGCATCATCACATCGAGCACGCAGATATCAAACTTTGTCTTCAGGAAAGCCTTGTAACCAGCCTCTCCGTCGGGGCATAATTCTGTAGCATAGCCCTTTGCCTGCAGATACTCACGAAGCAGCATTCCGAGGTTCTCATCGTCCTCGCAAAGCAAGATTTTCAGTTTGTCGTCCATAATTGATTCTATTTAAAATGTTAATACAATATTTGCTTTAATCTGTTGTTTCCTTTAATATAGGTAGAGATATGGTGAAGGTTGTTCCCTTGCCGAGCTCACTCTCGCACTTTATCTCGCCTTCGTGCAGATTGATGATCTTCTTCACATAAGCCAGTCCGAGACCGAAGCCCTTAACATCGTGAACATTACCAGTGTGCACACGATAGAACTTATCGAAGATCTTCTTCACATTCTCTTTCTTTATGCCAAGACCAGTATCACGGATGCTGAAACACAGACGGTCTTTCTCATTCCAGGTCCTGATATACAGGTCGAGTGGCTGATCAGGTTTACGATACTTTACTGCATTGTCCATCAGGTTTGTGATGGCATTCTGGAAGTGTACCTCATCCACATAGAGAGCAGAGTCAACAGCCTCAATCTCGGTATATATCTTACCGCCTGTATGCTCCACACGCAGAGAGAATGTTGATGCTATGTTCTCGAGCAGTTCGTTCAGGTCGAGTTCCTTTTTCTTAAACGAAGCCGTCTTTCTGTCGAACATCGACATCTGGAGCACCTTCTCTACGAGGAATCTCAGACGTTTCGACTCATCGTTGATCACTCCTCCAAGGTGCTTCATCATCTGAGGACTCTTGGCAACAGATTCGTCGTTAAGCATCTGGGCTGCCAGCGATATGCTGGAGATGGGAGTCTTCAACTCGTGGGTCATGTTATTGATGAAGTCATTCTTTATCTCAGAGTAACGCTTCTGTCTGAATATCACAACGATAGTAAATACGAACGTGATAAGCAGGACGATGGTGAAGATCATCGAGGGAATCATAAACCTCACACTCGAGAAGATATATGAGTTCATATCCGGGAAATGTATCTTCACTACACCCATCTTCGGCGAGGGGTCGTTGCGGAAGAGCACCTGGGTGTAGGTGTTCTCCTTGCCTTCGTCGATATAATCCGGACAACGGTATACCTCACGTCCGTCGGTAGTCTCTACAGTAAAATGATAAGGTATGTTTATACCATTATTTAATAGTTCCGCATGAATATCTCTGTCAAGCAGCTTGAAGTTTACACGTTCCTTCAGCGGCTTGTCAGAAGCTGTATAGAGGATATTATATACCACCTCGTCCAGCAGCGTCTTCTGATATACATATCTGTTACGTACTATTTCCTGCAAAGACTTCGATGCCTCGTATATCGAGTTCTTGTCCCTACGCAGAATCATTGCCTTCGGAACATTGGCTGGCTTGATGGCGAATGTCTTCAGTTCAAAGGATGAATAGACGGTTCCGTCATCAGCTGCCACTGCAAACTGGTGGGAGTGTTTTATTGTACCGTCGAGGTCGTCTATCATCAGTGAGTCCTGCTTATAAGCCTTGCGCTCTGTCTCCTTAACATCTTTCTCGAGATAGCGTTTCGTTTCGTTCATCTCCAGATTACGCGATGCCTGATACAGACTACGGTTGACAGACTCGTCAAACTGCTCTTTCTTCATCTTTGCCATCTGTTCGATGTACGAAAGCTGAAGAAGCAGCAGGCCGATGAATGCCAGTCCCATAATGGTCGCTATAATCCAAATTGTACTTTTCTTCATTTTGTCTTTTTCTTTCCGCCGGCAAAGGTAGACAAATTATAAAAGATTAATAGCGGTTTTGTTAATTAATTCTGTTAAATTTAACAATATTAACACGTTTGTTCCGTTTTGGTTGTTAATTAAGTATTTATATTTGTAGGTCGTCTATAAATAAATCGGCTGACGGAGTAAATCACTGGCAGCCGATATCAAATGCTTAGGCAAGGAGCAGGCTTTACGCTATGCAGTTATCCTGCTCGACATCGCTGACGAAGCTAAGAAAGACTTTGATGAGCTTATCAACGAGATACGAGATTCGACGGTATGGGTGCATTTTGCGGTGCGCCCGAAAGGTAATCGCAGGAAGATTGTCTTCGATGTCAAATAACATAAGAAAAACTTGTTGGTATCAAGAATTATTGCTATTTTTGCAAACGAATCAATCGAAGACAATATGAAACGATTATTAATAAGCGTAATATTAACTGTAGGCATGATGGCTCTCAGCCATGCAGAACCGATGACGATGAGCGTCAGTAACCCTACGGCAGCACAGCGACACGAACTGATACTCGATGAGCTGTATCGAAACCTGCGTTGGATATCATTCCACTGTGACTATGACAAGGGACTTGACTGCTACGCTGTGGGGCCGACATTAGGCTGTGGGACCCCTGCGCTGCTGAAAGACGGGAAGATACAGTATCCCTGGTGCTACGAGCGATACAGGATAATCGAGAACGGTCCTCTGAGATTTATGCTACAGTTGGACTTCGCGACAACAGCCGACGGCACTACTGAGCACAGGATTCTTACACTTGACAGAGGATCGAACTTCTGCGAGGCCACAGTATGGTATGACGGCATTAAGACACCTACCGACATGGCTGCAGGATTCGCCATTAGGGAAATGGGGGCTGCAACTGTTGCGACGGGCGACGGATATATACAGTATGCCGACCCGACGATAGACCCCGAGAAGCATCAGTGCCAGATATACGTGGCACTGCTCTTTCCTGACACGAAGGTGGATATCACGAAGATGGAGAATCACGCTGGGCATCAAAAGGCAATATAAGGGAGAGAGGTTTCATTACTACTTCGGAGCTGCCTGGAGCGAGTATGATGTGCGGTCGCAGGAGGAATGGCAGGCGCGTATCAATGGCTTCATCGAGGCAAGGAAGAATCCGCTGACGGTTACGTTAAAATAAGAAATGGCATGGTCTACATGCCATTTTTCGTTAAAACCTTGTTGGTATCAAGATAATTTTGTAATTTTGCAGACCAAATTTGGAAAAGTAATGAAGAAACTCACTATATTCCTGGCCTTTTGCATAGCTCTGATGGCAGCAGGCGACGCATTCGGTCAGCGAGCAAAAAATAATAAGCGCCGCGTCCGGCAGAAAACCCACAAGGTGGTGAAGAACCGGAAAAAGGCGAAGACGAAGAAGAAATCTGCCAAGAAGACAGCGGTACTGAGACCCGCACCGATAATAAACTACGAGGACAGTGACTATAACCCATATCTGATGTGCGAAGACACCTGCGGTCATGTGCATGGAATAGACCTTAGTCACTATCAGGGTGAGGTGTTCTGGGAGACTGTCGGAGAGAATACAAAGATGGCCTACGTGTATCTGAAGGCTACTGAGGGCGGTGACCGCATCGACGCCAGGTATGAGAGGAACATCGAACTGGCTCACCGCTTTGGACTGAAAGTGGGATCATACCATTTCTTCCGTCCGAGGACGCCACTCGACCTGCAACTGAAGAACTTCACCACACAGTGCAGGCCCGGAGAACAGGACATCATACCGATGATAGACGTGGAGACGATGGGAGGGCTGCCCGTGGAGCAGTTCCGCGACTCGCTGAAGACATTCCTCTTGATGATAGAAGAGGCATATCATCAGAAGCCGCTGGTATATACCTTCCGTAACTTCTATAACAGGCACCTCGTGGGACAGTTGGACGACTATCAGCTGATGATAGCGATGTATACCGAGGAGGAGCCGGTGCTGGCCGATGAGAGGGATATCACCCTGTGGCAGTATACGGGAAAAGGCAGAATAATAGGTGTGAACGGATATATCGACAAGTCGAGGTTCCTAGGGAAACACGGGTTGAGGGAAATCCGATTCCGCCACTGAATAGTAAATATGTAAATCGTAAATAAGAAGATGATAATAAAGTGTCCAGAATGCGGTCATCAGATTAGCGATCGCGCAAAAATATGCCCCTCCTGCGGCATCGAGATAGCAGGAAAGATCACACGCTGTCCTGACTGCGGTGAGTTGATCTTCAAGTACGAGCCAGAATGTCCTAACTGTCATTGCACCATCAACGCATCGGCAGCTACGAAATCGGTAGAGGATTACGGATTGGCGCCTGAGGTGCCCGAGATCTCTACTCCTACAGAACCGGAGGAGCCGAAGAAGAGCGGTCATAAGATACTGTGGTCGACACTTATCATGGCCTTTGTGCTGGCACTGATAATAGTGTTCTTGGGAATCTATTTCTACCAGAAGTCGCAACAGGAGAACGAGCTGCGCGCCTATGAGAATGCGATGATGAGCAGCGAACCAGCAGTGCTGCAGAATTTCCTCGATATGTATATCGACGCCTCGGTGGCTCATCGTGACTCGGTGAAGGCTCATCTGGAGATACTGAAGAAGGTGGACCGCGACTGGGAAAACGCAGTGAGAAGCAAGTCGAAGGCCGCACTGCAGCTCTTCATAGACCGCAACCCGGACAACATACATATTCCCGAGGCGAAGCTGATAATCGACTCGCTCGACTTCGACGCTGCAAAGCTGGAGGATTCGATGGAGTCATATCAGAAGTATATGGATACACATCAGCAGGGACAGTATTACGACGAGGCTGCCAATGCCTATGACAGGCTGCGTGAAGAGGCAGAGAGAACGCGTCTACAGGCTGAACAGGACTCAATACAGAAGGCTAAGGAAGAAGCTGCTGCTGCCGAATCAGTAGCCCCATAAGAAATAGCAAATCCCCTAAATCGCAAATCCCTTTATTCTTCGATATGCGATAGGGAGTGAGCAAACGAGGCGAAGAAGTTTGTGAGCGTCTCTGAAGGATAATAACGGAAGTATCGTGCACTACGGCGTATATGCCCAAGCATGGCACTTCCGTTACTCGTATGCACGATGACGTCGCCCTCTTCCTTAGAGAGATAGAAATAGAAGTCTTTTACACGGGTGTTGGCAAACTCCATCAGTTCATGGGCGATAAGTTCGGTTCGCTTATCGTCTTTCGCTCCGGCAAAGGATATCTCTTCGCGCGAGAATCCCAAGAGCATGATTAGCAGAGATGCCTCAAGACGAGCCACCGGCTGGAGCTTGAGACTCTTAAGCCACCGTTCGAGAAGGGTGGCATCACAGCCGTTGCCATCGGTACGGAGGAAGGTGCCGAGTTCGACGAGCTGTCGCACGGGCACGCCCTCGTTGAGGATATGTCGTGAGATGCGGATAATCATCAGCAGCATCTGGCGGCTCTTGATGTCGGAGTTCTCATCATCGAGCACCGACTGGAGCTTGCGGTTGAGGATGGGGTTGGTGAGATGGTCGGCACGAAGAAACTCATCCTCTTCGGCATCGTCGTTACGGGGATTCTTACGGATGCTGTCGATGGTCTTCTCCCATTGCGCCCACTGGGCATCGGTAAGGTGTATGAAGAACTGTTCACGGCAGCGCATGAGTCCGTCGTAGACGAAACCTGCCACATCGTGCATTACTGCCAACTGATATAGCTTCTGCCACTTGAATACCGACATGGGCTCTATCTGTTCCTTGCTCTCAAAGGCTCCGGAACGGAGAAGACGGAAGAAATTGCGCTGAATGATGTTCATGAGTAATCAGGAATAGCGGCGGGGGTAGCGCAGAAGGATGGAGAGAAGAGCTGCGATGCCGATGGCCATAGGATAATATAGATAAGGTATAATGTTGACGGGGTTGAGTGATGCCAGTCCTGCCGCCATCAGCAATTGGGCACCGTAGGGGATGACACCCTGTACGGCACACGAGAAGGTGTCGAGGATAGAGGCGGCCTTCTTGTTGTCGACACCGTATTTGTCGCCTATCTGTTTGGCTATGCCTCCTACGGTGATGATGGCCACCGTGTTGTTAGCCGTGCATACATCCACCATCGCCACGAGGGCTCCGATGCTGAGTTCGGCACCACGTTTGCCGTGAATATGCCGGGTCATGCGACGGATGATGAAATCGATGCCGCCCTGTTGTTTTATGAGCTCGAGCATTCCTCCTGCCATCATGGTGATGATGATAAGCTCGCCCATGCCGATGATACCGTCGCCCATAGACTTCATCCATCCGAAGATATCGAAAGAGCCAGTGAGCAGACCTATGACTCCTGTGAGGATGATGCCGAGAGTGAGCACAGCCATAACATTCATTCCGAAGATGGCAGTGATGAGTACTGCGAGGTAGGGGATAACCTTCACCCACTGTACGTCGGCTATATGCTGCGGGGCACTTATGCCAGAGCCCATGAAGATATAGACGATGAGGATGACTATCGCTGCAGGTACGACGATGAACGAGTTGACGCGGAACTTATCCGAGAGGCGGCATCCCTGTGAGGATGTGGCCACGATGGTGGTGTCGGAGATGAAAGAGAGGTTGTCGCCAAAGAGGGAACCGCCAACGACCACTGCCGTCATCAGCGCCACGTCGGTACCCGTCTGTTGGGCCACTCCTGCCGCAATAGGTGTGAGGGCCACAATGGTGCCCACACTCGTGCCTATGGATATGGAGATGAAACAGGCTGCCACGAAGAGACCAGCGAGCAGCATCTGTGGGGGTAGGAGAGAGAGGGTGAGATTGACTGTGGCGTCGATGCTACCCATCATCTTTGCGGAGTTGGCAAAGGCTCCTGCGAGAACGAAGATCCAGATCATCAGCATCATCTGTCCCGTGGCTGCTCCGCGACTGAAGATATCTATCCTCTCGCGCAGCGGACGGCCCCCGTGGATGATCACCGCATAGATGCTCGACACCATGAAGGCCACAGTGATAGGCACCTTGTAGAAGTCACCAGCAATGATGCTGGTGACTAAATACAATACTATGAACACCCCAAGGGGTGATAATGCTATAAGACCTCTGTTCATTTACAAAGTTACACCGTTCTTGAAGATTGATATTTCACGATAACCGTTTTCCTCGTTGCGGGCTTTCTCGCCACTGGCAACGGCGAGGACCTTATTGATAAACTCAGGAACAATCTCCTGCATGGTGCGGCCCTCAACGAGCTGTCCTGCAGAGAAGTCAACCCAGTTAGGCTTGTTCTTTGCAAGTGTAGGATTGGTGGCAATCTTCATCGTAGGAACGAAGGTGCCGAAAGGTGTACCGCGACCAGTGGTGAAGAGTACGATATGACATCCGCAAGAGGCGAGGGCAGTGGCTGCCACAAGGTCGTTGCCTGGGGCAGAGAGAAGGTTAAGACCCTTATTCTCCAAACGGTCGCCATACTCCATAACACCACTTACAGGAGCCTTACCACACTTCTGGGTACATCCCAGAGCCTTATCCTCAAGAGTAGAGATACCTCCGGCCTTGTTGCCTGGAGATGGGTTCTCGCCTACAGGCTCTCCGTGAGAGAGGAAGTAGTTCTTGAAGTTGTTGATCATAGATACTGTCTGATTGAAGAGCTCCTCAGTGCGGCAACGGTTCATGAGAATCGTCTCGGCACCGAACATCTCGGGTACCTCAGTGAGAACGCTTGTACCTCCCTGAGCCACGAGCCAGTCGCTGAACTCACCAACGAGAGGATTAGCGGTGATGCCGGAGAATCCGTCAGAGCCACCACACTTCAGTCCTACGCGCAGCTGACTTACGGGCACTTCCTCACGCTTATCCTTCTTGGCGATATCGTAGAGCTCACGCAGAATCTGCATGCCTGCCTCTACCTCGTCGCCATCTACACGCTGGGTCACGAGGAGTTTGATGCGGTCTTTATCGTAGTCACCGAGCATAGCCATGAAGTCTTCGGGCTGGTTGTTTTCACAGCCGAGACTCAGTACAAGCACAGCTCCTGCATTTGGATGCAGACAGATGTCGCGGAGCACCTTACGGGTGTTCTCGTGGTCTTCTGAGAGCTGAGAGCATCCGTAGTTATGATGCCAGGCATAGACGCTGTCGATGCCTTCAAGGCCTGTCTCCTTGCGGAGCTTCTCTGCGAGCTTCTCTGCGATGCCATTGACACAGCCAACGGTAGGTACAATCCAGATCTCGTTACGAACACCTACATCACCGTTCTTACGCTTGTAGGCCTTGAAGGTGCGGTTCTCGTTTGCGATGCTCAGTTCCTTGCCAACAGGCTGATAAGTGTATTCGAGAGTTCCTGAGAGGTTGGTCTTGAGGTTGTTCTCGTTTACCCAGTCGCCTGCCTTCAGGTCCTGGCGTGCATGACCGATGGGATATCCGTATTTGATGATATCCTCACCTTCCTTGACGTCCTTGATGAGCACCTTGTGTCCTGCAGGGGTATCCTGATTCAGGGCAATGCTAAGGCCGTCGACTTCGATAATTTCTCCCTTTTTCTTTGGCTGCAGACATACTACGACGCTATCAGCCGGATTAATCTTTAAATAGGTAGCTTGTTCCATAATGTATTTGTTTTAGTTTATATTGCTGTTCGGCGATAAAAGTCTACGTTCTCCTTCGTGAGGATCTCGATGGGCATGTAGTTAACGGGATTGACGGCGCGCTTAAGCACTACTGCCTCGAAGAGAGCATCGACACTTGCATAACCCTGCTGATAAGCATGCTGGGCGATGAGGAAAGAGATGCTTCCCTGACGTACACACTCCTCATTCTTTGGCACCATATCATAACCCATGATCTGAATGTTACGACGATTGCTCTTCTGGAGGAACTCACCCACGATATGCGCCTTGGAGTTGAAGGTGATACAGTGGTGGATACCCGGGTTGGCGGCAAAGAACTTCTCAAGGATTCCGTCGTAGTCTTTCTTCTCATCGTCGAGAGGAAGGTCTACTTCGATGATCTTGGTATCAGGGAAGTGGTCAACCATATAATGACGGAAACCAGTCTCACGGTTAGCTTGCTGCTTTGAACCTACCTTACCATCGCGGGTCTGTTTAAAGAGTGCTATCTCTTTCTCCTTGGCCGCTATGAGCATCAGCATCTTAGCTGCGAAATATCCGCTGGCGAAAGAGTCCTGTCCGAAGAAAGAGAGGGGCTTGAGGTCGGGCATGTAGGAGTCGAGAAGTACGTAGGGGATGCCTCTGTCTGTAAGCTTCTCGGTGAATTTCGCTGTCTGCTCGAGTGTAGTAGGCACGATGATGACACCATCAAACTTCTCTGTAAGGAACTCACGTACCATTCGTGTGAAGGCTGCATTGTTGAAGCGCTCATAGTAGATGAACTTCAGTTTGACGCCAAAATCCCTTCGGAAGTCGGTACATGCCTGAGCACCTTCCTCAACCTCATCCCAGTAAGCTTCCTGCTCGTGCTTGGGAAGTACAATATAAAAGGTGTAACTCTTGTTGTAAGCAAGGGCAGAGGCATAAACGTTGGGTTTGTAGTCCATCTCCTCAAGAGCCTTATTGACTTTCTCGAGAGCCGATTTAGACACGTTGGGACGATTGTGAAGCACACGGTCTACGGTTCCTACAGATACGCCGGCACGCTCGGCGATATCCTTGATTCTGATATTGTCTTTTGCCATTTTGGTTTTTTAAAAATCAATATTTTGTGCAAAGTTACATGTTTTTTCTTGAACAACCAAATAATTACGTTACTTTTCGTTTCACCGAAATCGTTTCCGTAAATTTTCTGCTTTTTCATCCCATAATGTTTGGCGGTATCGAAAAATATTCATACCTTTGCGGTGAAAATAAAAAAATGATAGTAATAAATCTCTAAAACAAAGAATTTAAAATGGCTAAAATCGTAACATTAGGCGAGATCATGCTCCGCCTTTCTCCACAAGGAAACGATCGTTTCATTCAGAGTGAATCATTCCGCATCATCCCTGGCGGTGGTGAGGCAAACGTAGCTATCTCAGTGGCTAACTATGGTCACGAGGCTTACTTCGTTTCAAAGCTTCCAAAGCATGAGATCGGTCAGATTGCTGTTAATGCAATGCGTCGTTATGGTGTAAACACTGAGTTCATTGCCCGTGGTGGTGACCGTGTAGGTCTGTATTATGCAGAGACAGGTGCTTCTATGCGTCCTTCAAAGGTGATCTACGACCGCGCTCACTCAGCTATCGCAGAGGCAGATCCAAAGGACTTCGACTTCGACAAGATCATGGAGGGTGCTGCATGGTTCCACTGGTCAGGTATCACTCCAGCTATCTCTGACAAGGCAGCAGAACTGACAAAGCTCGCTTGTGAGGCAGCAAAGCGTCATGGTGTTACCGTATCTGTAGACCTCAACTTCCGTAAGAAGCTGTGGACCTCTGAGAAGGCTATCTCTATCATGCGTCCACTGATGCAGTATGTTGACGTATGTATCGGTAATGAGGAGGATGCAGAGCTCTGTCTCGGTTTCAAGCCCGATGCTGACGTAGAGGGTGGTCAGACAGACGCTGCCGGTTACGAGGGAATCTTCAAGCAGATGCGTGAGCAGTTCGGATTCAAGTATGTCGTTTCTACTCTCCGTGAGAGCTTCAGCGCTACATTCAACGGATGGAAGGCTCTTATCTATGATGGTAAGGAGTTCTATCAGTCAAAGCGTTATGAGATCAATCCTATCATCGACCGCGTAGGTGGTGGTGACTCTTTCTCTGGTGGTCTGATTCATGGTCTGCTGACAAAGCCAACACAGGGCGAGGCTCTGGAGTTTGCTGTTGCTGCTTCTGCTCTTAAGCACACTATCAATGGTGACTTCAACCTGGTATCTGTTGATGAGGTTGAGAGCCTTGCTGGTGGTAATGCCAACGGTCGCGTACAGAGATAACTTTTATTAAATACAGAATATATGAAACAGTTTGAATATAAGGTAGTAACGCGACTCGTCGGTGATGAAAATAAACTGAATGAACTTGGCTTTGAAGGCTGGGAACTGGTAGCTGTTGAGTGTGGTACTTATTTTTTCAAACGTGAATATAAAGAATAATTATGGCAAAATTTGATAAGTTTCAGGTGATGGCAAAGATTGCCGAAGCACCTATGGTTCCTGTTTTCTACAATAAGGACGTAGAAGTTTGCAAGAACGTCATTAAGGCTTGCTACGAAGGTGGTGTTCGCGCTTTCGAGTTCACCAATCGCGGCGACTTCGCTCATGAGGTATTCGGTGAGCTGTCAAAGTGGGTTCTTAAGGAGTGCCCAGAGCTGGCTCTCGGTATCGGTAGCGTTGTTGATGCTCCTACCGCATCGCTGTACATCCAGCTGGGTGCCAACTTCGTTGTTGGTCCTCTGTTCAACCCCGACATCGCAATCGTATGTAACCGTCGTTGCGTGACCTATTGCCCAGGTTGTCTCACACCTTCTGAGATCGGTAAGGCACAGGAGGTAGGTTGCGACTTCACAAAGGTATTCCCTGGCGACGTAGTAGGTCCAAACCTCATCAAGGGTCTTATGGCTCCTATGCCTTGGTCAAAGATCATGGTAACAGGTGGCGTTGCTCCTGAGGAGGATAACCTCACCAAGTGGTTCAAGGCTGGCGTATTCTGCGTAGGTATGGGTTCTAAGCTCTTCCCATCAGACAAGGTGAAGGCAGGCGACTGGCAGTATGTCACAGACAAGTGCAAAGAGGCCTTAGGCTATATCGCTAAGGCACGTGCATAACTGACTATAACATTTCCCCTTCTGGCTATGGCTGGAAGGGGAACTTTGTTTACATGCGACTTTGGCTATTCATTATATCAACCATTCTTATATCAGCATGTTCAAGCCCCGACAGACAGACTGTGGACAAGCTGAATCACAAGTCTTATGCCTGTCACTATCGGAATGTTGACTCAACAGAATACTATGCAAAGAAAGCTTATGATCTCTCAGACGGATATGACAAGGGCAGGGCAGAAGCTCTGAATAATCTCGCCTTTGTGAATATCGTACGGATGAGATACATCGATGCAGAGAAATGCTTGAATGAAATTTCAGAAATAACTGATAATCAGATACAACTATTTACATCTTATGTATTACAGATGCGACTCTGTCAGCGTCGTTCCAATAATCGTGAGTTTCATGAATATCGTGAACTTGCAGACAGAGCATTGCGTAGGATCAATGAAGAGAGGAGCACACTCACAGAGCGCGACGCAAGCAATCTGCTCTATGCGGAGACAGAATATGCGATAGTAAACTCCACCTATTATTATTATGTAGGACTGGAGCGACAATCTATTGATGCTCTGTATGCTATCGATGAGAATGAGATACAGCGAGATACCGCGCAATATCTGAACTATCTGTACAATATAGGAGCAGGCGGAATCATCACAGAAGGAACACAGCAAGATATCAACCAACGAGAGTTTGATCTTCTCATGCGTTGTTTCCTGCTGGCGCGTAAAGGAGGATATCCATATTTTGCAGCCAACGCCTTAGAGGCACTTTCGGAACATCTTATGGATGAAGACTATCGCAGACAACTGATAGACGACAATATGCCTGCGATGAAATTCCTCAATCCTGAAGGTATAGAAGAAGAGATGATTCCAGGATGGCTTGCTGAGAGTGCACTCGGGATATTTACAGAGTATGGTGATATTTACCAGATAGCAGGAGCATATCGTACTCTCGCTTCATGTTATCGTCAGATAGGCGACTATGAATCTACGCTTTATAATCTCGAGCAGGCATTGTCGGACAGTATCATAAATCAGGCTCCTGACCTTGTGGCAAGTATCAGAGAACAGCTGAGTGTGGCTTTTTCTGCTATGGATGACAAGGCTCAGAGCGATATTAACAGGAACATCTACATAGACCTGATGACAGAGACACGTCAGGACAGACAACTGGAGGCACGAGCAAATCAACTGGAGGCTTCTGCAAAACAACTAAACTGGATGCTGTTGGCCGTAGGTGTAGCTATCGTATTGTTGCTGTTCTCGTTGTGGCTGTTTAATCACCTGAATAAGAAACAGCACCTGCATAATCATCTGGATGACCTACTGGAACAGCGACAAGACGAGCTTGCTATGGGACGATTGCGTGTGGAGACAAGTGAGCGGCGCAATCTTGAGCAACGTGCGAGGATATCTCTCGTGAATAGTATCACGCCATTCATAGACCGCATCATCCACGAGGTGGATAAAGGTGGAGATATGGAGTATGTGGGTGAGCTCATCAATCAGATAAACGACTATAATGATATCCTCACCCAATGGATACAACTTCGTCAGGGAGAACTGAATGTGAAAGTGGAGAGTTTCGCCCTCCAGTCGCTCTTCGATATTGTAGCCAAAGGGAAAAAGAGCTTCGAGATGAAGGGTATCACCCTCGATGTGAAGGAGACAACGGCTCAGGTAAAGGCAGACAGAGTGCTCACACTATTTATGCTTAACACTCTCACAGACAATGCACGTAAGTTTACTGCTGCTGAGGGAAGGGTGGAACTATCCGCTACAGAGACTCCCGATTATGTGGAGATATCCGTTAGTGATACAGGACAGGGAATGACAGATGAGCAGCTGGCACATCTCTTCGATGCAAAACCAATCGTAGATGAAGACAGTAACTCGATAAAGCGTCATAATCAGATGCAGGAGTCGCATGGTTTCGGACTGCTTAACTGTAAGGGAATAATAGAGAAATACCGTAAGCTGTCGAACATCTTCAGTGTATGTAAGATCTCAGCAGAGAGTACATTGGGTAAGGGCTCACGCCTGTATTTCAGACTCCCCAAAGGAGTACTCCGTACATTACTTGTATTATCATTTATCCTTTATCCGTTATCATTTATTTCAGCCTCTGACGCTCTGGGTAAGGCCTCAGTATATGCAGACTCGGCCTATTTCTCAAATATCAATGGTAACTACGAAAAGACTCTTCTCTTTGCAGACTCTTGCAGATATTATCTGAATAGACACTACCAGGAGATATGTCCCAACGGGAAACAACTACTCCAACAGCTGGGTAATCCTTCGCTTATGGCTCCGGAGATATCGTGGCTGCATGACTCGCTGAAAGTCAACTATCAGGTGATCCTCGACATGCGTAATGAGAGCGCTGTTGCTGCTCTTGCGCTTCATGAGTGGCAGGTGTATTCATATAACAATAAGATATATACCCAACTATATAAGGAACTATCTGCCGACAATAACCTTCCTGCATATTGCAGGCAGATGCAGCAGTCGCAGGCGAACAAGAGAATAGCTGTTATCCTGCTGGTACTATTGTTGTTGGCTATCGTGCCTGCATATTATCTGCTCTATTACCGTCACAGGCTCTATTACCGTTTCCTGCAGGAAAAAGAAAAACGTTCAAACCTTGAAATTACGGATGATGAGCTGAGACGTGCAGAACTGGAGAATAATAATCTCCACGTAGCTAATGCTGTGCTTGACAACTGTCTCTCGACATTGAAACACGAGACGATGTATTATCCATCACGTATTTCCCAGCTCATAGAGCAGAATGATGTGGATTCACTTTCAGAAGTGGTGGGATATTATCGTGAACTATACGGAATACTATCACAACAGGCGATGCATCAGATAGAGGGTGTTCATATGCATGTTCGTCCCTTGGAGAATGGTATATTGGGTGATGAGAACCTGATACGTTATCTCTTTGAGATTCTAAGGAAAGAAGGTGGCGGAAAAGAGACAGTATCCATTAAAGACAAATATGCAGAGGTGGATGTGACTATGCCCAAGCTGCATCTGTCAGACGAAGAGGCCCAGCAACTCTTTACACCTGCGTCGTCGAAGAATATCCCTTATCTGCTGTGCAGACAGATAGTAAGAGATCATGGTGAGACAACAAATCGAAGGATGTGTGGAATAAGTGCTGAGAATATTGATGGAGAGACTATTGTGCACATAATCCTTCCTGCAGTAGTAACAAATAGAAAAAAATAAGAATATGGAAAATTTTAAAGTGATAATCGTTGAGGATGTGCCCCTCGAACTGAAAGGCACCCTGGGTATCATACGTAATGACATTCCTGAGGCAGAAGTCATTGGTACTGCAGACAATGAGGCGTCATACTGGAAGCTCCTCAAGCAACAGAAGCCAGATCTTCTCCTGCTTGATCTCGGACTTGGAGGATCTACTACTGTCGGGGTTGAGATATGTCGTTCTACCAAGGAGATGCATCCGGATATAAGGGTACTTATTTTCACTGGTGAGATTCTAAACGAGAAACTCTGGGTGGATGTGCTTGATGCAGGTGCTGACGGTATTATCCTAAAGACAGGTGAACTGCTTACACGTGGTGATGTGAATGCTGTGATGGAAGGTAAGACTCTGGTATTCAATGAACCTATACTCGAGAAGATCGTAGAACGGTTCAAGCAGGCAGTAAGCGGACAATTAGCTAAGCAGGAGGCAGTAGTCAACTACGAGGTAGATGAGTATGACGAGAGATTCCTCCGTCATCTGGCTCTGGGATATACCAAGGAACAAATCACAGGCCTACGCGGAATGCCCTTTGGAGTTAAGAGTCTTGAGAAGAGACAGAATGATCTCATCAAGAAGCTGTTCTCTGAATCAGAAGGTAGTGTCAACGCCACGCGACTTGTGGTACGTGCCATCGAACTTCATATCATAGATATAGATAACCTGGTGCCAGATGAAGATTGATTCTTCCATATTCAATAAGAGATTCATGGCGTTTACGGCACTTGTTCTGCTTCTGGCTGAACTGGTGCTGATACTCTTGTCATGGATCCTCTTTGCAATAGGAGAGGAAGAGGTACGTTCTTTACTGTCGAGTGAAGGAATAAGATGGTTCGTGGGTGGTTTTACAACTATGGTTTCTTCTCCACTTCTCGTATGGCTTATAATACTCCTTATGGCTTTTGGAGCATTCCAGAAATCAGGACTAATATCATTTACAGATGCCAGCTATCAGATGACATATCGCGATAAGACAGCTCTGAGAGTTGCGATAGTATTTCTTCTGGCATATATCGTTGTGATACTTCTTCTGACTGTTATTCCTCATGCTATTCTTCTTTCAGCTACGGGAGCACTCTTCCCATCACCTTTCAGTAGAAGCATCGTGCCACTAACAGCTTTCGGCATAGCTTTGGTGTCTATAATATATGGTATAATGTCAGGACGCCTTAGGGATATAAAGGATATTCTTGATGCCCTATCATTTGGCATAAGTAAGGGAGCACCAGTCTTCGTGCTATATATCCTGATTATCCAGTTCGTAAGGAGCATGCTGTTTGTCTTCTCATAGGCATATAAAAAAATGGGGCTCCGCCGAGCCCCTAATGTTAACCTTAAATCTAATACTATGAAAAACACACGTTGCAAAGGTATGGATTAATTTCGATAATTGCAAGCATTTACTAGTAAAAAAATGTTAAATCAGCGAAAAATCCTTGTTTTCAACCTTTTTTCTTTGGTTATAATACCTTTTTAACGCGTCAGAAGATACTTTTTAAAGTCGTAGAAGTCCTTACTCATTGCAACACTCTGTTTCTCACCCTTCATAAAGGCTGCAAGTCGCTCAGGAATTGCTACATCTATTCCAAGGATCTCATCTACCTTCTCCTTGAATTTGGCAGGATGAGCTGTCTCACAGAATACTCCTACCTCATTCTCTCCCAGACCTTCTACAAGAGCCTGATATCCGCATGCTCCATGAGGATCGAGGATATAACCTGTCTCTTCATAACACTTACGCATCGTCTCCTTGATCTGTTCGTCACTATATGTGGCACCACTGATAAGGTTGGTAATACGATGATGTGTTGCCTCACTGGTAAGAGTGTTATTCTTGCTATAGAGGTTGATTATACGAGCGAAGTTAGAGGGATCGCCCACATCCATTGCGTTTGCAAGTGTCTGGATAGATGGCTTGGGATCATATTTGCCCGTCTGCAGATACTTATAGAAGATATCATTGGCATTATTAGCTGCGATGAAACGCTTTACAGGAAGTCCCATCTGATGGCCAAAGAGTGCTGCACAGATATTTCCGAAGTTACCTGAAGGCACGCACATTACCAAATTTGACGATTCTACAATTCCACTATTTGACAATTGCTTCATCCTGGCGTAGGCATTAAAATAATAGAATGCCTGAGGAAGGAAACGGGCTACGTTGATACTGTTGGCAGAAGTGAGTTTCATGTGCTTATTCAACTCCTCATCCATAAAGGCATTCTTTACGAGTGCCTGACAATCGTCGAAGACACCATCCACCTCTATGGCTGTAATGTTTTTGCCGAGAGTGGTAAACTGGCATTCCTGTATTGGCGACACTTTTCCTTTAGGATAGAGCACATACACATGGATTCCCTCTACTCCCAGAAAACCATTAGCAACAGCAGAACCCGTATCACCAGAGGTGGCAACAAGAACATTTACCTGTTCTTTACCCTCCATACGGATAAAATACTGCAGGAGTCTTGCCATGAAACGGGCACCTACATCCTTGAAGGCGAGGGTAGGACCATGAAAGAGTTCCAGAGAGTAGATATTGTCCTTAACCTTCTTTACAGGACAATCGAACGATAATGTGTCGTAAACGATGTCCTGAAGAGCATCGAGGTCTACATCCTCTCCAAAGAATGCACTTGCCACATTGTAGGCAATCTGTTGGAAATTCATGCTCTGAATATCCTCGAAGAACACCTTCGGAAGTGTCTTTATCTCTTCTGGCATATAGAGTCCTCTGTCTTCTGCCAGTCCTTTTACTACTGCCTTATGCAGAT
>Ga0326514_10000487_pt1 | contig 26908 bp, 14 predicted proteins | sample 3_2548_0518_D_FD_203653 | JGI IMG/M metagenome (GOLD analysis project Ga0326514, IMG submission 203653) | Bovine rumen microbial communities from UC Davis, California, United States - 3_2548_0518 | ecosystem: Host-associated > Mammals > Digestive system > Stomach > Rumen | place: USA... | reverse complement strand
GCTAAACAACCTAAACCTTTAAATAAATATAGGGATGCTAATAATCCCACAGAAGAAGAATTAAAGAAACGTCAGGAAATATTAGATTACAATCGAGCAATTCAGCATGAACAAATTGTACCTTGGATTAAATTAAACGGGGTACAAAAAGAAGTGCTGAATTTTATTATGTTTGATATTTGGGATCAGACAGATAGATATGATAGAGGTGGAAAAGCAGTTAAAAATGAGCTTATTGAAGTATATTGCGTTGTTCACGAAGATGATATGGATACTGAATATGGTATAGCACGCACTGATTTACTTAGTTATATTGTTCGTGATTTATTATGTTGGACTAATGCATTAGGAAGACAACTTAAATGTTACGAAGACAAGCCCATGATTATTGACGCACAATATTATATCCGTAGAATGAGATTCTTTATGAAAGCGCCTAATGTGGTTAATGGACACATGGGTACGAATAATATTTATGATGACTTCAGTCGAATCTAATATTACTCAACTTCAATTATTCTACGGAGATGATTATAAAGTTAATGATTTCATTACTATTCATCAACCAACTATTGGAGATATTTTAGAATATGATAAACAATATGGTGAATCTAGTTTTTGGACAATGCTTAATGTATTTACAGCTAATCCTACAAGCTATAGGCTTTTTCTTTGGAGAGATATGAATATTGACTGGACTTTTTTAAATGATTATCAATTGTTCTTGATTCTTTATAGGACTTTAAGTATAGAACAGACCCGACTCATTTTTGGTGATTTAGATTTTTCTAAATTTGAAATATATACTCAACCCGAAGAGAAATGGACAAATATTGATGAAAAAGGAATTACAGATATTGTCAAAATCTTACGAAATTCGACCCTCTATAATCCTGAAAATGAATTAGAGTTAGATGAAGATAGTTATAATGTGATTGTTTATTATTTAAGAAGTGCTTTTAATATGTTCCCCAAAATAGAAAAAGCTAAAGATCGTACTACCAAAGAATGGATGATTGAAGAAGAAGAAATGAAATTAAAAACAAGAAAAGATGATGGAAGTTCCACTTCATATCTTCTTCCACTTATATCAGGATGTTTGAATCATCCCGGTTTTAAATATAATAAACAGCAATTAAAAGAAGTAAACTATTATGAATTTATGGACAGTGTACAAAGATTGCAGATTATTGAATCTACAAGTGCTTTGTTACATGGTTCTTATTCTGGCTTTGCTGATGTTTCTAAAGTAGATAAAGAGCAATTCAACTTCATGCGTGAAATCAAACATGAATATGACAGGGGAATTGCTAAAAAAAATAAATAAAAATTAAAAGAAAGGAAGGTAATTGCTATGGCTTTTAAACTTGGTGATTTAATTATCGATAGAATTTCCATGGGCTATGCCGAAAAGTTTGATGGCACGCCTCTGTATGTCCTGACTCAGCTTTCTGAAGCTTCTATTGAAATTTCTGCTGAGTCTCGTGATGCTGTTGACAAAGACGGTACACTGATTAAGCGTTTCTGGAATGCGAAAACTGGTGAATTTACCGCAACTAACGCTATGCTTAACCTGAATATTATGGCGGCTCAGTCTGGTAATGAAGCTAACATTGCTACTTCTGAAAATGTTATTGTTATGCCTAAGATTATTACTGTTAAATCTGGTACAACTGTAACTCTGGATGGATATGTTTCTGGTGCAAGAATTACTGTTAATGCTCTGGGTACTAATGGTGCTATGGGTAAGGCTTATACTCTTGGTTCTACTGCTTCTACAACTGAATTTGGTCTGAGTGGAACTACTTTCACTCCCCCTACTGATTCTAATGAATCTCAGTATGTTGTTAAGTTTGACCGTCAGGTTACTGAGGGTGTTGACATTCTTAACTCCGCTGATAAGTTCCCTCCGACAGTTCGTCTGACTCTGAAAGGTCTGTGCGTTGATCCTTGCGAAGCAGATACGTTGAGAGCTAAAAAAATTGCTTAATTAGTAAATGGCTATTATAGAGTAATCTATATACACTTACGTATCTATAAAAAATAATAAGTGTCGATAACAGCTATATCAGGGAAAGTCCAGAGATGGATAATCCTGAGGAAAGATTTGGTATATTTACCAAAAATCCGCAACGACTACAGGATAAGATAAGTAATTATTTTATCGAAGCTGTTGCCCACAAGAATAATGTGGGATGATATATAGTCTGAACTCACGCTATAATCGAAATATAAAACGTGAGAAATAGGTAGAAATACCTATTCGCTATAGAAATATAGTCAGTACCCAACAAGCACTGGGGAAAGTAACAGTTTGGTTTACATCGTGCTTCCGTCCTTCCAGCCTAGCCCTGAAACCACTATCGCCCTGAGTTCTGATAATGCAACTCTGGACTTTAATGGCAGTCTTCAGACTGATTATTGCTCCACTGATAAATCCCTGTATCATATTTACTATGCTACAGCTGATACCGAGCAGTAAGAAGAGGATTGACAACAGATTTTAAGATATTATAATTAAATATGTTGCATGGCAGAGTGGGTGTCATAGCCCACTCTGCTTTTATTCAGGGTTTTAGGAAGGAGAATAGAAAAAGGAGTTTTATATGAGAAAATGCTATTTGGATAAAATACCTAAAATTCTGAAAAAAGATTATGAAATGATTGATTGGCGTAATGCAATTGGAATGAATATTGCCTTTGAATATGATGGTATTAAAGATAGTTTTAAAATTGTTGATTATGAATCAAGAGACAAAGTATATATAGTTTATAAAAACAAAAGATACATGATTTATGGTAAATATATTAGAAAAGGAAAAATAGCTAAAATATTTGGACAAAAAATAGATTGGTTATATTCTGAGGGAGATATAATTCAGGATTATGTCAATTCACATGATAGAAATCTTATAATTACAAAAAGACGATATATTGAGAATAATAAAAACCCCAAATATAGACATCATAAATATTATCAATATAGATGTTTAAAATGTGGTTATGATTGTATTATGGATAATTATTGGATTAATGAAGCAGATTTAAAAACGGGCAAGGGATGTGGATGTTGTGCAGGTACAAAAGTAGTTATTGGTATAAACGATATTTCTACGACATTACCTTGGGCTGTACCATATATAGATGATATTAATTATGTTTACACTCATACTAAAACTAGTCAAAAAATAACAGATATGACTTGTCCTATATGTGGTTATAAAAAACGAATATCTGTTGATAAATTATATTATCAATCTTTTGGATGTCCTAAATGCTCAGATGGATTAAGTTATCCAGAAAAATTCTTTTTAAATATATTGCAACAATTGAATATTAAATTCAAATTTCAATTGAACAAAAAAGATTTTGTATGGTGTGATAAGTATCGGTATGATTTTTATTTGCCAGATTATAATTGTATTATTGAAACAAATGGGGTTCAACATTATGAAAATGGTTGGAAGAAAATTGATCTTCAACGTAAAATTGATAAACGAAAACGAGAATTAGCATTAAAAAATGGGATTAAACATTACATTGAACTGGATTGCCGTTATTCAGATAAAGATTATATTAAACATTCTATAATTAATTCCGGTGTCCCATTTGAAATAAATAATATTGATTATAATGAGGCAGATTTAAAAGCACAAAGAAACATATTAATTGATGCGTGTAAATTGTATGAATCGCATCCAGAAATCACTATTAAACAGATTGCTTTAAAATATAATGTTCACGTAGGTACTATTGTGCGTTATTTAAAAAAAGGACGTGAAATTGGCTTGTGTAAATATCGAGATGAACGCAAGGGCAATCGATTAGTAAAGTAAAGGAGAAAAACATGGGAAAATTTGATAGAACCTGTGTTGTCTGTGGGAAACATTATGAGTATTGCACAAACTGTGACCGATTCCTCAATTATCCCACGTTTATGACAATGTATTGTAGTAAGGAATGTGTTGACCTTTTTGATGTTCTTTCTCGTTTTGAAGCAGGACAAACCTCTAAAGAAGATGCCCAAAAAGTGCTTCAGGGAATGGATCAGAATAAGATGAAAATGCTCAAAAATTCTATGGCTAACACTTATAAAAAGATTATAGCTGAAGACAAACCTGCTGAAATTGAAGAAGAAGTAGAACCAGTTAAACCTGAAGTTGATAAGCAAATTGCGGGTGAAACGGTTAAAAAAGCAGTTTATAATGCAACCCGTGAATCAGGTAAAAATGTTCCTCGTTCAATTGCTAGTAGGAAGCATTGATTATTTTTAAATGAACAGTGATTATTTTAATTTTTTGACTTTTGACAAATACTATCCCCTAATTTTAGGTGATAGTCATATACAAAGGGCATAGCTTACGCTGTTCGGGCGAGGTTATGCCCTTTTTTTGTATTAGAAAGGAATTTGATATGATTGAACATGATGTAATAAATTCAAATCTACATCCACGTCCATATCGTCCTGAAGAAGTTGTACGTATTATTAATAGTAAACAATTCAAATTATATATTGCAAATGGTATTTATCCAATTGATATTTATACAGGATTAGATAGAAAAACAGGCAAAACTATATTGGTTATGATTTTTTTAAAAGATGAAACTAAAGAAGCATATAATCTTTGGTGTCGTTACGAACTTGAAGAAGATACTATTTGATAGGGGGTATGTTATGGCGAAGAAAAAAATTACTACTCTCCTATCTCTCGATACTAGCACTACTTCTACTGGATGGGCGGTATTTCAAGATGGCGTTTATCAAGACTCAGGCGTGATCGATAAATTTAAAAAAGAAAAAAATGGGTATAAACGTCTTGAATTAATGGTTAAAGAATTATTATCAGATATCGAGCAATTAAATCCAGATATCATAGTAATAGAAAAAGATATTGTATTTGGAAATATGAAAGTCATAGACATGCTTATGAAAATTATTGGAGCGGTTTATGGTTTTTGTTTAATGAATGGAATTACTTATTATGAATTTGCGCCCAGTGAATGGCGTAAATATGTGAAGCTTCAGGCATTTGGAAGAAAACGTACTGAATTTAAACAAGCTTCAATTAAATATATTTATGATAATTTTAATAAAGAAGTAAATGATGACGAAGCAGATGCTATTTGTGTAGGCGTGGCATACTGTAAAAAATTTAGTTAAGGAAGAAAAGGAGTATTAATTATGGCTAAAAATACAAATCAGAATCAACAGGCAGATGTAAAGAAACATTTTGTAGATGCTGAGAAAGATAGAGTTAAATTTGTTACTGTTAAAGAATTCGTGAAAGCACTCACAAACAGGTCTTCAGATGATGCAAGGCGTGTATATTTGGAAGGGACGCTTGCTGTTAAAGATTATGAACGTTATGAAGTTGTATGTGTGATTTGTGATCAAATTATTGCAAATAGCTATTTTACAGCAAATGGACAATTTAAAGTTGATTCTTGTAAAAAATATTTGTTATATGTAGGTGCATTACTCAATACATATACAAATATTAAATTTGATGAAAATGATATGTTGGGTGATTTTAATTTGTTACAGAGATATGGTCTTGTAGATGTAATTATTAGTTATATTCCTGAAGCACAGGTTGCTATGTTTGATAGCATACTTAATATGAAGAGTAATGATTTAATGACAAATTATTATGAACCACATGCGTTTGTCAGGGAACAAGTTGTTAAATTTGCACCGCTTATTCATAAATGGGTTGAAAACTTTCTTGGTGCTGTTGAGAGAGTTGTTGATAAAATTGATATGAATAAGGTAAGAGAAGTTATAAAGAAGTAAAAAGAAAGGACGCAAAGCCGTCCTTTTTTAATATAAAAGGAGGGCTATTATGGGTAAATATGACCAAGCTATTAATGATTGGTGTGAAAGGTTTGAAAAAGCAGTTGCTGAAGAAGCGAGACGTGTTTTAGTAGAACAAGCAGCTGTAGTAATGGAAGAAGATTATTACGGTGAATACGAACCTGAAGTATATGATAGGCTTGAAAATTTTAAAGACAATTCGTATCTCCCCTATTTAAATGGTAATGAAGGTGGCGTAATTTTTTCTTCTGGGGGAATGTCAGATTATCCCAAAATGGGGAAAGGATTTACAAAAGAATCTATTTTTGAATCGAATATGGGTGGTGAACATGGTGGAATGTATTCAGGGACATCGCCTTATGAATCTCTAAAAGAATTTGCTGGATCAATGGCAACATTGTCTCGTATAGCAGATGTTGCGGCAAAAAAAGCAGGAAAAATATTTTGAATAGGAGGAATAAGATATGGCTCAGGGTGCATTCGAAGGTGGCGTAGTCTCGATTAGAGGTGACGCTTCACAAGTTAAAAATGAACTGTTAGAAGTAAGTAAACTCTTAACAGAATTAGAAAAAAATAAAGTAAAATTAAAACCAGAAATTGATATCAATAATGTTAAAAAAGATGTTAACAAATTAGAGCAATATATGCAAGGTAAATTTGGAGCACTTGATTTTAGTCAGGTGTATTCTAGATTAATGACTCAAGTACAAAAAAATCCTAATAAATTTGCAGAAGAATTAGCTAAAACTATGCGTGGTGTAAATTTATTAGAACAAGCAGTTAAGCCAGAAGATATTAGTAAATTAGCGGCGGCTTCTGCACAAGAAATGTTTGATCTTGTTCAGCGATTAGGTGGACTAGCAGAAGGTACTAAACCAACAAGTAATCTTGTAACCAAAAGACTTAAAGAAATATATGATAAATACCCTAACGGAATTGAAGGATTAGGTGGCTCTGGTAAAGGTAACGGTTTTGGCGCATCTGAAGAAGCGCTTAATAGAATTGGAAACACGTTAGAGCGAATAGATGCTAATGTTCAAGGTATCACAGATTCTATTCGTAATGGTACTGGTATTTTAAAGGACGCTTCACAAAACGCAGAAGAATATGCCGGAAGCATGGAAAAAGCCGAGACAGCGGCTAACAAAATGCAAACAGCAGTTGACAAGATGAAACAAAGGCAACAAAATGTTAAAAAAGCCTTAGAGGGTGAAAAAGTTGAAACAGATTGGGATTGGACTTTGTCATATCTTAATGAAGCAAAAGATTCTACTTCGAAAAAGGTGTCTAAACCTAAAACCCGAACATCTGAATCTCAGCCTGAAATCAAGGCTTCTACGCCTGATGTAACACCAATTAAAAAAGTGGTTAAGGCAGAGGAAGAATTACGTAATGCTGCGGAAGGTGCTACTGGTGCTTTAAGAGAGCAGAATGATGCGTTGCAAAACAACAATGCTTCCGTTTCTTCAACGAATAAGAAAGGATTAACTTTTACAAAGGCAGTTGAACAAATTGGAGCGCCAAAAGAAATTGCTAAATATTTAAAAGATCCAAAAAGTATTAAGACCATTTTAAAAGGATTAGATGATGATAGTCTTAAAGGATTAGATATAGATCAAATACTTACTAATTTTTCAAATGATGATGATGCAAAATTAAATAAAGCGTTAAATGACAAAATGAGAAGGGCTGCAATGTATGTTCAACAGATTGCGGCGATGTTCCCCGATGATTGGGAAGATATGTTTTCTGGATTTTCAATTTTCTCGCAAGGAGTAATGGGCAATTGGGCAGATGACATTGCTGCATTTTTTGAGCAAACTAATGATTTGGTAAATGGAGCAACTGGTGATATTGATGATAGTCGAGTAGAAGGATTGAAAATTACTTATGATAAATTAGTCGAAATAATGCAAGAATGGGCTGATTTATATAATACTGCTCGTCCAATGCTTGACAAAGGTATGTCCAAAACAGATATCGACACACGCTTAGATTTAATGAGTGGATTTACTGAAGAGGATGTAAAAAATAGTGAATTAGGTACTTCTGGAACTGTTGATTTATATTCTCAAAAAATTGAACAAACTCAACAACGACTTGATCAAATGGCTGAATTAAAATCATTATTAGATCAAGAAGAAGCGGCAGGACGAGTGCTGTCTGATCGGGAACTTATCTTTTTAAATAATTATCAAGAATATGTAAACAAAGGTAATGCAATAATTCAAAATGCGACAACAAGAAAAACTGCTTTAGAAAATCCTGAAGCCGTGCGTGAAGTGGCTCGTCAAAAAGTAGAACAAAGACAGCAAGAAAGTCAAATTAATTTTGAACAAGAAACATTAGAGGCAGCTAAGGCACAAGAAGAATTAGCAAAATCAGTAAGAGAGGCTAATAATGCCTTAAAGGAACAGAATGATGCTAGTAAAGATAATATCATGTATCATATGGGCAACTTGTCTGCTTCGAAAACTAAAGAAATTAGTCACCCATTTGGAGATGAATTTAAAGCATGGTTTGAAGGAATTTATGATTCTGGAAGAGGTTGGGGTGATGGAACTGGTTTATATATGACCAGAGATAGAGATGAATATGCTCCTGAAATTGATCAAAAATCTTTAGAAAATTTTTATGCTATTGATACTTCAGGATTAAATCTTTATGAGGCACATGCAGAGGAAGCCGCTCAGGATTTTTATAATTTTATACACCATATTGAACAATTATGTTTACAAATTGGTACAGGTACAGAAAAATTTGATGATAATTTAAAAAATGTCGATTCAGAAAGTTTATATGCAGATTTTCAACGAGTGTTTCCTAATATTCAGTTGTCATTTGAGCAATTTGATGATTTTATTACTAATATGTCTACAATGCTTGCTGATTCTGGGCTTAATGAAAATGGTATTGTGGATGCTCAAAAATTAAATGCTTTTAAACAAAAATTTGGCAATGACGATATAAAAACACGATTTTTAAAAATGCTTGGATATCAAGGTACGGATTTAAGTGGCACGTCTTTTGGGGGTTTGCAATCAGGAAATGTAATATTTGATCCGCTAGATAAAAGCCGCATTGTTGCCCAAGGTAAAAATATTGATGAAGTAGCCGCTCAAGCAGAAAAAATAAAAAAAATAAAACAAGAAACAGTCGAGGCATTAAAAACATCTAATTTAGAAGAAGAAAATGGAATTGTTGAACTTCCTGAAGATATAGTTTCAGATGTTTCAATTGAAGAAAGAATAGCACATTTAGACCAATATATTGAAAGTTTACAAGAACGTATTACTTGGTTAAAAGAACGTCAAGCGGATTTAAACAGTTTAATAAATGATAATTCTTATTTATCAGATGCTGATAGAGAAACATTTAGAGGGACATTAAGTGATATTGAAAAAACAATTCCTAAAAAAGAAGCACGTCTTCAAAAATATGTTACAGAACGAGAAAAATTAACTAATCCCATAGATGAGTCAAAAGAAGCCGTTGATGAAACAAAACAAAATGCTGAAGAAGCTAAAAAGAATGCAGATGATGCTCAAAAATCTGCTGAAGCAGGTAAAAAAGCCGTAGAAGAAGCTAAAAATAATAAAAAAAAAGCCGATGCCATAATTTCTACTTCTGAATCTGCTTCTGATTTACAACCTGCTGTAGAAAATGCAGGACAAGCCGAAGCCGATACTAAAAAACAAGTAATGTATGTAGACCATTCTTTTGATACACTTAATAATTATTTAAGACAATATACTCAAGAGTTGGCACAAAAAAAACAAGAACGAGATACATTATTACAAAAAATTCAATCTATTCAAAATGGTACTTTTGATACTTCTAAAATGATGCCGGGGGCATCTACAACATTTGATAGCGCAATAGAAGCCAGTGGGCAATCAAAAGAAGATTATTTAAGAGGGATGTTAGAGTATGATACTCAACAATTGGATGTAATTGAGCAACAAATCATTAATAAGCAAGCACAAGTGCTACGTGTCAATAAAGAACATGCTGAGGTTGAAGAGTTAGTAAAACAAGGATTTGATGTACAAGAAAAACAAAAACCAGTTAAAAAAAATAAAAAAGGCGTTATTATTACTCAAGTAAAAGATGAAATTAAGGCTGAACAACAAGATATCGAAGAGGCAAAACAAATAATTGCAGAAGAAAAACAAGAAGCCGAAAGATTAGCACAAGAAAAAAAAGCTAAAGATGACGCATTAAGACAAGCGATAGAAGATACCGGAGACTCAGCTAAAGGACATAAAAAGGGTAGTGAATTTAAATTTGGTGCCAGTCTTGAAGGTGGTCAAACCGCAAGAGAAAAACAAGCTAAGGGCGTAAAAATAAAATCGGGTAACATTCCTAATTATACCCCTCCTTACGCAGGTACTAATGGTGGTACTTCAAGTGGTGCACAACAAGTTAAGGTTGTTTATCAAGTAGAAACTACTCTGGAAGACGTTAAAGATGCTAATAAACAATTAAAAGCTTTAAAAAAGACAAACACTGAATTAACAACTTCAGCTAATCAAGCAGCTGACGCAATCCAAAAGGAAGCTGAAGCACTTAGTAAGATGGCTGAGACATTAACTACTATTGGAGAAATTGGCAGTAAAGTTGCAACTGCTAATCAAGAAGTTAAAGACGTTACTACTAAAGCTGTTAATCAAACTTTAACTCCTGAGCAACCCCAAGCACCAACTAAACCAGTAACTAAACCATCAGTAAAACCTAAAGCTACAGCTACTAAAACATCAGATGAAATAAAAAAAACAAAAGAGCAAATTGAGCAGCTTCAAAAGACAAAAGAAGATGCTGAACGAAATTTAAAGACTATTACATTAGATGATTCTTTGTTTGATGTTGGAGAAAAATATCAGAAGCGTAATGCCTATACACAAGTTAAGCAATGGGCTGATGATTTAAAAAAGGCGCAAGAAGAAGTTAATAGTTTAGGTAAAAATGCTGATCCTCAAAAGGCTTACGATAAAATGCGAATTGGCTTTTCTAAAGCATTTGAGAAAGCATTAAATACTGGTACGCCTCAAAATGTTGAGAAGCAAATGGAAGCATTTGAAGAACAATATTTTAATTTAGGAAGACCAAGTGATGATTTTAAACAAGTTGAAGAACGCTTTACTCAAGCATCAACCCAAGCGGCAGAACGTGCAAAAGCACAATTTGAACAACAAAAACAACAAGCCGAAGTAATAATGGCGAGATTGCAAGCACGTTTAGAAGAATTACAAGCTAAAGAAAAAGCCGCTCCTTCTTCTCCTGTAAAACCACCTACCGAACCAAAACCATCTAAACCAGTTGAAGAAAAACCTGATTTAGGGGGAAACCAAACAGGAAATGGTATTAAAAATGAAGGTGACGAGGCTGCTAATGCCACCGCTAAGATGAAAGAATTGGCGGCTGCTAAAAAAGAAGTAACTGAAGCCAATCAAAAATTAGCTCAAAGTGCTCAAAATACTACGGGTGCTCTCAATGATGAAGGTGGTGCGGGCGCTAATGTGGGTAAAACTTTCGATCCCAAACCTCTTCAACAAGAAATTGATGCTTTAAAACAGGTATCTGAACAACAAAAAAAAACAATTGATGAACAAAAACAAGCCATTGATGATTTACAAAAAAAACAAGAACAAGCAACAAATGAAAAAATAGCGAATCTTCAAAAAGAAAATGAAGCATTAACTGCTCAACAACAAAAAGATTTAGCAAGATATAAAGAAGCAGAATTACAAACTCAAATGATGCTTACTCTTCAAAAACAGGCGGCTGAAGAAGAAGCGAAAGTCCGTGAAGAACAAGAAGCTAAAGCGGCACAAAAAGCAAAAGAAAAAGCTGAGAAAGCGGCACAAAAAGCCCAAACTAAAGCAGATGATAAAGAATTAGCAAAAGCATATGGTAGTTATGGAAGAGATTTTACTGCTGTACTTAATGCTAATTCAATTCAAGAATTTGATACAGCAGTAGCCCATTTAACAGAGACGGAAAGACTTTTTTGGGATGCTAGATTAAAAAATATTAATAATCCCTATGATATATATCGTTTAAATACAGATGTTTATTCACAAGAAAATCTTCCTAAAGATTATTCTAAATCTACAGAAGCACAAGTAGAAGGACTTAAAAAACGTCAAATGCAAATTGCTGAATTTACATCAACTTTAATTTCAGAAGCAGAAAAACAAGAAGCCGCTTTTGAAAAAATGGACGTTTTATATAAAATTGATACCGAACATCCTGCGAATGGTCGTGCGTCTTTTATTCAAAAAAGTTTAATAGATGAAGGTCAAACAAGAACATATGTAACTGCAATTGAAGAAGTGACTGCATCTCTTCAAAGAATGCGAGAAATTATTCAATCTATGAAGGATGGCACTTTTGATTTTGGAAATATTGATGCATTAAGAGAATTATTTGAATTACGTCAAAATCTTACTAGTCAAATGTCCACTATGAAAGATGCCGATAAAGCTTATAAAGAAGCACAAGGGCAGGTTGAGGCAGAATCTGTTAAAAAAACAGAACAATATAAAACCGTTTTAACAGGTCTTGAAAAACAAATTGAGAAAATACAAACCGCAAGTAAAACATTAATTAATCCAGATAGCGAATATAAAACTGAACTTGAGAGTGCTAAAGAGTTGCTTGCAACCATACAAATAATGATTGAAGAATTAAATACTAATCCTCTTCAATTTATGGGCAAAGATGGTGATAAAAACGCTAAAGTAATACAATCTACGATAGATGGATTCAAAGAAGGTATAGGACAGTTTCAAGAGGATTTTCAATCTCAGCAAGGTATTCAAGGACGTATTAATACTTATTTTACAAGTTATAAAGGTGCTTATACAAGTTTCTTTAGAGAAATAAAAGATTCATTTAAATCTCAAGCACTTGGGGAACTTCAAAATGAAATTGATCGTACATTTAAAACTTTTGAAGATAGTATTATCAATCTTAATCGTGCTACAGGACTAAACCAAGGTGAATTTCTTAATAAGTATCTTGATACAAATGGTGGTAAAGCATCTGCTATTCAAATTGAGCAACAACAAAAAGTAAGAAATGCTATTGCTGAAAGTTATCGAGGACTTATTACTGATATTTCTAACGAACTCACAAAAGTTCAAGACCAAATGAGTAATATTTTTGGGAAAGACTTTTTAGAGGGTGACTTTCTTGCTCAGTTTGAAAAAAATTTTACTGCGGGCTTAGGTAGTGCTGATGATTTTACTAAATTTCAAAACAATGCTGAGTCAGCTAAAAATAGTTTAATTGAATTACAGAAAATTCAACAACAAATGGCTAATGGAGAACTTGATTTAACACAATTAGCTCCAGATGAATTGAAAGACAGGATTCAAGAAATAGTTAAACTATTTACTGATTTTAATAAAAATTATAAATTAGTTGCCGATAATGCGAAAGAATTTACTTTTGCAGATATTGGAGATATCGAAAAACAAAAAGCGGCAATTACTCAATTTTTAAAAAGTAATCGGGGTATTAGCTCAGAAGCACGGGGTCATTTACAATCTTATTTTAATCAATTACAACAAGGAATTAGTCAAGCTGATCTTACCAAATTGACAGATGGATGGCATCAAGTTGCAGATGCTGAACAAGCCGCAGGTAGAACTGGTGCTACTTTTATGTCTGAACTTCAAACTAGATTCAGAAGTTTAAGTGCTTATCTTTTATCTTTCGTAACATTCTATCGTGTAATCGGCGTATTTAAAGATGGTATTAATATAATTCATGAACTTGATGACGCATTAACAGAAATGCAAAAAGTATCCGATGAAAGTTTAAGTAGTTTAAAAGAATATCAAAAAGGTACTTTTGCAACGGCAAATGAAATTGGTACAATTGCTTCTCAATTACAACAAAGTACTGCCGATTGGTTAAGATTAGGTGAAGATTTACAAAATGCTTCTCAATCTGCACAAACTGCTAATATTCTTTTTAACGTTTCTGAATTTGAAAATATTAATGATGCTACAACTGCATTAGTTGCCATGAGTGCCGCATATGCAGATGCCGAAAAAGATATCGATAAGATGGATATAGTTGATAAACTCAATCTTATTGGTAATAATTATGCTATCGCAACCGATGAATTAGCTACTGCACTTCAAGACGGTGCGGCAACATTACAAACGGCTGGTAAACAACATTGCCAGAATTTATAGAAATATAAATTAAAAATCTTATCTAATTGCTGGGAAATCTTTAGAGATCAATAGCTACAACATAAGGATGAAATAAACCTAAATGTGAATGCTTAAAAATATTGATATTAGATAATCAGCAGCGAAGCCTCGAACAGAGGAACGTTCAACGACTATCCCTTTGGTCAATTAAGACAATAGGAGTACGGCTCAATCGCAAATGGAGTGGGTGAAAATCCCTTAAATGGAAATGGTAAGCATCTGACCAGATAATGCTGAAGATGAAGATATAGTCTAAACTTTATGGAGACATAAAGAATAACCAATAAATATATCTCAAACTGATAAAGTAGAGGTGAGATATGAATGTTAAAAATATGCGAATACTGTGGAAAAGAATTTGAAGCTGTTAATTCTAAATCCAAATTTTGTAGTAGAGAATGTAATCATAAAAATATGACAACCAAAATTGAATGTATTTGTGATACTTGCGGTGCGAAGGTAATGCGCAAACCTTCGGACTTACAAGGAAAGAAAAATATATTCTGTTCTAAAGAATGTCATAAGGAATATGCTTATGAAATAATTATATGTAAAAAATGTGGAAAAGAATTTAAAGCTAGAAAATCACTCCATAAGAAATATTGTAGTAACGATTGTAAAAACGCTTGTTTTGGTAAAAATCAGAAAACAAATCGTGAAAATATTGTTTGTAAATATTGTGGTAAGGAATTTGAATCTCAAATTTCTAGTGAACGAATATATTGTAGTGAGAATTGTTTTCGAAATGCTCAAAAAACAGGTGCTATTAAAATAAGACCTGATGCTAAAAATAGAATTCAAGGTAAGAATCATTTTTATAATAGTATAGAAAATTGGGATCAAAATATAGAATTATTAGAAGAATATATAACAATGAATACTAAAATTAAATGCAGATGTAAAAAACACAGTAAAGAATTTTTAATAGCCCCTATAAAAGTAATGAGTGGTCAGACGGGATGTATTAGTTGTATTGCAATAAAATCAAGGGGTGAAGATAGAATCAAATCATATTTAGATTCCATAAAATGTGAATATGATCCACAACATATTTTTGAAGATTGTAAAAATATTAATTGTCTTCCTTTTGATTTTTATATACCTAAATTAAATATCGCAATCGAATATGATGGTGAGCATCATTATAGACCTTGGAAACATTCTAAAAATCAGACAGATGAAGATGCAATGAGGGAATTTCAAGATATTAAAAAAAGAGACAATATAAAAACTACATATTGTAAAGATAATGATATAAAATTAATTCGAATTCCATATTTTGATTATGATAATATAGAAACAATTTTGTCAACGAAATTAGTAAGTTGATAATAAGTATTTATTGGTTATTTAGAGGTAGTTGCGATACCTCTATAATATTTATTGAATGATTTAGATGAAGCTATAGCCCTCACAACGGCGGGCAACCTGATAACTCAGGATGCAAGTAAGACGGGTAAATAATTTGCCCTTAGATAACTATATCGGTTAAAAACTGGGGACAGTTGAGACCGAGGTAACTCATAATAAAATGAGGCACCGTAGAGACTGCGGGGTATTATAGGTAACTATAATGCTGAAGTTATCCGTTATTTTAATAACGTAATATACAGTCCGATCTCACGATATAATCCAATTAATGAAACGTGAGACATAGCCAGAAATGACTATGCGCCATATTTATATGGTCAGTAAGCGAAAGCTGAAAGTAACAGAATGAAAGGTATTCGTACCATTGCCTTGCGACTTACGGGTTAAATATTGTAGCCCGAATATATAGCAATATATATGTATTCAAAACAGCTATAACGGTTAAAGTCCTATGGGCAGGATAAGACCGTGGAAAGATTATGTAAGTAATAATAGGGGAAAATAAATGGGAAAATATAGTTTTGAAGAAATAGTTGATAAATTTTCTTCTTTAGGATATCAAGTAATTTCAGATGAATCTTCTTATCAAAATACTAAATCGTTTGTGGATTTATCAGATGGACGATATAAATGTCGGTGTAAAGTAGAAAGAATGCTTTATCATAAACCTGTCTTTTCGAAACAATGGTTTGCTTGTAGTAATCCTTATATTGAACATAATATTAAATGTTTTCTGGAAGATGAAAAAGATGGCAATTTTATTTTGTTATCTAAAATAAATCCAAACAATTTTACTAGGGATGACATTTTAGAGTTTAAATGTACAAGATGCGGAGAAATAATAAAACAATCTTTATTTAATGCACGAAGACATGAAAAACAGCATAGGGGTTTAACATGCCCATATTGTGATGGTACATTTGAGTCAATGCATGCTGTTGTGTTAAAACAATTATTTTTAAAATTTAAAGAAGATACAGAACTTGAAGAGCCAAGTTGTATTAATCCTTTAACAGGAATGGCTTTACCAACTGATATAGTTAATCACAAAGAAAAAATAGCTATAGAAATACAAAGTGTATTTCATTTAAGAGAAGAACAAAAAGTAAAAGATAAAATTAAAAAAGAATATTGGATATCTCGTGGTTATGCATTTTATGACTACTTTATAGAAGATTATTCAGTATTAGAATATTGTCAATTATTTTTCCCAGATTTACAAGAAATCCCCAAATGGATAAAGACAACTATCACTAATAAAATAAACTATAAAAAAATACAAGAATATTTAAATAAAGGACATTCAGTACAAGAAGCTAGTTTATTTTTTAATATTAATGCACACAGAATTTATGATGCTATTCATCTTAAACGATTATATTATCCTAAAGGATATGATGATCGATATAAAATACCTGTCGTACAATTAGACATTCACAAAAAATATATTAATCAATATAATTGTTATAATGAAGCATCTGAACAAACTGGAATTTTAAAAGGGAATATTATTTCTTGTATTAATTCTAAAAGATATTATGCCAATGGATATTATTGGATACCATTAAAAGATTATGAAACAAATAATTATACTATTCCTTATAATAAATTAGAAAAATATTATTATCCAATTAATGTATATAATATCAATGATGAATATTTATATACAGCAGACACTGTTTATGATGCTAGTGAAAAAACAGGCGTTTCTGCTACTATCGTTATGGATATCATAAAAGGAGCTAGAGGGAGTAGATATGGCTATAAATTTAAATATGCATAAATTAATTATATACTTACATAAAATCCGTAGAGACTGTAATATTTATATAGGTAACTATATAAATTCCGCTGTTCTCCTATATATAAATAGGATGAAGATCCAGTCCGAACTCATAAAATAGCCCAAAAAATAAAATATGAGAGTTAGCCAGAAATGACTAACCGCCACATTATTATGTGGTCATAAAAGTAACAGAATGACAAAAGAAGCCGCAGAAGAACTTGAAGAAATGGGTGAAGACACATCAGATATGATTATGTCTCAATCCAAAATGCGTGATTTAATAATGAACGCAACTAAAGTAGCTTCTAATAATTATCAAGGCTTTGATATTCAAGATGAATTAGGGCGTTATAAGTCAACATATGAAATCATGCTTGGGCTTGCTCAGATTTGGGATGAAATACAACAGGCTGATTTTAAGACTGGTGATAATCGTCAGAACTTATTACTTGAATCAATTGCAGGTAAATTTTTGCCTGAAGTATATGGAAACATATATTTTAGAATGCGCTTAAATGCGTTGATTGCCTAAAGCCTTATGCCACAATATAGGAGAAATCACTATATGATGGATTAACAAGTTAAGGATAATACAATGGCTAATTCGCAGCGAAGCACCTAAGTATATTATAATTAAATATATATGGTGAACGTTCAGAGACTATCCCCATGTAGGGGTCTTAATAGACCAACAGGAGTACGGCTCAATCGCAAATGGAGTGGGTGAAAATCCCTTAAATGGAAACAGCGCATATCCTAACAGATCAAGCTGAGGATAAAGAAATAGTCCGTGCTTGTGTGAAAGCATAAGAATAATGAATATTAATAGACAAGGAGCAATTATGGCAGCAAAAATTTCAAAAGAATTAATTCAAACAATGTATGAAAAGTATGATAGTGGAATGACTATTGTTGATATATCAAAAGAGACGAATGTACATGAAGATACCATTCGTAAATATATACGCAAAAGTGGTCGCAAACGTAGACCTTCAATAGAAAAACATATTGGAGAAGAAGGAATTAAACAAATATGCGATTTATATATACAAGATAAGATGGAGAATATATATGAATTGTATCCAGATTTGACCAAACAACAAATTTATACTATTGCAAGTAGGCATAATGCTAAAAAAGAATCTTATTTTTGGAGTCAAGAAGAAACAGAGTTTTTAGTTAATAATTTTGGTAAATTATCGTATGATCAAATAGCCGATCATTTTAATAATAAACACAATGCTAATGCTATATCAACTAAGGCAATTAAACTTGGTTTAACCTCTTCTCAACATTGGACAAAAGAAGAAGAAGATATCATAATTAAATACTTTCCTTATATTCCTATGGAGGAAGTGTTAAAAATGCTGCCCCACAGAAGTGCAAACGGATTAAAAATACATGCTTTAAAAATGGGGGTTAAAGGGCTACAATATCTTTCTGAAAAATATTCAGATGAACAAAAACAATTTATTCTCGATAACTATGTGCTAATGTCTGACGAAGAAATTGCAGAAGTACTTGGTAAAACACCAGTTGGAATAAAAGAACAAAAACGGAAACTTGGCATTTATCAATTTAATAAAGAATATCAAGGGTATGAAAGTTTGAGTAAATTACTTAGAGGTCAAATATCGACTTGGAAAAGATTAAGTTGTGAGCAGTGTGGTTATCAATGTATTTTAACTGGGTCTAAAAACTTTGAAATACATCATTTATATAGTTTCAATAAGATATTGCAAGAAGCATTTGAAAGATGTAATGAACAAGGACTATTAAAATCTTATAATATAGAAGATTACACCAAAGAAGAGTTGAATGTTATTATTCAACTTTTTTTAGATATACACGAAACCTATCCTTTAGGCGTATGTGTTGAAAAAGACTTACATAAATTATTTCATGATATTTATGGTACAGGTGGCAATGTGCCAGAACAATGGGATGATTTTGTAAACAGATATAAAAAAGGTGAGTTTAATAATGTAAAAGCATCTTAGTTAATATTCATTATTAGGTAGATTTGCGACCTACCTTAACATTTCAAAAAAATAGGGCATCTATTGCCGCCTCAATCCTTCAGAATCCACAAACACTTCAATCAGTTTATGAAGATTCCTCTACAAAAGCCGCAGGTTCTGCAATGGAAGAAAATCAGAAGTATTTAGATAGTATTAGTGGTCATACAGGCTACATATTACAGAAATGTAATACATAAATAATCCATCTAATTGCTGGGACACCCTTAGAGACTTATATACTACAATATAAAAGTAATTTTATATGAATGTTTTAACAAATATAAGTATTGGGTAATCAGCAGCGAAGCACAATATTGACTATTGTTAATTAAACAGTTATAATATTATTGTGAACGTTCAACGACTATCCCTTTGGTCAATTAAGACAATAGGAGTACGGCTCAATCGCAAATGGAGTGGGTGAAAATCCCTTAAATGGAAATGGTGGACACCTTAACAGATTAAGCTGAAGGTGAAGATATAGTCTATTCTTTATGGAAACATAAAGTTAATTGCATATAGTATATTGGAGACAATTATATGAAATATAGAAATAGAATTATAAAAAATAAAGTGGAGGAATGGTTTAGAAATCATCCTTCATTTAAAGAATTTGGGGAGAATGGTTATCTTTCAGAAGGAGTTAAAATTATAGACACAAATGGATATAAATACATTTTAAATCCGAATAATCCAAGAAATAATAGCATCCCTGAAAGATTCCATATTAACAACCCTTTTACATTAGAGAATATAAAATTATATCTATTGTCAGCAAATAATGATTTGACTTTAGTGTCAGAAAAGTATCAAGGGAATAACAAACGAATGAATTGGAGATGTCCTAAAAACCATATTTTTACCCATACGTGGGGTGAAATAATTACAGGACATACGACATGTCCCGTTTGTGCTGATATTGAAAGGCATGATAAAGTAACTCAGAATTATATAAAACAAGTGCAAAATTTGGGGTATAATTTTATAACTACCCCTGAGACACTTGTTATTACTTCTTTTGTAGATATAATTGATGAGAACGGATATAAATATAATGCTTATCTTCGTTCTTTGTTACGTGGTAAAAAACCTCAAAAATTTGGTGTAAATAACAAACACACAATTCAAAATATCAATCATTTATTTAATCTTTCTGACAGAAAAAATTATTCTTGTGATAGTGATAAATATCTTGGAAATACAAAACCTTTAAAAATTAAGCACAAACGCTGTAATCAAATATATACCACTGATCTTACATTAATTCAGGAAGGACAAAGATGTCCTTATTGTTATAATGATTTAGTAGAATCTTTTCATGCCTCTTTGTTAAAGCAAGTATTTAAACATGAATATCCCGATACAGTTTTAGAAGATCCATCATGCATCAATCCTAATACTAATTATCCTTTACCAACTGATATTGTTAATCATGAATTAAATATAGCTATTGAAATTCAAAGCGGCTTTCATGATAAAGAAGATCAAAAATTAAAAGATAATATTAAAAAGGATTATTGGATTAATAAAGGATATGCATTTTTTGCACCAGATATTAGAGATTATACTCCAATAGATTTAGTACAATTATTTTTTCCTAAAATAACTTATATTCCAGATTATTTTATTCCTTCTTTTTCTAAAACTATTGATATTTTATTTCTTCAAAAAGAATTAGATAATGGAAAATCATTAAAACAAATTAGCGAAGAAACTGGTATTAAGTGTGGCACTTTACAAATGGCGGTAAATAATCATCGCTTAGTGTTGCCAGACAATTATAAAGAAAAACATCTTAATTGGAGACCTATAGTTATGGTAAACGATAACAATGAAATTATAAAAGAGTTTCCCACAATGGCTCAAGCTAATAAAGAGGGTTGTAAATCTGGAACAGTGATTCGTGTATTAAAAAAGAAACAAGAAAAATCATATGGATATAAATGGTTTTATAAAGATGAATTTATTTCTTAACTATATGCAATTAAATATGTATGTTGCGAATACATATAAATAATAAGCACCTTGCAAAACTTCAAAATGCTTGGCAAGAAATGTGGGCTAATGCCGCTAATCGTGACGTAATTAATATGTTTATTGATTTTGCCACACTATTATTAAATATTATTGATAAAGTAGGACTTTTAGGTTCAACATTCGCACTTGTTTGGGGAGGTTCTATTCTTAAAGGTCTTATGACTGCTGACAGTTGGCTTGTTAAATTTATACAAGGACTTAACAATGCCAAAGAATCTAGTCAAGGTTTGGGCGAAGTATTTAAAACAGTTTTTTCAACAGGAGATAGCGAAAAAGGTTCACGATTAAAAGGACTTGCGCAAATTCGCAAAGATAAAGAAAATCGTAATAAACCAATTACGTCTGAAAGTACCTCTGTTCCAGAAGTTGTGCAAAAAGCTTCTGAAACAGCGACTGATATGACAGAAGTGGCTGCTAAAAATGCAAAAGCCGATGCATCGAGAAATGCCACTCAAACCAATATACAAGAAGCAGTATCTGAAGAAACATTAAAAACAGCACAACAACAAAATACAATAGCTGAAACTGAAGAAACAGCCGCAAAAACAAAAGGAGCTTCAGTCTCTCAACGTACAGTTCAAAACAATTTAAGAGAAGCCGAATCTATTAAATTAACTACTGAAGCTATAAAAGAGAAAGCAGCCGCTGAGGCTAAACAATATCAAAGTGAAAATCCTCAAAAATATAAAGGCAGAAAAAAAAGAAGAATGCCTCAACATGATCAACAAGTGGTTGAAGAAGAACTTATTGAATATTATCAGAATATAGCCGATACGGCAGATGAAACCGCAGAAGCAACTATGGATTGGTCTCTTGCTTATATAGGTGGATTTGACCAAATAAGCGAACAAGCAGAAGCCACAGTTAGTATATTTGACAAAATGAAAACTGCTTTAAGCTCATTGGGTTCTAATATAAGTTCTACATTTGTTTCTTTAGCAACCAATCCTATGACATGGCTTGTCGGTATCCCTGCCGCAATTGGATTAGCAACAACTGCTATTGACTATTTTGCGCAAAGAGAGCAAGCTTTGGTGGATGGGGCAAAAGAAGCCACTACTGAATGGGAACAATTTGAATCAAATTTAACAAATTACGAACAACAATATACTGACTTAGCAAAACAATTAGAGAATCAAAATCTTTCTGAAGCAGAAACATTAAATATAAAGGAACAAATTTTTAGTCTTCAAAAGCAAATTACAGACGAGTATGGCAAATCTGCGGATGGTATCAATTTAGTTAATGGTAATTTAGACGATCAACTTGAAAAATTACGTCAATTACGTGTTGAATCACAAGCTGAAAATTATACTCATAATAATAAGGAATATGATAATTCTATTAAAAAAATGGGAGAATCCCAGCTTTATAACCAAATGACTTTAACTCGTAGTAAAGACGATGAAGATTATGTAAGACAATTAAAAGATGCTGTTAAAGATACAGCTTTTATGATTGAATCTACCGAAGATGGATTATCATTTAAGCTTCATGAAAATGCAGAAGCATCCGAGGAAGATTTAAATGTATTGCAAGAGGCTTTAACTAAAGTTCAAAAACAAATGGGCGCTGATTGGGATGGCTCCATGTTTGAAGAATTCAATTCTGAAGTTTCAGAAGCAATAAAAACAAATGATGCTTTTCTCACCAAATACAAAGAATCTAGGGATACGGGTCTCGAAGGGAAATTCTTTAATTTGGCAGATACTGATGACATCTCGATGTATTTTGATTATCAACAAGGTCAATCAGATTATAATCAAGCATTATTAGCCGGTGATGACAAAAAGATAGCAGAAACTCAAGAAGCATGGCGTAAACTGCAAGCACAAAGAGACGAATATCTTAATGCTCCAGGAACTAATAATGCGCAATTTAAACCTTTATTTGATCAGTATGATAAAGAAATAAACGAATCATTTGAACGTGCTTACGAAGTTCGTAAGCAGATGGAATCTAAAGAAAACAAAACTCTTGTCGAACAAGCATTCGGAACTTATAAAGAGAATAGACAAGTTTCCAAAGAAAATCAAAAAGCTGTTTTAGAAGCTTCAAAAGCTGTTTTAAAAGAATGGAAGCAAGCTAGTAAAAATAATAAAGAAATTGATATGGGTTCTACTGCAATGCAAAATCTTGCAAAAGCGGCTAAAGACGCAAACATACCCATATCTACAATTATTAATTCTTTACAGTCTACAGGTGGTACTTCTGCACTTCAACAAAGTATGGAAGGAACCCGTATTACTGCTGAAGAAATGAAAACAGCTTTTCTTGAGGGTAATGATGCTATTACAAATCTTGCCTCTCAATTTGGTATAGATTTTAATTCCCCAGATGCGGAAATAGATAATTTCATTAATAAAATGGCTGCAATGAACGGCGCTATTGGGGATACGACAAGTCAAGGCAAAAGTTCTTTAGATCGTTTTTATGAGGATACTTCTGCTAAAATAGAACAATTATCATCTCTTACGGCGACTTTGCAAAAAGGTCAATCACAAACTGGTTTATCTTTTACTAAATTAACAGATGAAAAAGGCAATGAAATAGCTAGTGAAGTTAAAACGATTGTCGATGCTTACAAAGACCTTGAAGGTTTTGACCTTGGCTCTTTATTTGAAGAAACTGCAACAGGCGTTAAATTAAATTATGATGCCTATCGTGCTTTAGCTGCTGAAGAGGAAGCTGAAGTAAAACGTCAATATAAATTAGAACGTGCTGCCTTAGCGAATCAATTGGCAACGGCAACTGGTGATAAGAAAGCTGAGATTCAAAAACAGATTACTGAACTTGATATGCTTTCTTCTGCTTATGATGGCGCAACTTCAGCATTGCAGAAATATCTTAATCAACAAAATGCATCTGATTATGGTGATACTTATGCGATGCTTCGAGATACTACCATTAAACGTGCTGATGAGTTAATGGGTAAAGGAATGGTTGGCACTGAAGAATTTAGAAGTATAGCACAACTTTTCTCATTTGATTCTTTAGCCACAGCTGATGCTGATAAAGTGGTAGATTCTTATCTTGCAGGTTATGAAAAAGTAAAGAAATTCTTTACAGAAGATAACTTTACAGGTATGAAAACATTTGCAGATGAATTAACCACTTTAGATGAAAAGTTTGGTTCTTTTACTAAAGAAACTGTTAATGGTAAAGATATATATACATTTGAAGCAAGTGATGATCAACTTGCTCTTCTTGCGGAACATTATGGCGTATCTGTTGATTTAATTGAATCATTATTTGACCAATTACGTGGAATGGGGTTTAATCTTCATCTTTATCGTGATGGTGGTTTTGAAGATTTTGAAAAATTAGATAAACAAATTGAAGACTCACAAAATGCCTTAAAGGAATTGAAAAAAGTCGCTAATGATCCTAGTCTTATCCCTGATGATTTATTTAATTTTAATGCAAAAGACTTAAATACTCCAGAAGAATTAAAAGAAAAAATTGAAGATTTGCAAAATATTCAAACAAAATTACCCGTTGATTCTGACGAATATAAAGAAGCACAAAAAATTATTGAAAGTTTACAAGCGAAATTAAAAGAATTTGAAGAACATGATGAATACAGCCCTAAAGTAACTGTAACAAGTTATGAACAGGCTAACGAAATATTAGGACAATTTGCAGAAAAAGAAAAAACCATACAACAAATGGCAGAAAGTGATCCTACATTAAATATTAAAGCTACAATTCAGGATGATCCTCAAATTCAAGATTTTATTTCAACTGTGGAGAAATTGCCCCCCCAAGTACAAACATATATTATGGCAGGATTAAATATTGAAGGATTTGATCCTGTACGGGACAAAGATAGAATAGGAGAATTAATAACACAGGCGTTACAGACCAACGAAACTGTAGATGTAGGCATTGATCCGAAAATTACCCATGAGGCGGCTTCTGAACTTATGGATAATGGAGTTGACGTTAAAGTAAGAGCAGATACAACTGATATTAAAAATCAACTTGAAGCTAGTCCTTTAGCTAATCCTTATATGAATGTTACTGTTGACCCCGCAAGTGAAGAAGCGGCTAAACAAGAAGTGGCAGATACAATTGGTTCAGCAGAACCAGATGTTGGTGTACATACTCATTTAGCATCTTCAGCTGAAGAACTTGAACCTCTCGCCAGTCTTGGTTTTAATGGTGAAGCAGATTTTCAAATAAATCTTGGTGCTAATGCTTCTGAAGCCAACGAAGTAATTGAAGAAACTAAAGAAGAAGCTAGTGAAAAAGTTGAGACCCCTCTTTCATTTGTACCTGAAAATTCTGTTCAAGAAGCCGCTAATCAAGCAGGTGCTCAACAAGGTGTTCAAACAAAAAGCACTGAGACTAAAGTAACAAATGAAGAAATTCATACTACAGTTACTTCTGATACATCTCAAGCAGATACGGCTACACAAACCGTTACAGGATTACAAGCTTTAAGTGGCACCACAATTGATATCGGATTAAGTGTAAGTGGTATAGAACAAATACAAACTGCGGAAACAAATATTGATTCACTAATTGAAAAAGGCAAAGCAAAAATTGTAGTATCTATTAACGGTAATGCTTCATTATTTAATAAAACATATTCCCAAACTAACACGGCTTTAAACAATCTTGCTCAAAAGAAAACCGAACCTAAAATTACTGCTAATAATTCTAATTTAAAAGATAAAGTATCCGAAGCAAAAAATAAGTTAAACAGTATTGATGATAAAAAAGTTCATATTACTGCTAGCAATAGTGGTTTTGGTGAAATCACTACTTGGAAACGTAACACTTACGATAATTTACATGATAAAGAAATTAAAGTTACAACTCATTATTCATATACTGGCGATCCTAAAATGGGGAAAGGTGGTTTCCAAGGTTCAGCTCATAACCAAGGTACTATAGTATCTAAAGGTTACGCCTATGCGGGCGGTACTTTATCTGGTAATTGGGGACTTCCGCAAGCAGAAAAAGGTGCTTTAATAAATGAACTTGGTAGTGAAATAATTGTTACACCAGATGGGCATTGGCAAATTCTTAATAGTGGTGATCCTACTTTCACCAATCTTCCAAAGGGAGCAATTATCTTTAATCACAAGCAGACAGAATCACTTCTTAAAAAGGGTTATGTAAATGGTTCTCACGGTAAAATGGTCGGCGGTGCTTTCGCAACTGGTACTGTAGATGATGAAGATATAGATGGTAATGCATATGCTATTGGTACAGCCAAGTGGAATGGACAATTGTCCGGCATGTCTCATGCAGGTAATGGTACTGGAAGTTTTGGAGCTGCTAATAGAGCACGTACTCATTCTACTAATAATTCTTCCAATAATCGTAGTGGTAGTGGAAATCATCATAGTGGAAATCATCATAGCGGAAGCAATCATAGTGGCAATAATAACTCTTCTTCTAATAAGAAAGCCAAAGACAATCTCCAAACTCTTGATGCTATTGAAATCAGGCTTAATCGTATTGATGCGTTAATTGCCAAACTAGACACCAATGCGGCTAAAACATATGATACTTTTGCTAATCGTAATACTGCTCTTAAAAATGATTTAGCAACGGTTAATAAAGAAATTCGAGCTATTAATACATCTTTAAAGAGTACTGATAAAACACGTAATTATCTACTTAAAGCGGCAGA
>Ga0326514_10000486_pt1 | contig 26947 bp, 41 predicted proteins | sample 3_2548_0518_D_FD_203653 | JGI IMG/M metagenome (GOLD analysis project Ga0326514, IMG submission 203653) | Bovine rumen microbial communities from UC Davis, California, United States - 3_2548_0518 | ecosystem: Host-associated > Mammals > Digestive system > Stomach > Rumen | place: USA... | reverse complement strand
ATCTTATACTGCGATGACCTTGTGGACGGCATTGAGACGGCGATGTCCATCGACCGCTTGGACAAGCTGTGGCAGATGTACTACACCGATTTGCGGCAGAGAAAGGTCGGCACACGGTGCAAGGAACTGCATATAGCCACCAGGTGGAGTGTCCACGATGTTCTGGGGCGGTTGGAGCGAGACTATGAGGGAGATCCTTCGGCGAGGTTCATCCGCTTCCCCGCTCTGGACGGGAACGATGAGTCCAACTTTGACTATCCGTATGGCCTTGGCTACACCACGGAAGCCTTGCACAAACAGCGCGACATCATGGACGAGCCAAGTTGGAGAGCGCTTTATCTCAATGAACCGATAGAGCGTGAGGGACTGCTCTACGATCCTTCCGAACTGCGGCGGTTCTTTGAACTGCCAGAGAAAGACCCAGACTCCATCCTCGCTATCTGCGATACGAAGGAGCAAGGCTCCGACTTCTGCACAATGCCTATCATGTACCAGTATGGCAACGACTTCTACATGGATAAGGTCATCTTCGACAACGGCAAGGTGGAAACTCTGGAGGAGCGGGTAGCTCAGATTCTTGTGGATCGAAAAGTCCGAATGTGCCGAATTGAGTCAAACCGTGGCGGCACTATCTTCGCGCAGAATGTCCAGAAGCGCGTGAAGGAGCTGGGCGGCATGACAAGCATCACCACGAAGTGGACACAGAGCAATAAGGAGACTCGCATCATCGCCAACTCTGGCATGATAAAGTCCCATGTTCTGTTCAAGGACGAGAGCCTTTATCCGCAAGACCGCGAGTACCGGGATGCTATGTCTCAGCTTTGCTCCTACTCTATGATGGGCAAAAATAAGCATGATGACTTTCCCGATGTTCTCAGTCTGTTCGTTGACTGGCAGTTGTCCGACCGGGCGAACATAGCAACCGTCATGAAACGCCCCTTCTGATTGTCTCTGCTTGTGCGATTCTTATACTCTGAGTTATAATAAATTAGAGTATAAGGGTTTCCATGTACTTGTCCTTTCTTTTCTGATACGGGGGACTGGCGGGAAAGCTGCCTACCGACCGAGGCGAAAGCCTAAAGAATGTGCCTGTGTGTCCTCCTCGCACAGAGTGCCAAAAACAACGGCATGATTTCTGCTGATGCCGCAGAATAAAAGTCCACGGCATGGAGTGGCTACCTAAACCGTGGCACACATAGACGATTAGCGTATAAGCAGCGCAGAGGGCTTTGACCCCTCATGAGGTGGTGCAATTCCATCATCGTCTGCCACAAAGTAGGGCATAGCGCCCAAGGGATAGACACAGCAACATTATCGCGGGGTGGGGCGGTTGCTGATGGAGAATAGTGCTTGAAGCCGATTAAGATAGACCTATCTGAGAACTTCAAAGAGATCGAGATTATGCCCGTGGCTGATTACCACTGGGCTGACCCGCATAGCGACCACGCAAAGATCATGGAGGACATCGCGTACATCCGCGACCATGAGAATTGCTTCTGCGTTCTGAACGGCGATCTGATGGATTGCGCCATCGCATCGAGCATAGGAGACACCTACGGGGCTTCACTTAGCCCGATGGACGAGCTTAAAGCTTGTATGGAGCTATTCGCTCCTATCGCCGATAAGATACTGTGCGTAGTGCCTGGTAACCACGAAGCCAGACACTATCGCACGAACGGCCTCGATCTGACGGAGCTAATGTGCCGTCAGTTGGGGATTGAAGATAGATTCTCCCCTACTACTGCGCTTCTGTTCATCCGCTTCGGAAGATTTGAAGCGCATGGGCATCACCACCGCAAGATTGCGTACACGATGTATGTATCGCACGGAAACGGCGGTGGACGCAAAGAGGGCGGTAAGATCCAGAGGCTTGTCGATATGTCAACAATTGTTGATGCTGACATCTACCTCTGCGGTCATACCCACCTCCCCGCCATGCTCAAGGATGGGTTCGCCCGTCCGAACCTTGGCAATAGTTCCATCACATACGGTACACGGCTCTATGTGAACACTTCTGCCAAGCTCAACTATGGCGGCTATGGAGAGACTGGCGGCTTCAAGCCACCTTGTACTGACACTCCGCTCATCCGGCTCAACGGTGAGCGCAAGGAAGCGAGGGCAACGATTTGATCCCGAAAGAAGTACTAGATGCTGTTGAGCGCATCGTTGCCGTTGGCAAAGAAGCTATTGTAAAAAAAGAGCGCGGCAGATGGATCGTCATTGAGAATGGACGGCACATCATTTACCGCGAGGACAAGGATAATACCTGATAGCAACCAGGCTATCGGAAGAGCTAATTAGGGCTGAGTTATTGCAGATAATGCAACAACTCAGCTTTTTCTTTTTGAGGTGAAGAGTTTGGACGAATTGACAACTAAATCCCCTGTCATCCGAAACGATATGTTTGGGCGGCTGGACATCTACGCCTCCTATGATGATATCAACGAGGAGAACCTAATCGCCGAGGTGAACGAGGCGCTGGTTTACCACGTTAGAAATATGCTGGAGGAAGAGTTCCTCTACTGGTACACGCGAGGCGTTCAGCCCATCCTCAACCGCAAGAAGGAAGTCCGCGAGGATATTTTGAACATTGTCCAAGTGAATACTGCGGCTGAGATTGTGGACTTTAAAAACGGGTACTTCCTGACACAGCCTTGCAGCTATGTCTCCCGCCGTAAGGGCGTACAGACGAAGGTCAAGAAGCTGAACGAGTATCTGTACCGCTCTGGCAAACAGGATGCGGACAACGAGGTTTCCGACTGGTTTCACAGGGTTGGCAAAGCCCCGCTGTTTGTCGAACCGGGCGAGGACAACGAAGTTCCGTTTCGTGCATATGCGCTCGACCCGCGCTCTGCGTTCGTGGTGTACTCACTTCGCCCCGGTAACAAGCCCGTTATGGCTGTGAACCTTGTAACAGTTGACGGTGTTGCCAAGCTCGATGTCTTCACGGAGAACATGGTGTACCACCTGACTGGTACGGTCGTGGGGAAGATGATTACCACTGAGAAGAACCACGACTACATGGTGACGGCTACCACGTTGGACTACTCCGAGCCTAACGTGCTTGGGTACATTCCAATCATCGAGTACCGCTACAACAGCATCAATACTTCGGCATTTGAACTTGCGATTCCCCTGATTGACGAGATCAGCAACCTGACTTCCAATGCCTGTGACGGCGTGGAGCAGTTCATCCAGAGCCTTGCAATTGCTGTAAACTGCGAGTTCCCGGAGAACACAACGATTACTGACATCCGCAAGGCTGGCATGATTGCGCTTCGGTCTGTCGGCGAGAATAAGGCCGACTTCAAGGTGCTGTCTGAACAGCTTGACCAGACGCAGACTAAGACGCTGACGGACAACCTCTACGATGAGATCCTACGCATCTGCGCTATGCCGAGCCGCAACACCAGCGGTTCTTCTACCTATGACACCACTGGCGCGGCTGTCCTCGCTAACTTCGGTTGGTATCAGGCTGATGCCGCCGCGAGGAACACTGAGGACTTGTTTAAGAAGTCCAATCGTCAGTTCGACCGAATCATCGTTGAGATCCTGAGACGCAAAGGACTGCTTGATATCGACCTCAACGATTTTGAGATTCAATTCGTGAGGAATGAAACCGCGAATGTCCAATCCAAGGCACAAGCGTTCCAGACGCTCATGGCGGCTGGTCTGCATCCTGAGTTGGCAGCGGCGAAGTCCGGCATTTCTTCCGATCCCGTCAAGGACATGAAGATGTCTGAGAAGTGGCTTGAGATGATCTGGGGTAATCCCGAAAAAGTTGTCAAGGCAGAGCAGACTGACGGCGGTCAGGGCGAAGCCGAGATCGAAGAAAGCGACAACGACAACGGCGAAAACGACACGGGCGGTGCTGTCTGATGGCAAGCGTTTTGCCGATGGACGAATTGAATCGTCTGGAAATAGAAATCCGTGAGAGATTCGGCGATGAGCCGCTACAAAAACGTGATAAGCGAGAGGAAGAGGACATCATAGACGAGATGCTCGATCTCTTCCTCCTCGCATATGCGATGGGCAATTCCGTTACGAACGAGAATCTTTCGTCCGATTACACCCCGGATGTGGACGATGTAATGAAAGTCGTTGACGCAAAGGTGGCTGGCAAGACTTGGAGAGAGCGTGTCGAGGATTACTTCGCAAATGGCGGCACAGGGGAAGACATCGCAAGGATCGCAGATACGGAGACGCATCGTATAGCGAACCAATCCGCATACGAAACAGCGAAAGCGGCGGGAGCAACGGAGAAGACATGGCACTGCATGATGCTCCCGACTTCACGTGACACGCACATCTATCTGGATGGGGTGACAGCTCCTATTGACGGCGAGTTCTACTCCTTCAAAGGCGGGTCAACCCAGTTTCCCGGGCAATGGGGAATTGCCGAAGAAGATGTCAACTGTTTATGTTGGCTCTCATTTAGCTAAGTGAGGTGAGACATATGAGCGAAGGGGTTTTGATCGCCCTGATTACTGGACTTTGTGCCGTAATTGGGCAATGGCTTATCTCACGTAGCGCGAATGAAAAACGGAAAGTGGAAGATGCTGTAAGGGATGCAAGACTTGATGACAGGCTGTCTGGGGTTGAACGGCGCTTGGATGAACACAATGGTTATGCCAAGCGATTCGCTGAGATCAGCACGGACATCGCCGTCATCAAGAACGACATCAAGACTTTATACAAGGAGAGGAACTGACATGAAACTGCCTGACAAACTCTATGACATTCTGAAATGGGTAACTATGATCGTTATTCCGGCGCTGGCAACCGCCTATGTTGGCTTTGCTGGCATCTGGGGCTGGCCTTTCGCAGATGAGATTGCGAAGACTGCCGCTGTGGTCTGCACTCTGCTTGGCGCTCTGCTTGGAATCAGCACCGCTGAGTACAACAAGATGAAGTAAGTGTAAGCAAATAGCTTTCACATATATCGGCAGTAGTGAAACTGCATAAAAAACGCAACCGAGATGAAAACTCGACAAACGGAAATGAGCCGCAAGGGAATGCGGGATACAAATTTCGCAAGGAGAAAGACATGAAGATTGATACCACCGCGATTTCTGGCTACGCAGAGATGTCCGTAGAGGAAAGACTGGCAGCGCTGGAAGCGTATGAGTTTGAGGCTCCCAAGACTGACGAGTCTGAGGAAGTCAAGAAACTTAAGACCGCGCTGTCGAACGCGAACTCTCAGGCCGCTGATTGGAAGCGGCAGTTTCGTGAGAAGCAGACCGAGGCCGAGAGAGCCGAGGCCGAGCGAAAAGAGCATGAGGAAGCAGTCGAAAACGAACTGCGGACGCTCCGCAGAGACAAGACCGTGAGCGGTTATCTCGCGCAATGTCTTGCTCTTGGATATGACAAGGATCTCGCACTCCGGGCGGCAGAGGCTATGGCTGACAACGATGCCGCCGCAATCATGGCGTGTCAGCAAGATTTTCTGGAGGCAAAGCAAAAGGAACTGGAGGCGGCTGCGCTGAACAAGCAACCCACTCTGACTCCTGGCGCTCCTCCCACGGCGAAACAGGCTGAAGTGGAAGCACAGAATAAACTGCGCTCCTACATGGGTCTGCCGCCTATCAAATAACATAAGGAGAAATAACAATGGCTACTACTGTTACCCCTGTTATCACTAACAGCATCGGTCTTGCTTCTGAGTATCTGCCTCTTCTGGATGAAGTTTACAAGGCAGAGTCCAAGACCGCTATCCTCGATACCGTACAGGATCGCGTTCGCTGGTCTGACGAGTATCACACTTTTTATCTGTTTGAAACCGACATGGTCGGCCTTGGCAACTACTCCCGCAACGATGGCTTCGTGCGCGGCGATGTGACTGCTCAGTGGAGAGCCTACGAGCCTCAGTGGGATCGTGGTCGGCAGTTCCTGGTTGACCGCATTGACAACGCCGAGAGCATGGGCATGGCGTTCGGCACTCTGGCTGGCGAGTTCATGCGTACCAAGGTTGTTCCCGAGACTGACGCAGTGCGCTTCGCTACCTACGCTGGCGGCGCTGCTGCCAACATGAAGGTTACCGAGACTATCGCCACTGGTCAGGCGGCTGTTGCGGCTATCGACCTTGGCGTTGAGAAACTGGACGATGCCGAAGTCCCCTACGAAGGCCGTATCCTGTTCGTGAATCCCACCATGTACCGCAACCTCAAGGGCGGCATCACCCGTTATACCATGAACGGCGAGAATGGTATCGACTACAATGTCGAGATGTACAACGATATGCGCGTCATCACCGTTCCCTCCGGTCGGTTCAACACCGCTGTGACCCTGGCTGCTCCCACTGCTCATGATGGCGCTGGCGGCTACACCACCACTGGTCAGACCATCAACTTCATGATCGTGCATCCCTCTGCCGTCATGCAGGCCGTCAAGCTGGCTAATCCCCGCATCTTCTCCCCCGAAGTTGTGCAGGAGGCTCAGGCTTGGATGTACGACTTCCGTCAGTACCACGGCGCGTGGGTCAAGCATCAGAAGACCAACGGCATCTATGTGAACGCCCCCGCTGCTGGCTGATATGGCGATTCGCATCAATCCTGACGGCTCTATGACGGTTGGTATCATCCCGGAAGAGCCGAAGGAAGAGAAGCGCGAAGTTAAGGTTGAGAAGCCGAAGCGGACGCGCAAAACCAAAGAAAACGGGGAGGGTTAATCCCTCCCCGTCACCAAAGGACTGAAAGCTATGACGGATGCACAAAAGCTAATTACGGTTCAGACGCTCCTTGAAGACGGAAGCGGCTACGCTCCGAGCGATTTCACTCTGCAAACGTATCTCTCGCTTGCGAGGAGCGAGATCCTGTCGTGGATGTACCACCTTGTCGGCGGCGTTCCTGATGGCGTGACTGAAGTTCCGAGCAAGTACGATGGTATCCAAGTGTATGCCGTTGTGGTCGGCTGGACTCACGCTGGCGCGGAAGGTCAGGGACTGAGTATTGAGAACGGCGTTCATCGCGACTTCCGCTACTCCGATATGCTCGATTATATCCACAACAACGTGCTTCCGTATGCGAGAGTAGGTGCTATCAGTTGAGGACTGTCAAGCGTAACAAGCGCCCTGTCGCTTATGCTTTTTACGATGGAGTGACGGAGCTTTCTGACGATGACGGCAACCTGACTGGCGAGTATGAAGTGCATTACACCACGCCTATTAAAACGCTGATGAATGTCTCTGGCGGCAGAGGGCAAGCGGACATCGCTCTGTTTGGCCTAACGCAGACCTTCGCACGGACTGCCACAACGGAAGATCTCAAGACGAATTGGAACACTGAAACGGTGTTCTGGGTTGAGACGGATCCCGATACGCAGTCATTTGACTATCGCGTTGTTGCCGTATCGCGCACAATCAACCAGGTTGTTCTCGCTCTTGCAGAGGTGGAGACATCCCATGAAGACGATAACAATTGAACTGTCGGCTGACTCATGCAAGAAAGCACTTGAAGAGCTAAAGCGGTATAAGAAGGAAATCAAGCCCAAGCTTGACGAAGTTTGCAAGCGCCTTGCCGAGATCGGCGCTCTGGAGGCTCAAGCGCATCTTGTGCTTGCCAACGGAAACACGGATGCCTCGATTCTTCAGCCAGTTAAGATTGACAATGGCTACAAGCTCGTCATGCAAGGCGAGGATGTGTACTTCGTTGAGTTTGGCACTGGCGATGCGGCGAACCCGAACGGTTATGCCGTTTCGGTTCCTGTATATCCAGGATCTTATTCTGAAAGCCACGGCGAGAAGTACGCAACATATGGCTTCTGGTGGTACGGAGGCGAGAAGCTTACCGAGACACCAGCCTATATGCCTATGTACTACGCTGGAAAACGGATGCGAGAAGAGCTTCCGAAAATTGTAAAAGAGGTGTTTGGATAATGAAATACAGTCGCAACGCGATTTATACACGAATTGTAAATGCGATCAAGACTGAGTTTCCGAACGCCTATTTTACCTCCCGCCTTGTCGCATCCCCCGCGAAGTTCCCGGCTTGTTACATCCATGAGATTGACCGCAACAGACCGCTCCAGAATACGCAGCTCGACTTTCAAGATGTCCAGTACGAAAGCGTCTACGAAATCCAAGTGGTAAGCAACAAGCGGAACACAGCCGCTTCCGAGGCTTACGACATCATGGATCTTGCGCGAGAGGCTTTCAGTTCGCTTTATTACAGAGAATTCTCCGAAGCCAATATTGACCGAGGAGATACGTTTACAATCATCGGGCGATTTCGCCGTGTCATTGGCGGCGGCGATGAGATGCCCAATACTTAAATAAGGAGATAACGCAAATGGCAAACGCTGTTTCTACTGCGGGAATGCTCGTTAAGTACTGTGCAGAAACCACTGCTGGTACTCGCCCCACCACGGGCTATACTGAGATCCCCGGCGTTAAGGCGCTCCCCGCTCTTGGCGATGAGGTTAATACCCTTCAGTCCACCCCGCTGAGTGCCACTAAGAACCATACTTACATTGCTGGCCTTGCCGATCCCGGCGGCGCTATCCAGCTCACCGTTAATGACTATCCCGCTTTCCGCACTGCCTGGACTGCTTTTGTCACTGCCGCAGAGGCTCTGACCGATGGCAAGCAGATGTGGGTCGAGTACGCCTACCCCGAAGGTAGCGGCCTTGATTCCTTTTACTTCCCCTGTATGCCCCATGAGCTTGGCTTCGGCGGCGCGGAGGTTGACTCTGTTCTGGAGAATATGGCAAACCTTCTGCCGAGCGGCGATTTTGAGTTCGCGGCGGCTTCCACCTGATAAAAACTTCGCTTGAGTAAGGAGACAGAGAATGAGTTCTGGTAAGAGTAAGAGAGTGAATCCGATGATTATTACCGACCCGGACAGCGGTCATGAGTACACGCTGGAGTTCAGCCGCAAGTCTGTTGTACGGGCTGAACAGGCTGGGCTGGATGTGCAGAAACTGGAATCTGCGTCCATGACGATGATCCCGCTCCTGTTCTGGGGTGCGTTCCTTATGCATCACCCGCACATGACCCGCGAACAGACCGATAAGATTCTGTTTGACGGCCTTGGCGGTTTGACGGAAGACGAGATGGGGCATCTTGGCAAGCTCTATGCAGAGCCGTTCCAGACCCTTATCGCAAGCGAGGATGAGGGCGTAAACCCTCGCAAGATGGCGGTGAAGTTCTGACCGAGGAATCGGCAGAGCCGCCGCCTACATACGAAGAAGTTTTTGAGGAGGCGTGTCCGCAGTACATGGCAATGGGAATGACATATGCCGAGTTCTGGGATGCACCTCCTCGTTTAGCTGTTGCATACCGAAAAGCATGGCGCTTAACAAAGGAATCCGACAACGAGCAAGCATGGCTCAACGGATTGTACGTTTTCGATGCCTTTGCTGTCTGTTTAGCCAACGCTTTTGCAAAGCGCGGGGCAAAGAAGCAAACTTACATCGAGCGTCCGATAGACATTTTCCCGCCGACTGAACGCGAGAAAAAGCGTAGAGAAGCGCAAGAGAACGCCAAGATGCAGCGGGCAATGGAGGCCATGATTCGTGAGCAAAAGCGCAAGAAGAAATCAAAAGGTGATTGAATGGCAGATACATTAGAATCACTTGAAATAGAAGTAAAGCATAGTGCATCCGGCGCGGCTGATGAGATTTCCAAAGTAGCTGATGCGGTGGCAAGCCTTGGGAGAGCATTGAGTTCTTCGCTCGTCAAGAGGCTTGAAAGCCTTGCAAGCGCGATGGAGAAAATCAGCAAGTCTGGAAGCCCTATCAATCTTAACAATTACACAGGCAATACTTTTAACAAGACAGTTCAGAGCGCAAGATCTGCATCCACAGCAAGCGCCAAAACCTCTTCTCCGCTCCCTGATGACCTGCAAAAGCGGATTGAAGAGGCGGGGAAACTTGAGATTGCCCTTCACAAGGCCAAAGACGCTGGCGAGAAGATGAACGATGCGTTCCAAAAGGGGAACGAGGATGCTGCGTGGAGGCAAAGAGAACGTGCAATTAGTGCTACTGCGGCAGCTCAAAAAGAACTCGCAAAGGCTTCTGCAAGTGCTTCTAAAGAGACGAGAAGAACGGGAAAAAGCTTTCGTGAGATGGCGAAGGAAGCCGCTGGCACTGGCTCTCCGCTGCAAAGACTCGTTGCATCGTTGAAGCGAATTGCCTTTTACCGAATCATCCGTAGCATCATTAAAGGAATCGGGCAAGCGTTTAAGGAAGGTCTTGAGGCAGCATATGCGTTTTCCGCTGGCATTGACGGAACCGGGCATCGGTTTGCGGCGGCTATGGACAGCATCAAGTCCTCTGGCAACGCAATGAAGGGTCAACTTGGCTCTGCGTTTATCGCGCTATATGCGGCAATCGCGCCAATTCTAATCGCCATCATTGACCTTATTGCAAAGGTAGCTGATGCGATTTCCCAGCTTCTCTCTGCATTTACTGGCTCTACTTATCTGAAAGCCAACAAGACTGCCGCGCAGTTTGCTGACACAATGAAAGCTGGCGGTGGCGCGGCGAAAGAATGGCGTAACCAACTTCTTGGCTTTGATGAAATCAACCGCCTTAACGAACCGAATCAAGGAGGCGGTGGAGGCGGTGCAAGTCCACTTGACGGGTTTGACTTTGAGGAAAGCCCAATTGAAAAGAAGTGGATGAACCTCGCAAACAAGATCAAGAGCGCAATTCAGTGGATTCAAGACCACATGGAGATTGTGAAGGGCATTGCGTTGGCGATTGGCGGCGCTATTGCTGGGTGGAAGCTTGTGAACTTCCTCAACAATCTGCTTGGTATTGGCGCTCCTCTAAAGACGGTGGCTGGGCTTGTCATGGCGATTGCTGGCGGCATTCTGATGATTCACGGCTCTATTGATGCTATCAAGAACGGCTTGGATTGGGAGAACCTTGTTGAGATTGTTGCTGGCGTTGCCCTGTATACCGCTGGACTTGCACTTGCGTTTGGCAAGGTTGGAGCCGCTGTCGGGCTTCTCGTTGGCGGCATCGTGCTTCTGACGGCTGGCTTCCACGATTGGATTAAAACTGGGGAACTGACCAAGCAGTCGCTGGTTGCTATAGAGCTTGGCTTCCTTGGCATCGGCGCTGCGCTGTCTCTCTTGACTAGCTCTTGGATTCCTCTTGCTGTTGCCGCCGTTGCTGGGGCTATCGTGTTTGTAATTGGCAGATGGGACAAGCTCATTGAGAAGGGAAGAGAATTCCAGAAGAGCCTTGCCGACTCACTTGGCAATGGCAAGCTTGAATGGCAAGACTTCGCGGCTGTTGTCGCAAAAGTGATAATGGCTCCAATTGATGCGATTATCCAGTTCATTGGGTGGATAGGAAGACTTGTTGGCTGGTGTCAGCAAGCACACGCTTGGATTCAAGATGTCCTTGATGGAATTGGGCTTCTTGGATTCATAAGAAACACGGATAAACGCGCACAGCAAAGCATGGATGACGGAAGCATTTGGAACGGAATGAACTTTGCTACTGGCGGTTTTCCGAGCGAAGGTCAGTTATTTGTTGCGCGAGAGGCTGGCCCGGAAATGGTCGGCGCTATTGGAGGTCGCACTGCGGTTGCCAATAATGACCAGATCGTTGAGGGCATCCGTCAAGGCGTGTATGACGCTGTTTCTGCGGCTATGGCTCAGAATAACGGCGATGACAGACCGATTCGCGTGTATCTTGACAGCAGAGAAATCAAAGCGGGGCAGACCCGTGTTAATCGCGCATGGGGGGTGGGATGATTGACAGTTGAGATTTATAACAGCGTAACTTCTCAATGGGTAGACATCACTCCCTGGATTGCGTGGCAAGGACTCACTTTCTCCCGGAACGATGTGGACGCTCCCGATGCTGGACGCGATATGAGCGGGCTTATGCACAGAGGCCGTGTGGCGGTCAAGGAGAAGATGAACATCCAGACCGTACAACTGACCAGAGCGCAAAGCTCCGAACTGCAAACGCTTTTGTATCCTGAGACGATTCAAGTCCGAGTCACGCCGTACCCGCGCACGAATGCAGCTCACATTATGAGTATGTATTCCAATAACGTGAAGACCACCTATGTCATCCACAGGGAAAACGGTGAGGATCTGCAAAGCCTGTCCTTCCCGCTGATCGAGAATTGAGGTGAGGGTAGATGCAAACAACCTCTGCCCTCTACAAGCAAATCCTGTCGAGCAATAGCCATTGGTTTGAGACGAGGCTTGTGATTGACGGCGTTGGAACTTTCGGTGAGGAAGAACTGTTTGGAATCTCCACGAACATTGAGATGTTTCACGGCTCTCCCACGATTGGCTCCGCTGTCTCTAGCGAGATTGAGGTCAAGATGTTGCAACCATCTGTGGACATCCCGCAGATGGCAACTCTAAGGCCGCAAGTGAGAATATGCACTGCTGAGAACCAGAGCGAGTGGCTTAGTCAGGGCGTTTACTACATCGATACGCGAGAGACTGTCAGGAGCGAAAGCAATGTTGATATCCTTGTAATCCACGGGTATGACGCGATGCTTAAGGCCGAGCAGATGTTCGTGAGCAGTACGATTCTTGGCGATAGCACCGACATTGACATGGTGAACGAGATTGCACGAATCATGGGTGTCGCAGTTGACGAGCGTACCACCACTTTGATGACGATGGGCTACACCGTCCCGCTCCCGACCGGGTACACGCTCCGCGAGGTGCTTGGATATATAGCATCCATGTATGTAGGCGGTTTTGTGATGTCTGACATTGGTGAGCTTCGGCTTGTATCTATCCTTGAAATGCCGAGTGAGACAAACTATCTGATTAACGAGGATGACGATTACATCACGTTCGGCGGCGATAGGATTCTTGTGTGAGGAGGGAAATCATTGAGCGATGTTGTTTCTCTTGGGCGAAGAGTGTCGAGCCTTGATGTCTCTCCGCAGTTTTCCAACTATTCAAAAGTTGTAATTCACATTGACAGCGAAACCGCCGTGGAAGTCGGCAACGATACTGGGCGAACGCTTGAGCTTGACAATCCGTTTGGCACACAGCAGATGGCACAGGACATCCTTAACAAGCTGTCCGGCTATCAATACCAGCCTTATTCTGCTGATGGCGCTTTGCTTGACCCAGCCGCCGAGATTGGCGATGCGGCAAGCATCCGTGGTAACTATGGCGGCATCTACACCAGATCCCGCACGTTTGGTCGGCTGATGAAAGCTGACATCTCAGCGCCGACTGATGAGGAGATCAACCACGAATACAAGTTTGAATCTCCTGAGAAGCGCGAATTTGCAAGGCAGATTGAAGATGTAAAGGCAAGCCTCATTATTGCGAACAACCGCATTGATGCTTCTGTATCGCAGACTGGCGGCAACAACCAGTCCTTCGGGTGGTCGCTTCTCGCGTCAGAGTTTGGGCTGTACGCAAACGGTCGAAAAGTTTTCTATGTGAACGCTTCTGGCGCTCATGTGGACGGAGAGGTCACGGCAACGAGCGGCAAAATTGGTGGGTTTACCATCGGCGCGAATGCTTTGTACAACAATCTGTCGAGCTTCGGCGGCTCTCAGACGAACGGCGTGTACATCGGTACGAACGGGATTCAGCTTGGGCAGAAGTTCAAAGTCAGCCCGTCAGGCGCTGTGACTGCCGACAGCATGACGCTAACTGGTACGCTGAATGTTGGCGGTAGTACAATTAGTTCATCCGTACTGAGAAGCGGAGCGCAGAGCGCGTACAGCAACGGAAGCTACTGGAGTGGTGGTGCTGGCGCTGGGTATTCCTCGCAGACGAATTGGAACAATTCAGCGAACCTTGGCATTGGCGTTAACACCTTTTATTCGAGGAACTTGTACGGCAGTACGGTTCACGCAACTGGCGCGTTCTATATCGGAAGCACTAATATCACGAAAAGAAGCGCAACGATCAATGGAACGACATATCACTATCTCGCGTGGTAATACGAGGTGCATATGAATATTACTCTCAAACAAATTATTCCGGCGCTCACTTCCCTTGGCATCAGCGCGGAGCATATCGACAAGGCAATCGACAACCTCAATTGCCTCCTTGCAGAGCTTGATGAAGTAGAAGTCAAAGGCCGTCAGCAAGTGGACACACTTCTTGGCTGCATGATGGCTATTGATGCAATCATCGGGGAGGATGGTGACAATGGCTGATAAACAGATAAGCGACCTTACTGCGGCAACGCAGATTCTCCCGCCTGACTTGTTTGTCCTTGAACAGGACGGCACGGCGAAGAAACTCACTGGTCAGGTGCTTGTAAACTGGATGACCAGCTATGCTGACGGGCATGGTGGCATTCAGAGCATCACATGGCAAGACAGTGGCGTTGCTGGTAACGGTCAACTGCATAATGCTACAATTCACTATGCGGACGGAACCACATCCACATTCTCTGTCCGCGATGGGTATAAGGGAGATACTGGAGCTGCATGGCACGTTTACATTAAGTACAGCGCGAATATGCCAACGCAAGACTCCGATATGGGCGATGACCCTGATGACTGGATGGGAATTTACAGTGGGACTGCTACTACCGCTCCCACGGCATACACGGCGTATGCTTGGTACAACATCAAGGGTACTGTTGGAGATCCTGCAAGCATCGTCAGCAACGAGGTGGAGTACCAGGTTGGCGCGACCGGGACGGTTCCTCCGTCCGGTCAGTGGTCTACGAACATTCCCATTGTTTCCCCAGGTGACTACCTTTGGACAAGAGCCACGATTGCTTTTAACTCTGGCAATCCGTTCTATGTTTATGCATCTGCGAGGCAGGGAGTTGACGGCAGCGGTTCCCCTTCCGATGAGATCCCGCTTCCCGACATTGCTGGTGGCTCTGCTGGCGAGTCCACATCTTTTTCAAGAGCAGACCACCAGCATCCGTCCCCGCTACTTGAAATCACAGCAAACTTGACCACTCTGCCTACCACGATCAGCAATTCCGCAATCAAGGCTGATATGCGAGTTGTTGATATGTCGTTTGGCACAATCAGTGCGTTGACGAGCGATATTGCATGGAGTACATCCGATGGGAATATCGCATTGAGCGGCACGATGAGCGGATCTACGACCGTGGACATCGTACTTGCTATCTTCTAAACGGAGGTATTTACTTATGTTTTTTGTCGTTCGCGTTTTCTTCGCCGCCTCTGACGGCAAGCAGAGCAACAGCATCCAGAAGTTCGATGATGAGATTACCGCACGGAAGCGGTATTATAGCATCCTCGCCTCTGACATCGGCTCTGACAACATTCAGTACGAACTGGTTCAGATCGTGCGTGATGACAGCATCTGCATCGCTTCCCAAGTGTTCGACTACAGGCCGCACGAAGAGCCTGAGAATCCTGAGGTGATTTAATCATGGCGAACGGAACTGTAACGATCCCGGCATTCGGCAACGGTTCTTCCTACGTAAAGCTTTCTGACGGAACGATGATTCAGTGGGGATTTCAGTCTGTGACGGTTACATCTGGCAATGCGTATGTCGATACCGTTATCACTTATCCGCAAGCGTTTCACGCTTCGACTGTCGCTCCTTACGTTGTGCCGTCCAATGCGGCTTATGGCGTTGGCACAGGCTCTCAGGCAAACGTGTGTATTCCGAGCGCCGTAAATCTAAACGCATCCACGAAGCTCATATCCTTCACACTTCGCGTGTGGAAGCAAGCATCGGTCGGAACTGCTAACAACCCCGAACCTTTAATTGCTTGGATCGCCATTGGCAGATGGAAGTGAGGTAATTCGATGGATACTAATATTACGACCGCAACCTTCTCCAACGGCGAAACAATGACCGTTGCGAGTACCCCGCTCTACCAGTACGACTATGGTCAGGTGTTGAAGGTGGAGGGGCTTGAGCTTCCTGACGCATATAGCGTTGACTTCTGCAATGAAGGAAGCGACACATCCATCACGCAGATCGGCAATGTGGACGGCGTTCAGATTCCCGATTCGCTTCTCACGACTGGCAAGAACATCATTGCCTACATCTTCCTTCACAACGAAGAGACTGATGGTGAGACTGAGTATAGAATCACAATCTTTGTGTACGATAGGCCGGACAGAGACGGCGAGGTTCCTACTCCAGAACAGCAGAGCGCAATCGATCAGGCTATTGCCGCGCTAAATGCCGCTGGCACGAAAGCTGAGGATGCCGCTACTGCCGCAGAAGGATACAGAGACGATTCCCAAAACTACGCAACCGAAGCTGAAAGCTGGGCTGTCGGCGGTACTGGTACAAGAGACGGAGAGGACACTAACAACTCCAAGTTCTGGGCGCTTGTTGCACAGCAAGGTGCCGAGGAGTCTGGCTTTGCATGGTTTGACATCAATGACCAAGACGGCGAAATGTACGTTACGATCACGCCGAATCTAGACGGAGATGTGAAGTTTGAAATCAACGAATCCACTGGTGATTTGGAGGTAAATGTCTATGGCTAAAACTTATTCCGCTGGCGTTGCTACTGCATATGGCGCTGCGGTTCGTGGCGGCTACACTGGCACTTATGAGGACTTCTGCAAAGACCAGGCAGAGTTCGCGGAGAATGCACAGCAAGTTGCCACCGACCGAGCTGCCGTACAAGCAATTGCCAGCACGTTTGAAAACACCACTGTTCCTAATGCGACTGCGGCAATCCAGGCAGAGGGTCAGTCGCAGATTGTAAATGTAATTGGCGCTGGCAACACTCAGATTGCGGCTGTCAATAACACCGCTACAACGCAGATTCAGAACATTCAAGCGGAAGGAACTGCCCAAGTCGGTCGTGTTCAGATCGCTGTGACCGCGCAAGTTGACCGCGCAGAGAGCGCCGCAAACGATGCGTCCGAGTATGCAAGCACTGCGTCTGCAAGTAAGAATGCCGCACAGGCAAGCGAAACGAATGCCGCCAATTCCGCAACTGCCGCCGCCGCATCTGCTACCGCTGCCGCTGATTCTGCGACCACGGCGAACACTAAGGCTGGCGAGGCCGCTTCCTTTGCGACTGCCGCCGCTGATAGTGCCACCGATGCCGCTGCCGCGAAGACTGCCGCAGAAACCGCACAGGGCAAAGCGGAAACTGCACAGGGAGAAGCTGAGACTGCCGCACAGTCTGTGTCTGCAAGTGCAGCTCAAATCACCCAAAACGCAGAAGACATTGGTGACTTAAGGAGTGCTTTTTCACTGTTCCAAGAGAACATCCCCGGCACCGTGCAGACCATTGCCTTTGATTCTGCCGGGAATATCCAGAGCGTTACCCACAAGGAAAATAACGTGGTTGTGCGGACGGATGTATTCACTTTTGCGGCTTCTACCATCACGGAGGTTCGAACGCTGGCATCCGGCGAAAGCTTGACTATCGTTACCAATACAGACACGCTTGAGACTACTACGACATATGCAGCGACATAAGGGAGGAAAGAAAAATGGGAGTTTCTATTTGGGAAGGCGGCAAGGCTGACAGACTGATCCTTGCCGTTGAACAGCTTGGAGGCCAGTACAACACGACCAGTGCGGCAAGCATTGTTGCCGCTATCAGGGGCGGGAATATTGATAAGATCCCGGACGGGTCGGTGTTCACTGAGCATCATGATGTGTACGGAGATATTAAATTCGTCACACGGGCTAAGAATATGCACAAGGTTGCCGGAGATCCCACACGGTCTAACATCACGATTCAGCCGCTTTATCTGCTGAGTGCGAACGGTGGAACATCTGCGGCTACTTTCCAGTATGACAGGCCGGAAGCTTTCACAAAGGTGAAAGAAGCAATCCCGGCTGGATCTGTTTGCAAGTTTACCACCATTGCCTATGGCGGATGGCTTGCCGGGGATTGGCATTTTACAGCGGATGCCGCCATTGACGCCGGGAAGATGCTCTGCATCAACGGGTATCAGAGCGCCGCTCTGGAGACACTGAAGGTACAGGTTTTCGACACGCCGAAGGCTACATCTCCGTCTGCTCAGTATAACATCGTATCCGGTGACGGCGATGCTACGGTCAACCTTGGCACATGGGGTACGGACTGCAATCACCCGCAGAGAGTTTCCTGCGGGAGCAACAACGAGGCGCAGTCTAACTTCTTACAGTTCCTCAATGCCGACACCGGGAATAGCACCATGGATACGGTCTTTGAGCAGAAGACGGAATACGACATGATGAGTAGCCAGTTTACAAGCCTGAAGGGCTTCCTTGGCGGCTTCTCTGATGAGTTCCGGTCTTATCTGGGGCTGTGTGCTATTCCGAATATTGCGAATAGCGTTTTTGAGGATAGCCCGTATGTAGTCAACACCAAGTATACGCACAACGGCTATTTCTTCCTGCCAAGTCGTAAAGAGATCTACGGCAGTAACGAAAACGCCAACGAGGACAGTGAGACGCAGTTTGGCTATTATCAGGATATCGCAACCTCCGACGCTGATAAGCTGATGTTTGCTGAGAATGCGGCAAGTCCGACCGCGTACTGGCTCCGCACTCCCTACGCTGGCCACGCCTCCAGTGTGCGTCTCTGCTACACGGGGTACGGTGGCGCTCTGAGCAGCAATTCTGCCAACGGTAGCTACGGGGCCGCGCCGCTTGCAATTTTAGCGTAAGCGTAATCTGACAATCCGCCCCGTTAGGGGCGGAGAAAGAGGTGATTGAGTGGCGGTACGTAAAGGGGATCAAGATCAAGGGAAGATAACCGCAATTGACGCAAGCCGCATCCTTATCGACTATACCTACGACAGGGTACACGACAAGACTCTCCCAAAATCCGACAGATGGCTTATGACGAAAACCATCTGGGACGATGCGTCTACGGCAAGGCGGTATATCGTCATATCCAACAGTATCAGGGTTGAGAGCAGGAGCGAGGCAGAGGAACGGATGAGGCTTGAAAAGCTTGCAGTCGGGCATCTTGATTCCCTTGCCGCCAGCCTCGACATCCTGCATATTAAAAAGATCATATCGGATGACAGGATGGAATTTTGGTCTAAACTGGTAACGAACACGCAAAACCTGTTGAAGGCTCGCATGAAGGCTACCAGACCAACCTATAAGCAATTCCTGTCAGAACCTGATCATGATGGGGAGTAAACTATATGTAGCCCCGGGACTGGCTGGCTGCTCCGCACTCCCAACGCTGGCAACGCCAACAATGTGCGTATCTGCAACACGGGGAACGGTGGCGCTCTGAACAACAATAATGCCAACAATAGCAACGGGGCCGCGCCGATTGGGGGAATAGCGAGTTTCAAGTACCGATTGGGAAAGCAGTGCGTCTCCCGCAAGGAGTTTTCTTCCCGCATCCGAAAGGAGCGAAAAGGCCACAGGACGGTGGCGGCTTTCGAGCTGATCCACCTATCAGCCGTGGTATTTTATGAAAAACTACTTTGAAAATGCTATTAAATACGGAAATCTGCGGAGAGCCTTGAAGAAATGCTGTCGAGGCGTAAGGTGGAAAGATTCGGTCGTTGGCTACGAATTGCACGCCCCGCAGAACACGCAGAAGCTTGTTGAAAGCTTGAATAACGGGACTTATAAGATAAACCCATACCAGCACTTTACAATCTATGAGCCGAAGAAACGGGAAATTGTAGCTACGAGGATTGCAGACAGACAGGTGCAGATGGCACTGAGTGAGGCTGGATTGTACGATGATATCGTGGAGCATTTTATTTATGACAATTGTGCCTGCCAGAAAGGCAAGGGAACCGACTTTGCCCTGAGACGGCTGAAAGTGCATATGCTCCGGCACTACAGGGAATACGGGAAAGAAGGATGGGTATTGCGGTGCGATGTTCATCACTTCTTCCCGGAAACCCGGCACGATGTAGCCAAGGAATCTGTAGGTAAGCTGATTGATGATGACCGGGCGAGACAGATGGTCTTCAATATTATTGACTCCTTTGATGGTGACAAGGGTATCGGACTTGGCAGTCAGATTTCGCAGTTAACGGAACTGGCAGTGTTGAATGATCTTGATCATTACATCAAAGAGAAATTGAAGATTAAAAGGTATATCCGATACATGGATGATTTTCTGCTGATTCATCCCGATAAGGAATATCTGAAATACTGCTGGAAGGAAATCGAAAAGAAGCTTGCCGAAAAGGGTTTGAAGCTCAACAAGAAAACTTTGATTCATCCGCTGAGACAGGGCATTAACTTTCTGCAATGGCGTTTCGTGCTGACCGACACAGGTGGTGTGAAGATGTTCATGAACGGGAAGAAGGCCGGGAGAGAGCGCAGAAGGCTGAAGAAGCTGGTAGCCGGTGAGGCTTCCGGCTGGCTCGCTCCCGGAACAGCGGATAATAGCGAAACTGCTTGGGAAGCAAATGCCGCACGTGGTGACGCTTATTACAAGCGCATCAGGATGCGGAAGTATTTGGAAAACTGAAAGGAGAGATTCAGAATGGCGACGATGCAGGAGAAACTTCTGAAAGCCCAGCACGATGCGAGAGTGGCGAGAGCCGAAGCTGTGAAGGCGGCGGCAAACGTGGATTATATCGCCATGATGGCAGACATCGAAATTCCTACTGAGGATGAGGAACCGATGGAGGTGGACGAAGATGAGTAAAAAGTTTGCGAAGGTGAAGCGGTATTATGATTCCGGCCTTTGGAACAAAACCATGGTTGCGGATGCTGTGAAAAAGGAATGGATCACGGCTGAAGAGTATCAGATCATCACAGGAGAACCCTATGAAGGTTGATGTAGGTTTGATGACGGATATTGAGCTTCTGGAGCTTTTGCAAGAGATCGCAACGGAAATCGAACTGCGGCTGATGCAGAGAGCCGGAGAGCTTGAGGATGATCTGAAATGAAGGACACATTAAATCACATCAATACACACTAAGACACACAGAAAAGAGGGGCTACCTCTCAGTAACCCCTCTTCTGTAGAAACTCATCCAAAGCGCGCTGAATCGTCCATGACCGACCACGATCTTCCTCTTCCATGAACTTCGCGAGTCGTTCGATGATGGACGGCGGCAGCGTGATGTTAAACCGCTCAAAGCCTTCTTCTTCGATGTTTCGCCTACTGCGGCCTCCATTGATACCCACCAGTATCACCTCCACCACAAGGATAGTGATTTAATGTGGGTTTGTCAATAAAGACCGCAACCCATTGATGCGTAAGGCTTTACACCGATTTACAACTTTGGGCGGACACCTTAAGTAACATGAAGGGGGGGGCTTCACCGCTCCCCTCTGGAGGATAACAAATGACAGAGATTGAAATCTATGGGCAGTGCCTCAAACTTGGCATGACCCCGGCGGGAGCTTCGGGAGCGACTGCAAACATTCTTGCTGAGTCTGCTGGCAGCCCTCGCAACGTAGAGGACAGAAGCGGCATCAACGATGACCGCTATACCGAGATGGTGGACAACCGTTCCTATGGCAATTTCACCACGGATGCATACGGCTATGGCCTTTGCCAGTGGACGAGCAGAAACCGCAAGAAAGATTTGCTCGACTACGCACAGGGGCATGGCGTTTCCATCGGCGATGCGTCCATGCAGTTTCAATTCATGGCGCGTGAGATGAGAGCATCTTACACCTATGTCTGGAACACGCTGACGCACACAGCAGACCCCTACGAAGCGGGATATGTGATGTGCAAGTTTTTTGAAATCCCCGCTGATACGGAGAGACAGGCGCAGTATCGTGGCAATCAGGCGCGGAGCATTTACACACGTTGTTCTGGCACTACTCCCGTTGACCCCGTTGACCCGGAGCCTGTCGCGGAAACCTACTGGCCTCCGAGGATGATCTGCAAGGGAATGTCTGGCGCGGATGTAATGGCTCTGCAAGCGTTGCTCACTGCCCACGGTTACACAGTGAATGCTGTCAATGGAGCGTTCGATGAGTCCACCGACAAGGCTTGCCGAAAGTTCCAGAGCGACAAAGGACTCGCGGTAGATGGAATCGCTGGGAACAACACCTGGGGCGCAATTTTGCGTAGGTGACGCAATTCAATTGCACACAATGAGTGCCAAAATTAGTGCCAAAATTATGTGAAAACCACGGGCATTTTGTGGTCTGTAACCATATTATTGTGAACCAGTTAATGGCACTACTTTGTTAAGCATAGTTTAAAAGTTCATAAAAAACAAGAAAAGAGGTAGAAAGCAATCACTTTCTACCTCTAAAATATGGTGACCCGTACGGGACTCGAACCCAATTCCCGAACCCCATACCCGTTGATATCAGCGGGATTGCGGGTTTACTGCCGGAAGGACTGCCATAACTTTTTTATCTACATAACATGGTTTACATAAAGAACTGTTTCATGCGCTCAATGTCGGCGTTTGCATCTTGATTTGCGAGGTGGGTGTAGATGCGATGGACGGTGTCTGGATTCGACCAACCGCCCTCTCGCATTGTCGTGGCTTCACTCCAGTTAAGATGATATGCCAAGGACGCGAAGCTGTGGCGAAGACCATGCACCCCGACCTCTGGCAGACCGTTCTTTTTGCACAGGCCATTGATTAGCCCGTAGAGCGTTGTCGGGTTCGTTGTAATTAGTCTACCCTTTTTACCACGAATCAGTTCGTTGAGACGTGGTATTACGATATGCACATCGCGTGTAGATGTCTGGTTCTTGTTGGTCTGCTTATCGGTTAATTTGTTGTTGAGTCCGATAACAGAAGCACCGCGGACATGAATGATGCCATTGACGGTGTCCACATCATCAGCGGTGAGGTGCAAAATCTCTGATCTACGCAGACCATTGAGCGCCAGGAGCGCACCGAGTTCGTATGGCTTCCCGCGCAAAGCTGAAGTGAAAGTTTGTATTTGCTGATAGTCGAGCCAGGGACGATCCGCTTTGGTTTTTTGAGGCAAGTTAACGGGGGTAAACTCTACGTTCGCGTGGGATAATGCCCCCGTAACGAGCCGCCATGCGTTGTGGACTGTCTTCGGCTTGACGAGTTTGGCCTCCTCATTCACCATGCGTTGCCAGTTGATCTCGCTGACATCTTTGTCCATGTATTTCTTGAAGCGCGTCTTGCGGTAGGATTTGTAGGCATTGACTGTGGATGGACTCAGCACAGCGTCATTATCTTTAATATAGTTGTCTATAGCCGTTCCGAGCGAAAGCTTGGGGCGGCTTTTTTCTATTTCGATGAGGTTCGCCTTGGCGGCTCTGGCCTTTGCGTAGTATTCATCCTCTGTCTTCGCTGTGATGTAAACCCTCTCATCCTCTACCATGATGCGGTTATACCACGCTTTGCTGTTGTGCTTCGGCGGCGGGACTTTTATCTCATTCGCCTCTGCGATTTGCCGAAAGCCGCACCACGGGCAAAAGATACTATTTTCTGGAATCTCACGCTTGCAGCGGACACTTTTGCATTTCATTTGCGCTCCACCACCCAGACAGGCAGACCGTTGAAAAAGTCATCATCAACGATGTGCCATAACTCATGCTCATAATCGTCAAGCTGTTGCCAAAAATCGCGCCGTGGGTCGAGGAAAATCGTGAAGGTACTATCCCCGTTGCTATGAATGTAGGCGTAAATCTTCGGCGGCAATTCCATCAACTGAATGAAATAATCTGCACCTTCGATAGGTAGAGACAACTAATTCTCATCTTCTTTCATTTTCTCAATTTGGGAAATCAATGCGTAGATGCTGGAGGCTGGCACATCCTTTGCGCTGTGGAGCAGTATGCGGAGATCCTGTCTCTCACGGATGCTCTGGAGAAGGTCGGCTGTCTCGTCATCCATGTCTGACTTTTCAAACGATTTTAGGTCGATTCCGAAATACTTTTCAATAGCAGCTATTGTTTCTGGCTTTGGCTCTGCACCACGCCTCCAACCATATAAAGCTGTTGCGGTGATGCCAACATCAGAATAAAAGGTTCCTTTGCTTATCCCTCTTTCTGCCAGTAATTGCTCGATGATTCGTGCTAATTGTTCTCCTTTCATTACCTTTCACGCCCCTTTTATTTTTCACATAAAAAATATTATTTAGGGGGTTGACAAAAATTATCTGACATGATATATTTTATCTGCACTTGAAAAATATCATGTGAAAGCCAGCCCCCACCTAATGCGGACTACCGTGTTTATTTTGCTGTCTTGGCAGATACAGAATAACATAGTTGTAACCGCTTTGTCAATAATTATTTTTAGGTGTGGGCGAGAAATATTATTCGAATTGAGGTGATATTAACCCACACATTATTATATCAAATTAGAAGTACCATAGAAAGGACAATGAAGGAGGCAGAGGAAGTGATCGAACTTAAAATTGACCCTGAGTTCAGAGACAAAATCCCGCCGCTCACAGACGCAGAGTTTCAACAGCTTCGGGAAAACATTCTTGCTGACGGTGAAGTGTATGAACCGATAGCCGTTTGGAACGATGTGATTGTGGACGGTCATAACCGTTGGCGAATCGTCCAGGAGAATCCACAAATCCCGTTCCGCACGAAAGAGATGGAGTTCGCTGATAAGTGGGCGGCGTTTGAATGGATGTACCGCAAACAGCTTGGGCGGCGAAACCTCACTGAAAACCAGAGAACATATTTGATGGGAAAACTCAATGAGGCAAAGAAAAATACAAATAAGTTCAAGGGGAATCAGTACACAAGTGGTGGGTGCCAAAATGACACCAACCAGAACGGGAGAATCGCTGGCGCGATTGCGAAAGAGTTCGGCGTTGGTAGGCGTACAGTAAACAGAGCAGCAGAGTTCGCCAAAGGTCTGGACGCAATCGCTGATGTCTCCAAAGATGCCGCAGACAAGATTCTCAAAGGTGAATCTCGCGTAGCCAAGTCCGATGTTTCGGAAATGCGAGAGGCAACCAACGAAGAAGTAAAGGAATTTGCCGATGCTGTTAACAGGGGAGAACTCCCGAAGAAGCGCGATGGCAAATGGGCAACACGCGAAACTCGCGACAGATACGCCAAAATCCGGGACATCGCAGAGCAGATGGGAACGGAGCAGAGAGGAACCACTTTCGATGATATACTCCGGCTGTTGGAGGCAGCGGAGAACGACTTTATTAGCAAGGTCGAGCGCATGATTGAGAGTGAGAAGAACAACATCACGGCAGATGACAGGTGGCCTGACGCTCTTGAGGGTTATTTCGATTCCGTCATCTCCGATATTAACGAACTGAAAGAAAGGATTATGAAATGAAAGAAACCATTCAGCACCCCTACAGCTTTGAGAGCATCCCCGCGAGGCTCATCACCGTAAATCGCAACTACCAGCGAGATGCTCAGAACGCCGAAATCAACAAGATCATCTCTGAGTTTGACTACCACCTCGTCAACCCTGTCAAGGTCGTTAAGCGGGATGGATACTACTACGCATGGAACGGTCAGCAGACCGCCACCGCGCTGTTCACCAAGTTTGGCTCTGAGTACCTTGTTCCGTGCCTTGTCTACTACGACATCGACACTTCCAAGGAAGAGGCCACTCTCCTCGTTCGCGGCAACACGAATGGCGGCGCTGGCAAGAAGCTCACCCCGCTCCAGATTTGGAAAGCACTCATCTGGGCAGAAGACCGCACGGCTCTTCACATCAGCAAAGTTCTTGACTTGCACGGTTTCCACATTTCCAAGGGCGGCAAAGGTTCGACTCGGTATTCCATCAGCGCTGTTGGTGCTATCCAACACGCCTATAAGATTCTCAATGAAAAGCAGTTTGCACAGATGCTTCGCATCATCAAGTGCGCTTGGGACGGAGATTCCGACAGCACTTCCAGCACCATCATCAAGGCGGTTGCCAGATTCATCAAGACCTACGATGGCAAGTTCAATGAACAGAATCTGATTCGCCGCTTGAGTAAACACGCCCCCATCGAAATCATCCGCAACGGACGGGCAAGCCTCTGCAAGGGTGATGCCAAGTGGGCGCGTGAGATCCTCGCAATCTACAACAACGGGACAAGCACAAGCCGCCTCCCCGACCTCTTCGCGTGAGGTGCTGATATGCCTAAGACAAGATTGGATGCGTTCCACAAGTCCCCCGACCCGCCAATTGACTGGCTCTGGGCGGCTATCCTGGAACGCAAGACAGTGCGAGGTTACGACCTCAAGCGCATGGCTCAGATCGCCGGGGTGGGATATGAGTATATGCGTAAGATCATCAACAGGCCGCCCCATGAGTGGCCTTACGGATCGCTCCAAGCGATTTGCAAAGAGTTCGGGATCACGATGGTTCCAAGCGTGAACGGCAGTACGCCGAACGAGGTGTTCAAGGAATGAAGTACATTGCAAGCGTTGGCCTCATGCTGTTGGTCAGCAACGAGATCTTCTCTCTGCTCTGCTTGATGGCGATTGCGGCGTTCTTCTTCGCTGACATTGCGAAAGCGAGGATGAGCCTATGAACGCAAACGCCTACATCATGACCATCGTCATCATGGGCATCGCGCTCATCGTAGCCCTGTCGGTCATCGTCTTCCTCGCCATCCTCCTTCGGGATGCCTACTCGGAGATTAGCAACAACTATGTGCCTGTTGACCTCCCCGACATTACTTGGAAATGGAAGGAGGCAGACGCAGATGGAAGTCAGGGAAAGCCAGAAACAAAGGTCTGAGGCAATCAAGGTTGCCAAGTCGCAAACGCTCTGCTGGGACTGCAAACACGCCACCGACATAAACAAGTGTCCGTGGGCGAGAGATTTCACCCCTGTGGATGGCTGGTGGGCTGTGCCGCACAAGACGAAGTATCGTCTGGAAGCCACGCCGAATCTGCCGATCAGATGGCGCGAAGAAGACACCTATTGCGTCCTCATGTGTCCCCTGTTTGAGAGGACTTCCTACCGCGCTGGTATGTATCCGCTCAAGTCGGAGAAGCACAGTTCCATGTACAGCGCCACGGATGCGGACATCCGAAAGCTTGTTGCCGCCACCATCGCACAGGCTGTGGATGACTGGGAACGCCTTGAGCGCGGTCGTTTCAAGAAGACCATCACCGCAGAGGGCGTGACCATCAAGAGCTATCAGCTTATCGAGTTCTTCAACTCCCGCAGATTCGCCGCGATGCTTGAAGCAGTGTCTACACTGACTCCCAAAAAAGTAAGG
>Ga0326514_10000484_pt1 | contig 27051 bp, 17 predicted proteins | sample 3_2548_0518_D_FD_203653 | JGI IMG/M metagenome (GOLD analysis project Ga0326514, IMG submission 203653) | Bovine rumen microbial communities from UC Davis, California, United States - 3_2548_0518 | ecosystem: Host-associated > Mammals > Digestive system > Stomach > Rumen | place: USA... | reverse complement strand
TCGACTGTAGCTGCTATTGTATTTTGTTGTACCTATTTATTGTGCCTATATTATGTAGTTTTAGTCATGACAGATTTTGGATGTGTAAGTTTCCACTTATGTGGTAGCAGTTTTAATAGTTCCTCATGGGATGCCTTTGTATGTTTTTCCTGAAAATGGAGGCAAACGCAGGGATGAATTACCTGAGACTTGAGTCATAAGGGAAAGAGAGCTAAGGGAAAAGGGGAAAGGAGCTGGCTTCTTTAGGCTTGCAGCGGGCGTGGCAAATTCTTGCAGCGGGCGCCGCAAGACTATGTTTACAGACCTGCTACTTCTGCAATGGGAAGTAGTGATAGTCGAGTAAACAGTGCAAATATACAAAAAAAATAAGCAAAATGCAAGTAAATTGTAAAATAATAGCGATAGCGTTTTCGATTTAAGAAAAAAACAGTGTTTCGGAAGCGGTATCACGATTTTATTTATTTTTGCAGAAAATACTGAAATAGGTGAACTGTCTTTCGCAATTTCAAGGCTGTCGTTGGCATGACTCCCCGCGAGTGGTTAGGGGAGCAGTAGAAATAGCGATAAAAAGACTATCATTTCCTTGAATTGATAGTCTCTTTTTGGATTTTGATAGTTGTTTTATTGCTGTTTTCTATTACCTTTGCAAAAAATAGCTATAAAAAACAACAACTATGAAGACATTTAGATTTTTTGGAATGATGTTGATGGCAGTGTTTTTTGCTTTCAGCTTTAGTGCATGTGGTGACGATGATGAAGACGACCAGCCCGTCTCTCTCGTCGGGACAAAATGGTATAGTGCCAACGATGTGAATGGCAAGATTCTATCTTACACCATCGTTTGCTTCAATCAGGGTGGTGTGCTTGACATGGAGCACCTAATCACCGACAACGGCAAATGGTATAAAGGTCACAGCCATAGCTACAGCTATTCGGTGAATGGGAACCAGGTGACCATTACCATGAACGATGTAACGAGGACCGAAACATGGGACGGCAAAAGCTGTCCAATCCCAGGATTTAGCCTTTTGGAAGGCGAGGTACTCCAGCTCTATAACAACGCACTACCTGACAACGAACGGTAGATCATTCAACTTTCGAAAGTGGCAAACAGTATAATTAGCAAATAGAAATGAAAAGACTATTCCTTCCATTATTATTACTTGCCATGCCCGTACTGGCGTTTGCCCAGCTGAACCTGCAGGTGACGGTGCATTGCGAGGAGGCCGGCACCCTGTTCGTGAAGATTCAGGAGCAGATTGAGGAGCTGGGCGAGCTGAAAGACATCAGCGAGCTCACCGTCACTGGCCAGCTGAACCAGGACGACTACAACGTCATCTGCAACCAGCTGACCAACCTCACGACGGTTGACCTAGGCGGTGCTACCAATGTTGCCGACGAAAGCAAGCTTCGCATGCAGTTTCGCAACGCCAAGCTCGTCACGGCTAAACTGCCCCACAACCTCACCGTTCTAAAGTCAAGGTGCTTCTACAAATTATCGAACTTAGAGAGCGTGTCGCTGCCCGACGTGATGACCACCTTTGAAAGCGAGGTGTTTACAGACTGTAGCAAGCTCACGTCCATTCAGCTGCCTCCTCACCTCACCACCATCAAAGGCGGTGCTTTCGCGGGCACCCCCTTCACTGCCTTCACGCTGCCACCCGGCGTGAAGCTCGATGGATCGAGTGTCTTCGCCGGATGTGGCAGTTTAGAGAGCTTCACCTTTTCAGACGGCATCGACGGCAAGGACATGGGCACCTATACCTTTGACAGATGTTACAAACTGAAAAGCCTGCGGCTGCCGCAGGGCATCACCGAGATTCCCGATGGCTTCCTGAAGAACACCGCTGTTGAAAACTTTGAGATTCCATCGACAGTGCAGCGGATAGGCTATCAGGCCCTTTACGAGATTAGCAAGCCCGCACGCATCGTCATACCCGAAGGTGTCACCTATATCGGCAGCCAATGCTTCTATTTGGCAAAGGGTATAGAAGAGTTGGTGTGGCCCTCAACATGCACCACGATGAACAGCGATATGTTTCGCTATTGCAGCAACTTGAAGAGCATCACCCTGCCCGAGACGCTCGACAGCCTGAGCGGCTATAACCATTTCATGGGCTGCACGTCGCTCGTGAGCATCCACATGCCCGAGGGTATACGCACACTGAGTGGCGGAACGTTCAGTGGGTGCTACAAGCTGGAAGAAGTGAACATTCCGGCGGCATGCACCCACATTGAGGGTACTTCTTTCTACGATTGCAACAAGCTGTCGCATGTCGACATTCCCGATGCAGTGAACTACATAGGCAACATGGCCTTCTTCAGATGCCCTCTCCAGGACGAGGAGCTGAAGCTTCCTTCACATCTTAAAGTCTTAGGTACCGAGGTCTTCGCTGGCGGACAGTATTCCAAGGTGACGGTGCCCGAGGGGTGCCTGTCCATCGGCCACAATGCCTTCAACACCAAGACCCTGAAGACCCTCGACCTGCCGTCGACACTGCTCGTCATCGAGGGACCGCTGCCCGGCACCACCTATAGCAGCACGTTGGAGAGCGTCACCATGCATGCCCTCGTTCCGCCCTACGTGCGTAAGAGCGACCTCCTCACCGCCTCCGACAAGGGCCGTGCCACACTCTATGTTCCTGCCGCCTCGCTGCCTCTTTACCAAGCCGACAGCCGCTATGCGAATGGTGCTGCCAGCATCGAGGCCATTGGCGGCTATGCGCCTACTACAGGCACCATCAACATCGTGGGCAATGTGACGCTCACCGCCGACTGCGGTCTCGGCAATGGCAAGTACGACCTGAACTTCTTCCAGCAGCAGCTGAACCGCGCAATGATAGGCAATAACTACGACAGCGACCACCCACGCCTCACCATTGAGGAGGGAGCCACGCTCCACACCGCCACCATCACCATGACCTGCGACCGCCACGACAACAAATACTCCAGCACCTATAACTGGGATGTGCTCATCAACCGGGGTACCTGCACCGCCGACAACATCGACCTGCGCTGGCGCATGAAGGACTTGGACTACTACTGTCCACCCTTCGACACCCGCATGAGCGATGTCAAGTTCGAGGTTGAGGGTACACCTCTCGCCATCTACCGCTACGATGCTGCCGCCCGTGCCGTGGGTAACTTCGATGGTACGTGGGTGCGCCTCACGAGCAGCGACATGCTGAAGGCCGGACAGGGCTACCTCGTGCGCACACAGCCGATGATCAGCTGGTGGGACGACTACTACCACCGCTGGGAATACAACTATGGCTACATGCACCACCGCACGCACAGCGGCGGCAAGGAGTATTTCACCACCGCCAACGACATCGTGCTGCCTATGACCCATGCCGCCGGCGAGTTCGAGCACAACAAGAACTGGAACCTTGTGGGCCAGCCCTATCCCGCCTACTTCGACATACGCGGCATCGACTATGACGGACCTATCCTGCTGCCCACTGGCAACAGCAGCCGACGCTGGCAGGCCTTCAGCCCCCTCGACGATGAGCAGGTGCTGGAACCCATGCAGGCCTTCTTCGTGCAGGTGCCCGATGGCGTGAACAGCCTCACCCTGCTGGCCGACCGACGACAGACGGGGCTGAAGTTCGTGAAAGGCGAGACCGCCAACAGCCGCCTGGCCCTGCGCCGCGCCGACAAGAACAGCCAGCGCTGGGTGTTTAACCTGGAGCTTTCTGGGGCTACTGGGGCCACTGAGCCTTCTGAGAATCCAGCTGCCCCAGTAGTCTCAGAAGCCCCAGTGGCCTCAGCCCGCACCCGCTTCGTCATCAACCCCGAGGCCACCATGCGCTACGACATCGGTCGTGATGCCCCCGCTATGGGTGCCGACAGCTGCCTGATGCTCTACACCTATCAGGGCGGCGTAGCATACGCCATCAACGAGCGTCCGCTCGACGACGGCATCATCCGCTTAGGTATGCAGATTCCAGAGCCTGGCACCTACACCCTCACCCTCACCCCCAAGCCTGGCACAGTGCTCAGCGGTTCCACCGCTGAGACCATCTGGCTCATCGACAACGAGACAGGCACTCGCACCCAACTATTCCCCCAGGAGGCCGCTAAGGGAGTAACTATAGAAGTCCCCTCAGGGGCCGCAGAGGGGGCCTTCGCCAGCCGCTTCGTCATCGCCATCGGTAATGCCGAGCCCACCGCCATCGACGAGGCAGAGGTGGCCGTGCCACAGCGCATAGACGGCATGTTCAACCTCGCCGGCCAGCGTATCGGCCAGCCCAGAAAGGGGTTGTATGTGAAGGATGGCCGAATAGTATTCAATAAGTAGGTAACACATTATTATATATAATAGCGCTATGAAGAGATACATCCAAATACTACTGCTGTGCCTCGTATGTGCAACAGCCATGGCACAGAGCACCACCACCCACCGTCTGCGAGTGACCACGATGCCCGACAAGCTGTTCATCGTCACCCTGCAAGTCTACCCCACGGCTGAGCTATACGGCTCTAACAGTTTCACGGGCAACAGCATCCTTGCGGTGAGAAGCGACACCACCAATATCGATGTGCAGGTGCCCGAAGGAGCTGGCGTGCAGCTGCTTGTCAGGTTCCAAGGCTATAATGCCGGTAACGACAACTTCAACCCCGGCAACATGGACAACTACACCCCTGAGAGCTGGACTGCCAACGGCACCACGACTGAGGTGAGACAGGTCAGCAGCGAAAAGTTCCTTTGGGTAATGCCCGACCACGATGTCGACCTCGTGGGCACTTTCGCCTACAACCCTGCCAATCCCGGCGAGGGCGAGCAGCCCGCCATGGGCGGCTGGGAACCGGAGACGGGCACGCTCATCAACGATGCCCAGAACGACTACTACGAGCCATTGGGCTTCACTAATGCCGACCGTGCCAACGTGCTGCGCTACATCCGTTCCGGCAACTACTGGGCTTCCAACAGAAGCCTGTCGTTCCGGGGCTACAATTATCCCAACTGTACGCTGTTCGATGCCAGCCGCACCAATGCCACGAGAGTGTCGTCCAGCTATGATAATGCCGAGCAGTGCTCGCTGACCGATGTCGTGCTGCCTGCTACCCTCACCACCATCTCAAGCGGTGACTTCAGGTATGCCAAGCTGCAGACCATCACCATCTTCGCCACCACGCCGCCACGCATCCAGTCTTCTTACCTGACCGACAATCCCGACGCAGTGGTGCGCGTGCCCGCCGATGCCGTGCCCATCTATAAGTCCACCGATCGATGGAAGGACTACACCATCGTGGCGATAGACGAGGACTATGCCAACCTCACCGTGCAGCTCATGCAGACGCCCGACTCGGCCACCATTGCGCGCTATAAGAACATGTATCTCGACCTCACCAACATTGAGAGCGGCACCACCCGCTCTATGCTGGTGAACAGTCGCAATGCCTACGAGTTCCGCTACCTGCCTACGAACACTGCCTACAACGCCGTGCTGCGCACCGCCACAGGCTCGGAGATAGCCCGCATTGGCAACATCTATTTAGGCAAGGAGCACAAGAGCGTGACCTTCAGCGAGCTGAAGATGCCGCGCCGGCTCGCGCTCACCCTATTGGGCAGCGACAGTCAGCCTATTGACGAGGCACTCTATACCACCACGTGGATGAAGGCCGACGGCACCTACCTGAAGCGCGGCAACACCATCGACAACGTGCTCGACGGACAGCAGCTGCGCATCATGGCGAAAATAGGCCCTGAGCTGGCTATGCAGTACGCCCAGCCCGACACCGTGAGCTACACCGTGGGGCAGGATGCCGACTACCACCTGCAGCTGCTGCTGCCTGTACAGCCCGTGACCACCGTCACCTTCACCGCTGTCGACTCGCTGACCCACCGTCCCATCAGCGGCGTCACTGTCGACGTGTCGCAGGTACTTTTCAATGGCGACCTCGGTACCCGCTCGCTGCTCACCACGGGCAACGACGGCAAGGCCACAGGCGAGGTGCTCGCCACCATGAGCACCATCACCATGACTTCGGCGCAGCACGGCTCACAGACGTTCACGGCCAACCTGGCCGACAGCACCACCTTCCGCAAGGCGTTCATAGAGGCACGCGGCACCCAGCTGATGCTCGGCCACACTTGGCAGGCCTCCGTGAAAGAGGACGAGACACCCGTAGTGGAGCCTATCTACAGCGATGGGCGCAGCTTGGAGTACACTTTTACGGCTACGCTGCCCGACGGACGCGACTCCGTGATGGTCGACTACCTGACTCGCTACCCCCAGTACACCTTCTACAACACGCTGCCCCAGGGCACGAAGGTGCGTGTCAAGGCTGTCAGTACGAAAGACGACATTGAGCCTGTGGAAGTGACGGGAACCGTGACGGGAACGGGAATACTCGGCATCACGCTGCCCATCGTGGAACGCGGCAGCCTGCACCTGAGCTACACCCGCTCGGAAAGCGTACATCCCGCTGCACTGCTCTTCAACGCCACGACGGGCGAGTTGGTGAGGAAGCAGGCATTTGGCGACCGCACATACGTCGACTTCGTGCACCTGCCCGCTGGCGACTACCTCGTGGCAGCGATGTCGAAGGGACCGCAGTATCTCACCATCAACAGCCGCACACAGCTGGAGATGTACACCAAGGACAAGGACTATACGGCTGCGCAGCTCACCATCGCCGAGGGGCGCACCGTGGAGTCCGTCTTCGCCAACGTGCCCATCACCAAGACCCAGTTAGAGACGAACCTCAGCGAGCGCCGCGCTACCGGCAGTGCCGACGGCAAAGTGGGCTACTACTCCACCATCAGCGTGAAGGTGGCTTTCAAGGACTTGAAGGAGCGCACATACGGCTCCAAATACGATGAGAGCAAGTATCCCACAAACTGTCAGTTAGAGGTATATATGCCTGAGGGATTTGACAAACCGTCGGCAACACGCAGCTCCAGAGACTATAAATGCTACACCAGAGGAAGCCATAATCATGATAGGTTTTTATTAAGTTATTGCACCATTGACGAGATCGGTACCACGTTTGACACGGACCTCTATTATTTCTTAATGGGCGAAATTACTATGCGCACTGCCACAAGCCAGTGGAACGAACAGGAGCGCAAGCTCACCATTCCCTGGCCACACTACGACGAGGGTGGCAAGATGAACATCGTAGCTATGGCCACGAAGGCCGGCTCTTTCATGCCCGAGATGTATCTCACCTACACCTTGGACGGCAAGCAGTATCGCGAGGCGTTAGAGACCACGTCGCTGCTGGTCAGCAGGTCGGCTATAAAAGTGAACGAAACAGTGGTAAGCCCATATTTTACCGTTGTAGGAACAGCGATGTATTCCGAACCCGAAGAGGCTGCTGCAGCAGCCAGGGCAAGCGCGTCAGCGTCGTATGGTGCTGTCATAACGCATAGTGAATCTCCTTACTATGAGGTGACCGTGATGGACGGCGACACACCTATCGGCAGTGCTCTAGTAAAGAAAGACGGCAAGTGGTCTACTACATGTCGCCTTGTCAACCCCACTACTGGCAGCAGTCACAATATCTACGCCGTCATCAAACCCTCAAAATATAGTAATTTCAGCTATCAGACGGAGAGTAAGACCGTGACCTACGACCCTAACGCCGTGGTACCCTACTCAACGACGATGACATACTTCAACCACCTACCCTCACATTTGGACGAGACGAAGGTGGTGTTCGACTACCTCCACATGAAGGCAACACCAGAGAGCTATGCCTTCAGCTTCGAGACAGACTACAAAACCGACTTCACCTTCGAGGTGAACCTCTCGAACAATGACACCACGAAGGTCTATGCTGTGGCCCTCCACATCTGGACTGACGGCCCCGAGGGTGGCGAGACCATCGCCTGGGCACACTACAACAAGCGCAAGAACCGCTGGATAGCCTATGAGAAGTTCAACATAAATGCACTTCCCAGCAGTGTGTATGTAGAGCCGTATTACTATGCGGATGTAGTGGGGTCGAGAGTGGAGATGAACAAAGGCTACTCCTACTACAACTCCCTGGAGGCCGACAATGACGATGAGTTAGACAACCTGATGGCCAGGACGAGGACTATGATAGCACAGGCACAGGCAGCTGTCAACAGCGGAAAGGACTTCGACTTCAGCGAACTGATTTCACTGCAGAAGCAGATTGCAACAAGAATGGGAGTCAATTACGGCGAGGTTGATGCTTCTACTGTAGACATTGATCAGGTTCTGGCTGAGACAGAAAAGTGGCAGCAGAACACTTCTGACTTCTTGTTGGAGGAGTGGAAAAAGCAGCTCACAAAAGCCTTGAATGAGCTGGGAGAATTGACAGAGGGCATCAGCTTTGGAAATGCACAGGGACTAACCGCCGAGAGCTTGCTGCTGCAGGGATACATGGCAATAGACCTTGATGACGGTTCTAAAGCGTACGTCTTTGCAGGCGAAACAGGCGACGTGGTGATTGTTGACTTTACAAACGACGTAAAGATAACTATCCGTGCCGAAAAACTGAATTCTTTGTTTGCCGCTGCACCAAGAAAAGCCTCTGCAATTGATACTTTATTGTCTTTGGCCGGCGAACTGAAATCGTTAGCCGACCAAATTGCCACGTACCTCGACTACATCGGTGCCATGGCTGGCATAGTGGCTGAAGATGCCGAACTCACTTTAAAATCTCTGAAGTCTGCTCAAGAATTAGCACATGCAACATCGAGAGATTCATTTACGTGCTTTCAACTGACCTTAAGAGTCGTAGCTGCGGAAGATGCTTTGGCAGCAGCCAAATGGATAAGCAAACAACTTGATAAAATTGCAGCAGCAGGATATATTTTTAGTCTCATCAATTTCGCTAAAGATGCCATTGAATATGCAGGCATGATAGGAAAGGCCATGGAGCTGAAATTGAGCATAGACCACTATTTCAAAATGAACACAGATTGTTCGGCCGAAGATTTGATACAACGTGCCAGCGATTTGGCAAGTGAGTCTGGAGGTACAGTGGCAAAGCTGATGGCCACTTCCATTTTCTCATTGACGGTATCAACATGGTCATTAGCAGCGGCGGCAGGTGTAACCACTGCACCACCTGCCTTGCTTGTGTTTACAGCAACAGCAACTTCTACTGTTGCATCACTGTATAGCTCGCATGTGTTTATGAAAGAGTACAAATGGGAATACAGTTTCGTAGAGAGAATGTTTGAACTATTAAAGAGAAAATGCCAGAAGAAACGTGATTGCAAGCTGAGGGGCGACTGCCCGAAGTGCACCAGCAACTGCGGTGGTGGAGGTGGCCCTTACGATCCTTCCACCACACCGTTAAAGGACCCATCGGGCTTTGTCTACGAGGGTGTGGCGAGCAACCGCTTGGAGGGTGTGACCACCACCGTGTTCTATAAGGAGACAACGAAGGACCTCTTCGGCGACGACGTGGAGAAAGTAGTAATGTGGGATGCCGAGCGCTACAATCAGGTGAACCCGCAGACCACCGACGAGAACGGCGAATATGGCTGGATGGTGCCTTCGGGCTGGTGGCAGGTGAAATACGAGAAGGACGGCTACCAGACCGAATACTCGGAGTGGCTGCCCGTGCCCCCGCCACAGCTTGACGTGAACCAAGCCATGATGTCTGCCGCCCAGCCGATGGTAAGCGACGTGAAGGCTACGCCGCAGGCCGTCGTGGTGACTTTCGACAAGTACATGCTGGCCGACAGCATCACCGCCGAACGACTCTTCGTCACCCGCAACGGACAGAAAGTGAGTGGCAACATCGTTCCCGTGCTCACCGACGATGTCTCGCAGTCGCTGCAGCGCCTTGCCAACAAGGTGCGCTTCGAACCCGCATCGACCTTGCCTGCTGGTCAGAAGCTGACCTTAACAGTGAAGGGCGACGTGCAGAGCTATGCCGGCGTGGAGATGGGCAGCGACTTCTCTCAGGAGTTCGACATCAAGGCTGCCGTGGAACGCATCGTAGCCGACTCTACTATCAACGTCAACTACGACCAAGGCTATGCCCTCAACTTCTATGCACAGCCCGCTGCCGCCGCTGCTGGCAAGAAGGTTGTCATACGCATGTTGGGCGACATGGTTGCCAGCATCACCTCTCCCTTTGCATCCGAATTGACGCTTGATGCCCAAGGCAAGGGAAGTATCATCATTACAGGTGAGGCCCACGGCACTACCGGCTTATTGCTGCAGATGGCCGACGACCCGTCGGTGAAGAAGATAGTGTTGGTGAACGTAAAGGACGAGAGCGACTTCGTCTGTCCGCTGCCTACATCCAACTACCAGCCCTCGCAGGCCTATCCTGCCGGTACGCAGATAGAGCTGACGTGCGAGCTGCCCGAGGCCACCATCTACTACACCCTCGACGGTTCATGCCCATGCAGTGAGGAGAATGATGTGCACAAGTATGAGGCACCCATCACGCTGAACGGCGACATGGTCATCAAGGCCTTTGCCACCGCACCGGGCTATGCCGACAGTGACATTGCGGAACTTACCTTCCTGCTCTACGACCCCTCAGGCATCTATGTCTTCGCTACCGACAGCCCTGCCCGTAGCAACACCACCTACACCCTTTCGGGCTTGAAGGTGGCTAAGACCAAGCATCTGTCCAAGGGCCTATACATCAGGAATGGAAAGAAAGTCTGGGTGAAATAAGAAAATGGTGAGATAAATATAGGTATCAGCGGGATAAACAAGTTTTGTTTGTCTCGCTGATTATTTTATGCTAATAGGCAAAAAAAGTTTTAGAGTCAAAAATTTGGCAATCACATGTTTTTGCCGTATCTTTGCATTTGGTTCATCTACCGTACAGATTATTCGCTAACGAAATATACTTATTAAAACTTTGATATTATGACACTATTCGATCAAATCAGTGAAGACATCAAGGCCGCGATGAAGGCTCGCGACAAAGTGCGTCTGGAGACGCTTCGCAACATCAAGAAGGTTTTTCTGGAAGCAAAGACGGCTCCAGGAGCCAACGACACATTGGCCGATGCCGATGCCCTGAAGATTATCTCCAAGCTGGCCAAGCAGGGCAAGGAGACGGCAACGACCTACACACAGGCAGGACGTCAGGACTTGGCTGATGCAGAATTGGCACAGGTTGAGGTGCTGGAGAGCTATCTGCCCAAACAACTTTCCCAAGAGGAGATTGAGGTGGAGGTAAAGAAGATTATTGCTGAAGTGGGAGCCACAAGCATCAAGGAGATGGGAAAGGTGATGGGCACAGCCAGCAAGCAGTTGGCAGGGAAAGCCGATGGCCGAGTCATCTCTGAAATTGTGAAGAAGCTCTTGGCATAACCTGTACCTTGCAAAATCTCCAAGTGTGATGGCCAACCTCTGGGTGGTAACTCATAAAGACAGAGGGGACGCAATATCTATACCCATTTAGCATTTAAACAACAAACGAGTATGAGACAGATGGTATTATGGATAGGCGCCCTGGTCGTGGGTGCCATCCTTGGATTATTGGAGATAGGATGGCTCGATGAGGTGATGAACTTCGTCGCCACGGTATATACGCGATTGTTCCAGTTGCTGGCTGTGCCAACTATCGTGCTGGCAGTCACCACCACGCTGGCAACACTTGGCAAGGGACAAGACGCAGGCCGCATCTTCGGACGTACCTTGACCTATACGCTGCTTACCACATTGGTGGCGGCTGCCGTAGGACTGTTGCTCTATGTCGTCATCGCTCCTGGCAACCTGCCCGCTACCAGCCTGCAGGCTTCTGACTCCAGTGTGGTGTCGCCCGGCTCCAGCTATACGGACCATCTGCTTAGCGTCATCCCCAACAATATCGTTCGTCCCTTTCTCGAAGGCAATGTGCTGTCACTATTGATACTGGCTGCTGCCGTAGGACTGGCTTTGAGCCGGATGAAGGAGAGCGACCAGAAGACCACCGTCCTCAACTTCCTGCTGGGTATGCAGGAACTGCTTTTCACCCTCATCCGCGGTCTCATCTGGACATTACCCGTAGGCATCGTCGCCTTTGCAGCCCAACTGTCTGCACAGTTGACGGTTGGTGTGGTAGCCGACTCTCTGGGCAGGTACGTAGCAGTCATCCTCGGCGGCAACCTACTGCAGTTCTTCGTCGTGTTGCCCTTGTTCCTCCTGTTGCGTGGCTTGAATCCCATTCGCACGCTGAACCGCATGATGCCTGCCGTACTGATGGCCCTCTTCACGAAGAGCAGCGCTGCCACACTGCCTGTCACAATGGAGACGGCAGAGCAACGACTGGGCATACAGTCGCGAGTGGCTCGCTTTGTACTGCCCATCTGTACTACTATCAATATGAATGGCTGTGCAGCCTTCATCCTCGTCACCTCGCTATTTGTGATGCAGCAGGGAGGCACCGAACTGACGTGGACCACTATGTTGACCTGGCTCCTGATTAGTGTCGTGTCAGCTATTGGCAATGCAGGTGTGCCTATGGGCTGCTACTTCCTGACGCTGTCGCTGATGTCTGGCATTGGTGCCCCTGTGGCTGTGTTGGGCATCATCCTGCCTATCTACACCATCATCGACATGGTGGAGACGGCAGTCAACGTATGGTCTGATTCCTGTGTTGCCACGATGGTCAACCACGACCTGAAAGAATCATGAGAGGTGGCGGCATGAAGGAGGGCTTTCTTGTTGGAGGAAGCCTTATCATCGCAGGACTGTTGCTCCAAATGAGTGTCGGGCCTGTGGTGTGGGATGTTTTCCGCTGGCCTGTCAACGGCATCGTGTTGGCAGGATTCCTCTTGCTTGTTACCATCATTTTCTTGCTAAGAAAGACGGTGTATGCCTTTCAGTTCATCGGTACCACCAATGCCGCAATACCAGCACTGGTGTATGCCGTTGTGCTGACTATTCTCATGGGACTGACACGTCAGACTGTGGATGGCGTGTGGCTACACAATATGCTGTCGTGCTGGCCCTTTGTGCTCGTCTATGTCTATATCGCCGTGATCTTGGGACAGATCATCCTCCGTCGAACGCTACACTTCCAATGGAAACGGGACGTCCCCTTTCTGCTGAACCACCTGGGACTGTTCCTCGCAATTACAACTGCCACCTTAGGCAATGCCGACATGCAACGCCTGAAGATGATGACGGTGAAGGGGGAGCCTGAGTGGCGTGCGATGACCCCACAGTATCAAGTGGTGGAACTACCCATCGCCATCGAACTGAAGGATTTCATCATGGAAACCTACGACAATGGTAGCCCCAAGCGCTTTGCCTCGGACATTCAGATTCAGACGAAGACGGGAAAGAATATCCGAACCACCGTCGAGGTGAACAAGCCTGTGGAGGTGGAAGGCTGGAAGATATACCAGTATGGCTACGACACACAGATGGGAGCCATGAGCCAGACAAGCATTCTGGAACTGGTGAGTGACCCTTGGTTGCCGTGGGTCTATACGGGCATCTACATGATGCTGGGTGGTGCCGTTTGTATGTTTGTTTTTGGCAATAAGAGAAGACGAGTATGACCTGGGACAGCTTTATCTATTTCTCAACAACCGCCGTGCTGCTGTGGGGCATAGGAGCCTGGGCAGCGTGGAAGGACAAGACAACTATCGCATACGCGACAACCATATCGGGCCTGTTGGTGTTCTTCGCCTTCATCCTGTCGATGTGGGTTTCCTTAGAACGTCCACCATTAAGGACGATGGGCGAGACGCGCCTCTGGTATTCGTTCTTCCTGCCCCTGACGGGACTCATCGTCTATTCGCGATGGAACTATAAGTGGATACTCACGTTCTCCACCATCCTGTCTGTAGTGTTCATCTGCGTCAACCTCTTCAAACCCGAGATTCACGACAAGACGCTGATGCCCGCCCTTCAGAGTCCGTGGTTTGCCCCTCACGTCATCGTCTATATGTTTGCCTACGCCGTATTGGGTGCTGCCACGGTAGTGGCTTTGTATATACTAATAAAAGGAGAGAGGTCTGAGGTGATGGGTGAGAGCTTAGACAATCTTGTCTGCGTGGGCCTTGCCTTCATGACTATCGGCATGCTCTTCGGTGCTCTCTGGGCCAAGGAGGCTTGGGGACACTACTGGTCGTGGGACCCTAAGGAGACGTGGGCTGCCATCACCTGGTTTTCCTATTTAGTGTATGTGCATTACACGCAAATACCCACTCACAAGCCTAAGCTTGCTTTGTGGGTACTGCTTGTTTCGTTTGTGCTTTTGCAGATGTGCTGGTGGGGTATCAACTACCTGCCCTCAGCCCAAGGCTCCAGCATCCATGTGTATAGCTTGCCGTCGTGATAGCAATCAGATATCCTTGTAGATATCCTTCATCTTGCAGGGGAACCAGAAAGAGGCCACGGTCTTCTTCTCGCTATCCGTATCCAAGTAGAACTCACCACCGAACATATCGACAATAGCCCTGCAGATAGCCAATCCGATTGCACCCGACATGCCTTCATCCTTCAGTGAGTTTTCCTTCTCAAGGAACGAGTAGATATCGTCGCCCTCCATCTCGGTGTACTTCAAGCCTGTATAGCTGACAGCAACCTTCAGTCCCCTGCGCTCACAGTTGTATCGGATGAAGATGTCACCCTGCGTCACGTGATGGGCAGCATTCGTCAGTATATGCATCATCAGCTGGTGCATGAGATTGGTGTCAAGGATGGCACGGCAATGAGGCGAGAGGTCGGTGGTGACACGGACGGTGACATCGGGATTCGTGTAGTTCAAAGCCTCACGACGATAAGACGCCATGAGCTCGGTAAGGTTGACCTCAATGAACGTAAACGATGGAGTAATGCCCTCGAACTTCGACATTTCGTGAAGCTGCGAGACAAATTTTACCAACTCCTTTGAGCTTTCAGAGATATCGCCCACCATCTGCTTCACCTGATCAGGCTGCATGTTTTCGCCTTTCTCATCAAGGATCTTGTCGCAAGTGTCGGTGATAGAGTTCAACGGTGCACGAAGCGTACGGCTGATGTTTTCAATAAACACCGACTTCAGTTGCTCACTCTTCTGAGCACGCTTGGTTGCGACATTGAGAAGCTTCCCAAAGTGACGATAAACCAATAAAAGACAAATGCCAAAGGCAACTAACAAAATAACAATAATCCAAATTGCTACGTTCATAACAAAATTAATTAGTAGATAAAAGTTAAATCCTTATTGAAGGTACAAAGGTAATGCAAAAAAATGAAAGCACCAAATAAAAGCCTATAATTTTGCTTTTTGAGACGAGTGGGGAGAGAAAAGAGGTGACCCACTCACCTCTTTCCTCTCCCCCTCTCTTGGCTTAAACATTGAAATAATCGAACCCGATAATGGTATCAACGAAACGATGAACGTAGTCGGCTGCCGTAGGAGGCCACTGGAAGCCCATACGGTAAAGCACCTGCGTGGTATGCTCGTTGGTCGATTCTATCCAGCGGGTAGAGTGACCTGTACTCATATTGTAGGCCATCAGCGGACGGAGCAGGAGGACCAGATCGGGATTATCCATCATCTTCTCCAATGCCTGTTGGAATACCTCGCCTTCCACACGCTTCAAGTTGATGCCAGCTTCGGCAAAGCCCATAAGGATGTCGGAGAGGAACTGCCGATGGGTGTTGGAAGGATGGAACACCATACACTCCTGAGGCGTCTGGGCGAGTAGCATGATGGCTCGTGCCACCTCGTCGATAGGTGAGAACTCGAAGCGCTGGTCAAGGTCCTCATAGGGCACCATGCCAATGATGACGTATGCACGCAACTTAGCCAGGATGTTATTGGTGTTGAAGTTGATTTGGAACTCACCGTCCTTCTGACGGGCCGACAGGTTACCCACACGCATGATCTTCGCATTCAGCCCATGATGGGCGATGGCGTCGAGTACCAACTCCTCAGCCTTGAACTTCGAATAGACATACTTGTTTGAATCGACATTCTGCCCGAGATAGAAATTCTGCTCCGTCAGCCTCACCTCTGGACCAGGTCTGTTGTCGATGCTGATTCCCGCAATGCTGTTAGTAGAGATGTGGATAAGACGCGAACCGGTGTGCAGACAGAAGGTGATGAGATGACGGACAGACTCTATGTTCACCATCTCGATGTCGTTGCCAGCAGAGAAGTGCTTCACATTGGCCACACAGTTGATGACGGTAAGAGGATAGCCCCCCTTCGCAGCTCCCTCTGCAGCGAAGCCGGGTATTGGGTCTCCCTCGGGGGACATCAGGGGTGCCTTCGTTATTTCTGCAGCAAATGCGGTGACACGCTCGTCGAAGTGACTGAAAGCCTCCGTACGACCAAAGTAGTAGAAGTAGAGCGTCTTGATACGGCTCAGCGCCTCGTCATTGCCCTTTGCACGTACAGGACAGAGGATGCGTCCATGATAGTTGGTCAGCAACTCGTTGAGGATGTGGATACCAAGGTAGCCGGTAGCACCCGTCAGCAGCACGTCGCCAATAGGCTGTCGCTTGCCGTTGCGGAATGCACTAATGGTATTGGAGGCAAGGAGCGTGTTGAGTGGTGCATAGTGAGCATCTTCGGGAGTGGTCTCCCCTACTGCCTCCGACGGGGCGTCATTGGTCTTTGAGGCATTAGCGTCTGCCTCGGAGGACGACAGGGAGGCCTGTACGAAGCTTGCCAGCGCCCTTGGCGTCTTCTGGGTGAAGATATCGTTGAAGACTATCTGGATGCCGTGCTTACTGGCCTCAACAATCACCTTGATGGCATTGATGCTGGTACCGCCAATCTCAAAGAAGTTGTCGGTAGCACCCACCTCCTGTATCTTGAGGATATCGGAGAAGATGTTGCAGAACAGTTCCTCCATCTCTCCCTTCGGAGCCTCGTACTCCGTGGCACGCTTTATCTCTGGGACGGGCAGCGCCTTGCGGTTGATTTTTCCGTTGGGTGTCATCGGCATCACATCCATCTGCATGAAGACATCTGGCACCATGTATTCAGCCAAAGACGAAGCCTTGAGTGCAGCAAGGATGGCGGCATCATCGACGGGGGAACCATCGACAACAGTATAGTAGAGCACGAGGTGCTCGTTGCCCTGCACCTTCCTCACTTCGGCAGCTGCCTGACGGATACCGTCGATGTTGAGCACCTTGCTCTCTATCTCACCCAGTTCGATGCGGAAGCCACGCAGTTTGACCTGGGTGTCGATACGGCCCATATACTCTATCTGTCCCTCATTGTTCCAGCGGCAGAGGTCTCCGGTGTGATACATCCGCACAGGGCGTCCCCAGCGGTCTTGTTTCACGAAGGGGCAGTCAACAAACGACTTGGCTGTGCGCTCCGGCAATCGCCAGTAGCCGCGACCTACCTGAACACCGGCGAAGCATAGCTCACCTGACACGCCCTGAGGCACCAGGTTGCCAGCGGTGTCAACGATGAAGTTCCAGTTGTTGGCAACGCTCTCACCGATGGGGATGTTCTCCACTCTGCGGCCCGGTGCAATGCTGTAATAAGAGGTATCGTCGGTACACTCCGTAGGACCATACACATTGATGATCTCAATATGGTCGCTGAAGACGCCGTCCATCTTCTCACCGCCACCTGTGACGAAGCGGATAGGCAGGTCGTCAAAGGCATTGAGCAGCAGGCTGGTCATCGCCGTAGAGTAGCCGCCACCCGTAATCCGATGCTCCATCAGGAACTGTCTAATCAAGGCCAGGTCCTTGCGTATCTCTGTCGGCATGATGTGGAAGGAGCCACCCAGCGTGAGTACGGGATACATATCCTCGATATGGGCATCGAAGGAGAACGAGCGGTGTCCGCTGATGCGGTCTTCGGCTGTCAGCTTCTCCATATCGATGACAACGGCAATAAAGTTGCGCAGGCCTGCCTGATGGAGCATGGCTCCCTTGGGCTTGCCAGTAGAGCCAGAGGTGTAGATCATGTAGGCCAGGCCGTCGGGGCTGGAAAGGTCAATGGGGTCTTCGTTCTTCAATCTTAATTCTTCATTTCCCATGAAGTCATCGATGAAGAAGGTCTTGGCGGCAGCGGTGCTGAAGTTGCCCTCTGCCTGCTTGGCAGCCAATACGTCATGGGTGGTTATCAGCACCTTCGACTCGGAGTTCTCCAACATATAGCTCAGTCGCTCATTGGGATATTCGAAATCCAATGGCGTATAGGCAGCACCGGCCTTATGAATGGCCAGCACCGAGAGCGGGAACTCCTTGAAACGGTCCAGCATGACGCAGACAAAGTCGTTGGGCTTCACGCCGAAGTCTATCAGCTGACGTGCCAGCGCATTTGAATAGCGGTCCATCTCGCCGTAGGTCAGCTGGCTGTCCCTGTCCACCACAGCGGGTGCATCGGGAGTGCGCCTGGCCTGCTCGGTAAACAGGTTGGCAAAGGTCTTGCTCAAGTCGACATCAATATCCTTGCCCGTACCTATCTTGATGATACGCTCTGCCTCCTCGTCGCTCACTATGCTGATGCTCGATACGTCGGCATCGGGATGTGCCATCATCTGCTCCATAGTGGCCTTGACGGCATCAGCCATTATGCGCATCTGCTCCCTACTGTTCATCGCCAAGCTCGACTCGATGCGGATATCGTAGTTCTCGTCAGCTAAGAAGATATGGACCAGCATGTCATAGAACACGTCGCCACGATCCTGCTGCACCAAGGGAAGGTGTTCGTCGCCAAAATAAAAGGCTTCCTCCCATCCTGGCAGCGCCGAAAAGTTGAATGAGATGCCGGGCTGCACACCCAGTTCGCGACAGAAGTGCGAGAAGGGATAGGCCAACTGCGACAACGTGTCCTTCATCTCCTGATGTACGCTGGCGATATATTCGCGTACCGTCTGTTCCTTCTTGATTTCCATTATGAAGGGTATGGTGCGTACGAACATGCCGTAGGCTTGCTTCACACGTGGGTCACGACGTCCATGATAGATGGTGGTATAGGCTACAATTTCCTCACGTAGCAGACGGGCCAGCACATAGCTGAAGGCAGCCTGGAACAACTGGTATGGCGCGAAGCTGTTGTCCTTACACCAGCCATCCACCAGCGGTCGGTTGATATAGGCGGACTCCTGTCCCATCTCTCCCACAGGGTTCTCGGGATGGGAAGAAAGCGAGGCAAGTTCTACCCCCGCATATTTCTCCTTCATCACCTCCTTCGCCTTCTCGTAATCTTCATTTCCGATGAGTTTCGCCTCGTCTTCCGCTGCCTGCAAGATACCATACTCCTGTGCTGGCAACGGCTTCCCCTCGTAGGCCAAGGGCAGGTCACGCTGGGGGAAGAGCACCAGAAAGCTGGTACCATCGGATAGCAGATGGTGGATATCGAGCAACATGTAGTGCTTGTCTTCCGGCGTGGTGATGAGCTCCACACGCATCAGCGGCTCCTCGCCCATGATATCAAACGGCCTGCAAAATCCGTGATAGGCATATTGTTGGAAGTCGGCCTCCGTCATTTCGCGACAAACGATGTCGAGGTGCTTGGCCTCATCGACATACTGTCGAGGCTCGCCATTCTCGTCAATGAGGAAACGGAGGCTCAGCTCCGGTCTGGCCTTGAAGATCTCCTGTAAAGCAGTCTTCACTCGGTCGAGGCTGATATTGTTGGTCAACTCTGTGATACAGGGAATATTATACTGCATCACCTGTGGATATTTCAGGCAGTCGTAGAAGACGCCTAACTGGGATTGTAGCAGAGGATAGGTTCTCATAAATTATCGGTAATTATATGGCTACAAAGTTAGTTATTTTTCTGATATAGGCCCCTCTGTTTTGCTTATTTTTTTCATCTCAGCCCCAAAATTCGTTTCCTACCCCATATTTGAATAGTATGCGGACTGCGGATAAAATGTAACAATTTCCTGTCTTTCCAGCCGAACCATATTTGATAAGAGGTTTGTTACATCACTGGTAAGGGCATCCTCCAGTTTCCGCTCTTCAAACGGTTCATGGTCAACGGTAGCGAAACCGAAATCATAATTCTCCTTTAGCACCTCCTGTACCAAATGACTTTGCGGTTCAGGAAGGTAAGTTGAGAAGTTGTTAACAATCTTGCCTTGATGATCATAGAGATGAGCCTTATAACAGTTGACAAGTGCTGTTCTGCTTAATCCCTTCTCAATGACATGCTGCATATAAAACAATGCTTCTTCAAGGCTTTCACTCCGTGTGATAATCTCAATATGCTGTCCCCAGGGAATAAGAGCGAAGAAGAGTGGAAACTCTGTGCTGGCATCATTCCCTATTTCTGAAACAGGCTGTTTCACTAATTCTCCAACGGGTTGTTGGAGTTTCTCTTCCATCAATTCTGCAACAGACCGTTGCAATTTTGCAGGAAGCACCTCAACACCAGCTTGACAGCTGCTTTCACTTGGGCCGATTGATAACGGTGTTTTACCTCCGCTATCCACTCTGTATACTCTGCGTCCAGCATTACATCGTGCGACTTCACCATACGTGGTTCGCTGATTTCTATTTTCTTATTCTTTTTGTCCATATTTCGTTTCGTTTGCAAAGTTAATCAATTATTTCGTGATCCTGCTTACTCACGAATAAATTAGGGGTTATTGCCTTTTCCAGCATCTTTTTCAGGCCATCCACGCTAAACGGCGGTTCTTGCCTATGCAGCATAGCATGACAATTGGGGCAAACGGGTATCAAGTCTTTTACAGGGTCGATTTGATACTCTTCGCCAATAGACGATATTGGTACGATGTGATGAACATGAATAAAGCCACGACCGATTTCTCCATACATCTTCTCGAAATCTAAGCCACAGACAGCGCATTTGCATCCATGAGCAGCAATACATTTTTCTCTTGCGTTCCCGTCGCGCTCATAGCGATTAACAAATACTTTCTTTAACGCTCCTTCAATATAGCCTTCTGAATCCTCTATTTCATCGTATCCATTTTGATAAGAACCAAATACATTAAGAATATATTCCAAAAGATGTCCTGATAGTTTTCTTGGACCTTGAGGGACACCTCTCATTCCCAATTTTTGCAACTCCCTTAAATGTAAAGCTTGAGACGATTCTTCTTTCAGAAACGTTAGTCTGTGATATAGTTCATTTGGATTTGTTGCACCTTTGGGTGCATGGTTCTTTCCCCAGTATTTAATATCATTTAGGGTATCCCTATATGGTATGTTAGTTGTCGAAACTTCCATCATATAACATATCCGTTGAATGGGTTTTGTGCGATAGATAAACACTATATCACCCTTTTGGGGAGAAAAACTACCCTGCCAATCCACAGTATTGTTTTCAGCTAAGCAGTCTTCAATTCTGAATATTTCATCATTTGATGAAATGAGCCAATAGGTTCTTAAAACATCCTTTTCTTTATTCCTAGCTTCCTTTATATACAACGGTGATCGCTTGCATTGAGTAAGATCTGGCGATTCTATTTGATTTATTCGTTCTGTCAGAGAATATTTCATAATACTGTGCGTTTACATATTTATATATTTTACGGGATTCGCGCTATGACCATAAAACGCCTTAACGCTTTTGCCTAAATATTCAGAGTCAGGATCTTCTTTACCGATAAATTCACACCGACCCTCATAGCGAGCTTCCTCAGTATATTTCCACTCTCTTGGAATAAACACAGCTTCCACTATGCCATTAACAATAGCTAAAACATGAGTTGCTTTTGAAGCTCTTTCAAGTTTCATCACCCAATATTTGCGTGTCATCTCATAAAGATTCTCACGCATTACTTTTCCGACTTTAACACAAATGATTTTGTCTTCTTCTTTAGGGATTATTTCCATATCGGCATTTATGTGGTTTTGATTGTTATACACCTTCATGCAATTTGTTTTCAATAAAAGAGTACCAACGGAACCAAATAGGCAATCTTGCTATTTTCTCCATTTCATTTACCATTTAGAATGTTAAAAATATTGCTCACCCAATCCATTACAGCAGGAGTGCCATCCATGACAAACTCTTGCCCACGGGCAGCAGACTGAAAATAGTCGGACTTCCATCCGTGTGGATTATGAGAGATCTTGATACCTTGCATCGATGCAGGAAACTCCCATCGACTTCTGCAATACCCTTCCTTTGTCAATACAAGTCGCTTGTCGAATGTAAAAGTTCCGCATCCAGGCATTGTTGGCGCGAAAGACAAATGGTGTGTCGGCAAATATATGGCATTCATCCTTTTGCCCCATGCGTCCATATAATTATCAATATTCGAATGAGGATGGTATTTTAGCCACTCAGGAATTTGCGTTGGTGATTTCACGATATTACCAATCTGCATATATCCATATATCACATGGATGTCTGGTGCCTTCGGGATATAACGCAATTTCCCTTTATGGTATTCTGTATGTTTGAACCAACCGAAAAACAGGAATACATCTCCTTCTTTCACTCCGTTCTCTCTAAGTTCAGTCAGAGAACTTCCTGTTTGACCAAATGCTGGCATCCAGCCTTCAGCTCTTTCTATAGTACCTGCTCTTAGGTCTGGATCAAGATGGCAATGACTGTTTTCGTTCAGGTAAGTTCTTGGTTTTAGCTCTTTAATAATGTCAAGATATGAGCATCCGTCCCACGTTATGCTGCTGTAAGTCAGATAATCATTAGAAGGGATGGGCATTGACAACAAGGTTCCATCAGGTAAGATGGGACTTGGCTGCTTGCCCAACTGACTGTCGAACCCTTTTCTACTCAAAATAATCTTCATATCACCAAACAATCTTTAATAACATAGATGACAATGGTAGGTTGAAACCTAATTCATTTACTTCGATGCTACTAACAATTCCCTTACATCCACATCGAGATGCTTGGCGATGTCGTATAGTTGTTCCACGGAAAGTTGCGCCTTGTTAGTCACCCATCGTGAAACCGTACCAATGTTACGGCCTATCTGTTCAGAGAGCCAGGTACCAGTCTTGTTCTTCTCTGCCAACACAGACTTGATGCGATTATAATGCATATACTCTTTCATTTAGTAGTAAAAATTTTTATAGGCGTTTCAAGTGCAAATATAACAAATCTTTCGCAACGAAACAAACTTATTAGCATTTATGTTGAGAAAATGGCTCAGATGCCACAACGGGGTTTGCCGGTTTATTGGCGAAGACACTCCGTCTCAGCAAAAAAAAGAATGGATTATTTTGTTTTGCCCTCGACTTTTCGTATCTTTGTCGGACAAAAACTGACTTACTATGCAAAAGATTTTCTGTTTACTCCATTCTGTATTAAGCGGTTGGGCATTGTGTGCCTGCCTGCTGCTCCCGTCGGTGGCTCAGGCCGACGTGGCCTACAACGACGCACATGTGCGGATTTCCGTGATTGATGCGGGTACGCTGCGACTGGAATATGCGCCCGACGGACGCTTCGTCGACAACAAGAGCTTCGTGGCGGTGGTCCGCGACTATCCCTTTCATGACTACACCCTGACGGAGAAGGGCAAGACGGTGACGCTGAAGACCAGCAAGCTGCAACTCGTTTATCGGAAAGGCGAGGGCGGCTTCACTGCCGAGAACCTCTCCATCAGCAGCACCACGCTGAACCCCTACAAGCCTTCTGGCAAAAAGGGGAAGGGATTCACCTGGCGACCTGGGATGAAGCAGCAGGGCAACCTGAAGGGTACCTACCGCACTCTGGACGGCTACAACGGCGACCACCGCAACGACGGCACTCCCATCCCCCTCGAAGACGGACTGCTCTCCACCGACGGCTGGACGCTTTTGGATGACTCGCAGGGCTTCCTCTTCAACGACGACACAGACTGGGAGTGGGTGCAACAACGACAGTCGGCCGATGGCGCCCAGGACTGGTACTTCATGGGCTATGGACACGACTATAGGGCTGCCCTGCAGAGCTACACACGCTTCGCCGGACGTGTGCCTATGCCGCCACGCTATGCCTTCGGCTACTGGTGGAGCCGCTACTGGAGCTACTCCGACCAGGACTTCCGCAACTTAGTGAGGTGGTTCGGCGAGAACGACATCCCCCTCGATGTCCTCGTGATTGACATGGACTGGCATCCTATCAGCGAACAGGCTGGTGGCGGCTGGACTGGCTGGGACTGGAACGAAAGCCTCTTCCCCGACTACCGACAGTTCCTGCAGTTCCTCGACGAACAGGGCATCAATGCCACGATGAACCTGCATCCAGCCGACGGCGTACGCCCCTATGAGAAGAAATACAAGGAGTTTGCCCAGCGCATGGGTGGCACCGATGGACAGGCCGTGGAGTGGCTGGGCAGCGACAAGAAGATGGTGAAGGCGCTCTTCGAGACCTACCTGCATCCGTATATGGAGGACGGTGTTGACTTCTGGTGGCTCGACTGGCAACAGTGGCTCAACGACAAGAAGGTCGAAGGGCTGAGCAATACATGGTGGTGCAACTACCTCTTCTTCACCGATATGCAACGCCAGCACGGCAAGCGCCCGATGCTCTACCACCGCTGGGGCGGACTGGGCAATCATCGCTATCAGGTGGGATTCTCGGGCGACAGCTACATCACCTGGGAAAGCCTGGCCTACCTACCCTACTTCAACAGCACGGCCTCCAACGTGCTCTATGGCTACTGGAGCCACGACATCGGCGGACACCAAAGCCTGAAATGGGGCACCCCCGTTCCTACGGAGCTCTATACCCGGGCCATGCAGATGGGACAGTACCTGCCCATCCTGCGCACCCACTCTACAAAAGACCCCGCATTGAACAAAGAGCCTTGGGCCTTTGACCACGTCACGAAGAACCGTCTGAAGCGCGTCATCGACGGACGCTACGCACTCGTGCCCTATATCTACACAATGGCTCGTGAGGACTATGAGACGGGTGTCTCGCTGTGCCGCCCCCTGTATTACGACTATCCGTTGCAGCAGGAAGCCTACGACTTCCGCAACCAGTATATGTTTGGCGACGACATGATGTTGGCTCCCATCGTGGCACCTGTCAGCAAGGACGACGGCTATGTGCGGATGCAGGTGTGGCTGCCTGCCGGCGAATGGATAGAGGCGGAGACGGGCACGCTGCTGCACGGCGGTCAGACGCTGGAACGTGCCTTTACGATGGATGAATATCCCGTGTACGTCAAGGCTGGCAGCATCCTGCCCTTCTACGGCAAGCTCAAGAACCTCAGCGGCACCAGTCAGGAGGTGGGTGTGCGCGTCTATCCAGGCGGGGAGGAAGGGCGCTTCGAACTGTATGAGGACAACGGCAACGACTGCGACTATGCCACACAATATGCCACCACCGTCCTCAGTTACAAGCGTGAGGGTCGCAGGCTACTCGTCAGCATTGCAGCACGCAAGGGCAGCTATCCTCAGATGCCAGCCAGCCGCCACTACCATCTGGCTCTACCCTGCATGCAGGCTCCCGCAAGCATCCGTATCGACGGACGGGAGTCGGACTTCCGCTACGACGGCTATGCCTTGGAGACGCAGGCTGACCTGGGCTTGCTCAACTGCTCGGCAGATCATCTCATCGAAGTGGTCTTTCCTGAGAATGCCGTTTCCCTCACCGATGGGACAAAGGCTCGTCTGGCTCGTATCGCTACTGCGGTTGCCGACTACAAGCAGCAAGAGGCTGGTATGGTCTATACCGAGGCGCTTGGCTATCTTGAGGCAATGCCGCTCCGTCTATCCTACTTCCCGCAAAAGCAGGCTCAGACGCTGCAGCGGTTCAACGACTTCTATGCCGACCTTCCCAACGTACTGAAAGAACAGATGGGGAAGGAAGAGCATCGTACACGATTCCTGAAGCTGGTGAATTACGGAGAGTAGCGTTGCTCAACATTCGTATGCCCTGCTTGGTTGTTCGAAAAAAGAGGTGAGTGGTAACAGAATATCAATGATTCATTCTATCCTTTACCCCTCACCTCCATTCCACTTACCTCTTCATCAGAAGACTATCGGGCCGTGTCCCATGCAGGAAGTAGTTCCCAAGGCGGTCAGGATGGCAGTCGCAATCGATGCGATAATCTGCACAATCCATCGGAGGGTCTCTTTCTTCTTCATACGCTAACCTCCTTTCCTTGCTTTAGCCCTCACCACCAGCGGGACCTTCGTCCTCACCACCAGCAGGACCTTCGTCCCCACCGTTGTTGCTGTCGCCGTTGCCACTCTGACCCTGATTGTCGTTGCCATTGCCGGTGTTGTCGTTGCCGGAGTTGTCGTTGCCGGTGTTGTTGTCGTCCTCAGTGTCTTCCACGTCGCCAGCGTCCTTCGAGGTCACGCGCTTCACCTCGTTGCCGTTGCGGTCGTAGCAGGTGATGACGATCGCCGTGCTGGCCAGCTCCTCCTTCAGGTCCACGGCGGGGGTGAAGATGATGCGGCGGCTCTTAATGAGGCCCGTCTTCACGTCGTTCACGTCCTCCACTGCCTTCGAGCGCAGTCCGAAGCGCATGGTACCCAGTCCAGGCAGCGCCACGCTGTGGCCTTCCGTTGCCCACGCCTTGATCACCTCGCCAGCAGCATCCCAGCATGCCTGCATCACACCCTGGCTCACGCCGCTGCGCAGGGCTGCCTCACGAATCACCTTCTGCTGGTTAAGGCTGGTGTACAACTCGGGCTTCATCACATAGCGGTACTTGCCCTCCGATTCCTTGTCAAACTTCAGCAGTCGCTCCACTGCCTTTACTCTCAATGCCATAATTGATAAATTTTAAGGTTGTTAAAAAATCTCCTCTTCCTTAAAACCTATTCCTTCGTCCGTGTTTTGCGGCTATGCCATGAAAAGCTTTCTCGTGCACGAAAGAAAATTTTTCTGATAGCTACGCCGTAAATTCGCTGCGCAATGTCATTTTTGCAACTTGGTGCAAAGGTAAACATTTTTCGCGAATTATGCAAGAAAAAACCGATATTTTTTTCAACTTTTTTGGGGTGCAGCAGGTTTTTCACTTTTTCAGTTTTTCACTTTTTCACTTTGACATTTACATTTTTCGTTTTTCACTATTTTTCCCGATTTTTTGCGAGGGAGAAATTTTAATATTATATATTATATATATTATATATAATATATAATATTAATAATATAATAATAATAAATTATTAATTGATTAATACTCTATATTATATATCTTCCACCAGGAACGTTTGCATGCAGGGGTACATTTCGTACGAAAAAACAGCCGACTTCTCATCAAAGCATAGGACTAAAAACACTTTGTTAAATATTTTCAGT